>SL_3KL_010_SEDDRAFT_10002413_pt1 | contig 17089 bp, 14 predicted proteins | sample SodLakKL_010_SED_2_FD_10381 | JGI IMG/M metagenome (IMG submission 10381) | reverse complement strand
CCGCCCCGACCGGAGATGCTCCTCGACGGGATCCTCAAGCTGCACGAGAAGATCCGCCACGAGACCTTCGAAGAGCAGGGAGCGAAGGCATGAGCGGGGTGTCGGGTCCGAAGAGGAGCGACGCCGAGGTACCCACGCCCACGCGTGGGCTCGCCGGCGAGCCGCTGGCGCTCGAGGACATCGAGCGGCACGTGCAACGGCGCTTCCCGAACGTGGCCACCGAGATCGCCAACGGTGAGCTCACCTTCCACGCCACTGCGGACGACCTCGTCGAGCTGCTGACCTTCTGCCGCGACGACGATGAGCTGTCCTGTGAGATGCTCTCGGACCTGTCCGGGGTGCACTGGCCCTCGGGCGAGCACGTGGTCGAGCGCCAGCCGTCGACCACCGGCTGGCCCCAGTACCGGAGCGACCGGGAGCAGGGGGTCATCGAGGTGCTCTACATGGTGCGTCGGTGACCCGCAACCACGTCTTCCGCATCTCGGTCGGCGTGGACGACACCGAGCCGCAGCTGCCGTCCGCGACCGACGTCTACCCGACGGCCAACTACCACGAGCGCGAGGTCTACGACTTCTTCGGGGTCGAGTTCGAGGGCCATCCGGAACTGACCCGGATCCTGATGCCCGACGACTGGGTCGGCCACCCCCACCGCAAGGACTACCCCCTCGGCGGCGTGGACATCCCCTACGAGAACGACAGGTTCATCCCCCCGCCCGACGAGCGCAGCATCCGGGAGGTGGTCGAATGACGACCACGGAGCCCGCCGCTGGGGGCGCGCTGCCGGAGGACGACGACGTCTTCGTCGAGGGCGCCGACTGGGAGGAGGTCGTCGACGCGGTCGAGGACGAGACCCTCACCGTCAACATGGGCCCGCAGCACCCCTCGACGCACGGGGTACTGCGGCTGGTCCTGGAGCTCGACGGCGAGACGGTCCGCGGCCTCAAGCCCGTCGTCGGCTACCTGCACACCGGCATCGAGAAGAACGCGGAGTACCGCACCTGGGTGCAGGGCACGACCTTCTTCACCCGGATGGACTACCTGGCACCGTTGTTCAACGAGCTCGCCTACTGCCTCGGTGTCGAACGGCTGCTGGACATCGAGGTACCCGAACGCGCCCAGGCGGTCCGGGTGATCATGACCGAGTTCAACCGGATCGCGAGCCACCTCGTGTGGCTGGCCACCGGCGGGATGGAGCTCGGCACCACCACGGTGATGACCGCCGGGTTCCGTGAGCGCGAGCACGTCCTGGACCTGTTCGAGTCCCAGTCCGGCCTGCGGATGAACCACGCCTACATCCGTCCGGGCGGGCTGGCGCAGGATGTCACCGAGGACTTCGCCGACCGGTGCGAGGCCCTCCTCGAGCTGCTCCCGAGGAAGATCGGGGAGTACGAGGACCTGCTCCTCGAGAACCCGATCTGGAACGACCGGCTGCGCGAGGTGGGTGTGATCACCGCGGAGCGCTGCTACGAGCTCGGCATCACCGGCCCGCTGCTGCGCGCCGCCGGCGTGCCCTGGGACCTGCGCAAGGCCCAGCCCTACTCGGGGATCGAGGCCTACGACTTCGAGGTGGCGACCGACACCTCCGGTGACTCGTTCGGCCGGTTCCTGGTGCGGATCGAGGAGATGCGCCAGTCGATGCGCATCATCAGACAGGCACTGGACACGCTGCCTGGTGGGCCCGTCATGGTCCAGGACAAGCGGATCGCCTGGCCCTCTCAGCAGGCGCTCGGCCCGGACGGGATCGGCAACGACCCGGAGTACATCCGGCACATCATGGGCGAGTCGATGGAGTCGCTCATCAACCACTTCAAGCTGGTCACCCAGGGCTTCCCCGTGCCGGCGGGACAGGTCTACCAGTCGGTCGAGTCGCCCCGCGGCGAGCTCGGCTACGCGATCACCTCGAGCGGCACCAACAAGCCCTACCGCGTCCACGTCCGCGACCCCTCCTTCGTCAACCTCCAGGGCTGCCGAGGTGATGGCCACCGACCACATGGTCGCCGACGTGGTGGTCGTGGTCGCCTCGCTCGACCCCGTGATGGGGGGCGTCGACCGCTGACCCGACCCCCGACCCCCGAACCCGACCCGCGACCCGACCCCCGTCCCACCCACGGTCCCCAGGAGCTGACGCACATGCCGTTCCCCGACGCCACGGTGCACGAGGCGGAGCGCCTCGTCCGGCGGTACCCCGTCGCGCGTTCGGCGCTGCTTCCCCTCCTCCACCTCGTCCAGTCCGTCGAGGGCTACGTCAGCCAGGACGGGATCGCCTTCTGCGCCGAGCTGTTGTCGCTGACCAAGGCCGAGGTCGGTGCGGTCGCGACCTTCTACACGATGTACAAGCGCGAGCCCTTCGGCGACTACCTGCTCAGTGTGTGCACCAACCCCACCTGCCAGATCGCCGGGGCACAGGAGATCTACGAGGGCTACGTCGAGGCCTGCGGTGGCCACGTCGACACCGACGGTGCCGGGGTGATGGTCGAGCACGCCGAGTGCCTCGGCATCTGCGATGCCGCACCGGTGGTGCAGATCAACTACGAGAACTACCGACCGGACTCCACGGAAGAGGCGATGCAGCTGCTGGAGAAGGCCAAGGCCGGTGAGCCGCCGGCATCCAACCTCTCCGGCCACACGCCCGCGACCTTCAAGGAGGTCGAGCGGGAGTTCTCCGGGATCGAGGACGGTGTCGACGAGCACCTCATCGAGGCAGCGCGGTTGCAGGCGGAGATGGCGACCTCGCCCACGTACCGCTCAGGGGAGACCCCGCTGGCGGTCACCCACCCCGGTGTGGACCCGTCAGGACACGGTGGCGACGTGTTCCGCGAGGCCTCCAGGATCGGCGTCTCGCCCCTGCGTGATCAGGCCACAGATCAGGACCGGCAGGTCGCGGCGGAGCTCTCCGACGAGCTGCGCGGCGAGGCGGCCCAGATGGCCGAGCACCTCACCGGGGAGGACGACGGCGCACCGGCCCCCAGCGTGGAGGACCAGCCAGGACTCACCGACGAGCAGGTGGCGACCGCGACCGGCCAGTCGCCCCCATCGGACGCGCCACCCGAGGCGTCGGGGACCGACGAGGACGACGGGCCGCCGGCCGCAGCCGATCCCGACGAGGAGGCCTGAGATGGGGACCACCGGACGGGTCTCGGCGATGTCGTACCGCTACGACATCGACGACGTCGGCGACATCGACGTCTACGAGCAGCACGACGGCTACGACGGCGTGCGGCGGGCCCTGGAGATGGAGCCAACTGAGATCATCGAGGTCGTGAAGGCATCCGGGCTCCGCGGTCGCGGCGGTGCCGGGTTCCCGACCGGGATGAAGCTCTCCTTCGTCGCGCAGGACACCGGCAAGCCGATCTACGTCGTCTGCAACGCCGACGAGGGCGAGCCCGGCACCTTCAAGGACCGCCTGCTGATGGAGCGCGATCCCCACCAGTTGATCGAGGGGATGATCGTCGTCGGCCTCGCGATCAACGCCGTGGCGGGCTACATCTACCTACGGGGCGAGTTCGCCTACGCGGGCCGTCAGCTGACGAAGGCGATCCGCCAGGCCTACGAGAAGGGCTACCTCGGCGCGGATGTGATGGGGTCGGGCAAGCGCTACGACCTCGTCCTGCACCGTGGTGCCGGTGCGTACATCTGCGGTGAGGAGACGGCCCTGCTCGACTCCCTGGAGGGGCGACGCGGTCAGCCCCGGCTGCGCCCCCCCTTCCCCGCGGCCCAGGGGTTGTACGGCTGTCCCAGCACGGTGAACAACGTCGAGTCGATCGCGGCGGTGCCCTTCCTCGTGCGCCACGGGGTCGACTGGTGGCGTCAGTGGGGCACGGAGAAGTCGCCGGGCCCCAAGCTCATGGCGATCTCCGGTGAGGTCAACGAGCCCGGCAACTACGAGGTGGCGCTGGGCACCACGGTCAACGAGATGATCGAGATGGCCGGCGGCATGCTGGAGGGTCGGGAGCTGAAGTTCTGGATGCCGGGGGGCTCGTCGACGCCGATGTTGCCCGCGTCGGCGGCCGACACGCCCTACACCTTCGAGGACATCCAGGAGGCCGGGTCGTTGCTCGGCACCGGGGCGCTGATGATCTACTCGGATCAGACCTCGGTGGTGTCGGTGACCCGCCGGTTCACCCACTTCTACGAGCACGAGTCCTGCGGCAAGTGCACCCCCTGCCGCGAGGGCGGGTACTGGCTGGGGCAGATCCTCACCCGGATCGACACCGGCACCGGGCGGATGGAGGACCTCGAGCTGCTCGAGGACCTCTGCGACAACATCTTCGGCCGCGCCTTCTGCGCCCTCGCCGACGGCATGGTCTCGCCGATCCGCTCCAGTCTGGAGTACTTCCGCGACGAGTACGTCGAGCACATCCGCCGTGGCATGAGCCCCTACGGCGTCGCACCCCGCAGGGACATCGAGGTGGTCGAGTTCACCCGCGGCGGCGGTTACGAGCCGGTGCCGCCCGCGACCCCAGAGCGGGAGACCGAGCCCGCCGATGGGGGGTTGTCACGATGACCTGTTGCGTCTGGGGTCACTGTCGTTCCCCCCTAGCAGAGGGGGGAACGAGGCGGGCCGAGTGTCAGTGGCCCGTCGATGGGGGGTTGTCACGATGACCGAACAGATCACGTTCACGATCGACGGGCAGGAGATCACCGTGCCGAAGGGCACGCTGATCATCCGCGCGGCCGAGCAGCTCGGGATCATCATCCCGCGGTTCTGCGACCACCCGCTGCTCGACCCGGTGGGGGCGTGCCGGCAGTGCATGGTCGAGATCGAGGGCATGCCCAAGCCGATGATGGCGTGCACGACCACCTGCATGGAGGACAAGGCGGTCAAGACCCAGCGGACCTCCGAGCTGGCCCGCAAGGGCCAGGAGGGCACCCTCGAGTTCCTGCTGATCAACCACCCGCTCGACTGCCCGATGTGCGACAAGGGTGGGGAGTGCCCGCTGCAGGACCAGGCGCTCGCGCATGGCTCGACCAGCTCCCGGTTCATCGACCAGAAGCGCCGGTACCACAAGCCGGTCGCGGTCAGCGAGCAGATCCTGCTCGATCGCGAGCGGTGCGTGCTGTGTGCCCGCTGCACCCGCTTCGCCGAGCAGATCCCCGGTGACCCCTTCATCGAACTGTTCGAACGTGGTGCGCTCGAGCAGGTCGCGATCTACGAGGACGAGCCCTACCACAGCTACTTCTCGGGCAACATCATCCAGATCTGCCCGGTCGGTGCGCTCACCTCCACCTCGTACCGGTTCAAGTCGCGGCCCTTCGACGTGGTGACCACCCCGTCGGTCTGCGACCACTGTTCGGCCGGCTGCAGCCTGACGGTCCAGTCGCGCCGTGGCGAGATCCAGCGGCAGCTCGCCCGCACCAACATGGCCGTCAACGAGGCGTGGAACTGCGACAAGGGGCGGTTCGGGTTCACGCACCTGACCGCGGCCACCCGCATCACCGAGCCCAAGCTCCGCGACGGCGACGACCTCGTGACCGCGAGCTGGACCGAGGTCCTGCGTCGCACCCGGTCCGCGATCACCGCCGCGCAGGAGGCGGGGCCGGGACGGGTCGCGGTCGTGACCGGGTCGCGTCTGGCAGACGAGGACGCCTACGCCGCAGCCAAGTACGTCCGGACGGTGCTCAAGAGCGACGACCTCGACCACCGCACGCGGTTCGCTCCGGCCACCGAGCGCGCGGAGCTGCCTGCGCTGATCGGCCGCGACACCGCGACCTACGCCGACGTGGAGCAGGCCCCGGTGATCGTGGTCGCCGGGCTGGACCCCGAGGAGGAGGTGCCGATCCTCCACCTGCGTCTGCGCAAGGCGTGGCGCAACGGCAGGGCGCGCATCATCGTCGTCGGCCCCCACCTCGGCACCCTCGCGGACCTGGCGTGGCGGCACGTGCCGACGGCGCCTGCCGGTGAGGCCGCGGCGTTGCGCGAGCTGGCCGGGCGCGAGGCCGACGGTCCGGCAGGTGAGGTGTCCGAGGCACTGCGGGAGGCCGTCGCTCCCGTGGTGCTGGTGGGGGAGCGAGCCGGTGCCGGCGCGATCACCGCGGGTGCGGCCCTGGCCGACGCGGTCGACGGCAAGCTCGGCTACGTCCCACGGCGTGCCGGTGCGCGAGGTGCCGTCGAGGCCGGGCTCGCCGCAGGGCTGCTGCCGGGCGGACGTCGTCTCGACGACGCCGACGACCGGGCGGCCATCGAGCAGCACTGGGGTGAGTTGCCGAGCGAGCCCGGGCGCGACCTCCACGCGATCCTGACCGACGCTGCGGCCGGCAGGATCGACGTGCTGCACCTGATCGGCGTCGACCTCGCGCGCGACGCCGCGTCCACCGAGCTCGCACGGGCCGCGCTGGCCAAGGTCGGCACGGTGATCGTGCAGGACCTCGCGCGGACCGACACCGTGGTCGATCACGCCGACGTCGTGCTGCCCGTCGCGGCCCGGCAGGAACGCCCCGGCACGGGCACGAACTGGGAGGGGCGCGCGCAGCGCTTCTCCCGGGCGATCGACGGGCCCGACCTGGTCCAGGAGGACTGGGAGATCCTCGTGCAGGTCGCGGCGATCCTCGGCCACGACCTCGGGTTCAACGACCTCGAGGCGCTGCGCGCCGAGATGGTGCGCGTCGGACGGCGCGAGACCCCGCACGTCTTCCCGGAGCTCGACGACGCCGAGGTGGCGTCGGACGCGCCGGACGACGAAGCTCAGGGTCTCGCCGTCGTCGCGCGTCCGCTGCTCTTGGACCGCGCCACGATGCTCGTCGGCGCGACCGACCTGCTCGCCACCGCCCGTCCGGCGACCGTGGCCGTCGCGCCGAGCGACGCGCAGGCGAGCGACCTCGCCGACGGCGACATCGTCGAGGTGGCGGGGGCCGGGGGCTCCCTGCGGCTGCCGGTCGCCGTCCAGCCTGACGTCGTCGCGGGCACCGTCGTGCTCCCGACCAACTCGACCGACGATCCCGTGTGGGACCTGGCCGACCGTGACGGCGAGCTGTGGGTCGGGCTCACCAAGGTGGCCAGCGACCAGGTCGCCGAGGAGGTCGCCTGATGGAGTCCACCCCGCTGTGGGTCCCGCTGTTCCAGACGGTGGTGGTGTTCGCCTACTTCCTGCTGGTCACCGCCCTGCTGATCTGGGCGGAGCGCCGCGTCGTGGCGCGGATGCAGACCCGGGTCGGACCCAACCGGGTCGGGCCGTTCGGGATCCTGCAGACCCTGGTCGACGGCGTGAAGATGTTCTTCAAGGAGGACGTCACGCCGGACATGGTCAACAAGCCGATCTACAACATCGCGCCGATCATCGCCGTCGTCGCGGGTTTCCTGGCGATCGCGGTGGTGCCGATCGGCGGCGAGGTCACGCTGTTCGGCGAGACCTTCACGCTGGTCGTCGCGGACCTGTCCGTCGGCGCGCTGTGGATCCTCGCCCTCGGGTCGCTGCACGTCTACGGCGTGTTCCTGGCGGGCTGGGCCTCCAACTCGCCGTACCCGCTGCTCGGTGGCATCCGCTCGAGCGCGCAGATGGTCTCCTACGAGATCGCGCAGGCGCTCGCGGTCGCCAGCGTGCTCATCTACGCCGGGTCGCTGCGCATCTCGGACATCATCGAGGCGCAGTCCGGCGATGGCCTGATCGCGGGCATGCCCGGATGGTTCGCGATCCCGCTGTTCCCGGCCTTCCTGGTGTTCGTGATCGGCATGGTCGCCGAAGCCGGCCGTCCGCCCTTCGACCTCGCAGAGGCCGAGGGGGAGTTGGTGGGTGGCTTCAACACCGAGTACTCCGGCCTGCGGTTCGGCATGTTCATGCTGGCCGAGTTCATGCAGGTGGTCACCATGTCGGCGATCGTGGTGACGCTGTTCCTCGGCGGTCCTGCCGGCCCGACCTTCGGGTTGCCGGACAGCGTCGCCTGGATCATGCCGATCTTCTGGTTCGCCCTGAAGATGGCGCTGTTCATCTTCTTCTTCATCCTGTTGCGTGGTGCGCTCCCGCGGACCCGCTACCACCGTCTGATGGACCTCGGGTGGAAGCTGCTGATCCCGATCGCGCTGGTCTGGACGTTGGTCACCGCCGCGTTCGTGCTGATCAACGAGCAGGGTGGGCTGACCAACGAGCTGCGGATCGGCCTGATCGTCGCCGCGGGGGTGATCGTCGTCGCGCTGCTGCTGCTCGCCCCGACAGGCCCCAAGGACGAGGACGCCGAGGATCCCGGCACCGCACGCCCCGAGCCTGGTGCGGATCCCGACCGTGAGGAGGTGGCTCCCTGATGGATATCGGCCTGCCCCCGGTGGTGGTCACGACGTTGACCTTCGTGATCCTGGTGGTCCTGGCATGGGTGTTGCTCAAGTACACCGTGCTCGGGCGCGGGTTCTCGGTCCCGCTGCGCAACATGATCGGTCCCAACGAGACGGCGCAGTACCCGGAGAAGCCACGGCCGGTCGCGCCGCGGTTCCACGGTCGGCACCAGCTCAACCGCTACAGCGACGGGCTCGAGAAGTGCATCGGCTGCGAGCTGTGCGCGTGGGCCTGCCCCGCCGACGCGATCTACGTCCAGGGTGCGGACAACACGGCCGAGGCGCGCTACTCGCCGGGCGAGCGCTACGCCGAGGACTACCAGATCAACTACAACCGCTGCATCCTCTGCGGGCTGTGCATCGAGGCGTGTCCGACACGGGCGTTGACGATGACCCACGACTTCGAGTTCTCGGCCGACACCCGTGAGGCGCTCGTGTGGACCAAGGACCGGCTCCTCGCGGAGGTGCCCCCCGGCGGTGACGACACGCCGCACACCGACCGTGAGGTCCGGCAACGCGGTCTGAACTACTACGGTGGGCTCGCCGTCACGCCGCCGACGTTGCACGGAGGTAGGTTCCGCTCGGCAGCGCCGGCCCCGTCGGCACGTGCCGGTGAGGTCGTCCCGACGGGCGAGCTCCCGGGGCCGGACGAGCTGCCACCAGACCCTGCGACCGTCGGCGGTCCCACCCGCCCCGAACCCGGAAGGGACCGCTAGATGTTGCTGCTGGCCCAGGCTGCGGAGGCGGCGGCTGGGGCGGACACCGCTGAGACCGTGATGTTCTGGGTGTTCGCCGTCCTGGCCCTCGGTTCGGCGCTGGCCGTGATCACGATGCGCAACATCGTGCACGGCGCGCTGATGCTGGTCGTCAACCTCCTGGCGATCGCGGGACTGTTCCTGACGCTGGAGTCACCGTTCCTGTCGATCATCCAGGTGCTGGTCTACGGCGGCGCGATCATGGTGTTGTTCCTGTTCGTGATCATGCTGCTGGGCGTCGATCGTGACGACCTGCTGCTCGCGACCCGGGCCCGCAACCGCGTCCTCGCCGTGGTCGGTGGCGCGGTGCTCGCCGGAGCCCTGCTGTTCGCCTTCGTCGGCCCCTACACGGGCCCGCCGTCGGTGTGTGGTTCGGACGCGCCGATCGAGGCCGGCACCGATCAGCAGCGCTGCATCGGCCTGGCGGATCAGCTCGAGGATGACCGCTCCGGCGCGACCTTCGTCGGTCGCTCGATGTTCACCCGCTACACCTACCCCTTCGAGCTCGCCGCGCTGCTGCTGACGGTCGCGACGATCGGTGCGGTGATCCTCGCCCGGCGCAAGGACCTGCAACCGGAGGACCTCGACGACGAGCTGGACGAGGGCCCGCCAGGTCCCGACGAGCCCGACACCGACCACGACGCGCTCGCGGCGCTCTCGGCGGAGCTGGCCGGCAGCGACGAGGGCGCGGACCCGGACCTGCTCGCCGGTCGCGAACCCAGACCGCCCGACGACGGTGACGACGAGCCGGGGGCCGACGGGCCTCGGAAGGGGGACTGAGCCGTGGCTATCGGGTACTACTTCGCGGTCTCGGCCCTGCTGTTCAGNATCGGGCTCGTCGGTGTGCTGCTGCGCCGCAACGCGATCGTGCTGTTCATGTGCGTCGAGCTGATGCTCAACGGGGTCAACGTGACCCTCGCGGCGGCCGCCCGGATGTGGGCCGGACCCGACGGGCAGGTGTTCGTGTTCTTCGTCATCGTCGTCGCCGCTGCGGAGGTGGTGGTCGGCCTCGCGCTGATCGTCAACCTCTACTTCCGCCGCGGGACCCTCGATGTCGACGTCCCCCAGCTGTTGAGGTGGTGACGTGGGCATCATCCTTGCCGCAGAGACCGCCACGCTCGCCAGCGAGGTGATCGAGACGAGCGCCGGCATGATCGGTGTGGCCTGGCTCGTCCCGGTCCTGCCGTTGCTCGGCTTCGTCGCGATCCTGGCGCTCACGCGCTACCTCGGCGACCGCGCCGCCCACATCGCGACCGCGGTGTCCGGTGTGGTCTTCGTGCTCGCCATCGCGATCGCCGTCCAGGTCCTCGGGGCGCCCGCGAGCTACCTGCGCCCGATGCCCACCTGGATCGATGTCGGTGGGCTCACGGTCACCTTCGAGCTGCTGGTCGATCAGCTCAGCACCGTGATGCTGTTGGTGGTCACCGGCGTCGGCTTCCTGATCCACGTGTACTCGGTCGGCTACATGCACGGCGATCCGCGCTACGCGCGCTTCTTCGCCTACCTCAACCTGTTCCTCGCCTCGATGCTGATCCTGGTCCTCGGGTCGAACCTGCTCACCCTGTTCCTCGGGTGGGAGCTCGTCGGCCTGTCGAGCTACCTGTTGATCGGGTTCTGGTTCGAGAAGCGCGACTACGCCGTCGCGGCGAAGAAGGCGTTCATCACCAACCGGGTCGGTGACGTCTCCTTCATGGTGGCGATGTTCCTCGCCTTCGCGACGGTCGGCACGCTGGACATCCTCGAGGTCAACGCGGCATCGCTGGACGGCACGGTCGCGTTCGCGCTGGTCCTGCTGCTGCTCGGGGGCGCGGCCGCGAAGTCGGCGCAGATCCCGCTGCACGTCTGGCTCCCGGACGCCATGGCCGGACCGACACCGGTCTCCGCGCTGATCCACGCGGCGACCATGGTGACCGCAGGCGTGTACCTGATGGTGCGCATGTCGCCGGTGCTGATCCAGTCGGTGGACGCCATGACGATCATCGCCTGGATCGGCGCGCTGACCGCCCTGATGGCCGCCCTGATCGCGGTCCGCCAGGACGACATCAAGAAGATCCTGGCCTACTCCACCGTCTCCCAGCTCGGCTTCATGTTCATCGGGGTCGGGGTGGGGGCCTTCCGCGAGGGCATCTTCCACCTCGTCACCCACGCCTTCTTCAAGGGCCTGCTGTTCCTCGCCGCCGGCTCGGTGATGCACGCGATGAACAACACCACCGACGCCTGGAAGATGGGTGGGCTGCGCAAGGCGATGCCCATCACCTTCTGGACGGCCGGGGTCGGGTGGCTGGCCATCAGCGGCATCCCGCCCTTCGCCGGGTTCTTCTCGAAGGACCAGATCCTCACCGAGGCCTACATGCACGGCTTCGGGGCGGTGTACGTGGTCGGTCTGGTCGCCGCCGTGGTGACCGCCTTCTACATGTCCCGCTGGTTCTTCCTGATCTTCCTCGGCTCACCGCGGTACGGCGACGACGTCCACCCCCACGAGTCGCCACGTTCGATGACCACGCCCCTGATCGTGCTCGCCGGGCTGTCCGCCGTGGGCGGTGTCGCGCTCAACCCGGTGCACACCGGTCCGCTCTACACCTTCNTGGGGCCGTCGGTCGCGCCGGTCGGTGAGCTCGGCTACGAGCCGGCCGGTCCGTTGACCGAGGCGGTGCTGATCCCGGTCGCGGTGGTGGCCGCGCTGCTCGGCATCGGCCTGGCCTACCTCGCCTACGTCAGGCGGGACATCTCCCTCGGACGCATGACCGAGCCGATCCGTGGCACCGGTGCCGAGCTGCTCGAGAAGAGGTTCTTCGTCGACGAGCTCTACGAGGCGATCTTCGTCCGGGCGGGAGGCCGGCTCGCCAACGGGGTGGTGTGGGTCGACGGCCGCGTGATCGACGGTGCGGTGGTCGGCAGCGGCGTCGCGTCGTTGGCGACCGGTCGGGTCGCGCGCCGCTGGCAGGGCGGGCTCGTCCGCAACTACGTCGGTTGGGTGCTGGTCGGCACGATCGCGGTGCTCGGCGTCATCGTCCTCCAGGTGGTGCGCTGATGGGGATGATCGCCGTCACGATCCTGATCCCCGCCTTCGGGGCGCTCGTCCTCGCGCTGCTCGACAACGACGGCCTGGCTCCCCGGGTCGTCGCGCTCGTCGCCTCGCTCGCGGCCTTCGCCGCGGCGATCGCGCTGCTGGTCAACTTCGACACCTCCGATCCGTCGCTCCAGCTGACCGAGCAGGTGGCGTGGATCCCCGCGATCGGCGCGAGCATCTCGCTGGCCGTCGACGGGGTCAGCCTGGCGCTGATCCTGCTGACGACCTTCCTGACGCCGCTGATCATCATCGCGTCCTGGGACACGATCACCGACCGGGTCCGCGGCTACCTCGCCGCGTTCCTGCTGTTGGAGGCGGCGGTGCTCGGGGTCTTCTCCGCGACCGACCTGCTGCTGTTCTACGTCTTCTTCGAGTTCAGCCTCGTGCCGATGTACCTCATCATCGGGATCTGGGGTGGTGCCGCCCGCAAGGCCGCCGCGGTCAAGTTCTTCCTCTACACCCTGCTCGGCGGCCTGTTGATGCTGGTGGGCATCCTCTACCTGTACGGCCAGACCGGCAGCTTCGCCTACGCGGACGTGCTGGCGCTGAACCTGACCGGGACCGAGCAGGCGTGGCTGTTGACCGCCTTCCTCATCGCGTTCGCGGTCAAGGTGCCGCTGTTCCCGGTGCACACCTGGCTGCCCGATGCCCACACGGAGGCGCCGACCGGCGGCTCGGTGTTCCTGGCGGGCGTGCTGCTGAAGCTGGGGACCTTCGGGCTGCTGCGGTACGCACTGCCCTACTTCCCCGAGGCGACCCGTGACTTCGCGCCGTGGCTGTTGGCGATCTCGGTCGTCGGCATCCTCTACGGCGCGATCGTCGCCCTGATGCAGGCCGACATCAAGCGGCTCATCGCCTACTCGTCGGTCAGCCACATGGGGTTCGTGGTGCTCGGCACCTTCGCGCTGACCTCCACCGCCACCTCGGCGTCGGTGGTCCAGATGGTCAACCACGGTCTGTCGACCGGGGCGCTGTTCCTGCTGGTCGGCTTCCTCTACGAGCGCCGGCACACCAGACAGATCGCGGCCTTCGGCGGCCTGGCCAGGCGTGTGCCGGTGATGGCCGGGCTGTGGCTGGTCGTGTCGCTGTCGTCGCTGGCGCTGCCGGGGCTCAACGGGTTCGTCGGCGAGTTCCCGATCCTGCTCGGCACCTTCCAGGTCAACCGCACCGCCGGGGTCCTGGCCGCCTTCGGTGCCGTCCTCGCCGCGCTGTACCTGCTGTGGGCCTACCAGAGGATGTTCCACGGCCCCCTCGAAGGGGCGGACAACGAGAACACCTCCGACCTCAAGGCCCGCGAGGTCGGCGTGCTGGTCCCGCTGGTCGTGGTGATCGTCGCGATCGGGCTCTACCCCAAGCCGCTCTACGACCTCGTCGAGCCATCGGTCGACCGCGTCCTCGTCGAGGTCGGCGTGGAGGTCGACTCCGACGACGTCGAGCCGACAACGACCGAGGAGGATGACGCATGACGATGTCCCTCCTCGCTCCGCTGCTCGGGGTGACCGGCGCTCCGACCGTCACGATCCCCGACATCGAGTGGTCCGCGATCGCGCCGGAGCTGCCCCCGACCGCGATCGCGCTGATCCTGCTGCTGCTGGCGATCGCGCGTCGTCGTCCGTACGTCGTCGCGCTGCCGACCGCGCTGGTCGGGCTCGCGTTGGGCAGCTGGCTCGTCACCGAGGACCAGATCGTCGCCGGCGCGGTCACGATCGCGCTCGGGGTGATCGTCCCGGCCGCCGTGTTCGCGTTCCCGACCAGGCAGTCGCTGCAGCAGGCCTTCATCGCGGCGTCGTCGCTGATCGCGGCGCTGGTGCTGACGGGCTGGCAGTACGCGGGCGTGCTGGCCCCCGACCTCGAACGGATCGTCGCCCAGGAGGCCCTGGGCGGTGCGGTCGCAAACGACGGCATCGCGCTGTTCACGCGCTTGACCGTCTACGTCTCCGCGCTGCTCGTGCTGCCGATCGGTTACGGCTACCTGCAGGAGCGCCGGATCAACCGCGCCGAGGTGGAGTCGCTGCTGCTGCTCGCGGTCGTGGGCATGGCCGCGCTCGGGTCGGCCAACGACCTCATCACGCTGTTCGTCGCGCTCGAGATCCTCTCGCTCGCGCTGTACGTCCTGACCGGCATGGCGCGCCGCGACCGCCGGTCGCAGGAGGCGTCGCTGAAGTACTTCATCCTGGGTGCGGTCGCCTCGGCCATCCTGCTGTACGGCATGGCGCTGACCTACGTGGCGACCGGCTCCCTCGCCATCCCGAGCATCGGTCGTGTCGTCGGTCTGGGCACCACCCCCGAGCTGGTCGCCGCGCTCGGCCTGGGGCTCGTGACGGTCGGCGTCGGGTTCAAGATCGCCCTGGCCCCGTTCCACCTGTGGACGCCCGACGTCTACCAGGGTGCACCGACCAGCATCACCGCGTTCATGGCCGCGGCGACCAAGGCGGCGGGCTTCGCCGCGGTCCTGCGCCTCTACCTCGTGGCCTTCCCGTCGCTGGAGACGCTGTGGGTCCCGATCCTGGCCGTGCTCGCGGCCGTGACGATGCTCTACGGCGCGTTCGCGGCGTTGGTGCAGCACGACGTCAAGCGCATCCTGGCCTACTCGTCGATCACCCACGCCGGCTACGCGACGATCGGTGTCGTGGCCAACTCCAACGCCGGGCTGTCCAGCACGTTGTGGTACCTGCTGACCTACGCCGTCGGGACGATCGGCGCCTTCGGGTGCGTGATCGCCCTCGAGCGCCGTCGCCGCGGCGAGGTGACCCTGCTCGACCTGCGTGGGTTGGGCCGCAGCTCGCCGGCGCTGGCCGGGATCCTGTCGCTGTCGCTGCTGTCGCTGGCCGGGATCCCCGGGACCGCCGGGTTCGTCGGCAAGCTGCTGGTCTTCCAGGCCGGTGTCGCGTCCGGGCTGACGTGGCTGGTCGTGATCGGTGTGCTCAGCAGCGTCGTGGCCGCCTTCTTCTACCTGCGGATCGCCGGCACGATGTTCCTCGAGGAGCCCGACCTGGCCCGCGGGCTGCCGGTCGTGACGACCGGTCTGTCCGCCGGGGTGTCGGTCGCGGCGACGCTGGTCCTCTACCTCGGCGTCTACCCGCAGCAGTTCCTCCAGATCGCCGAGTCGGCGGCGGCGCTCGTTCGGTGACCATGCCTCCCTCCCCACGTCCGCGGTCCGCTCGCCTGAGCATCCCGAGCCCCGTGCTCGAACAGCTCGAGGCCAACGGTCTGCCGGTCACGGCGGTGCTCGACGCGGTCGAGGAACGCCTCGCCGAGCAGGTCACCTCGTCCCACGCGTTCGTCGATCGTGCGGCCCGCTACCTGATCACCGCGGGCGGCAAGCGGTTCCGCCCGCTGCTGGTCGCGTTGACCGGCCACCTCGGCCCGGACGGCCCGTCCGAGGAGCGGCCCGCGCCGGGACCGTTGGTGGACGCCAGCGTCATCGTCGAGCTGGTCCACCTCGCGACCCTCTACCACGACGACGTGATCGACGAGGCGACCGCCAGGCGCGGCACCCCCTCCGCGAACTCGCGGTGGGACAACACGGTGGCGATCCTCACCGGCGACTACCTGTTCGCGCGGGCGTCGGACCTGTCCGCGGACCTGGGCGTCGAGGTGACCCGCATCATGGCGCGCACGCTCGCGCAGCTGTGCGAGGGGCAGATCGCCGAGGTCCAGGGCTCACTGGGCGCGCTGCCTCCCGACGTGCCCCAGCTGGAGCCGACCCGGGAGCACTACCTCGAGGTCATCTCCGGCAAGACCGCCTCGCTGATCTCGACCTCCTGCCGCTACGGCGCGCTGCTGTCGGGTGTCGACGCGGACGGTGTCGAGGCGGTCGCCCGGTACGGGTGGAACGTGGGTATGGCCTTCCAGCTGTCCGACGACATCCTCGACATCGGGTCCGACCACGAGGACTCCGGCAAGACGCCGGGCACCGACCTGCGTGAAGGCGTGCGCACCCTGCCGACGTTGCTGGCGGTCGAGGAGGACCCCGACGGCGAGCTCGCCCACCTGCTGGCCGGCGAGTTCGGGGACGACGAGGTGGCCCGCGCCCTGGAGCTGTTGCGCGGCTCGGACGTGCTCGAACGATCGCGCGACGCGGCAGCGAGCTACGTCCAGGACGCGGTCGTCGAGCTCCGCCGCTTCGGTGACCGCCCGGTGGTCACGGCGCTCCAGCGGCTCGGGGAGTACGCGCTCGACCGGACCGGTTGAGGTTGGCGATGCGGACCGCCGGGATCGTCACGGGCGTGATCGCGGTCCTCTTCGTGCTCGGTCTGCTGGCGGTGGAGCTGGCGGCCACGTCGTTGGCGAGCAGCGCGGCGCGCTCGGAGGTGGAGCGTTGCGTCGAGGTCGAACAGGTCGAGGTGACCTCGCTCGGCCGTCCTGCGGTGCTCGGCCTGCTGCGGGGTGAGGTCCGCGACGTCCGCATCACCGCGATCGGGATCGAGGCGGGCGACCTGCGCATCGACCGCGTGGACGCCCGGCTGCCCGTCGCCCCTGTGGGTCTCGGTGACCCTCCGGAGACCCTGACGGTGGTCGCCGACATCCGCATCGTCGAGGAGGACCTCGAGCGCTACCTCGTCGCCCGGGCCCCGGAGCTGGCGGCCCCGACGTTGGCGGTCACACCGGAGGGGCTCGAGATCGGCGACGAGCGGGTCCCGTTCACCCTCGGCGCCAACGTCCTGATCACCGAGGACGGCGACGTCCGGCTGGTCCCGACGATCGGGGACCCCCGCCTGTGGTCGTCGCTGGGGCTGGAGCTGGTGCTGGAGGTGCCACGCGACGTCGCACTGCTCGGGTTGGAGCTGTCCGAGGGTGAGCTCGTCCTGAGCACCCGCACGCAGGTCCACGCGGGTGTCGACGGTGAGCTGACCTGTCCGGACGTCGCGCTGCTCGGCACGGGCGGGGTCCCCGTCGCCTCGGGGGTCGCCTCGGGGGAGGGCAGCCTCGCGTGACCGTGAAGCCACTGTCGGAACTCGTCGGTCCGGGGTGGGACGCCGCGCTCGCTCCCGTCGAGGGCGA
>SL_3KL_010_SEDDRAFT_10002412_pt1 | contig 17093 bp, 13 predicted proteins | sample SodLakKL_010_SED_2_FD_10381 | JGI IMG/M metagenome (IMG submission 10381) | reverse complement strand
GCCGTGGCAACAGGGTCTTTTACGCCCTGGAGCTGTATTTCCAGGAGCGCGGCAATAACAGCCAGGTTGTTCTTGACCCGGTGGTGCACCTCGCGCAGGAGAACTGTTTTATCTTCCAGGGAGGCCCGCAGATCTTGCTCTGCACTTTTTTGTTCGCTTATCTCCACCAGGGTCAGTCGCCAGTGTTTGGTCAGCCCGTCCTGGCCTGGGTCAGCCTGAATATCTGCCCTGACCCATAAAAAAGAGCCATCATCCAGGCTCAGCTTCAGCTGCAGGGCTTTCGCCGAGCCGGTCTTTTCAGCCTCTTTCAGGGCGCTAAAGTAGTCATTCCGGCTTTCCCGGGCCAGAAAGCCGCTGAAGGTCCGGTTAAGAAGGCGACTGCGCTGCGCACCCAGAATGCTGGTGCCGGTCAGGTTGCACTGGGTGATGTTCCCTTTGGAGCCCACTACAAGGTAACCGCATGGGGCTGATTCATACAGGTCTTCGTATTCATGGTGCAGCCGGCTGATTTCTTCCTGTCCGCGTTTTAATTCCTGGTTTTGAATTGCCAGTTCGGCCTGGTGAATCCTCAGTTCTTCAATGAGTTCGATCATGCCCTTCGGGCATGAAGTATTGCTCTCTCCTTGCTCTCTTACCAGGTCCTCGGCCAGTTCGCGCAGTTCGTCAAAGCTTTTGTAAATTTTTTTCATGAAATATGTTCCTGCAAAAAGTCCAACCCCGGCAATCCTGCCTTGAGCAGAGGATTGCCAGCCTGCTGTTTTACTGTCTTCCGTCCTTCGTCATCCGACTTCTGTCTCCTGACTCCTTTGGATAAAACTCAGCAGTATACGGTATGGCTGATTGTTTTCCAGCCGGATGACCCGGCCCTTGATATGATATGTTTTCTGTTCATAATTGCTGGTCATCTCGAACCCCCGGGTCTCAAAGTCTTCACCCTTATCCAGGGCTGTTTGCAGCAGGGCCTGGAAGTCCGTGTTCCGCAGCTTTTCCGGGGTCTGTCCTACGAAGTTCAGGCCTTCAATATTATCCTTATCAGGGCTCACCAGCCTGCTGAACGCGGTGCTTGCAATGACCATCCCGCCTCTTTCGTCCAGGACGGCCATGGGCGAGGTGTTCATGTTGAATACCTCGCGTACCAGCATCCTGGAGGCCTGGTATTCAGGATTCAGCGTTTGGAGTTTTTCCAGACATTTTTTCTGGGCATCCACGTTTTCAAAAGTGAGCACCGCTCCCTGGATTTTATGGTCCATGGTCCTGTAGGGTTTGATGGACATCCTGTACCAGGTGCCGTCAGCGCACTGCACTTCTTTCTCTACTGGACTTAGCTCGTTCAGGACCGTCTGAACATCCCGGATCATATGTTTATATTTAAGTTTTGTGTTCTGATCTTCCAGGGGGCGGCCAACATCCGACCCGATGAGATTGATGATTTTGGCGGCTTCTTTGGAAAAACGCTTAATGCGCAGATCCCCGTCCACAAAAATGGTGGCGATTTGAGTGTTGTTGAGCAGGTTATTCATGTCGTCCTGGGCTACTGAAAGTTCGTCCACCTTGCTTTGCAGCTCGGCATTGACGGTCTGCAGTTCTTCATTCAGGGACTGCTGTTCCTCCTTGGTGGACTCCATTTCCTCATTGGTGGACTGCAGCTCCTCATTGGATGACTGCAATTCTTCATTGGTGGATTTGAGTTCCTCGTTGGAGGATTCCAGTTCCTCTATAGTCGACTGATGGCTTTCCCTGGTATGCATCAGTTCCTGTTCCAGTTCGCTGATCCGCAATTCGCGCCAAGAGAAGGAAGCTTTTCCGTTGTCGTCAGGGTCTTCTACTGTTTCGGCTTCCTTCAGGTCTTCAAAGGCCACCAGGAACCTTCCTGACAGTTCCATGGGCTTGTCCAGCGGGAAAACGTGCAGTTTGATGAGTTGCCTTGCTCCGTTGACCCTGACCTTGACCTTGTTCAGAACTACATGCTCCTTTCTGGTTTTGGCCAGGCGCAGGGCCGAGGACAATTCGATGCGCAGCCCCTCCCGGGCCATGTCCAGAATATTGTTCGAGGGAGGACCGCTGGGCGTTTCCAGGTATCTGCCGGTCCTGCCGGCTACGTGCAGAATGTTTCCGCTGTTGTCCACCAGCACGGAAGGAGGTGCGAATCGATCCACAATCGCCTTGTGGGCCAGGGGTTCCAAGTTTTCCCGAACCGGCTGCTGCTGCTTTGTTTTTTCCCGGAGATATGAGGGCTCCCGGGGTATTCCGGTGGGAAAGGTCATGGGCTTCATCTTTGAATTGGGAACATCCTTGCGCCTGAATATTTTCCAGGTAGTGTTCACGGTCTGGAAGAGGCTGGTGAATCCCCCCACGGTTTCCGAGCTGCCCAGCATGAGAATTCCGCCCGGACGCAGAGTATAGTGAAACAGGGGCAAAAGTTTTTTCTGGGCTTCACTGTTCAGGTAGATGAGCAGATTGCGGCAGGAGAGCAGGTTCAAGTGGGAAAACGGAGGGTCCTTCAGCACATCCTGAACGGAGAAGATCACCAGTTCCCTGACCTCCTTGCGGATGCGGTAGTAGTGTTCACTTTCTTTGTAGAAAAAACGGTTCAGCCGTTCCTGGCTGACGTCGGTTCTGATGTTTGAGGGATACAGGCCCTGTCTGGCCTTGTCGATGGCCCTGGAGTCGATGTCAGTGCCGAAAAGTTGCAGGGAGACGCGCCTGGAAGTCTTATCCAGAGACTCCAGCAGGACCATGGCCAGAGAATAGGCTTCTTCGCCGGATGAACAGCCCGGAACCCAGACCCGGAACATGTCGCCGTCATTCATGTCCTGGATGATTTTTGGAAGGACGTCCCCTTTGAGCGCTTCATAGGACTTGGGGTCGCGAAAAAAGTTGGTCACGCCGATGAGCAGCTCATGAAACAGGCACTGCAGTTCCTTGGGATTATCCCGCAGATAGCGTACATATTCATCATGATCCCTGATCTGGTTCACCCCCATTCTGCGGTCTATCCGGCGCAGGATGGTGCTCTTCTTGTAATAGGAAAAATTATGGCCGAGATGGATTTTTAAAAGGTTGTAAATCTTATTCAGCCAGTCCATTTTCTCTGTTTCGGTATCTTTTGTCTTTTCCTGGATGGAAAAATTGTGATCAAAATATTGCCGGAGCTTTTCCGGCATATCCCCCGGGGGGAGAATCATGTCGACCTGAGAGGTGTTGATGGCGCTTCTGGGCATTCCTGCGTACCTGGCTGTGTCTTCCGACTGAGCCACAACCAGCCCTTCAGAGGACTTTATATCTTTCAGGCCCAGCGTGCCGTCCGAACCTGTGCCGGAAAGGATGACCGCGGCCGCCCGGCTGCCCTGATCAGCAGCCAGGGAGCGGAAGAAAAGGTCGATGGGCAGATGGTATTTTTTGTCCACCGGATCAATGAGCAGAATCTTTCCTTCATTGATTCTGATCTCCTTGTCTGAAGGGACCACATAGACGTTATGCGGCTGTATAGCCGTGTTATCCTTAGCTGTCTGCACGGTGGCCCGGGTCACATTCCCGAGAAGTTCATGCATCATGGTGGGCTGCCTGGGAGACATGTGCACCAGGACGATGTAAGCCATACCGCTGTCTGGAGGTACTTTGGAGAAAAAGGACTTCAGTGCCTCAAGGCCGCCGGCTGAAGCTCCCAGGCCGATTATTGGAAAGTGTTGATTTTTCTTTTTTCCCGGTAAGCCTGAATCACTGCCTGAATTTTTTCGGCCGGAAGAGTCTAGGGCATATTTTTCTTCTGTGGGTTGGTCTTTTTTCATCTGGTGACTTCCTGATAATCTTTTAACATAGTCTTACTCTAACTGTCCGCAAGGTTTGAAATCTATTTTTTTTTATTGTTTCTCAGGCGGCTATATAGTTTCTATCCGGAGAGCCTTCCTTTCCGGATGAAAACTATATAGATGATTTCGCTGCAAAAAGTTCCAACTTGCCTCAGCAGGGCTCCCGGCTTACGGCCATGCTGGGTTAGATAAAAATATCTGTATTTATTCCTGCCTGGGGCATGCAGGAGCTGTCAATTTAAAAAAACTTATGATATCGACTTTGAAATTACAAGGTATTTAAGATAAAAATCGGGCTCATCCGGTTGAAGCCTGACCAAAGATATTGCCCAATTGGGTGATGGACTCATTGAAATGACTATACCCGGCAAGTCGAGCAGAAGCCTTCAGAAATAACGCCTGACCGGAAAAGGCTTAATCCGGCTCAGGCGAAAATAAACTGTTGCAAACAACACAATGGTTGAGACAAGGCATGTCTTGTCTTCAAATAAGTCAAGGAACAGATGGAAGGCCGGATTGTCCCTTATTTAGCTGTCAGCTGGCCGGATGAGATGGAAACGGTCAACAACAGCAGCAGGCTAATCACTTGCTGGTAAATCTCAGGAATATGGTGTTCCGGTTATGGATAAAGAACTTGAAAGCCAAGATCCTATTTTGTCATCCAGGGAAAAGTCCTGGATAAGTTACATAAACCCAGCCAACTGGAGCCTCCAAAACAAATTTCTGCTGGGCATGGCCTTTATTATGCTTGTATGGTGTCTGGTGGCGGCCTTTGTGATATATTTTCATCAAAAGCGTGAACTCCAGATACAGGCCCTGGCCAGATCCGAATTGGTCATGGCCGGTGTGGAAGCCAGTAGGCAGTATGTCCGGGAAGAGCTGAGGCCCAAGATGTACGAGCTTATGGGGGAAGAATACTTTGTCCGTGAAGCCATGTCGACATCCTACGTGGGGCGGGCGGTGATGGAAAGGTTTGCCCCGGAACTGCACGGCACTCGCTACCGCCGTGTGGCCCTGAATGCCCGCAACCCCGAATATGAAGCCGATATAATAGAACAGGATATGATTAACTATTTCCGGGACAATCCAGGCGAGACAGGGTGGCAGGGAATAGTCGAACACAAAGGATATGCCCATTTCCAGAGCTTCAAGCCCGTGACATTCGAACAGGAATGTCTGCACTGCCATGGCCGGCCTGAAGACGCTCCCGGAGAACTTCTGGAAATGTATGGTTCAGAGCATGGCTTTGGCCGCAGCCAGGGTGAGATTGCCGGTATAGTCTCTGTGAATATGCCGGTGCAGGAGGCCTTGTCCCAGGTAAAAGAGAGAGCCGTTTCCGTGTTTGTGGTGGTCTTTGCGGCCTTGTCCCTGATCTTTGCCGCTATGGGTGTATTGTTCAACCGCATGGTAGTAACCAGTCTGCGATGCTTGTTAAAGGATTTTCAGGAGTCCTCCGGAACCCATACGGGTGAGCACACACGGGATGAACTGGGCAGACTTGGAGCCGGTTTTGACAGAGTCATGGAGGAACTGCACGCCTCCAGGGCTAAGCTGCAGGACTGGAACCGGACCCTGGAGGAAGAGATCGCCAGAATCAAACAGGATCTTGAAAATACCCAAAAACGCCTGGTGCACAATGAAAAAATGGCAGCCTTGGGACGGTTGACCGCAAACGTCACTCACGCCATCCGTAATCCCCTGACCGCCATGGGCGGATTCGCCCGGCGCATGGAGAGTGTGGCCCAGAATGAAAAGGAACGCCGGTATGCAGGCATTATCTTAAAAGAAATGCGCCGCCTGGAAGAGATACTAAACGATATAGTCTTGTTTTCCCAGGACAGGTGCTGCAAGGTTTTTGAACCCCACTCCCTGCAGGAAGTCTTCCAGGAAATGCTGGAAAAATTTCGGGATCAGTTCAAAGAGCAAGGGATTAAAACCAGCCTGGATTTTCCAGCTGATTTGCCACGAATCTTCATGGACAGGGAAAAAGTTCTTTTGCTCCTGGAAAATCTGCTGAGCAATTCCATGCATGCCATGCCCCATGGAGGAGAGGTTCAAATCGCGGCAGACAATCTCACTGGAGAAAATGGTCAAATCCTGGTCAGAATAAGCCTGTCCGACACCGGACCGGGCCTGCCGGAGCATGTCCTGGCCGTGTTGTTCGAGCCATTCACCACCACCAAGGACCATTCCCTGGGCACAGGGCTGGGACTTCCCCTGTGCAGAAAAATTATGGAAGAGCATGGCGGCTGGATAAAAGGTGAAAACCTGTCTGGCAAAGGCGCCGCTTTTCATCTTTATTTCCCGGTGAACCGGAAAAAACAGGCCTGAACATGTTCAACCGGCTCACAACAATATTCGCAACATTATGGCCCTAAACGGGCATGCCGTAATTTTTTTTTCTGACCGGAACTTTCATGTTCCAGTTAGTTTCCATCCGGAAAGTCTTTCTTTCCGGATGAAAACCAGTTAGAAACAGCCGGGTATGTTGATAATAACCAAAGGACTTGACAAAAAATTTAATAGTTATTATTACTGCTTTAAATTGAGGACGCCTTTTTTATGAACAGCTTCTTTGATGAAGCAAAACATGGAGGATAAATATTATGTCATTGGATTCCGCGAAAAAATTTTGCCAGAAGGTTCAGTCGGATGAATCCCTGGCCAAAAAGCTGGCAGAATACCCGGAAGTAGAAGACTTCTGCAATTCAGACCTTGGCAAGAAAGAAGGTTTTGATTTCACCAAAGATGAACTGGCAACCGCCAAAAAAGAGCTGACCCAGGAACAGATTGATATTCTGCATTGTCATACTGAAAACTGCAGCTGGATGGGTGGTTGATTTTGTGGCTTTAAAGCTTTAATTTTTTTACATTGATAATTGATAGAAGGCCTGCACGAAACAAAGGTCTTTAAATCAATAAAAAGTGGCAGACTGGCCTTTATTATAATGGCTGGCCTGCCATTTTTTTATTGAAAAAATCACCGTGTCCATTCACAATGTTTTATGATCTGTACCAGGGGCTGGCCGATGGTTGGGCGCGTAACGTCAGGAAGGCAGGAAGGTTGATTTAAGAAGGAGGAAACATGAGGTTTCCCCCGTTGGCCTCTTCGGACGCGATCCAGGAATTCATCTTGACAGCTTAAAGTATTATCGTAATTTATTGATCTGATAGATATTTGCTTTCCAATAACTGTATATCAGCCTGTAATTTTTTTCACTAACCCTGAACTCTGAACCGAAAACCCTGCAGCTTTATCCGGGTAGGACAATGATTTTTGATTCTATGTTCTGGATTGTGGGTGGCTGGGTCATCCGGATATGCATGATTCCCATAATCGGGATGCGCAAGGATGATCCCACCGTCAGCCTGGCCTGGGTGGCGGTAATATTTCTGGCCCCCTGGTTTGGTTTGATCCTTTATCTGCTTGTGGGTGAATACGGCCTGACCAGGCCCAGGCTAACCCGCAGACTTAAGAATCATAAGAATTTCCACCGGATCAATTCACAATACCTTGAATGTCCAAGTTATCAGGGATGTCAGGTGGATCAGGATTATCAGGTTCTGGTCAACCTGGCTGAAAGACATGGGGGTTTGCCTCTTCTGGGAAGCAACAAAATCAGACTTATCGCTCAGACCGATGATTTTATAAACTCTCTTATATCGGAAATACAAAAAGCCAGGAATCATGTTCACCTTCTGTTTTACATTTTCAGTGACGATGATACAGGAAGAGATGTGGCAAAGGCTCTGGCAGAAGCTGCCCAGAGGGGCGTTCAATGCAGGGTCTTGGCTGACGCGGTAGGCTCCAGGGGCATGTTTTCCGAGCTTGGCAATTGGATGAGCAAACATGGAGTCGAGGTGTATGCAGCTTTTCCCGTCAATCCCCTGAGGCGCAGGCTTTCCCGGCTGGACATAAGAAACCACCGCAAGCTGGCGATAATTGACGGACAAGTCGGGTACACAGGATCGCAAAATATTGTTGATTCTGATTTCGGTCATAAAAAGGCGGGTCAGTGGCATGATGTCATGGTCAGGATCATGGGGCCCACAGTCAGACAACTGCAGGCGGTTTTTGTTGAGGACTGGTATTTTGAAACCGGAGTGGTGCTTGATTTCCCCGAGCTTTACCCTGGCGCGCAGAAGGAAGGTTCGGCAGCCGTACAGGTTGTTCCCACAGGGCCTGATCAGCCTACATACGGATTCCAGGATCTGCTTATACACGCCATAAATTCGGCCAGGCGAAAGATCTCCATTACCTCTCCGTATTTTATCCCCAACGAAGGACTGATTACAGCCCTGAGACTGGCATCGGCCAAGGGTGTGGAGGTTGATATTATTGTTCCAGACCGTAGCGATCATTTTTTGGTGGATCAGGCCAGCGCCTATTATTGCGGAGTGGTTCTTAAAAACGGTGGAAATGTTTATCAGTTCAATGAAGGCATGCTTCACACCAAGATCATGACCGTGGATGACGGCATGGCCATTGTGGGATCGGCCAATTTTGACATCAGGTCATTTTATCTCAATACCGAGCTGGTTCTAATTCTGTTTGATTCTGAATTTATTTACAATCTTCGAATGCTGCAAAACAGCTATAAAACCCGGTCTACTCTGATAAGCCCGGAAGCATGGTTTAAACGTCCGCTTCCCAAGAGGATGTTTGAAGGAATGATTAAGATATTCAGCCCCCTGCTTTAGCCCGTTAACAGACTGATGAAAATCTCCAGATTGCTGCGTCGCTGAGGTTGAGTTCAACGTTCAAGGTTCAGTGTTCACCGTTAAAGAGTAAAAAAGAAGGTAACTGTTCACCATGTTGGTGGTGGTCAGGGGATCAATCCGGGTTTCTTTTGTTGCAAACTCCCTGGCGCTGCTTCCTAAGACAAAACCATAGAGGATTTAAAGTCAATGTTCAGTTATCAATGTTGAAAGGTCGAATAACTTTAACCGGTTTATGGCCATGGTTTTGTCCAACGGAGCAGGCGCCGGTCAGACAAGCAACAATGCGAAACCCGGATTGATCCCCTGACCTTTGGAATTATGTGGTGAACAGTTACAAAAGAAGTTGATTTAGGAAACTTTTTTGCTGCTTGCGTCGCCTGGAATTTTTTAAAAAGTCCGCTCAATAACGACTTTGCAACTGCTGCTAAGGTCAGAAGAAAATTATGAGCAGAAGAGTTAGTATTTCATGTCTTGTTTTTTTGTTTATCCTGGGAGCGGGTTTATTGGACTATTTCCCCGCTCTGGCCCATGACCGGGGTTCTTTCAACAGGGAAATTCTTCTGACGCAATTCTCCGGGGGCGTGCCGCAAAGAGAATTGCCTTTGATTACTCTGCAATCGGGTTCTGTTGAACTGGAAGTGGAGGTGGCCGTGAATTATCAGCAAAAGAGCACCGGCCTGATGTTCAGACTTGATCTTGCCGATGGCCGGGGCATGATTTTTGTCTATAATTCAGATCAGTACCTGGGCTTCTGGATGAAAAACACCTATATACCTCTGTCGATTGCTTATCTCAATACTGAGGGAGTGATTCTGGAGATTTACGATATGCATCCTTTGTCGTCGCAGACTGTTTACAGCTCCCGACCTGTGCGCTTCGCACTGGAAGTCCCGCTGGGCTGGTTCAAGCGGGCAGGGCTGGAGCCCGGAGACAGGTTTGAGTTTCCGCCTGGTTTTCCGAACTATTAGATAGTTTTCATCCGGAAACGGTTCTTTTCCTTTTTGGCCGCGTCAATCCGCACAATTATTTCGTCAACGTATTAAGATACGCCTCCTCATAATTGCCAGCAGGGCTCCTGTCAGGGCAAAACGCATGCTGTGGGAAGGAAGGGGGCTTGATGACTCCCTTTCTGTCGTCCAGGGCCAGCAGCAACAGTTCCTCGGCAAAGGTAAGCATGGAATTCATCCTTTCTGGTAAAAAAGTGTTTCAAGACGGCTGGTCAAACACGGTTCAGCTCTGTATTTATGCCTTGATTAAATGCGGAAAGCAAGTTGCAGCGCGTCCTGATTCAGAACTGACGTTTAAAAACCCGCGCGGTTTTGCCGTGTTGTAAAGTCAGTCTTTGTTCTCAATTTCTAAAAATTGCGGATACGCGTTGCTCAAGGTTTTTGAGGGTTTGTTCATGGGAAAGGTCCCGGTCCAGGACATGGATGCGCAGATACTGGTCAGCCAGCTGCACACCGGCTGTTCCCGGCAGAAGACTGACCACCCAGACAAAGATGACCCTGGCGGTGGGATGGTTCAGCTTGAGATTATAATTTATAAAGCCGGTTTTCAGGGGCATGGAAGGCCTGAAAGCCCTGGAAGCCACATCCATTCCTCCCAGGACAGACTGGCAAATAAAAAAAGGAACAAATCGAATGATTCCGACAACGCTTACTCTCTGGGCAGGGATCAGCAGAGTGCTCAACCCGGCAGATACGCTGACAACAAAAATGATCAGGGGCTGCTGACTGACCACTCCTGCGGATAATCCCCACCATAATACGGCAAACAGAATCCAGCGGACGATAAATGTTTTTGCCATGGGCCAGGCTTTGGCATCAAGGCCGGTAAAAAGTCGGGAATCTTCCCTGGACTCGGTCGAGGAATGGTCGTTATCACAGCAGTTTTTCCTGTTGCGCTTCATGAGATTTTTACCCTCCTTTCATGCCCAGCAGGGCCAGGATTATGATCAGCAGCATGAAAAACATGCCAAAGATGGGCCATGCTGAGAACTTAAGTTCCAGTTCCCGCGATATTTTCCGGACCTGTTTGCTCTGGATAAGCTGATCTGTGTAGCGTGAAAAATTCATCCCCGCCCAGTCTGATTCAAGGATTCCATGCAGTCTGATTCTGGCCATTAAGTGGTACCATGACTTGTCAATCATCAGTGCAATATCCGGCAGGATTTTAACGATTCTGCCGGCTGTTGCTTCAACGTATTTTTTCAGCAGCAGATAAACAACAAGTCCTGAAAAAACAGGCCAGGCAGAGGAAAAAATTAAGCCGGGATCCATCCATGCAATCCTGTATTCAGGGTAAAGTTTATAAAGAATCCAGGGCATCAAGAAGATGATTATTATCAGAAGAAGCCATGCCGGGTTCCGGCCTGAAACAGATAGGGGTTTATTTTTTATAATGTTTACCTGCCGCAGGAAATGGACCATGAGCAGGGTGGTAAATATTGATGACAAAGAAAGAAGAAAGATGGAAAATTCGCTTATGGGACTTGTTTCTGCTGCTTCCTTGAGCAGGTATTTTGCCTGAGCACCTCCGGTAAAGGGAGCTCCGGCCAGGGTCAGGGAAGGAACCCAGAGCATGATTGTTGTCAGCAGATTTTTTTCCGGTCCTGATCTGGATGATCCTATAACCGCCGTACCCAGGAAAAGGGCTGATTTTGACAAAGCATGGCTGAATACCAGGAGATACAGGGCCGGCCCGGCCATTATCCAGAGGTCCTGATCAATAATGCCAAGCCCCAGACAAAAAGCCATCAGACCCATCTGACTTATGCTCGAATATGCCAGGATTACTTTGGGATTTTTCTCACTCAGGCCTGCCAAAGCTCCAAAAAAGGCTCCTCCAAGACCAAGCACGGCAAAGCCCAGGCCCCAGGATTCAAGGGAGGCAATCCCCACCGGAAAGAAGTTCATCCAGCCCAGAAGCCCGGCCTTGATCATGGAGCCGCTCAAAACCGCGCTGGCCGGGGTCGGGGCCACCGGATGAGCCAGGGGAAGCCAGAAATGCAGAAATATCAGGCCTGCCTTTATGCCGAATCCTGCAAAGAGCAGTAAAAAAACAGGATGGGTTTCAGGCATCCAGGCCATTGCAGGGGCTATGTCGGCAAAAAAATGGCTGGGGCTTGAGAAAACAGCAGTAATAATCCCCGCGACCAAAAGACCTTCTCCCAGCACGGCCATTATCAGATAAATCCGTCCGGCCCGGTAAGCCAGTTCTTTTCCCGAATGAATAATGAGACTGAAGGCGCAGAAGGTCATGAAGGCGAAAAATGTGTAAAAGCTCACAGCGTCCAGGGATGCTGTGAGGCCGATATTCCCGCACATGGTCAGTAAAAACATGATGCAGAATGCCCTGTTTTTAAGGTTGTGCAAAGGTTCCAGGGCTGTGAACAGGGCCGCAGCAAACCAGGCCAGGGAAGTGAAGAGTAAAAAGGTATTGCCGAAAGGACCAAATCCCAGACCGGTTTTCAGTAGAAAGCCGCTCAACTCTAAGCCTGAAGAAGCGTCACCGGTAAAGGCCAGAAACAAGGCAGGCAGGGGAGCCAGGGGCATCAACCGGAAACCGGTGCGAAGGCCGGGTCCGGGAAGGGCGCACACAGCTGCAAGGAGCAAGGGAAAAAAAACAGCTATGATCCAGATCATGGATACACTCCCATTCCAAAGGCGATCTGCCTGGCCATTCCAAGGGGACTCCAGTTCCAGTCGGCAAAGAGGCCGGACAGGATTGCGGCCAGGACTGTAAACATTGGAGGAACAATGAGCATCCACGGAGCTTCAAACCGGCTTGGCCTGAGGGTTTCCCACTGTCTGCCCGGCTCCTCAAACCACATGGAAAAGACGATGGGCAGAAAGTAAGCAGAATTGAGCAGACTGCTTACAACCAGTATTGCCAGTATCCAGGTGCTTCCCCCGTCCAGAGCCCCGATGCCCAGGTACCATTTGGTGATAAATCCGGCCAGGGGGGGAATTCCAATCATGCCCAGGGCAGCTGCCGTGAACATTGCGGCCGTAAGAGGCATTCGCCGGGCCACGCCCTTCAGATCACGGATACTGTGCAGACCAAGGGTTTCAGCGAAATTGCCGGCACAAAAAAACAAGGTGATTTTCATAATTCCCTGGTGCACCAGGTGGACAATGGCTCCTACCGTGGAAAAAGATGCAATAATTGCCGCTCCCAGGGTTATATAGGAGACCTGGCTGACTGTTGAATATGCCAGTCTTTTTTTGAGATCAGTCTGGGAAAGGGCTCGCAGGGAACCAAAGATTATGGTAATTGAAGCAGCAACCGCCAATGGACCCAGAAGTCCCAGGTGGCCGGAAAAATCCCTTCCAAATACGTCAAACACCACCCTGACGATGCCGAATGCCCCGGCCTTGACCACGGCAACTGCATGGAGCAGGGCGGATACAGGTGCTGGCGCGACCATGGCCACCGGCAGCCAGCCGTGCAGGGGCACCAGTGCGGCCTTTACTCCAAGCCCCATGATAAGTATCAGAAAGATTACGCAAAGAGAAAAGTGATGTTCATGGCCAAGGGTTTCCAGGGCTCCGGTATCGGCAAAGTTGAGAGGTCCTGCTATTACCTGCAGCCAGACAACTCCCAGGAAAAGAAGGGTGCCTCCCAGAATTGTGTACCAGAGATAGGTTCGACCCGCATCCAGGGCTGCCCTTGTTTCCCTGTGCACCACCAGGGGATAGGTGACCAGGGTAAGAAATTCGTAAAATATAAAAAAGGTGATCAGGTTTCCGGCCATGGCAATACCCGTGCAGGCGGTCACGCAAAGGCTGAAGAACCCGAAAAAGCGACTACGGTTGGGAGAGCCTTCAAGATAGCCCACAGCATATAGGGTGGTTACCAGCCACAGGTTGCTGGAAAGGGCCAGAAACATAAGTGACAAAAAATCAACCTTTAAGACAAAGTCGAATCCCAGGCCCATGCTGAAGCTTACCTGATGGATATTGTCCAGGACAAGAAGCCTGTAGGCCATATAGTGTACGGCAATCACCTTGAAGGCCGCGCCCGCGAGGTTGAGGGAGGTTCTTAGGACAGTGCTTTCCTCTTTCAGGAAGAAAATGATCATCCCGGTAAAAAGGGAGCTGGAGAGCATGAGAATGGGGAGCCAGAAATTCAGGTTCATGGAGAAATGACTCCTGGTAATGTTGTGCAAACCCGCTCACTTAGCAAAAAAATCACTTCGTTGGCCCGAAAACCGATTAATATGGAAAAAAAAGCCAGCAGCAGGGCGGATTTTTCCATGACAAAGGATACATGGCCGCAGCAGGATTTCTGATCGCCCGCAACAAATGTCTGGGACAAAATCCTGAACATATATGCTGCTGTAAGCAGACCTCCCAGTATGGGAGCGGCAGCCAGCCACCACTGACCGCTGGCCAGGACGGACTGTAAAAGCATCCACTTGGCTACAAATCCTCCGCTGGGGGGAAGCCCCATGAGGCTGATTCCGGCCAGAGCCAGGGTAAAGGTGGTCATGGGCAGTTTATCGGCAATATTTTTCATGGATCTGAGGTTATCGGTTCCGGTTGCCTGGATCAGGTTGCCTGCCGAAAGAAAAAGGGCGGCCTTGGCCAGGCCGTGAGAGATTGCCTGAAAAGCGCAGGCTGTCCAGGCCTCGGTTCTCCAGGCCGGATCAGGGGTCATGAACACAAGCGGGAAAAAAAGGAACAGATATCCTGTCTGGCCAATGGTGGAATAGGCCACAATCAGCTTGAACCTGCTTTGAACAATGGCCTGGTATGAGCCCCAGATTACGGCACTTAATCCCAGGAAGCCGAGAAGGGATGCAGCCTGGGGAGAGGCTGCTGAATCCTGAAAAACAGTAATCCACATTCGCAGGAGAAGATAAAACGATCCCTTGATTACAAGCCCTGACAGGATTGCGCTTACCGGGGCGGGAGATTCTCCGTGCGCCGGGGGCAGCCAGAAGTGGAAGGGAAACAGGGCGGTTTTTATGATCAGTCCTACGGTTGTCAACCCCAGGGCCACGGCTATGAGAGGGCCTCCGGCAGCTGTTGCCCCCAGCATATACATGTCCAGCAGGCCGGTCTGNGCGTAGATAAAACCGACTCCAAGAAGAAAAGCCATGGAACCGGCCATGGCCATCAGAAAATAACGCAGGGCAGCAACAAGGGAAGCCCTGGTTCCTGACAAGGCGGCCAGGGCCGCAGCGCTGATGCTTACAAGCTCCAGTACTACGTAGGCGTTAAAAATATCGGAAACAAAAAATAAAGAGTTTAGCGAACCCCATAAAAACAGCCACAAAGGCCAGAAATGCCTGGCCAGTCCTTGTTTTTCTCCGGAGAAAAATGAGGCCGAGTAGATACTTACCAATAACCCTACAACGGCCGTCAGAAGGATGAATAAAACCGACAAGCCGTCCACGCACAGTCCTATGCCCAGGGGTTCGGGCCATCCCCCCAGGTTCAGCCGCTTTGCCCCGTTTTGATAAATATCGCCGGCAAGAAAAGCTGACGCCGTGAAAGTAAGTACTCCTGCCAGCAGTCCGGTATAACGCCGGACGCATTCCGGAAAAAGAAAGCAGAGTATTGCCCCGGCAAAAGGAATAATGATCAGCAGTTCCGCCACAACTATTCGTCCGTATCTTCAGGTATTTGTTCCAGCCGGTAATGCCCGGTTTTTTCCCTGATACGCCTGGCCAGGCAAAGGGCTAAGGCGGTGGAGCTGATGGTCACCACTATCCCGGTCAGAACCATTGCCTGAGGAACCGGGTCCACATCACTGTTTCCTGCCTGGTAGGCCAGACTGATGAGAAAGAGAAACACTCCACCGGCCATGATGTTCAGACAGACAATTTTTCTGATCAGGTTGAGGTGGCTCATCAGGCCGAACAGGCCAACTGAAAAGAGGATTACCGCGGTCAGGGCGTAAATGGTAAGTGTGGTCATGAGGATTGGGGTTCAAAGTTCAAAGTTCAAGTTTCAATGTTTAAAATTGAAGAATTGAGGGTTGAGGATATCAGTTTAGACAAAAGCTTTCGCATATTGATCTTTCCGTCACCGGTCATCCGTCATCCGTCCTGTGATTCCTGGCCGGAGACCCCAGGACAAGACTGATGAGACAAAGGGCGATGGACAGGGTTGCCGCGTATTCAACACCAAGGATCCATACCTTGGCCTCAGGATGGGTCATTAACCCGTCGGTGAAAACCAGAGACCAACAGGCCAGGATCAGGAAGGATAAAAATCCGGAACATAGAAGTATTTTCCACCACATCCGGGGCAGCAACCCCAGAGAAGGATGGCCTGCCTGCCAGAGAATGACCCCGGCCGAGGCCAGTACGACTCCGGCCTGGAAAGCCCCTCCCGGGGCAAAGGCCCCAAGCCATAATAAATATCCGCCGATCAATACCATCAGGGGCAGCAATAGCTTGATGATCCATCTGCCCACAGGCTCAGCCGGGGCAGGGAGTATGGAACCCCTTATTGTGTCGGTCCGGCGTACGCACAGGACTCCAAGCACGGCAACGAGAAGGACTCCCAGTTCAAGCCAGGTGTCGTATCCCCGGAAATCAAGAAGCACCGCGGTCACCGGATATTCAAGGCCTGTCTCCGGCAGGGCCTGGCGAACCACAGACCCAAGCCTCTGGAAATCATCCGGAATGAACAGGACCGGGTAAGCCAACACTGCGGCCAGGACAAGGCATGGAATGATCAGCCTGATAGATTTTGCCTGGCTTGTGCGGTTTTTTGAAGATGAAAGAGCTCCCAGAGCATCCATCAGGAGTACCCCTGCCAATCCGGCACCCACAGCGGCCTCGGCAATGGCGATATCCGGAGATTTCAGTCTGGTCCAGGCCAGGGACAGGAGCAGGCCAAAGGTTATGAAGAGTACGATGGCCTGGAAATGATCCCTGGCCCGGACTATCCTCCAGGCGACACCTGTCAGGGACAGCCCGATTATCAGATCAAACGCCAGGTCCATTTATCTTCCCACGGGCTTTGGATGAGTGGTGAATATGGTTGCCGATAAAGTAACAGGCGCTTGAACTTCCAACCAGGGCCAGAAACCAGGTAAGTCCAAGCTTTATGGTTTCAGGAACCGAACCGGCAACAAATATCAGGCCAAGGACTATAAAGCCAAGGCCAAGGTTGTCTGCCTTGGTCAGGGCGTGCAGACGGCTGTAAGTGTCCGGAAAGCGGATAAGTCCCACTGTTCCGGCAAGGAAAAATATCCCGCCGGACAGACAGAAGAATACGGATAAAATTTCACTCATGCTCATTGTTTTTATCCTGCAATAATCCGTAGGAAGTGTTGCGCACAAAGGCCAGGACAGCCATGACAGTGAGCAGCGCAAAGAGAAGTGCTGCGTTTTTGATGAAGGGAGATTCAATGGCCTGGGCCAGTAGCAGTAGAGCGGCTACGCCGGTGGTGCCGAAAAGTTGGGCTGCAACCATCCTGTCTTCCGGTTTTGGGCCTTTTAATACCCGCCAAAGTCCTGCCAGGATGTTTATCACCAGAAACAGGGCCATACCCAGGAAAAAGGTGTTCATCATTACTCCGCTATAGAAAGAAAAAATTCTG
>SL_3KL_010_SEDDRAFT_10002411_pt1 | contig 17104 bp, 16 predicted proteins | sample SodLakKL_010_SED_2_FD_10381 | JGI IMG/M metagenome (IMG submission 10381) | reverse complement strand
TACACTTGAAGGTTAATCCAGGCCATTTTCCTTTCGTTGAAGAGAAGACGCTGACCCCATAGGGATCCCTTATACGGGGCAGATCCGGTTGGTGCTCTCAGGTCCCTTGCGCTTTGAAAGGTTTTTCCATCGTGCTTTTTTTGGTAAAAAAGTGCCTGAGTCCTCTTTAAAACCTGAAACTCATCCTTGCTACCACCCCGTTTTCACCATTTTCAGCATTGTACACCGGTAATAACGAGAGATCACCTTCCGATAACACCCCTCTTGCCCGCGTATACGCACTCAGGCCGCTAATCACACGGTTTAAAACCATAAGCCCTGCAACTGCCGGAAGCTGATTTCGAACCCTGTCACTGCTTGATCTCAGCTCTCTATATTTAATGCGATCATCAGAGCTCTCCCACCTCCATCGATTTTCGGGTGTATCCTCAATGATCCGGTTCCAGTTTCGGCTTCTCAACTGGAAATCGTTGTACTCTTCAAGTGAATTGAAATCACCGATGGCAAGCCGGAATGCCCGGTCGCGCTCCGATACATCAATTCCGGCCCTGAGGTTTGAAAGGGTCAGAAATTGCTGTTCCAGTCTGTTGGCTCTTGAATGAAGTCCGAAGAGTGATCCGATTAAAACCAGATCGGCCCCCAGGTGAACCTTGCCCCGGGTCCAGTCACTTCTATCCACGTAGTGGTGGCCCCATCCCGGTACGGCAAGAGATCTCAGGAGAGCTCCCCCCGGATCAGGATCGGAATTCGACTGCGCCTTCATCTCCCCAGCCGGGATTACCAGTAAAAGCGTGATGATTAAAAATATGAAACAGATTTTATTCATTAACTGAGTTCGAATTATAACGTGTCGACTGAGATGCTTAAAAGTCCCCTCCTTTTCAGAGACATTGAGAAAGAACCATTTCAAACCTTTTACCATATCTGACAGATATGGTAAAAAAATGTCAGAGCGCTTATTTCATACATTTAATATCAAAATCATTCTTCCGGATAGATCGATTTTTTGGCCGCAAGCAAGGTATTCTTCATCAGCATGGCAACAGTCATGGGGCCAACCCCTCCCGGTACCGGTGTAATCCAGCTGGCTTTCTTCTTCAGGCCCTCAAAATCGCAGTCACCTACCAGTTTATACCCCTTTTCACTGGTCTCATCTGCAATTCGGTTAATACCCACGTCTATAATTACAACTCCCTCCTTCACCATTTCAGCTTTGATAAGATTGGGCTGACCGGCTGCCACAACCAAAATATCGGCGGTAATGGTATGGATGGTGATATCCCTTGTAAACTTGTGGCAAATGGTAGTGGTTGCCTTGCCGGAGCTGTTTTCACGCGACAGCATTACTGCCATTGGGGTTCCAACAATATTGCTCGCTCCCACCACCACAGCATGTTTCCCTTTGGTGGGAATACTGTAGTACTTAAACAGCTCAAAAATACCGGCCGGTGTGCACGACTTGAACGTGGGCTGATCAACAGACAATCGTCCAACATTCATCGGATGAAACCCATCCACATCCTTCCGGTAATCAATGCTCTCAATTACATCATGTGATGAGAGATGTGACGGCAACGGCAGCTGTACAAGAATGCCGTCGATGGAGTCGTCATTATTAAATGACCTGATCACCGATTTCAGCTCCCTGGCCGATACTGTATCGGGAAGGTGGGCGGTATCGGTATCTATACCCACTTCAGAACAAGATCGCGTTTTAGCCCTGATATAAGCCGTGGATGCCGGATCGTTGCCAACCTGCAGCACTTTCAGGAATGGACGGCGGTTTCCGGCCAGTACCCAGTTTTCCACATCCTCCCGGATCTGCTTTTTAATTTCTGTCGATACTTTTTTTCCATCAATCAGTTGTGCGGACATTGGCAAGGTTCAGGATTCAGGATTCAAGGCCCTCAGTGCCAACCATCTATTGATCAGGTTGAATCTGACAGCCCTTTTAAATTAGTTCGTTTTTATCTGAGTTTCGCTTGTGCGTTCAAAAAATGAGCCCAAGGGATCCCTGCGGGTCAACTCTAATACTTTGAAAAAACAGGCTCCCCTCCATGAAAAGGAGGGGAACTTTCAGGGCCTCAATCGAGATGTTATAAAAAGACCTCAGGTTTATAAATGAAATTTCGGGATAACTCATCTTTCAATATCATACTTCTTCATTTTATTATAAATATGACTTCGCTGGATATCTATAGCCTCGGCGGTAGCAGAAACATTCCAGTCGTACTTTTCCAGTTTTTTGATCAGAAAGAGCCGTTCGGCCTCCTCCTTATACTGCTGAAAGGTGTCTGTATCATTAATCAGATCATTCAGTACCTGTTTTTGCTGCTTTCTGTTTATTACCAGCTGTTCAACATCTTTTGCTGTTATTACATCTTCAGGTGCCAGAAGCGCCAGCCGCTCCACCACATTTTGCAGTTCACGGATATTTCCCGACCAGGTCTGTTTTTTCAATGCTTCAAGTGCGTCATCTGAAAATGACTTGCCTGCAAAAACAATATCCTCATCTCCCAGGCCGGCCAGATACAATTTTGCAAGGGTTGGGATGTCACCCTTTCGTTCCCTTAATGGCGGCAGGTGGATTGGAATTACGCTCAAGCGATGAAAAAGATCTTCCCGGAAATTACCGTTTTCGATCTCCTGCTGAAGCTCTTTGTTGGTAGCTGAAATAACGCGAACGTCCACTTTTACCGTCTCCGTACCACCCACCCTCATGATCTGGTTCTCCTGCAGTGCCCTTAGAACTTTTGCCTGCGCATCCGGGCTCATATCTCCGATCTCATCCAGAAACAGGGTTCCTTCATGCGCCATTTCAAACTTGCCTATTCTTTGATGAGTGGCTCCTGTAAAGGCTCCCTTTTCGTGTCCAAAAAGCTCACTTTCAAGGAGTTCGGAAGGAATGGCGGCGCAGTTAACATCTACAAATTTTTTCGAGGCACGATTGCTCAGTGTGTGAATAGAGCGGGCCACAAGCTCTTTTCCGGTTCCATTCTCTCCGGTAATAAGCACCCGGCTGTTGCTTGGCGCAATCTTCTCAATGGTTTTTTTAATTCTCTCAATTTCAGGGCTATCACCAATAATCTCTTTAACACCGTGCAGTTCCGTCCTGATCTGACGGTTCTCCCGTTTCAGCTTGCTGCTGTCCAGAGCGTTCCGAACTGTAATCAACAAACGGTTCAAGTCGGGGGGTTTCTCAAGAAAATCAAAAGCACCCTTCTTGGCGGCATCAACGGCTATCTTGATCGTGCCATGCCCTGATATCATGATAACAGGAACTTCAGGTTTACTGCTCTTAATCTTTTCAAGTACTTCAATTCCGTCCATCCCCTTCATTTTAATATCGCATATAACCAGATCGATCGGTTTATTTGCAACAGCAGAAAGAGCCTCCTCGCCATTCTCGGCCTCTTCCACTCCATAGTTTTCAAACTCAAGAATATCACGCAAAATATTGCGGATACTCTTTTCATCATCTGTAATGAGTATGAGGGGTTTATCTGCCATGCTTAGTAACTGTTGTAGAGATAGTCAAGAACTCTTTCATGCACCCAATCCACGTGTGCTGTTCGAACCGTGTAGTTATTGGTAACAATAGTAACAGCTATTCTGTTACCCGATTTTGTTCGAAGATAACCAGTTAAGGAGCGAACTCCAGACACAAAACCTGTTTTTCCATAGAAGTTTCCATTTACGCTGCTGTTTCTGAACCGATGGCCCAGGGTTCCGTTCATTCCGCCAATAGAGAGTGACTCAAAAAGCACGTCAAACCACGGTTTATCTTGAATCGTAATCAGGTAGCGGTTCATGTCGGATGCTTTTACAAGTGTAGCCGGAGCCATACCGGATGCGTCGCGCATGGATACCGAGAGCGTATCAAAGCCTGTGGTGTGCATAAAATCTTTAATCACCTTGAGCCCAAGATCCGTAGATCCCTGAACTCCGAATCTCTCAGCCGCCATCGTTTTAGAGAGCATTTCCGTATAAAAATTATCACTCTCGCGGTTCAGCCACTGCACCATTCGGCCTACCGATTCAGATGTGTGTATATCTAAAACGCTGAGGCCTTCATCACTCCAGGAGTAGTAGTCGTTATCCACAAGAAGCTGTCCGCTAACTCTTATTCCGGCATCATTCAGAAATCTGGCAAATGTATCGATAAAGTATAGAGAAGGCGCCATGATAGAGAGCGGTTCCGTTTCATAATAGCCGCGGGGCAGGGTACTTCGTAAAATAATGGTATTGGTGCCTAAAATTCTCCGGTACGATTCGTTGAAACGGGTGCCCGACGGTGTTACTACCTGCTCATTTATAAATTCTACATAGGGAGTATTGAATGGAAACCACTGAATGGATGGTGTGGAACCGATCTCACCATCAGCCCTCACCTCAAGGTTTACAACATTCGAATTAAACGAGAGCGCATTGATTTCAGGAGCATAGTAGTATGAGAGGTCATCCCACTCCCACCCTTTTGGATAGGGAACATCATCAAACATGCCGTCGAACGCAACCAGGTTACCATCGATATGTGTAATACCTAATGAATCGAACACCTGGTACCATTTTTCAAACAGGAAGAGAGGATCGTCATTGTAGAATTCACCGTTTATTGAAGGGTCGCCGGCTCCTTTAATGATCAGGTCGCCCCGCCAGCGATCTCCATCCTGGTAGCCCCTGCCGTAAAGAACGGTTTGGAAGGTGTAATCCGGCCCAAGATTTTCAAGAAATGCCCCGGAGCTGACAAGCTTAAGGTTTGATGCCGGCCGGATGAGTTTATCCCCATTCAGATCTTCAAGCACGTTTCCGCTGCTGTCGCGTACCTGCACCACCCAAAAAGCATTATTGGCCTGACTGCGGTCTATGATATACTCTATCTGTGATGAAACCTGCGCATATACAGCCCCCCGGGCTGATAAAACAGACAGTAGCACGCAAAATATGAGGAGAACTGCATTTTTAAATTTCATGCAGAAAGGTATCAATTTCCGAAGTAGCGTTCTTCTTCTTTGTGAAAGGTATCATAGATTTCCTGTGGAGTTTCACATTTCTCCAGCTCTTCCCTGAATGTGGTACTGTTCATCAAACGGGAAATACGGCTTAAAAGCTTGATATGTGCGCTATTTTTCGCCTCCGGTCCTACAAGTAAAAAAACCAGCTGAACCGGTTTTCCATCAATGGAGTCATAATCAATAGGATCCTCCAGAATAGCGAAACTTGCGTAGTTGCACTCAATCGACTTTACTTTTCCATGAGGAATAGCAAGATTTTTCCCTACCCCGGTCGACATAATCTCTTCTCTTTCTAAAACCGATTTGCGAATCTCCTCGAGTTGACCTTCATCCAGCTGCTCTGAAAGCGTGTTAACCATTTTGTTTATCAAATCTTCCTTAGAGCTCACTTTCAGATTGGCAAGAATGGTTGATTTGTTCAAAAGTGAATAGATATTCATAAATATGTTTTCAGACTCATCATTTTACATCATGCCAATATAGGGAGCAATTGGCATATTCTTCAAAAGAAAAAGTGAATTCACTTTAATCCCCTCACTAATTTTTTAGTACCTTTATACGCTCTGTCGAAACGATCATACCCATGCTGAAATCATCAGTTACCATACTTAAAAAAGAGATTACCCAGGAACTGCGCACGAAGTACGCAATCAACACGCTGCTTGCTTTTACCGGAGCGGCACTTCTTTTGGTACTGTTTACCTTACGCGCCGATCAGCTCGACCCCACTCCAAAGAGCGGCCTGGTCTGGATCATTATCCTCTTTGCGGCAATGACGGGAATGATGCGATCTTTTGTACAAGAAACAGAAAAGAAAACCTGGGACCTGCTGCAGCTCAATGCGAAAGCCACGGATGTGTATGTTGGAAAGCTCTTTTACAATTTTCTTTTTCTGCTGCTTCTCCACATTTTCACCTTCTTTTTTTACATGATCATGATGAACCTGCCGGTTGTAAGCCCGTCTTACCTGATCTATTCAATCTTTTTTGGAGCGGCGGGGCTCTCGTCAGTTACCACCATGACTTCGGCAATGATTGCAAAAGCGGATCGAAAAGGCGCCGTTTTTTCAGTACTTTGTATACCACTGCTTGTGCCCCTTCTGTTGATTTTAACGCAAACGACCAAAATTGCACTGGTTGACGGAACAGACGGTTCAGAGCTTAATGATCTGGCTGCTCTTATCGGATACTGCGGGGCAACCATCGCTGCAGGCGTGCTTTTATTTGATTTTATTTGGGAAGAATAGATGAGCTATATAACAAAAGATATCACTTTTGGTGACCGCAGGCTGGTGGGCCAAAAAAGTGCCCGCCTTCAGGCAGAGCGGATGCTGCAGTCAGAAAGACTCAGTCATGCCTATCTCCTTACAGGGCCTGATGGTGTTGGGAAAACGGCTTTTGCCCTTGCAATAGCGGAGATTGTAAACGGCGTGGATCACCTTACCGACCTGAAGGGAGCTGCTGTATCAAAAAAGTCGAGCTGGTATACCCACCCCGATATTCATGTTTTTCTGCCGCTGCCGTCCAATCTGGGCACAACAGAACTCCAGGTTCGGCTTGAAATGCTCTCAAAAGACCCGTACGAAATTGTAGACTTTAGCCTTCGCCCTGCCCTTACCGATCCCGATTCATCCAAAAATCGAAGGGCCTTTTACTCCATTGAATACTACCATAAAGATATCCGTCCCAAAACCGTTTATAAGCCAAATGAAGGCCGGCGCGTTGTGGTGATTCTTACGGGAATTGATACCATGCGTAAAGAGTCGGCCAACGCCTTTTTAAAGCTTCTTGAGGAGCCCTCTGATAACATTCTGTTTATTCTGACCGCGTCCAAAACCGATCAGCTGCTCCCCACCATTATCTCCAGGTGCCAGCATATCAGGCTCAGCCCGCTTACCGACGAGGAGATTAAGGATGGATTGGTGAAGCATGATGGAAAATCTGAAGAGGATGCATCTTTTCTGGCCCGTCTTTCGGATGGCAACTACTCACTCACCCGCTTTTATGACGTAGAGACGCTGCAGCAAACCCGAAAAGAGACGATTGAGTTTTTGCGATACTCTTATACCCAGGATGTTCCTGTATTGCTGAAGATCATTAAAGAGTGGAACAGCAGCCTGAATACGGAAAACCAGATTGCCCTCTGCAATACGCTTGAACAGCTCCTGCGAGATATCATGGTCTACAGGGCCTCACGCAATGAAGCATTGATCATTAATATCGACCAGATAGAGGTTATTAAAAAGTTTTGCGACTCGATGGAAAACGCCCGCCTGGAGGATATGATAGATCATCTTCAGCAATTGAAAAGGTTACTTTATCAAAACGTACAGTTTAAATATATTTTCACAGCACTTGCTTTAAGGTTCGCACATTTAATGAGAGGTCTTGAGCCGGTAATCTCAAAAGAAGAGAACTGGCGACATCTTCCCGCTCTATTTGAATAAAATCTAATGACACAAACAACACTCTCTTTCACTAAAATGCAGGGAGCAGGAAATGATTTTATCCTGTTTGATAACCGTTCTCTAAAAATGCCGGACGAGCGTATGAGTGAAATTGCACCTCTCCTTTGCAACAGAAAGTTCGGGATTGGCAGCGACGGGCTCATTGCTCTCAGTTTTGATGAAACCAAAAAGGCCGACCTGGTTATGCTCTATAAAAATCCTGATGGAAGTGATGCCGGTATGTGTGGCAATGGGGCCCGGTGTTTTGCCGCTTTTGCCACAACCCTTGGGTCTCCTAAAAAATTTACGTTTCGTGTTCACGATAAGATTTATCGTGCTTCGGTTAAAAAAAAGGGCGTGGTGATCAATTTTCCACTGGAAACAGCCGTTATAGAAAAGAAGGCTGCCGGTATGGCGCTTTTGGACGTATACACCAACACCGAGCATATTGTATGTGCCTTGCAGCCTGAACAGCTTGAAGATGAACCCAAGCTGATATCTGAGGGAAGATATCTCAGAAACCACGATAATTTCAAACCGAAGGGCACCAATGTAAACTTTATTGCAGGCATAGATGCCAATAATCTCTGCCTGCAAACATATGAGAGGGGCGTTGAAAATCTCACTTTAGCCTGCGGCACGGGCGCAATTTCATCGGCGCTGGCGTGGCATCACCTGCAGCAATCCGGTGATGGTAAATTTAAGTATAGGGTTAAAGTGAGAGGCGGCACGCTGTTGGTACACTTTTCGTTTAACAATGAAAACAAGAGATACAGTAAAATCAAATTGGAAGGCCCCGCTAATTTTGTATTTGAAGGGCAATATTACCTCTGAAAATCATATACCTGTTTTGATAAAATATTTAATATCGATCTCATGGTTTATACCACTCGTTTTCCTCAGTGGTTGTACACTGTTCGAAAAAAGCGCAGAGTATACCCGGGAGCCCCCGGAAGTTACCGGGTTAGAAAATATTTTCAATCCCCCTAATCAATTGTTTCTCAGTGAGTATGTGTTTTCACCTCAACTTTTTATAAAAGAAAATGTTAACACAGCTCCAATCATCAGGCTTAACAGCGACCAACAGCTTCAGCTTCGATTTGAAACCCTTGGGCTTGATTCGCGCCAGTTTCGCATCAGTTTTTCGCATCACAACCCCGACTGGTCTCGCTCACCCCTTCCCCCTGAAAGATTTATAGACGGATTTTACATGCTGACCCTGAGTGGCGGCCAGTTGAGTCGCGACAGGCAGCCGGGATACAGGCAGTTCATCTACAATTTCCCAAACCGCGATTTCTCTTTCCGGCACAGCGGCAATTACATGATCCGTATTGAAGATACCGATACCGGAAACCTGCTCTTTACCATGCCTTTTTATGTTTATGAAAATGAAGGAGTAATTAGATCCTCCGTAGACAGGCAGCTCACTCCACGGCAGGACCTCAGAACAAGACACTATCCGATTAGCAGATTTGAACCTCCCTATTTCCTGGATCAGCCGCAGTTCGACCTTCAATTTTATTATGTGCAAAACCGCTTTTGGGGCAGAGCCGAAAGGTCGAATGAACTAGACTTTTCAGCCCTCGATCACGTTCAGTTTGAAATGAGGCGTGAAAGCAGTTTTGTGGGAGATTATGAATTCAGATGGCTCTCGCTCGACAGAATATCACAACAGGTTGAGCAAGTGGCTGAAGTTGACCTGACTACAGACATTCCTGTTGTTATCCTGAATGACGACTCTGAAGGGTTTTCGAATCAGCCACCCCGAAACATAAATGCAAGAACCGGTTTTCCCGATCCGGGCCTGGACGCACGCTATGCAAATGTGTTTTTCAGGCTCGATCACGAGCAGGAAATTCCTCCCGGCGCCGAAATACATGTTGTGGGTGACTTTAATAACTGGACGATACACTCCGGCTCAAAAATGAATTACCTCAGTGATATCGATAGATGGCAGGGTTCTGCGGTTATTAAAACAGGAAGCTATCACTACAAATATGTCCTGATTGATAACAACAGGATTGATGACCTCGCTTTCGACAGCCGGTTTACATTTACCCCCCAGGAGTATCATGCATTCGTTTACATGAGAGATCAGACCCGGCAATCTTACCGGCTTCTTCAGGTAAACCACTTTTTTTCGAATTAAAGAGTGATAAAATTTCATTTAATACACACATAAAACCGTTATTTTTCGTAGATGTTGAAACTATTTTTCAACAGGATTAGAATTTTAGATACCCAATGAGAATATTAAAATTTTTCGCTGCATTTTTTCTGACTGCAGTCGTTATTTTCGGATTTATTTTTGGAATGAACTGGAAGTCGTTTAGCACCTTTATCGACAACCGCGAGGCGATGGCGGAAGGAAGCGAGTGGGTGGAAAAAACCTATTCACTCAGAGGCCTCAGCGAATACATAGCCGAGAACCCTCAGAATGTCTCGATTGCCAGTCATGTAATTGGGGCTCCCGACTCTTTGATCCTATACCAATCCGATGTACCCAGGGTGATGGGAACAACAACCAATTTCCTGATTCTTCTGGCCTACGCCCTGGAGCTGGATAACGGCACCTATTCCGGTGATGAGATGATAGACTGGAATGAGGTCTCCAGGTACCAGCTCCCCGACGTAGATCAGTCTGTTCATCGTCAATCGTTTCGTGAAGCTCAAAATCGCGGCTGGATTGAGGGTTCAACAATCTCACTGCAGAATGCACTGAGGCTTTTAGCTGAATTTAATGACCTTGCTCTTTCCGACTTTCTATGGTGGAAACTGGACGGGGCCATTTGGGATCACTTACACAAAAATTTTAACCTTGATAACACGGAAATGCCGCTGCCCTTTTCCGGGCTCTATCTTGCAATTTCGCCGGGCATTCAGGAGCTCCCAAACGATGGGATTATCGGAACATGGACTGACGCACCCCATGAAGAGTGGCGCAAACATGTGGAAAATCTCTCCCACAGATTTGTTACTGACGATGAGGAGAGAGAGCGTATTTCTGAGTACCTCAGAAGAAACCGGTTGGGAAACTCCTTCATAGAAGAGCGAAATGCCTTAATACTGTTCCCAAAAACCACGGCTAATGAGATGGTCAATCTTCTTAAGGATATCTGGAATTTCAGCTCCGTAAACGAGTCTGTAGGGCGCCAAATGAAAAACTGGATGCGCTGGCCTCTTGAACAGCAAAGGGAGATACGAAGAGATTTTACAGACTATGGCGCTATGTTTGACAACCGTCTCGGCATTCTGAATGGTATCGATTTTGGAACTTCCTCTTACACCGGAGACACCACTGTTCAAGCCATCTTTTTTGACCGGCTGCCGATTGCATTCTGGTTTCACATGTCGAGCAATCACATGCACCAAGATTTTCAGCAGCGGCTCATTTACGACCCGGCCATGATAGAGCGAATGAAACGAGTTGTGCAACAGCACAATGAAATGGTTAATTTAAACCCCTAAAGAGACATATCTTTACCAAGATCCGGCAGCAAGATTCACCCACACGTTTGACGATCATAAATGAATAAATACTACTTTATATATTTGGTTTGGCTTTTACCGGTCTATTTCCTGGTGCAGACCGGGTATCAGTTTGCTGCCTTTCACGGCATTCAATCTACCTTCGACAACGGCGACAGTTACGTTGCAAGTGTAACTGATTTTGATGTTAAACAGATTGCGGCGCAAACAAATGGGTATGTTGTGTTGAATTTTTCTATTGATGATGGAACTGTAGTCGAAGAGAGACTTGCCTTACCCGTTCAGATGGCTCAGGTCATCATGAACTCTGAGTTGATCCCGGTCCGATACATGGAGAGCTCCTTCAATCCTATTGTAATGATGCCGGTTTACGAACTGCAAAAAAGCGTCATTAAAGTGAACCTTGGAGTAACCGGATTCGGATTGGTTGTCACGTTAATCATCTCGTTTTTTGCCTCCAGGTTTGCGAGGAAGAGAATCGTGGATGGTGAAGATATCCTGGAAATAGAGCGGCTCGACCCTGAAAATGTTGAGGAATGAAAAAAAATAAGCTCTTTTTGATTCCCACCCCAATTGGCAAACGCAAGGAGAATCTTGTGCTTCCCGAACATACGATTAAGACGGTGCATAACTTAAGCTGCTTTCTGGTTGAAAAACCGCAAACCACTCAAAGTTTTTTCCAATGGATTAAGCATCCGGTTCCCGATTATCAGATGACCATGAGGGTACTAAACAAAAAAACACCCGACCAGGAGATCTTCAGTTTTTTGCAGCTGTTGAAAGATCAGGACGTGGGACTGATGTCGGAGGCCGGAGCACCCGGGGTTGCAGATCCCGGTGCTAAATTTGTAAAATTGGCCCATGAAAACGACCATCCTGTAATTTCTCTGGTTGGCCCCTCCTCGATCCTGTTGGCTCTTATGGCCTCTGGAATGAATGGGCAAAGATTTGCTTTTCACGGCTACCTATCGCTAAACGACTCGAAGCGAGTTAGAGAGCTTTCAGAATTGGAGCAGGAGTCCGTTCAAAAAGATCAAACACAGATCTTTATGGAAACTCCCCACAGAAATGAGATCCTCTTTAAAATTCTTCTTGAAAAACTGCGTCCGGGCACCAGGCTTTGTATTGCCTGTAACCTCACTCAAACGGACGAGTTTGTTAAAACCCGAACGGTTCACCAGTGGAGAGAGGCTGAAATGCCGGATCTGCAGAAAAAACCTGCACTATTTTTGATCCACGCCGGGTAGCTACCGTTATTATTGCCTTTCAACTATCCATCCTTACCCATGGTATGATATTAATCAGCAAGCCAATCATAGCTGATATTTAACCACTTAAAAAATATTTTTTTACATCCATTTTTACTACTTACTTTTTTTTCTTTAATTGGGTGAGTTTTAATTCAAGTTCTTTAGGGTAATTATTGTGTCTTCTAATCTAACCTGAAATATTCATGCCTGATTTTTCTCTGCATTGGATCGACTTTACAGTAATCTTTGTGTACATCGTTGTCATACTTTGGATCGGTATCTGGGTATCCCGGAATACGGATGACACAGAAGACTACTTTCTCGCCGGCCGATCACTTACATGGTCTCTTATAGGGTTCTCACTGGTTGCCTCCAACATGTCGTCAACCAGCCTGATTGGTATGGCCGGCAGCGCTTACGGTACGGGGGTTTCCGTTTTTAATTATGAGTGGATGGCCGCCATTGTGCTCATCTTCTTCACCATCTTCCTGCTGCCGCTGCTGCTAAAAAGCCAGGTATTCACCATGCCGGAATTCCTGGAGCGACGGTACGACAGCCGCTCGCGCTACTACTTCTCCGGGTTTACCATCCTGGGAAATATCTTTATCGATACTGCAGGCGCGCTCTATGCCGGTGCCCTTGTTATCTTTCTGCTCTACCCTTCCGTGCCTTTTGCGTTATCGGTAGTCATTCTCGCTCTTCTGGCCGGCGCCTACACCATTTTAGGTGGTTTAAAAGCGGTTGTTTACACTGATACCATTCAGGCTGTACTGCTGATGCTGGGTGCAGTACTGATTTCCGCCCTGGCATTTGGTAAAGTAGGCTCCTGGGAAGTTGTTACAACGTCTGTGGATGAGGGAATGCTCAGCCTGATACAGCCGGCCTCCGATCCATTTCTTCCCTGGCCCGGATTACTCTTTGGTATTCCGTTGCTTGGTTTCTACTTCTGGTGTACCAACCAGTTTATGGTACAGCGCGTTTTAGGAGCTAAAAGCCTTGATCATGGACGCTGGGGGGCGCTCTTTGCGGGGTTCCTGAAGCTGCCTGTCATCTTTATCATGGTGCTTCCCGGTATCTTCGCCCTTATTCTCTATCCCGATTTACCAACCATGGAAGGATTTACTCCCGACCTGATTTTCCCGGTTCTTCTGTTCGACCTGCTCCCAATCGGGCTTCGGGGCCTGATTCTTGTTGCCCTGATTGCGGCGATCATGTCGTCGATTGACTCGACACTCAACTCCGCCTCAACCCTCGTTACCATGGACTTTGCAAAACCGCTAAAGCCAGACTGGACAGAGAAGCAGCTGTTAAATGTTGGCCGAATTACAACGTTCGTATTTATGATTATTGCAGCCGCCTGGGCGCCAATGATTACCAACTTCGCGTCACTTTGGGAGTACCTGCAGTCTATCCTGGCCTATCAGAGTCCACCCTTTGTGGCAGCATTTCTCGTGGGAATATTCTGGGCCGGGGCAAACCGCCAATCCGCCTTTTGGGGAATGGTAGGCGGCCACGTTGTTTCAGCCGGTCTTTTTGTTTCCATCATGATATTCGGTGTAATCGACATCCATTTTCTCTATGTGGCTCCGATACTCTTTGTGGTGAGTATCTTCCTCATTGTGATCATCTCCATACTAACCGAAACCAAGCAGGAGCGCGCTGATATTGAGGCTTTCCTCTGGACAACCGATTCATATAAAAAAGAGACCAAAGAGCTTGCCGAGAAGCCATGGTATCAAAACTATAGAATTCAATCTATAATCATTTTGGCAATTACGGCCGTAATTCTCTATATGTTCTGGTAACAATTGAATGAATTAAATACTCATGTCAACAATCCTGAGTTTTGGTGAAATTTTATGGGACATTTTTCCCGACTACAAAAAACCGGGGGGATCTCCGGCCAACCTGGCCTATCATCTTCACGCACTGGGGAATCGTTCGAACCTGGTCAGCAGGGTTGGTGATGACCAAAACGGTGAAGAGTTACTGAGTTTTATTACTGATAAAGGGTTGAATACAGCCTATGTGCAAAAAGATCCAAACCACCCTACCGGAACAGTTGGGGTTGAATTTGATGACGGAGAACCCTCCTACACCATTCATCATCCGGCTTCATGGGATTTTATTGAGATGACCGATCAGCTTGTAGAGGAGCTGCAGCATGCTGATGCCATCTGTTTTGCCTCGCTGTCGCAACGCGAAGAGGATTCCAAAAAGACCCTTGGAAAAATATTGAATGGAGTCAGAGACAACTGCCTGAAGGTGTTTGATCTGAATCTGCGTCCGCCCTTTATCGATCGCGATAATATTCTTGAGTGCATTGAACGCGCCGATGTCATCAAATTTAATGAAGATGAGCTTGCGCAGGTCTCTTCATGGGTGAAAACAGAAAACCTGCCAAAACATATTTTGAGCAGACATCCTGAAAAAATTATCCTCGTCACGCTGGGGGCAAAAGGAAGCGCCATGCACTCTGCTGACGGTTTTTTTGAACAAAAAGCATACCCTGTATCCACTGGAGGCGATTTTGTTGGTGTAGGAGATGCATTTCTGGCCTGCGTAACCCATCTGCTGCTGAAACAGATATCCCCAAAAGATATTCTTTCAGGCGCAAACAAGTACGCGGCTTTCGTTGCATCCCAACAGGGTGGCATGCCTGAGATTCCCGGTGATATCATCCGGAATGTAAACAACCCATAAGCCTGAACCATATGGCTTTCCCATGCACAACCTGAAAATGACACCTGAAATACACCTGCCGCAGGATATCTCTAAAAGAGCCCTGCTCACCTATAATCGTCTTGCCCCGAAGGTCACGAAAACTGAAGCCGGTGGCGGTAAAAATGCAGAGTTATTCTTCGAACGGCTGGAGTCAAATTTTGAGCGGCTCTTCAGAACCCTCTACCACCTCTATGGGAATCGGTACGATTTCTACTTCCACCTTGAGGAGCTTATGCATCTCATGGCAAAGGTATATTCAGAAAGAATATCTCGACTGAAGAAGAGAGACCTGGAAAAGGAGAACAATCCGAACTGGTATCTCTCGGAAAAAATGATCGGGGGGGTCTGTTATGTGGATCTCTATGCCGGGGACCTGAAAAATATGGGGAAGAAAATTGCCTATTTCAAAGAGATGGGCCTCACCTATCTGCATCTCATGCCCTTCTTTAAGTGCCCTGATGGAGAAAGCGATGGCGGTTATGCCGTAAGCAGTTATCGGGATGTAAGAGAGGATTTGGGAATAATGAAAGATTTAGAGGATCTCTCCAAACAGTTTCATAAGAATGGGATTCACCTTGTTGTGGATTTCATCAACAACCACACTTCCGACGAATTTATCTGGGCCAGGAAGGCGCTGGATGGCGAAGAGGAGTTTATGGAGCATTATTACATGTTTCACGACCGGCACACGCCCGATCAGTACGATGCTTCCCTTCGCGAGATCTTCCCTGATGTGAGGCGGGGAAATTTCACCTACAAAAAGGAGATCGATCGCTGGGTCTGGACCACATTTCACAACTACCAGTGGGATCTGAACTATAAAAATCCGATTGTGTTCAATGCCATGGCCGAAGAGCTGCTGATTTTGGCCAATCGCGGCGTAGATATTCTCCGGATGGATGCCGTGGCATTCACATGGAAAAAAATGGGAACTGACTGCGAAAATTTGCCCGAAGCACATTTTATCCTGCAGGCACTGAACGCGATTTCGTCGGTGGTCTGTCCCGGCCTGCTCCTGAAATCCGAAGCCATTGTTCACCCTGATGAGGTTAACCGGTATATCGACAAAGATGAGTGTCAAATTTCATATAACCCGCTATTGATGGCGCTGAGCTGGGAGAGCCTGGCCACCCGCGAAACCAAACTGCTCACCCATTCGATGAAGCACCGCTTTCAGATTGGAGAAAATTGCGGTTGGGTGAACTATGTTCGCGGCCATGATGATATCGGCTGGACGTTTTCGGATGAGGATGCAGCTTTTTTGGGAATCCACGGCTATAACCACCGCCATTTCCTTAACCGGTTCTATTCCGGACAGTTTCAGGGCAGTTTCTCCAAAGGCGTTCCCTTTCAGCATAACCCCGATACCGGCGATATGAGAATCTGCGGAAGTGCAGCATCGCTCACCGGGCTTGAGATAGCCATGGAATCAGGGGATGATGCAGAGATTGAACTNAGCATCAAACGCATGCAGCTATTATATGGAATTGCCTACAGTATTGGCGGTATACCGCTGCTCTACCTGGGTGATGAGTGGGGCGTGTTAAATGACTACAGCTATCGTGATGATCCCGGTAAAAGCTACGACAGCCGCTGGGTGCACCGGCCCGACCTGAGAGAAGGGGTAAAGTCAGAGCGGGTTCATAAAGGTGCAGCAGATCAAATGACATCATTTTTCAAGCTTATGGCGGCTATTCGTTCAAATGAACCTGTTTTTGGGAACACCGATACAAGTTTCCCGGATCAGATCGATACGCACCTGTTCTGCTTTGTAAGGAGTAACGGCGCAGATAAATTGCTGGTCATTGCCAACTTCAGCGAACACGTCAGAAGTGTAAACGTTGATTGGATTTCAGATCAGATTCATTCAGTGCGATTCAAAGACCTTCTCTCTGATAACAGTAGAACCGATTCGAGCCAATTGAAGATTGAACCCTATCAGTTGCTTTGGCTTAAGGCGGTGTAGTCCCTCGTCTGAAGAGTTCCGTGGCAAGGCTACACTCCCCGTATCAAAACTCCCTGCCCTCTTCAACTCGACAGACGAGTATGTATTGGAAGGGTAAAGGTTTGAGTCAATACCACTCGTCAGTCGAAGGGAGACTCAGCTTACTTATTCATGGAGATCAAAAACTCATTGTTGCTCTTGGTTCCCTTCATCTTATCGAGTAGGAATTCCATCG
>SL_3KL_010_SEDDRAFT_10002409_pt1 | contig 17105 bp, 14 predicted proteins | sample SodLakKL_010_SED_2_FD_10381 | JGI IMG/M metagenome (IMG submission 10381) | reverse complement strand
CGCGTCCAGACGTGTGTCCAGGCGCGTGTCGAGACGCCGGTCGAGCGGTGTGCGACGGCGTGGCACCCGCGGCGCCCGTGACCCCCGCCGATGGCACCCGCAGGTCGTTGGCGTCATCGTGACGCAGGTGGCACTATCCGCTGCCGCACACCGACGCTGCGACCTGCGTGCGCAGGACCGTGCGCAGGACCGTGCGCAGGACACAGGGTCGTGCACAACGGCTCGTGCGCGGGGTCAGGGTCGGCACCGGCCGACGGGACGCGGCCGCGCCGAGGACGTCCGACCCAGCAGGATGGCGAGGATCCCAGCACCTCGCCGGTACAGCGTGAACGTAGAGCGTGAACGTAGAGCGTGAACCAACGTGACGCGGGAGAGCCCCGCGGGACAGCGCGACAGGAGGCCCGCCGTGACGGCCAACCCGAGCAACTACCTGGCCGTCATCAAGGTCGTCGGGATCGGCGGCGGTGGGGTCAACGCCGCGAACCGCATGATCGACGCGGGCCTGCGCGGCGTGGAGTTCATCGCCATCAACACCGATGCGCAGGCGCTGTTGATGTCAGATGCCGACGTCAAGCTCGACATCGGCCGCGAGCTGACCCGCGGACTCGGTGCGGGGGCGGACCCCGTGGTCGGCCGGCGGGCGGCGGACGATCACCGCGACGAGATCCTCGACGTGCTCAAGGGCGCGGACATGGTGTTCGTGACGGCCGGTGAGGGCGGCGGGACCGGCAGCGGTGCCGCACCGGTGGTCGCCCAGGTCGCCAAGGAGGTCGGCGCGCTCACGATCGGGGTCGTGACCCGGCCGTTCACCTTCGAGGGGCGGCGTCGTTCGACCCAGGCCGAGACCGGCATCGCGGAGCTCAAGGAGGAGGTCGACACGCTCATCGTGATCCCCAACGACCGGCTCCTGCAGATCGCCGATGGTGAGACCTCCGTGGTCCAGGCCTTCAAGCTCGCCGACGACGTCCTGCTCCAGGGCGTCCAGGGCATCACGGACCTGATCACCACACCTGGCCTGATCAACCTCGATTTCGCCGACGTCCGCACCGTCATGCGCGAGGCCGGAAGCGCGCTCATGGGGATCGGCAAGGCGCGCGGCGAGTCCCGGGCCCTCGAGGCCGCCAAGCTCGCGGTCAGCTCACCGCTGCTCGAAGCGTCGATCGACGGAGCCCAAGGGGTCCTGCTCATGCTCGCGGGCGGCAGCGATCTCGGGCTGTTCGAGGTCAACGAGGCCGCCGACGTCATCACCCAGGCCGCCCATCCCGACGCCAACATCATCTTCGGTGCCGTGATCGACGACTCCCTCGGCGACGAGGTCAAGGTCACCGTGATCGCTGCGGGCTTCGACGCCGCCGACGGGCCGCTCGAACAGGACGGTGGCATCGTGACCAGCGCCGCCACCGACGAGCCCACCGTGGTCACCTCGTTGATCGACGAGGAGGACGAGGACGACGTCTTCCGACCCGAGCCCGCCGAGGATCGTGCGGCGGCCGAGGACGAGGACGACCTCGACGTCCCCTCGTTCCTTCGCTGACCCGCGTGTCGATACGCGTCGAACCGGTCGACCTGCGCGACAGCGTCGGAGCCTGGTTCACGGGTCGGGACCCGGATGCTCGCCCGCGACCGGTCGGCGCCCCGGGGAACCTGGCGCACCGGCGCCCGCACCGGCCGGCTGACCTCGCCCGGGACCGCCGTCGCGTCGCCGAGGTGGTCGGGGTGCCGGCCGACCGTTGGCACCTCATGCGTCAGGTGCACGGCGCTGCAGTCGGCGTGGTCGACGCCGCGTCCCCACCCGGGTACGAGCTGCGCGATGTCGATGGTGCCGTCACCGCGGAGTTCGACCGTCCCCTGGTCGTGCAGGTCGCGGACTGTGTGCCGGTGCTGTTCGCCGGTCCGGGCACGGTCGGTGTCGCACACGCCGGTCGCCGCGGCGTCGCTTCCGGGATCGTCGGGGAGGTGGTCGCAGCCCTCGGAGCGCTCGGCGACCCACCCCACTCCCTGGTCACGGCGATCGGCCCGGCGATCCGTGGCTGCTGCTACGAGGTGCCCTCGGACCTGCAGGCTGCGCTCGCCGAGGTCGCTCCGGACGCTGTCGCGACGACCACCTGGGGGACGCCGTCGCTCGACCTGCCCGCTGCCGTCCGATCCCAGCTCGCGGCCGCGGACGTGCCGGTGGTGACCGACGTGCAGAGCTGCACGGGGTGTGAGCCACGCTGGTTCAGCCACCGTCGCGACCCCGACGGTGGTCGACAGGTCGGGGTGATCGTCCGTCGGGTCGTCCCCCGGCACGATGCGGTCGAGGCCGACGACGGGGACCGCGTCGGCGCCAAGGCAGCGCCGTGATCACGCCCGCCGAGCTCGAGCAGCGCCTCGTCCAGGTCCGTTCCCGGATCGAGGCTGCGGCGTTGGCGGCTGGCCGTCGGGAGCACGATGTCCTGCTGATCGGCGTGACCAAGACCCATCCACCAGAGCTCGGTCAGGCTGCGGTCGATGCCGGCATCGTCGACCTGGGGGAGAACCAGGTCCAGGAGCTGGTGGCCAAGCGGGAGCGTGTCCAGGGTGCCCGCTGGCATCTCGTCGGCCAGTTGCAGCGCAACAAGGTGCGTGACGTCGTCGGACGACAGGTGCTCGTCCACTCGGTGGATCGTCGGCGCCTGGCAGACGCGCTGTCGCGGCGCGCACAGCAGGCCGAGACGCTCCAGCGGGTACTGGTGCAGGTCAACGTCGGCGACGACCCCGCGAAGGGAGGGTGCGAGGTAGGAGGAACCTTGGACCTGGTCGCCTACGCTCGGGACCTACCGAACCTCGCCGTCGAGGGACTCATGACGATGCCACCGTTGCCGCCCGCCGGAGCCGACCCGGCGGAGGCGACGCGCCCGCACTTCGCGACCCTGCGCGAGCTGCGGGACCAGGCACGCGAGCGGTTCCCCGAGGTGGTGCACCTGTCGATGGGCATGAGCGCCGACCTCGAGGCCGCCGTGGCGGAGGGGGCCACGATGGTGCGGATCGGTACCGCGTTGTTCGGCGCACGCGAGGACGGTCCGTGGCGACCGGAGGAGGACGCACGATGAGCCGCGGGATCTGGCACGGGACCTTGGTCTACCTCGGCCTCAAGGAGGAACCCGAGGAGGGCTACGACGAGCTCCCGGAACGCTTCGTTCCGGAGCACGACCCGCACGCCGAGCACGCGCCGGCGCGCCCGACGCCGCTGCACGAGCCGCGGCCGCCCGTGGCGTCGTCGGGGGCTGCCGCAGCACCGGCCAACGTCCACGCCCTCCACCCGGACCTGCACCTGCGGTCGTCGACGGCCCCGGTCGTGCGTGCCGCCATCGTCGAGGTGGCGACCTTCGACGACGTCGAGGCCGTCGGCTCGCGGTACCGGACCGGACAGCCGGTGCTGTTCGACCTCTCTGCGGCTCCCTCCGAAGCGGCACGGCGGGTGGTCGACTTCGTGTCCGGGCTGACCTACGCCTCGCACGGCAAGCTGACCAAGGTCGGTCGCCGCGCGTTCCTGCTGGTCCCGGATGGCGTGGAGCTCCCCGAGGACGACCAGCGTCGGCTCGGCGACCTCGGGTATCGGGTCACGGCCGGGAGCGAGGCGTGATCGGAGGTGGCATCCAGGGGGTGCTGTGCTTCGCCCTGCTGATCGCGCAGTTCGTCCTGATCCTGCACGTGGTCTTCTCATGGGTCCCCCGGCCGCCCGATCCGCTGATGCCCTTCGTGCTGGGCATCCGCCGGCTGGTCGAGCCGATGGCCGCCCCGATCCGCAAGGTGCTCCCGCAACCGCAGATCGGCATGGTCCGCCTGGACCTGTCCATCATCGTGCTCTTCCTCGGGCTCTTCCTCCTCCGGGCCATCATCTGCTAGACATCACCCTGCCGGGACTAGTTGGAAGGTGCTAGGTACCGGTACGCGATGCGCGATATCGGTGTACCGTCGGAGGCAGCGCCTGGGAGGAGCCGCCGTGTCCCTGTCACCCGAGGAGATCGTCGATGTCGACCTGAAGCTGGCCCTGCGCGGGTACGCCACCGACCAGGTCGACGAGTTGCTCGACCGGCTCGCGGATCAGGTCGAGCGCACCGAGGCCGAGCTGACGGCGCTGCGCTCGCGGTTGGAGCAGGCCGAAGCCCGGGCCGCCGCTGCGGCCGAGACCGAGGCCACGTTGCAGCGCACGCTGATGACGGCGCAGACCACCGCCGACCGCATGGTCGCCGAGGCGGAGGAGCAGGCGGCGGCGACGCGCGAGGCAGCGGAGCGTGACGCACAGGCCCAGCGCGAGGAGGCTGGCGAGCAGGCGGAACACGTGCAGGCCCAAGCGCAGGCCGAGGCACAGGCCCGCCTGGAGGAGGCGCAGCGGGAGGCCGAGCGGCTCGAAGCGGAGACGCAGGCCCGCCTGGAGGAGGCGCAGCGGGAGGCCGAGCGGGTCGAGGCGGAGGCGCGGGCTCGCTCCGAGGAAGCCCAGCGGGAGGCGGAACGGGTCGAGGCGGAGACGGAGCAGCAGCGACGCCAGCTCCAGGAAGGTCTCGAGACGGAGCAGCGTGAGCTGCGCGCGACCTACCAGGCCGAGCATCGTGAGCTCCAGGCCGCCTACGACGCGGAACACGCCCGGCTCGACGAGCACCTCGACGCCCTCCAAGCGCAGGTCGCCGACCACGCCCAGGCGCTCCGGGCTCATCTCGACGAACAGCGGGCCGCGCTCGAGACCCTGGAGGCGCAGGTGTACTCCGGTGCCACCGACGAGCCGAGCCCCTTCGAGGCGCACGTGGATGCCTCGGACAGCGTCGATCAGCCGTGGAAGCCGCCGCCGCCGGACCGTCCCGAACCGTTGTGGTCGGAAGGGTCGGGGGAGGATGCTGGGGATCACCCCGTCAGTCTGCAGGTGCGCGTCCGCGAGGACGGGGACGACCCGATGACCGACGAGGCGTCCGAGGAGCACGGTTCGGACGATCACGCAGCGTCGGCGGGGTGACCCGGCCACGGGCTCTCCACGGCCCGGAGCCCACCTGGCGATGGCCGGTCCGTCGTGACCCCACCGGCTGACGGTCAGTCGGTCGTCGCCTCTGACCGCTGGCGGAAGGCGTGCGCTCCGGCTCGGGCGGCACGCTCGAGCGGGTTGTCGCGGTAGCCGTACCGCGCGCCGAGCCACAGGTACGTCGGCAGCAGGAGCGGACCGAGGCGCTCGGTCTGGCGGACGTGTACCGCCTCGTGGGCGAGCAGGATCCGGGACGGGTCGGACGGGGTGGACAGCACGACCTGCCCGATCGTGTTGGCGTCGGCGCCGAGCAGCGCCAGCAGACGGCTGGTCGGTCCGCGCATGCCGATCGCCACGAAACAGCTGAGCTCGTCGTCCCAGACGGGCCGGCGTCCGGCGAGCAGCGCGAGGCCGTAGCCGATCACGGTCAGCGGGCCGGCCCAGGCGCTGACGAGCAGCCGCCCCGCAGGGTGCTCGGGACGTTGCGGGACCCACGCGGCGAGCGATCCCGCCAGCGCCCCGTAGCGCACCGTCGGGGGGAGCTGTGCCGACGCCGATGCCGGGGGCAGGTCACCGCGCCGGACCGCCTGGGCCTCCTGGCGTTGCCGGAGCGCGCCGACGAGCCCCGCGGCCAGGGTCGCGAGCCCGACGATGCGGAGCAGGGCGCGGATCATGTCCGGATCGCGACCTGTGCCGCCCCGAGCTCGCCGAGGTCGACGGGGGTGCCGTCGGCGACCGGAGCACGCTGGATGTCGCGTGCCAGCACCTCCCGCGCGAGGGTGTCGTAGTGGCCACCGGCTTCGAGCTCCGCATCGAGCTCGTCGGGGGTGACCGCGAGGATCAGCTCGATGCGATCGGTCAGCTCCAGGCCCGCCGCCTTGCGCTGGTCGTTGATCGCCCGGACCAGCTCACGCGCCGCACCCTCGACCTCGAGGTCGCGGGTCAGCTCGGTGTCCAGGGCGAAGGAGCTGTTGCCGTCGCTCGCCACCGCCCAGCCGGTCCGCGGGCTCTCGATCACCTCGACCATCTCCGGGGTGATGGTCACCTGCTCACCCTCCACCGTGACGAGCGCGGAGCCGTCCTCGAGCTGTGCCGCGATGCGTTCGGCGTCGTCGCTGTCGAGGGACGAGATGGCCTCGGCGACCTTGGGTGCCCGCTTCTGGAAGGCCGGGCCCAGCGCCCGGAAGTTCGGCTTGAGCGAGCGCTCNACGAGGTCGCCGGTGCCGTCGGAGAGCTCGACGACCTTGACGTTGAGCTCCTCGGCGATGTCCGGGAGCAGCGCGGTGAGCCCGGCGCGATCCGACGTCGGCACGCTGACCAGCGCGCGGGCCAGGGGCTGGCGCACCTTGACCGAGGTGTCGTTGCGGGCCTGGCGACCGAGCTCGACGACCCGGCGCGCGACGCCCATCGCGTGACGCAGCTCGTCGTCGCGCCACGACGGCTCGGCGATCGGGAAGTCCGTGAGGTGGACCGATACCTCGGCGTCGCCGTCCTGCGAGACGACCAGGTCCTGCCACAACCGCTCCGCGAGGAAGGGCGTGAAGGGGGCGAGCAGCTGGGCGAGCGTCGCGAGGCAGCTGTGCAGCGTCGCGTACGCGGCCTGCTTGTCCGACGGGTCGTCAGCAGCGGCCTTCCAGAAGCGCCGACGGTTGCGCCGCACGTACCAGTTCGACAGGTCGTCGACGAACCGCTCCAGCCGCTTGGTCGCGGTCGTGATGTCGTAGCGGTCGAGCGCGTCATCGACGGTCTCGACGAGGGCGGCCAGCTCGGCAAGGACCCAGCGGTCGGCCGCCGGTCGCGCCTCCACATCCGGGGTGGGTGCGGCCACGTCGAACCGGTCGATCGCGGCGTAGGTCGTGAAGAACAGGTGGGTGTTCCAGATCGTCAGCAGGAAGCGGCGGACGACGTCGGCGAGCAGGTCGTTGCTGACCCGCCGGTTCACCCACGGGTTGCCCTCGGCGAACATCAGCCAGCGCAGCGCGTCCGCGCCGTGCCGCTCGACCAGTTCCCACGGGTCGAGCACGTTGCCCGCTGACTTCGACATCTTGCGCCCGTCCTCGTCCACGATGTGGCCGAGGCACAGGCACGTCCGGTACGAGCTGTCGCCGAAGAGCAGGGTGGATTCGGCCAGCAGCGTGTAGAACCAGCCGCGTGTCTGGTCGATCGCCTCGCAGATGTAGTCCGCGGGGTAGTGGCGCGCGAAGTCCTCCTGGCCCTGGTGGGGGTAGCCCCACTGCGCGTAGGGCATCGCGCCCGAGTCGAACCAGGCATCGGCGACGTCGGGAACACGCTGGGTCCGGCCCCCGCAGGAGGGGCAGGGGAACGTGACGGCGTCCACGTAGGGGCGGTGCGGGTCGAGGTCGGACCGGTCCTCGCCGGTCAGCTCCGAGAGCTCCGCCCGGGAGCCGACCACCTCGAGGTGGCCGCAGTCGTCGCACCGCCAGAACGGCAGCGGTGTCCCCCAGTACCGGTCGCGCGACAGCGCCCAGTCGACGTTGTTCTCCAGCCAGTTGCCGAAGCGGCCGTGGCGGATGTGCTCCGGGTGCCAGTCGATCGTGGCGTTGTTGGCCAGCAGGTCGTCGCGCTTGGCGGTGGTCCGGATGTACCAGGACGGCTTCGCGAGGTAGATCAGCGGACGGTCGCACCGCCAGCAGAAGGGGTAGGTGTGGGTGTAGGTCTCGGTGCGGAGCAACAGGCCCCGCTCCTGCAGGTCGCGGATGATCCCCGGGTCGGCGTCCTTGACGAACCGCCCGGTCCAGGGTCCGTGGGTGAAGTTGCCCTCGAGGTCCACGGGGATGAACATGTCGAGGCCCTCACGCTTGACGATCGCGTGGTCCTCGATGCCGAAGCCGGGGGAGATGTGGACGAGCCCGGTGCCCTCGGAGGTCTCCACGTAGGTGTCGACGAGCACGAAGCGCTGATCGGTCGCGTACTCGGTAGCGGTGAACGGCGCGTGGTAGTGCAGGCCGACGAGGTCCTCTGCGGACAGCTCCGCGACCACCTCGACGTCCTCGCCGAGGACGGCCTCGCGACGCTCCGCCGCGATGACGAGGAGCTCGTCGTCGCGGTCGACGAGCTGGTAGGCGACGTCGGGACCGACGACCACCGCGGCGTTGTTGATCAGGGTCCAGGGGGTCGTGGTCCAGATCAGCAGCGCGACGTGCCGGTCACCGAGGTCCAGGTCGGGTCGACGTTCGCCGAGATCGTCGAGCAGTGGGAACCGCACGGTGATGCTGGGGTCGTCGACCGTCCGGTAGCCCATGGCGACCTCGGCGTCCGACAGGCCGGTGCCGCACCGGGCGCAGTAGGGCGCGACGCGGAAGTCCTCGAAGATGAGGTCACGTTCCCACAGCTGCTTGAGGCCCCACCAGAGGCTGTCGACGTACTCGGCGTCCATGGTGCGGTACGCGTCGTCGTTGTCGATCCAGAACCCGATGCGGTCCGAGAGCTCCTCGAACGCGCCCACGTAGCGCAGCACGGAGCTGCGGCACTGCGCGTTGAAGGCCTCGATGCCGTAGGCCTCGATGTCGGCCTTGGAGTTGAGGCCGAGCTCCTTCTCGACCTCGAGCTCGACGGGCAGGCCGTGGCAGTCCCAGCCGGCCTTGCGCCGCACGAACCTCCCCTTCATCGTGCGGTAGCGGGGGAACACGTCCTTGAAGACCCGTGCCTCGACGTGGTGGGTCCCCGGCTCGCCGTTCGCCGTCGGTGGCCCCTCGAAGAAGGTCCACACCGGTGCGTCAGCGCGCCGGCGGAGGGTCTCGTGGAAGACGTCGTGCTGCTCCCAGAGCGCGAGCACGTCGTGCTCGATCGAGGGGAGCTCGGGCCGTGCCGGCACGTCGGGCCACACGCGTCCGCCGCTGGGCGAGGAGGTCGGATCACTCACGGGTCGCTCGATCACGTTCTCGGGTCGCCACTCGGGGCGACGTCGGCTCATCGCTCCGAGGGACGACGCGTCGTGGCGACGCACCGCGGTGCCACCCTCGTTGGCCGCCGTAGCGACCCGCTCTCGAGCTTCCGGACCGGGTCGCCCCGGCCGGCCCACGTCTCGTGCGGGACCCGTCCATCCCTACGCACCGGTGTCGCTCCCTCGGTGGGTGCGCATCGGGTTCGGGATGGCCGCTCGTGAGGTGATGGCTCCGAGACCCCACCCACCGGCTCCCACCATCCCGGTTCGCTCGTCGGCAGGGCGCGCTCGGCGCCGCGTCCTCGTCATCGCGTTGTCATCATCACTTGGTCCGGGAGAGTCTACGCGGGACGTGGCGCAGACGCGCACCGGCGCCGTCAGCGACCGGGACCTCGCTGTCACGACCCTCGCATCAGCACCGACCAGGGACATCGCTGTGGGGGCCGCGGCCTGGGCACCTGGCGGTCACGGGGAGCCCGGGAGTTGCCCGAGCGGGCGCGGCTGCTACCGTCCGCGCGCATGATGGCCAAGAAGACGACCAAAGCGCCCACGAAGACCCAGCTCAAGAAGATCCGAGCGGGTCTCCAAGAGGAGCGCGATCAGCTGCTCGCCCAGGTCAAGGGCCTGGATGAGGAGGCTGATGTCAAGAACTGGCGTGACGGGGGGTTCGACGACGATCCCGCCGACAGCGGCTCCGCCAGCTTCGAGCGCGAGACCGCGCAGTCCCTGTCCAACCATGCGCGCAACCTGCTGGTGCAGATCGATGACGCGATGCGCCGCATGGACGCCGGGACCTACGGCCTGTGCGAACGCTGCGGCGAGCGCATCGACCTCGACCGCCTCGAGGCGCTGCCCTACGCCCGGCTGTGCCTGGAGTGCAAGCGCCGGGACGAGACCGGACGCTGAGTTCCGTGACGGACGACCTGCGCCCGTCCGGCACCGCTGAGGGAGGTCACCGCCGAGCCGTCGTGGTGGGGATGGTCGTCGCGGCGGTGCTCGTGGCGTTGGACCAAGCCACCAAGCAGCTGGCCGAAGCGGTGCTCGAGCCCGGCCGGTTCGTCCCGCTCCTCGGCGAGCACATCGGCTGGCAGCTGGTGTACAACCCCGGTGGCGCCTTCGGGATCCGGGCGCATCCCTGGATCTTCCTGGTGGTCACGGTCATCGTGGTCGTGGTGGTGGCGCGCGCCCTGCCACGCACGACGAGCAGGGTCACGGCCACCGGCTACGGCATGTTGCTCGCCGGCGCGCTCGGCAACGTCATCGATCGGCTCTTCCGCGAAGGCGTTGCCGAGGGCCCGTCCTTCGGCGGTGGTGCCGTGGTCGACTTCGTCGCCTGGGGCGCCTTCCCCCGGTTCAACGTCGCGGACAGCGCGATCACGGTGGGTTTCGTGTTGTTGGTGGTCGGTCTGTGGCGTGAGGAGCGCCAGCATGTCCACGAGCACGGCGAGGAGCCCACGGCCACCGACGCCTCTGCCACCGGTGGTACCCGTGACGCCGGCGACGCTCCCGCCGCCGCGGCTGCCCGCGAGGGTGACCAGGTCGACGACGCCGGCGACGCTCCCGACGCCGCGGCTGTCCGCGAGGGTGACCAGGTCGACGACGCCGGCGACGCTCCCGACGCCGCGGCTGCTCCCGAGGCTGACCAGGTCGACGACGCCGGTGACGCTCCCGCTGCGGACCTCGATGGGGCGACGGATCGGGAGGCCGACCGTGGCCGCGACGGACCACCGCCACGGTGAGCACGCTCCTGATCGGCGACGAGTGGGCCGGGGACCGGCTGGACGTCGTCGTCGCCGCCGGGTTCGGCATGTCGCGTAGCCAGGCCGTGACCCGGATCGAGGCCGGCGATGTCACGCTCGACGGCGAGGTGGCGACCAAGCGGCACCGTGTCCGCGCCGGCCAGCGCATCGAGCTCGCCGCGCGCACGACGGCGCCGCAGGTCGAGGCACCACCGGTGCCGCCGATCCGGTACGAGGACGACCATCTGCTCGTGGTCGCCAAGCCGCCAGGGCTGGTGGTCCACCCCGGGGCTGGTCACGCCGGAGACACCCTGGTCGATGCCCTGCTCTCGGCCGGGATCCCNCTCGCCGCGGCCGCTGGCGCCGACCGGCCGGGCATCGTGCACCGGCTGGACCGGGATACCTCGGGGCTGCTGGTGGTCGCAGGCACCGACGAGGCCTACCACGGGCTCGTCCGCATGCTCGCCGACGGCGAGGTGTCGCGTCGCTACCTCGCGCTCGTGTTCGGCGTCCCGACCGAGCGGCGCGGGCGGATCGAGGCGCCGATCGGGCGTGAGCCGGGGAGCCGGACGCGGTTCGGCGTGGTCGCTGGCGGCAAGCCGTCGGTGACCCGCTACGTGGTGCTCGCCGAGGGTGAGGCGCCGACCGATCCGCCCGCGCCCGTCGCCCTGGTCGCCTGCACGCTCGAGACCGGCCGGACCCACCAGATCCGCGTCCACCTGACCGCGCTCGGCCACCCGGTGATCGGCGATCCCGTCTACGGATCCCGGCGCCACGTCGCCCGCGCGCTGGACGCGCACCGCCCCCTGCTGCACGCCGCCGCTCTGCGCTTCGTCCACCCGGTGACCGGCGCCGAGGTGGAGGTCGCCGATCCCGTCCCCGACGATCTCGCGGACGCGTGCGCACGCTCCGGGATCACCGCGCCCGAGCACCTGGCCCACGGCGACGAGGGGCCGCGCCGGTAGGTGGCCCGGCTCGCGTCGTCCAACCGGCGCCGGGCCGCGTGGCCGTGGCAGTGCGGTGCGCGGACGCCGCGTTGTGCCGAGCGACTACGGCCGGGTCGAACCGTCCGCGCTGGACGTCGCCTCGTCGGCGACGTCGCCGCCGACTGCTATGTTCACCGACGAACGACAGCGGTGTGGTTCGACTTCCCCGTCACACCGGTGTCCGGTGTTCGGATCACCCCGTGTGCCCGACGGCGGGTGCCTGAACGGTGTGCCCGATGGTGGGTGCCCGACGGTGGGTGCGCGAGGCGTGTCCGGAGCCCGATGTCCGATGACCAGATGTGGGGAGAGTTCCGACCCGTGGCGACCGGCGACCGTGACAGCTTCGTCCACCTGCACGTGCACACCGAGTACTCGATGCTCGATGGGGCCTCGCGCATCGATGAGCTCATGGACAAGGTCGCCCGGGACGGCCAGCCCGGCGTCGCGATCACCGACCACGGCGTGCTCTTCGGCCTCGTCGACTTCTACGCGGCGGCGCAGAAGCGTGACCTGACCCCGATCCTCGGCTCCGAGCTCTACCAGGCGATCGGGTCGCGCCACGATCAACAGCTCGGTGGTTCGGATGGACGGCAGCGCTACTACCACATCACCGCGCTCGCGGCCGACGACGTCGGCTACCAGAACCTCATCGCGCTCTCGACCCGCGCCTACCTCGAGGGCTACTGGTACAAGCCACGGGTCGACCGCGAGCTCCTCGCCGAACACAGCGAGGGCATGATCGTCCTGTCGGGCTGCCTCGGCTCGGAGGTCAACCAGCTGCTGCTGCAGGACGACGTCACCGGTGCCAAGCAGGCGCTGTCCGACTTCAAGGACATCTACACCGCCGAGCGGTTCTTCGTCGAGCTGATGGACCACGGCATCCCGGAGCAGAAGCGCACCTTCCCCATGCTCGAGAAGCTCGCCGCAGAGCTGGGGTTGCGCACCGTCATCACCAACGACTCGCACTACACCGATCAGGCCGACGCCGAAGCCCACGACGCGCTGCTGTGCATCCAGACGGGCTCGCGCATCAGCGACACCGATCGTTTCCGTTTCAGCGGGCCGGACTACTTCGTCAAGACCGCCGCGGAGATGCGCGCGCAGTACCCGGACCATCGGGAGGCGCTCGACGCGACGCTCGACATCGCCGAGATGTGCAAGGCCAAGATCGAGTTCGACCTCGACCTGCTGCCGGCCTTCCCCTGCCCACCCGGCATGAGCGAGTCGCAGTTCCTCCGTCAGAAGGTCTGGGACGGGGCCCGCGAGCGCTACGGCGACCCGGTCCCCGAGCCGGTCGCCCGCCGCGCCGAGTACGAGCTCGATGTCATCGACCAGATGGGCTTCCCCGCCTACTTCCTGATCGTCGCCGACCTGTGCGAGCACGCCCGGTCGGTCGGGATCCGGGTCGGACCGGGCCGAGGGTCGGCCGGCGGTTCGGTGGTCGCCTACTGCACCGACATCACGCGCGTCGACCCGATCAAGCACAAGCTGATCTTCGAACGCTTCCTCAACCCGGCCCGGGCGTCGATGCCGGACATCGACATCGACTTCGACGACCGCCGCCGCGGCGAGATGATCCGCTACGCCGCCAAGCGCTACGGCGACGACCACGTCGCGCAGATCGTCACCTTCGGCACGATCAAGGCCAAGTCCGCGATCCGCGACGCGGCCCGGGTGCTCGACGAGCCCTTCAAGGTCGGTGACGACCTCGCGAAGATGATGCCACCNCCGGTGCAGGGCAAGGAGTCGACCCTCAGCGAGGCCTACACCAAGTCCTCCGAACTGCGCGACGCCCGCGAGGACCCGGGCTACAAGCGTGTGCTCGAGACCGCCGAGAAGCTCGAAGGGTTGAAGCGCCACCACGGCATCCATGCCGCCGCCGTGCTGATCGGCGCCAAGCCGCTGACCGAGACGATCCCGCTGATGCGCACCGAGAACGGCGAGGTCCTCACGCAGTACGAGATGAACGCATCGGAAGCCATCGGGCTGCTCAAGATGGACTTCCTCGGCCTGCGCAACCTGACGGTGATCTCCGACGCCGAACGTCACATCCGCGCGAACCGCGGCAAGGAGGTGGACCTCGACGACGCCGAACTGCTCGGCGAGATGGACGATCCCGCTACCTACGAGATGCTCGGGACCGGCTACACCCTCGGGGTGTTCCAGTTGGACTCGAGCGGGATGCAGACCCTGGTCCGGCGCCTGAAGCCGACCCGGTTCGAGGACATCTCGGCGCTCCTGGCCCTCTACCGCCCGGGGCCGCTCGGCATGGACATGCACCTGACCTTCGCGGACCGCAAGAACGGGATCGAGGGTGTCAGCTTCGATCACCCGGACCTCGAGCCGATCCTGGGCGAGACCCACGGCGTCATCGTCTACCAGGAACAGGTCATGCAGATCGCCACGGACCTGTGCGGTTTCACGATGGCCGAAGCGGATGCGCTCCGCAAGGCGGTCGGCAAGAAGATCCGCGACCTCATGGAGGCGCAGAAGGACCAGTTCGTCCGGGGTGGCATCGACAACGGCTACGACCGCGCCTTCGTGACCAGCCTGTGGGACCTGATCGAGAAGTTCGCCGAGTACGGGTTCAACAAGTCCCACACCGTGGCCTACGGCGTGGTCAGCTACCAGACCGCGTGGCTCAAGGCCCACTACCCGGTCGAGTACATGGCGGCCCTCTTGACCAGCGTGAAGAACAACAAGGACAACAAGCCGCTCTACCTCAACGAGTGCCGGCGGATGGGCATCCCGGTCCTGCCTCCCGACATCAACGAGTCGGGATCGGACTTCACGCCGCGCGACGATCAGATCCTGTTCGGACTCTCCGCCGTCCGAGGTGTCGGCGAGGGCATCGTCGAGCAGATCGTGACCGCCCGCCGCGAACGGGGCCGGTTCGAGGACTTCCGCGACTTCTGCGCCAAGGTCGACGGCGGTGTCCTGAACAAGCGCACCCTGGAGAACCTCATCCTGGCGGGGGCGTTCACCTCGCTCGGGCACACCCGCCGGGGCCTGCATGACGCCTACGAGGAGATCGTCAACGCGGCACAGGCGCGCAAGAAGCACGAGGCCAACGGCCAGTTCTCGCTCTTCGACGCCGTCGACGGTGGCGCCGACGACGATGCCCAGCCACTCGAGATGGAGGAGGACACGGCGATCGGCGACCGGGAGTTCGACAAGGCGCAGCGCCTCAAGCTCGAACGCGAGATGCTCGGCCTGTACGTCTCCGACCATCCCCTGTTCGGCACCGAGCGGGTGCTCGAGCGGTTCGTCGACACCGACTGCGCCGAGCTCCGGGAGAAGGAGGACAACGCCACCGTGACGATCGGTGGGGTCCTCACGTCGCTGACGAAGAAGTTCACCCGCAAGGGCGACACCTACCTCGTCGCCACCGTCGAGGACCTGGTCGGCAACGTCGAGGTGGTGTTCTGGCCGGCGGTCTACCGCGCCGCGCACGAGGTCCTCGAGGAGGACCAGGTGCTGGTGATCACCGGGCGGCTGGAGGTCCGTGACGGGGCGGTGAAGCTCACCGCCAACAAGGTCGCGGCACCGGATCTCTCCGAGGCCCTCGGTGCTCCCGTCGTGGTCACCTTCGACGCGCAGCAGTGCACAGACGACGCGGTGTCCGGGTTGAAGCGCGTGCTGTCGAACCATCCCGGCCCGGTCCCGGTCCACCTGCGCGTTCGCGGGTCCGACGGTGCCGAGAGCATCTACAAGCTGGGCGACGATCTGCGCGTCGAACGCCGACCAGGACTGTTCGGCGAGCTGAAGTCGACCTTCGGGCCCGACGCGATCGACGACGAGGGCGGCGACCGCGTCTTCGTGGATGCCCGGGAGCCCGACGGCGCAAGCTGGCGACGCGCGTAGCCGTCTGCGGGTGCTTGGTCCCGATCGTCAGGCTGTCCGCTGCGCCCCCCGGTCGGGTCCCCGCCGCACCGGTGGGACCAGCACCGCCGCGCCGACGGCGACGACGCTGATCAGCAGCAAGGCAGGGGTCCGGGTGTCGAGGAGGGCCGTGAGCGACCCGCCGAGCACCGGCCCCAGCGCCGCACCGACACCCCGGGTCAGCGACGAGACGCCGAGCACGATCCCGAGGGAGGCGTCGGACACCGCCTCGGCGGTGAAGATGCTCTCGACGGGCACGAGCGCGCCGATCGCGACGCCGGCCACGACGGCGAAGGCGATGGCCGCAGTGAGCGTGCCGGCGAACGGCAGGATCAGGCAGGACACGCCGGTGAACACGTGGGCGAGTCGCAGCGTCGTCCGGGATCCGACCCGACGGATCAGCCAGGGCATGGGGATCCGGCCGGCGAGCTGGAGGAACCCGCGGGCACCGGCCAGCCCAGACGCCACCCCCAACGTCAGCCCGGCAGCCACCATCGCGGGCACCTGGTAGAGGATCAACAGCGAGGTGACGAACCCTCCGGCGAAGGTCGTCATCAACAGCGCCAGGACCACCCGGTCACGTCCTGCCGCGGCCAACGCCGCCCGCAGCGATGGTGTGACCCCGTCCGCGCCACGGCTATCGGGGACCAGCACCGACGCGAGCAGGAACGCGGCGGCGACCGCGATCCCGGTGAACCGCAGGGTGGGCCGCCAGTCCAGCTCGAGCACCATCCACGCCATGACGGGCAGGAAGATCGGGCTCGCGAACGCGCCCCACAGGGTGTTGGTCGTGATGGCGCCCGCTCGCCGCGCCGCCGGGATGAGCTGCGCGATCACCGTGTGCACCGCGGCGTAGTAGCCGAGCGCTCCGGTGATGCTCCCCGCGAGGACGCCGCTGACGGCGAAGGTGACCTCGTTGTCCGCCGCTGCCGTGCCGAGGTAGGCGATCAGGGCGAGCACCGCGCCGACCGCGTAGACCAGCCGTGATCCGCGGCGGTGGAGGAGCCGACCAGCGAACGTGGCCAGCACGCCCGCCCCGAGCAGCGAGACACCGTAGGTGGAGGACAGGACCGCCTCCGACCACCCGGTGTCCTCGCGGATCGGTTCCAAGAGGACGCCGTACCCGTAGAACCAGACCCCGAAGCCCACGATCGTGACGACGCCGAGGGTGACGGTGGCGCGAAGCGGCATGCGGTCAGGCAAGGGGCCGTCCCCGCGTGTCGGGCTGGAGGAACTCGAGGCGGTTGCCGAAGGGGTCGCAGACGTAGACGCGCTGGTAGCCGGGGAAGAGGTCGTCAGGTGTGGCCTCGTACCTCGCTGCTGTCAGCCGGGACACCACGTCGTCGAGGTCGTCGACGAGGATGCCGGGATGGGCCTTCCTCGCCGGCTGGAAGGGATCCTCGACGCCGAGGTGGAGCTCGAGTCCGCCGCGCTGCGGTTCACCGCTGACGAACCAGCAGCCGCCGCGGGCTGCGAGCGCAGGGGGCTTGGCCACCTCGGTGAGCCCGAGGAGGTCGGCGTAGAAGCCTCGCGCGTCCGGCTCGCCTCCGGGTGGGATGGCGAGCTGGACGTGGTGGAGTCGGAAGTGGGGCATGGGTGTCGGCCTGCGGGGAAGGGTCAGC
>SL_3KL_010_SEDDRAFT_10002408_pt1 | contig 17105 bp, 12 predicted proteins | sample SodLakKL_010_SED_2_FD_10381 | JGI IMG/M metagenome (IMG submission 10381) | reverse complement strand
CCCGCCAGTGACCCTATGAGCAGGAGGATCAGCATAGAGGGCATTGCCGATCCGATACTCTGAACGATTTTTTTCCGGACATCGTACCAGTCATGACCCAGGTAAACCGCTATGCCTCCACCTATTGCAGCAGCCAGCAGAAGAGCTATCTGGTTTGCCCCGGAGAGGGTATCGTCACCAAAGAAATAGACGTTGAGTGTGAGAAAAAATATAAGGAAGACTACAGGGACAAGTGCCTGGATCAATGACGGGTTTCTTGTTGTTTTGCTCATCAGGTGTAGCTGTCTTCTCAGCCGCGATTTATGCAGCGTTGTTCAAAGATTATTGTTTATATTGTAATTAATTGCTCTGACGTTCATAGCTGACCGTGCGTGTATAACCGGCCGGGAACAGTCCGACTTCTATCATGTCGGGCCTGAGGGTGAAAATAACATTCAGCCGGCTGACCCTGCCTTCATGGTCAATGTCGAAGGTGACGAACTTTTCACGCATGGCCGGATTGCGCCATGATGCCAGGAATGTGTCATAGTGCCAGTGCTCCAGGCTTGCAACCATTTCAGGATCTCCCCAGAAGCACAATTCCATGTTGCCGTCATCACGTATTCTCACTTCAAGATCGTCATATACCGGGTCGTGGTACATGCCGGTGTAGGCTCCGGGCTTAAGCGAGGGGACTGTACCGGTCACCCTTGCTTCTTCGATTTTTTTCCTGGCCTCGGAGAGGGATTCTTTTTCGGCCAGGTACTGCCTGTGGAACATCTCGTGCCAGTCATGATCTCTTTCAATATCAAGTGCCTTGTCCAGTATCAGGCTGACTATAGCCGGACGCAGCTGGCAAAAGAGATTCCCTGCAACGAAGATCCCCATATCCAGCGATGGAGCCAGGACAATTATCGAGTTTATTCCGTCAGTGGCACCCCCATGCTGAAATATCCGGTCATTTTCATAAAAACCACTGTTCCAGCCCATGGTATAAGCCGTCAGATTGCTATGCATCGGGTCTCGCGAAGGATAAGCATATTGCGGCTGGAAGATATCATTCATGACCTCCCTGCTCATTAGTCTCTCTCCTTTGAATGCGCCCGGATCACCCAGATTGAGCAACATCCAGTTGGCCATATCCAGCGCAGAGGCATTTACCGATGCTGCTGGTCCCACGTTATCGAAGTTGCGTCTTGGTATCGTCTGAACGGTTCCGTTGATCTCCTGGTGGGGACATGCGGCGTTGTCGTCATCACCTATACTTGTTATCGACACCGAAGCCGAATTCATACCAAGCGGTTTAAACAGCCTTTCGGGCAAAAACTGATCCCAGCTTATCCCGGCAGCGGCCTCAATAACCAAGCCCGCGACCATATACATCATATTGCTGTAGAGGTACCCTGACCGGAAAGGTATTTCAAAAGGCTGGGACCTGACATGGTCAAGAATTGTCCTCCTGTCCCTGTCCGGCATAAATACCAGCCTGTTTCCTGTCATTCGCCCGATCCCGACACGGTGCGACAGCAGGTCCCTTACTGTAACCATATCAGAGACCCAGGGATCGGACAGCTCAAACCAGGGCAGGTGATCCCTTACCCTGTCGTCCCAACTGACCCTGCCTTCGTCCACCAGCATACCCAGCGCAGTAACTGTCATCGCCTTTGTGGTCGATGCCACCCCGAATATTGTATGTTCGTCAACAGGTGCGGTTTCGCCCAGTTTCCTTACCCCAAATCCTTTGGCATAGATAATCTCGCCGTCCTTTACCACCGAAACTGCCAGTCCGGGAATCCCCCAGTCCGCCATCCCCCTCTCAATGAATTCATCCAGTTCCTCCAGATCAATAGCGTTTTGCGCAGTTGAATCGATGTTTGAGGCAACCAGGATAATGAGAGTCAAAAGGGCCGAACCGATGAGGTGCCTGAACGAATATGTTCCTGTCCGGGTATAATGTGTTATCATGATCAGGGATTATTCCGGGAAATCATAATATGGTTTTGATTGCACCAAGATACATATTTTTTGTTTTGCTGTGGTACCGGACAGGTTTCTTATCCGCGTAAATACGCGGGTAATGTGGCATTACCCATGAAGAGCGGCAGTGAGCCAGGAAACCCGCTGCATTTTCATGCAGTCTGAAAGGTAATTTATCAACAGGATTTGAACCGGTTAATAACATCTTTTGCCAGAGGTATGGCTCTGATATATATATACATGTATTGGGAAATTAAACACTGTTGATAATAACAGGCGCAGTTATCAAGAGAAAACCGGTGTCACATTTCAGGAAAGGATGCACCTTATAACAGGAAGGTGTTTCTTAAATGCAGTCCGGCCGGTTTACCGGAATTATCTGCCTGGCTGATTAATTATTATTTGTTTTGCAAAAATTACAGGTTATGAGAAAAAGATCAGCCAACCTGGACAGACGACAGCCATCCCGGAACCCGGTGATGCCCGGCCTGTGGCTGGTTGACTCTTCAGGTGCCTTAAGGATTGACCGGGATGAGATAATATACTGTTATCACAACAATGACGTAACAGAGATATTCTATTCCGGAGGTCGCTATACCAGGGCACAGATATCGCTTAACAAGATTGAGCAGAAACTGTGCAAAAGGAAGTTTTACCGTTGCCACCGTAATTACCTGGTAAACGTGAATATTGCCGGACAAGGCCTTGCTGGAGACGATACCATTAAAATTTCCGGGAGTGGCCGGATACCTGTCTCCAGGAGACGCAAAGGGATGCTGATGGATATTATTGACAGCGGATCGTGTGATGGCGGTCTTCCGGCCTGAGGAGAAAACTACTAATCCCTCCGGCCCGCATGAACCGGAAGTACCGGTGGCAATGCCATACCTCATTGCCTGACGGCTGAATTATGTCCGGTTACTTCTTCAATACAGTATTATTTCATGGATGATCTTCTTCTTACCGCTCAGGTAAGAATACCGACCGTTCATCATTTTTTTCGGTGATCCGGTGCCGGTTATTGTGAAAATTTATTAATTTTAATAATAGCATGTTTTCCCGGAAATAATAATAACACAGGCCGGGCATAGAACCTGGCATAAGAAACTCATTCATAATGACCAATAACAGTGAATGGTTTTTGCGCCCCGGTGTTCTTGGACGCACCCTTTACTTCCAGAGTGATTGCGGTTATTCACTGATGGTTATGGATAACCGTCACCAGGAAGTCATCTACCTGCCCCTGAAAAGGATCGAACAGTTGCTTCCGCACGGGAGGTTCAGGAGGGTACACCGCAGCTACCTTATAAATATGGAAGAGGTTTCTGCCTTCAGGTACTACAGGACCCAGCTTCTTGCGGTAATAAGGGATTACAGGATACCCGTTTCCCGGAGGTATGGGCGGGATCTTCTGTCCAGCCTTGATCAGCTCTGATAAGCCGGGGCTATTTGGATAGCAGCATATTAATGTGGATAATATTTTATGATTATATTGCGGCAAACGGAAGGGAGGCCAACGCCCGGCTGTCTGCCGTAATTAATAATCAAAAAATGATGCTTATGTCCAGAAGGTTCTTCACACTGGTTTTCCTGGTGTTGCTCACTCAGGCCGCCGCATTCCCGGGAACTTACCTTTCCGCGGAAGCGGGAAACTCTACTGATAAATACATTGTTATAATGCATCCCACTGTGGCCAATATCGGCACCTGGCAGTACCTGACATCTGAGGGCATCCTGCCTGTTTGTCCCGAAACCCCGGTCCTGGGCGTTTACAGCGGCCAGGGCAACTATGACTATTCGCTTACTGAAGGATATATCAGGGAGAAGGGATTCGAACATGTGAGGCTGATGGAGATAGAGGCTCCGCTTGATCTTCATTTCCTGTTCGCAGAAAATGTGAACAGCGGGGTTTTCAGGAAAATATTCAACATGGCCAGGGGGATTGTGTTTTTCGGTGGGCCGGATATCCCGCCCGCCGTTTACGGGCATGAAATGAGCCTGCTTACGGTGGTTACCGACCCGCACAGGCATTACCTTGAGCTCTCATTTCTTTTCCACCTTACCGGGGGATACCAGGACGTTGATTTTGTCCCGTTCCTGGAGGATGATCCCGGAATGCCAGTTCTGGGCATATGTTTGGGGATGCAGACAATGAACGTGGCTGCCGGTGGCACCATGATACAGGATATACCTTTTGAGATATATGGCAGGACTTCGGTCGAGCAGGTGCTTGCAATGGACGGTGACCTGCAGCACAGGAACTACTGGTCCGCCTACCGTACCGATCCTGATGTGGCGGCGCGCACATTCCACAGGATAAGTATTGAGCCGGACAGTCACATGGAAACCTTGGCCGGCGGGAGTGACAGTACTCCGTTTATCCTCAGCTCGCATCACCAGGCGCTCGATCTGATCGGCAAAGGTTACCGGGTCACCGCCTGGTGCATGGACAACAAAGTGGTTGAGGCGATTGAGCATTCCAGATACCCCAATGTGATAGGTATCCAGTTTCATCCCGAGGTTACCAGCCTGTACGACAGGGAGAGCAGGATCACTTTCAGGCCGGGAGAGGAGGCGGAACATTCGTTCCTTGACCTGTATCCGGGAGATCTAGGGGAGGATTTCCACCGTAACTTCTGGAAATATTTCGGTTCTTTGCTGGACAGGTGATCCGGTAGCGGATTGCCGGCAAATGAACCAACATAAAATATGTATGCTTTGCTCATGGTGTGCCGGCGGTTAACCGCCGTGATCAGCCTATTCCATCCTTGCACCGCATATCTTACAGAAATTGGCCTCGGGCTCATGGTTAGGCTCGTCACAATATTTACAGACGGTTCTTTTCCTGTAGCGGTCGCCGAATGAACGGGAGATCTCGACGGACATAATTCCGGTGGGAATGGCTATTATGCTGTAACCCAGAAGCATGATAAACGTCGCGATGAACTTGCCCAGGTCAGTTACCGGTACAATGTCACCATAGCCTACGGTGGTGAGGGTGATCACTGCCCAGTAAATGCTGAGCGGTATGCTGAAGAAGCCGTTATCTCCCTGCTCTACCACGTACATGATGCTTCCGAGCATTACCACCAGTATAAGGATGAACATCATGAATATCAGTATCTTACGAAAACTGTTCCGGATGGCCAGCATAAGCAGGTGCCCGGCACGTATAAACCTGTATAGCTTCAGGATACGGTAGATCCTAAGCAGCCTTATGCCCCGTATTACAATAAAGGGTTGTGCCTCGGGAAGGATGACCGCAATATATGTGGGTATTATGGCAAGAAGGTCAACAACGCCAAGGAAACTGAAAATGTATTTCTTCGGGTTGGGGGAGCAGGATATACGCAGGCCATACTCAATGCTGAAGGCGAGGGTGAAGAACCATTCTGCGGCATTCAGCTTCCAGCCGTATGCAGCCCTTAAATCTGCAATGCTCTCCAGCATCACGACCACAATACTGAGCAGGATCATCACGAGCAGTATCTCGTCAAACAGACGTCCGTAGAAGGTTTCAGCCTCGAAAATGACCTCATGCATCTTCTTCTGCCATGGCTTGAGGTTTCTTCTCCATGTGGTATTGTTATTGGGCCCCATCCTCTAAAGATATTTTCCTGCCAGCAATTTAAAATGCGAATGTATGAAATATTTTGATATGAGCATAAAATTATAAAGGGCACATCATGTTTCCGTGATGTCGTTCATGCCCCTGTTATATAAAGCTGTAAGCCTGCTGATGGTATCCTCCAGATCGCTGCAGGGTGCGAGGTCCTTCAGTTTCCAAAGCCAGTTGCCGCGGGCTGTTGCAGGGGTGTTCATCCGTGCCCTCTGCCCCAGTCCCATATAATCCTGGAGCGGTATGATGGCGATTGCGGCTGCAGAGGCATGGGCCATTCCGGCAAGAACGTGATGGACATCAGCACCGGTCACTCTCCGGCCCGCATAATTCATAAGCCTCGCTTTCCCGGCCCTGTCGAGCTCTTTATCAAACCAGCCCCGAAGGGTATTGTTGTCGTGCGTACCCGTATAGACCAGTGAACCGGGCTTATGGTTATGGGGTGTGTGGACACTGGCCGCCATGTCGCGGCCGAAGCTGAACTGCAACACCTGCATGCCCGGCAGCCCGAATCTGTCTCTCAGCTCATACACATCGCTGTCAATGTCTCCCAGGTCTTCTGCCACAAATGGCATTGACGGGAACTTCTCCTGCACCGCCTCAAGGAACCCGGCACCGGGTCCCACGGTCCATTTTCCACCTGCAGCCGTTTTGCTTCCTGCCGGCACCTCCCAGAAAGCCGAGAACGCCCTGAAGTGGTCAAGGCGTAGCAGGTCGAACAGCTCGAGGTTCTTCGCCAGTCTCATGAGCCACCATTCGTAGCCGGTATCGTCCATCCGTTGCCAGTCATATACCGGCATGTTCCACAGTTGCCCGTTACTGTCGAAATAGTCGGGCGGAACTCCGGCCACGGTTTTCATTTTACCGCTTTCGCTGAGGTTGAAGAGCTGCCTGTTGGCCCATACGTCGGCGCTGTTGTAGCTTACGTAGAAGGGGATGTCGCCAAAGATACGGATACCCCTGTCGTTGGCATATTTTTTCAGGCTCATCCACTGGCGGTATGCGATGAACTGGCTGAACCTGACCGGCATGATAGTATCTGCCAGCTCGTAATGCAAGGTCTTCATGGTTTTCTCATGCCGGTCCCTCAGCGGGGCGGGCCACCTGTACCAGGGGGTGCCGCCCCTGTCTCTGCTGATAGCTGTGAACAGGCTGTAATCGTCCAGCCAGCAGGCCTCTTTGCTGCAAAACTCTTCAAACTGACTGTACAGGTTGCTTAGCGGTGCCTTCACGGCGTTTTTCCAGGCCTTTTCAAGAAGCACGGCCCTGAATTCATCGGCTCTCTTGTTGCTTACCCTATCGCTTTTTTTGAAAATTTCCGATTCCAGGTCAGACTCCCTGACCAGTCCCCAAAAACAAAGCTGCTCAGGGTCAATAAGCAGGGTGTTGAGCGCAAAGGCTGAAGGCGATGAGTAGGGTGACCAGGCCTGCTTTGCCGTGACCGGCGAGAGTGGCAGGGTCTGCCAGTAAGTCTGTGATGCCCTGGAGAGGAAATTGATGAACCGGCGGGCCTCCCTGCCGAAGTCACCTGTCCCGTATTTCCCCGGAAGGGAAGATATATGAAGCAGGATACCTGAACTGCGCCCGGAAACAGGGGTGCGGCCGCTGAGCACTGCCACGGGAAGGTCGATGAACAGCTCCTCGGCAGGGATCCAGCCTTGCAGCAGGTCATCCTTGCTTTCCACTGTTTCTGCCTCCTGACCGGTGATACGGTTTTCCCACTTTACAGGTGCTCCTGCCGGAAGCAGGATACGGGTCCCTCTCCATGCTGAAGGCCTGATATTACCCTTTCCTTTTGCCATTGGCAGTGTGCCTGTATGAAGGGGGACGATGCAAAGCAGCCACCTGTTCCCCAGTTTGCGGGCGAATGCCAGGATGTTGGCCGCCAGTCTCCCGGTTGTTGCAAGCGGTATATAGTCGCCGCCGGTAAATATGTCCGGTTCGGATTTCCTGATATTGAGAAGAACTGAGGTGAGCAGCAGTTTTATCTGTCCGTCACCTGCCCCTGCAAGGAGCCTATTTGTTGTTTCCTGTTTATCACGTTGCCATGCACTCATGATCTCTGCGAGCACTTCATCAAGCATTCCCAGGTCTACGGGCCTCCTGTTGTCGGGGTCAACCAGGCTGAGATCCCACATTTCGGTGCCCCGGTAGATGTCGGGTATGCCGGGCGAGCAGCATTTAAGTGCAAGCTGTGCCAGGGAATTGACAATTCCCGCGGTGGCCAGCTTCCGGTGAAAGGGCAGCAGGGTTTTCAGGAAACTGCTGCCGGGCTCCAGCAGTGAACCGGCGAAGTTGCATACCGCCTTTTCGTACTGTTCGTCAGGCTCCTCCCACGAGCTGTTCTGTTTTGCCTCCCGCAGGGCCTTGACCAGGTATTCGCCGATCCGCTTTTTATACTCATTGCCGGGCTTTCCGTCAAACGGCAATGTGCCGGCAATGGTCTGGTATATGAAATACTCCTCGCCGGCACCGGCTGGTCGGGCAGGGATATCCTTTTTAATCCGCAGGCTGCTCCTTTTCCATACTTCAACCAGTCTCTTCCACTCTGAATACAAATCACCCAGAGCGTTAAGCCTGGCCCGCACATCCTCACCACGCTTGGTGTCATGTGTAGAGGTGCAGTTCATTGCAAGGGGGCTTTTCTCAAGCCTCGCCGACATAGCCCTGTGAAAATCCCCCGCCTCCATGCCCCTGTCATGAAGGTGGTCGCCGACCTCGTTACCGGCAATAAAGCAGCTGTATCTGTACATGGCTGTGTCTTCCACCCCCTTGGCTGCGAGGGGACCGGTATACTGGTTTAGGCGCCCGAAAAACTCATTGAGGAGGCAGAAGTAACGTTCACCGGCTTTATCAGCCAGCATCATCTCCCTGAGAAGGTGCAGTTCATTCTTAAGATCCTTATTCCTTTTCAGGGCACTGCTGATAATCTGTTTGACCGACTGCCTCATTTTCCCATGCAGTGGATACTCTTCCGGGTACAGGCGGTAAACAGGGTACGCCAGCATGAATTCGCACAAGGCCCCTTTCATTGAATCACGGGTGATGCCCTTTTTCACCGACCAGTCCGCTATATCCATCTCTTTCGCACAGCCGGAAAGTTCCTCGAACATTCTGAAGATATTCCGGGTCTCACCCTTCATGTGGTTTTCCAGGATAAGCTTTTTGCATTCGTAAATAATATCTCCGGGGTCTGTTTTATCACCGGTCAGCCTTTGGTAAAACTTTTTCAGCCTGGTGTAGCCTTTCCTGTTTACCATGAGGTTGTTCACCATGGCCAGGAAGTCGTACCCGCTGGTCCCCTCAACCTGCCAGGTATCCGGTATCTTTTCACCCTGTTCCATAATTTTTTCAACCACGATATACTTATCTTCGCCTGTGATTTCCCTCAGGGTGTGCAGGTATTGGGCGGGAAAGGCAAGTCCGTCGACATGATCTACCCTCAATCCGTCAATAACTCCCCGTCCTGCCAGCTCGCGGAGGAAGGCGTGGTGTTTTTCCACAATCTCTTTCTTGTCACTTCGCAGGCAGATCAGGCCGTTGACTGTGAAGAACCTCCTGTAGTTGATGCGGTCTGAGGTCTCTTTCCAGTAACAGGGCTCGTAGTGCTGTTGTTCAAGGAATTTGATTATTGACGGGGGACTGCTGTTTATTTTTTTGAGTATCCTGGCGGTCCAGGCCTGCATTTCAGGATCGGACTGGCAATAACCCGCGATCTCATCCTTGAAGACATCCCAGTCTCCGTTAAGGAAATTTCTGTCGGCCTCCCTTTCCTGCAGCCCGTACCTGTTCCATACAAGCCTCAGGCAGTCGGGGGCCTCTTTGAGGTTACCTGAGAAGAGGGACCTGACTGATTCGAAACTTGCAGGGTAGAGGTTATCAAAGTATTTTACAGCGATACTCCCCCGGTGCAGGACCACCTGCAGTTCGAGGTTGTGGATCGCCCTGTCGGCTGTGCTTCCCAGGAATGGCAGCATTATTTTTTCTCTTCCTTCAGCTACTTCCGGTTCAATGTCAAACATTCCGGCGTATCCTGAAGCGGCCCCCTTTTCAAGAAAGTCCCATATCCAGCGATTGTCAGGATGATAGGCCATGTGGTTGGGGACAATATCCTGGATCCAGCCCATGCCATTTTCTTTCAGCAAAAGTGACAGTCGTTGCAGTTCATCATCAGTACCTGTTTCAGGATTGACCGACAGCGGATCTGTGATGTCATATCCGTGGCTGCTGCCGGGTGTCGCCCTGAATACCGGGGAGGCATAAATGCTTCCTGCACCCAGCCTGACCAGATATGCCAGATGATGCTCAAGGTCATTCAGGGTGAATGAGCTGTTGAACTGTATCCTGTAGCTTGAGACCGGATTGTACATTGCATAGGTTTTTTTGTTAAAGAATAATTCCGCTTGCTTCATCCTGCCTGTAAAGATGGCGGGGGCGGAAGTTAATCCGACAATATCATTATTGACCGGGGTTCTATCATGAGGATGCCATTTTCGTCCAGCAGTGAGGCGAACTCACTTACCGGTCCTCCCCACCTCTGGTGTGCCGAATAGAGCAAAATATTGCACGAACCGGAAGGACCCTCCGCTACCGGCAGTTTCCCTGACTTCCCTGAAAAGTTCATAAGCACTGTCAGCCCTGCGCTCCGGATAACCACCATATCACCATTGGCAGCTCCGGCAGCCCTTACATGATCACGGCCTCCCGGCTTAAGGTCAGGGTGGGTCTTTTTCAGTTCTATCATTTTTTTGTAAAACCCCAGAAGTTTCTCCTTTTTCTCATTACCGTCAATATCCCATGAAAGCAGTGATCTTTTAAAGGTTTTAGGGGACTGGGGATCGGGTGGTTCGCCCTTGCCGATAAAATCGGCAAACTCTCTTCTCCTGCCTTCCCTCACGGCCGTGATCAGATCTTTGTCGCCGTGGCTGGTAAAATAGAGAAATGGTGCTTTTTCGCCATACTCCTCGCCCATGAACAGCATTGGTATGAACGGACTGACAAACATTGCACCGGCTGCCAGCTTGAGTGATTCAAAACTGAGCAGCGAGCCGGTCCTGTCTCCCAGCATCCTGTTGCCTGTCTGGTCATGGTTCTGGGTAAAGACCACAAATTTGCTCCCCGGTATTCCTTTTGCTGAACTTCCGAAGATCCTTTTGCGGTATTCCGAATACCGGCCGTCATAAACATATGCGTTGTTATATGCATCAACCAGATGGGATGTTGTACCGAAATCGGAATAATAGCCTTGCCGTTCACCGGTAAGCCTGGCATGGAGGGCGTGGTGAAACTCGTCACACCACTGGCAGTCCAGGCCCATCCCGCCTTCACCGGCGGGAGTGATATATCTTGCATCGTTAAGGTCGCATTCGCCAATTAGAAAGTGATTCCTGCCGGTTAACCGGTTAAGTCCGGCAACATGATCAGAGAGCTCAGCGAGGAAGTGCCTCGCCCCGAAATCCCATATGGCGTGTACGGCATCAAGGCGTAGTCCGTCCACACCATAGTCTCTAAGCCACATAAGAGCATTTTCGATGAAGTATCTCCGCACCCCGTGAGACCACCTGTCGTCAAAGTTGACAGCGCTGCCCCATGGGGTCCTGTATTTGCCGGTAAAATAAGGTCCGGCAGCCGGAAGATAATTTCCTTCGGGGCCCAGGTGGTTATATACGACATCGAGAATTACGGCAATTTCCCTTTTATGGCACTCATCCACAAACCGGGCTAGTTTTTCAGGACCTCCGTATGAGTTTTGTACAGCAAATGGATACACACCGTCATAGCCCCAGTTACGGTTTCCCGGGAACTGGGCCACCGGCATCAGCTCGATGGCGTTTATGCCCAGAGCAATCAGGTAATCCAGCTTTTTAATGATGCCTTCGAAAGTGCCTTCCGGGGTAAAGGTCCCTGTATGAAGCTCATAAATTACCAGTCCCCCTGGCCCTGTACCCGGTCCGGCAGCAAGAGACCGAGTTATCCGGGGCAGGTCAGCCACCTCCGATTGGGAATGCACCCCTTCAGGCTGGTACAGGGAGACCGGGTCGGGTATTTTTGTTTTACCGTCAATCACAACCATGTACCTGTCGCCCGCCTCTATGCCGGTAAACAGGCCTTCATGATAACCGTGCTCCTTTCTTTCAAGCGGGAATAAGCCTTTGTTTTCTATCTCTATAGCTGCCGTGGAGGCTTTCGGCGACCAGAACAGGAAACGGGCACCTCCTTCAGGCAGGAGGGTCATCCCAAGCTCTCTCTTTTCCAGGGGGGCTTCAAGCATTACCTGTGGTTTTACAATAACTGTGCCGTTGAGAAATCCTTAAGAGGCTGATCATTTCAATGGCAGGGTGTTTTTACTTCCTTTTGGACATCAGCAGCACCACCGAGCGTCCGTCAAGATATATCTCATCGCCGGGTCCATATTCCCGGCCTCCCTCCTCCGAAACAAAACATTCGTGCGTATCAATCACTTTTTGCCAGGAGTTTCCGTATTCGGCAGGGGGCAGCCTGAATATGACGGTGTCGTCATGAGCGTTGAACATCAGGTAGAAACTGTCGTCCACTATCCTGTTTCCTCTCGGGTCACGGCTTATGATCCCTTCGCCCGAAAGGAACACACCTATCGATTTGGCAAATGAGGTGTTCCAGTGCTCAAGGCTCATGGTATTGCCCTCCGGAAGGAACCACTCGATATCTTTTACCCTCGCACCGTTTACAGGTTCGCTCCTGAACCACCTGGTCCGGCAGAAGACGGGATGGTCGAGCCTTAACCGTATAAGTCCGGAAACAAACTCAACCAGCTGTTCATCCATATTGTCCCAGTCCACCCACGATATTTCGTTGTCCTGGCAATAGGCATTATTGTTCCCTTTCTGGGTGCGCCACATTTCGTCGCCGGCAAGCAGCATGGGAATGCCCTGCGAGAGAAACAGTGTTGCCAGGAAGTTCCTTACCTGTTTTTTCCGCAGGCTGATTATCTTCTCATCATCGGTTTCGCCTTCTACTCCGCAGTTCCAGGAACGGTTATGGTCTTCGCCGTCTTTGCTCTCTTCCTTGTTGGCCTCGTTGTGTTTGTTGTTGTATGATACCAGGTCCCGCAGTGTAAATCCGTCATGTGCGGTAATGAAGTTGATGCTGGCAACCGGCCTGCGCCAGTCATCGAAATAGAGGTCAGAGCTTCCCGTGATGCGGTTTGCAAATTCGGGAAGCATCTCATTCTCACCCCTCCAGAATTCGCGCATGCTGTCCCTGTACCTGCCGTTCCATTCCAGCCATCCGGCAGGGAAGTTACCCACCTGGTAGCCGTTCTCGCCTATATCCCAGGGTTCCGCTATAAGCTTGACCTGCGACAGCACGGGATCCTGGTGAAGCACGTCAAAAAACGAACCCCACTTGTCCACATCGCTGAACTCCCTTGCCAGTGCTGTTGCAAGGTCAAACCTGAAACCGTCGACATGCATCTCGGTTACCCAGTAACGGAGGCTGTCCATGATAAGCCTCAGAATTGTCGGGTGAACGGTGTTAAGGGTATTTCCTGTTCCGGTGTAGTCCATGTAGTGCCTGCGGTCATCCTCCCTGAGCCTGTAGTATGACATGTTGTCAATTCCGCGAAAGCTTATTGTGGGCCCCAGGTGGTTGCCTTCACCGGTATGATTGTAAACTACATCTATGATCACTTCAATGCCAGCGTTGTGAAGCTCTCTGACCATATCCTTGAATTCGCTCACCTGCTCCTGTCCACACCCGCCGCTGGCGCTGCAGGCAGGGTGGGGGGCGAAGAAATTGATACTGTTGTATCCCCAGTAGTTGGTCAGGTTATTGTCCACCAGGTGCCTGTCGTTGACAAACTGGTGCACCGGCATCAGCTCTACTGCATTTATGCCTAGTTTATGCAGATATGATATCGTCCCGGGGTGTGCGAGTCCGGCATAGGTGCCCCGCAACTCTTCGGGTATAGCTTTATGAAGCCTTGTAAACCCTTTTACATGAAGCTCGTAGATGACGGTTTTGTTGAGGGGTATCTTCAGCTGGGTGTCGCCCTCCCAGTCAAAGTGGTCATCAATCACAACGCATTTGGGAACGTACGGGGCGCTGTCGGTCTCGCTGAATGACAGATCTTCCTTTTCATGCCCGATCTCATACCCGAACAGGGCGTTGTTCCACTTACCTGTTCCGTTAAGTGCCTTTGCATAGGGGTCGATAAGAAGCTTGTTGGGATTGAACCGCAGCCCTTTGTCGGGCTCATAGGGTCCGTGCACCCTGTAGCCGTACTGCTGTCCCGGTCTCAGTCCGGGTATATATACATGCCAGCTGTTATGGGTCCGCTCCACCACTTTTATGCGGTTTGTCTCAGTTCCGTCATTGTCGTACAGGCAAAGCTCAACTCCCCATGCGTTTTCGGCAAACAGTGCGAAGTTGACCCCTTTGCCGTCGTACCTGGCACCCAAAGGATAGGGCCTTCCTGGCCAGGTTTCCGGTTTATCCATTTGTCAGAATTTTGTGTAAAATTAAACGAAATAATAATAAAAACCGGAAGCCTCTATGTGAGGTTCCGGTTTATAATTATGTTAGTGCAAACGGACTTGTTTTACATTCCCGGCTGGGGCGGTATTGCCCTTGGCACGGCCGGGTCAAAGCTATCGTTTATTGCTTTTGCTATTGCCTGACTGAAAACTGCAAGGTCAGGCGGGGTCCGCGATGTGATGAGATGGCCGTCAATTACAAGAGCTTCGTCAACATAGGTTGCACCTGCTCCTTCGATCTCATCCTTAATTCCGCCAACCGCAGTACAGGTAACTCCATCAAGCACTCCGGCGGTGACAAGGACCTGGGGTCCGTGACAAATTGCTGCCACGGGCTTGCCCGTTTCGAAGAACTCCCTGGCAAATTCAACAACTTCGGGTATCTCCCTGAGGACAGATGGTGCTGTTCCTCCGGGCAGAATAAGTGCATCGAACTGGTCGACAGAGACATCTGCAACAGCCCTTTCAATGCCAATGGTAAAGTCACTGTTATAGGCCTTTACCACACCTGTTTCCGGTCCGATCACCGTAATATCCATACCCTGGTTTGTCAGGTAACCAATAGGCATGTAAGCTTCTCCGTCATGAAAGCCTTCGGCCACCAGTACTGCAACATTGGGCCTCGGCAGAGGATCCATTACCTCAGCTACTTCTTCTACTGCACCGGGACAACCGGTTAGCAGGATCATTACGCCCAGCAAGGGAAGGAATTTCAACATCATTTTCTTCATAATACTCCGGTTTTAGGGTTAATATTAGTTGGAAACACAGTTTGTTGATTGTAATTATAAGTTATTGTTGTTTCTAATAGACTAAATAATTGTGCCAAAAAAAACTCCCCGGTTCCATATGATATTTAACGTGTTCGGTTAAGGGATTATTGTACAAGCTTATAGGTATGTTCATAGATTAGTTTATATCCGGCATTGAAGTCGGGACTGTTATGTAAAATAAGGCTGTCAAACATAAATTGTGGAATTATTCCACAGTTTGGGAGAATTCTTCCTGCAGCTTACCAGATCTGCGTAAAGCTTCAGGATGCATTTGTTTATGAATACAGATATATTGTTGTATTATTACTCTATTGTAATAACTTTGTATAAGGTGGCACAAAAACTTTTATAAATAATGAACTTTTCAAGGAGGGTCAGGTCTTTATTCAATCCTGAATACTTTCAGGGATGGTCAAGAAAGCACAGGTATTTTGAGGGATGGTATTTTAAAATATTATCTGCAGATGAAGAAAGCGCCTTTGCCCTGATTCCTGGCGTTTCAATGGACACAGAAGGTAACCGGCATTCATTTGTGCAGTTTCTTGATGGACGCAGTAAAACATCAGTATATCATAAGTTTGAGTTTGACGATTTTAGTGCATCACCCAGCCGGTTTTATATTTCTGTCGGCAATAACCATTTTTCCGGCAGGTCACTATCGGTAAATCTGGACAGTCTTAAAGGAGAGCTTAACTTCACCGGGAATGTTCCCTGGCCCAAGCGCTGGTATTCACCCGGAATAATGGGCCCGTATACGTTTGTTCCGTTCATGCAATGCTATCATGGGATTGTTAGTATGGATCACTCAATAGAGGGATATCTTGATTATTACGGAAGAAAGATCGACTTCACCGGTGGCAGGGGATATATTGAAAAGGACTGGGGCAGCTCTTTTCCTGAAGGATATATCTGGTTTCAGTCCAATCATTTCTCCCGGCCCGGTGTTTCCATAAAAACATCAATTGCCAAAATACCCTGGCTTGGAAGTTCATTTATCGGGTTTATATCAGGCATATGGCTGTATGACAGGCTTATAAGATTTACAACTTATAACGGGTCATCATTGAAAAAAGTAGCCGTCGATGGACCGGTAGTGGAAATTGTCTTGCAGAACAAAACTTACTTGCTGGAGATAATTGTTTTACGCGATTCAGCCACAGCTCTAGCATCACCCTTAAGAGGCCATATGGACGGCAGGATCGAAGAAAGCATGTCGTCAGAAATGGATATTTCCCTGACGGAGAGAAAATCCGGGAGGTTGATATTTTCGGGAAAGGGCCGTAACGCGGCTGTTGAGATTGCAGGAAAGGTTGAGGAGATTCTTATCTGATGCTTCAGGAATGAAAATATAGAAATATGGCCCAAAAAAGATCAGTGCCTGCAAGGATAACCAGAATGACTGAGGATCTCCTTAAAAAGTATGCCCGCACTGAGATTCTTGTATTGCTTCTTGCAATAGTATTGATTGTTAATTTTCTGCTTTTCCCACTCCTGATGCCGGCAGGGGAGGGGGTTAAACCCCTCGACATAATGTTTGCCTACAGTCCGGCAGAAGCTTATGAGATGATAGCTTCCTACAGTGAAGAGACAAGGCAAAACTATATCAGGGGACTGCTGCTGATCGATTTTGCCTATCCGGTAATATACTCTCTGCTGCTTGGCTTAGGAGTTTATCTGTTGTGGCGCAATCCCCGCCTTTCACTGCAGCCTTTATTGATAATGGCTGCAGACTATCTGGAAAATACAGGTATTCTTATAATGCTTTCAGCATGGCCTGCAAGGATTAGCGGACTGGCAATTGCAACAAGCATCTTTACCACACTAAAGTGGTCGATGGTTGTATTGTCGGTAATGCTCATATTCGGCGGGTTGGTGCGGAGAATTATCGTCCGCACCTAACCTCTATTTATCAGGCACCTAAATCCACCGGTATTATAGCTCCCATCCCTCCCTGTATTCATAGTGAAGGAACCGGTCAGCTTCCGGCAGATTGGTGAAACGCAGGTTTACCGGATCGAACTCCAGGGGCCGGTAGCTGAGTGTTTCCCTTAGTTCAGGCCTGAGTGCTATGTTGCCAAGCAATACAGTTTCGGTGAGAGGTCCTGCCCAGTCAAAATTCGAACCTGCGGGTGCTCCGCCCTTACAGGCATCGGTCCATTCTTTATGGTGTCCCGGGGATGAAGGAATCCATGGGTCGGGCCTTTTATAAGACTCATCAAGTGACTCGGGTAAAATGCGGTTCCC
>SL_3KL_010_SEDDRAFT_10002407_pt1 | contig 17109 bp, 13 predicted proteins | sample SodLakKL_010_SED_2_FD_10381 | JGI IMG/M metagenome (IMG submission 10381) | reverse complement strand
CTGGGACCTGGAAGGGCTTTCAGTTATGCCGGGAATAGTTGATTGCCATACACACCTCTTAGAGTTTGGGGCCTTAGGAGCTCAAAAATGCAGGGGTGCAGCCCAAAAAATGGGGGGATATGCAAACCTGACAAAGGCCTTGCAAGCAGGTATAACAACCCTGGGGGAACATTTTTTGGGGCACCCGGTCTTAAAGCAAAACCTGGATGAATACAAAGAAATAATTAATAATTCCCCCATTAATATCCGGCTCTGCCTGGGTTGGTGCATTATCGGCACTGACCCGTTGACCTTTCTCTCCTCGCATGAGCCCGGCGGAATAATAGAAATGGAGGATATATCGGATACGGAAATTGACTGGATGGCTGACAATTCTCAGTTCCCGGGGGAAAGTATTTTTATTAATGCAACAGTTGCTAATTTGCCTCCCGAAGCTGTCCCCAATGGTGGAAGAGAACTGCTTGGTTTTTTGGAAATTAAACAGGCAGTTGAAAGGTTCAAAAACAAGAACAAAAAACTTGGAGCACATGTTGAAGGGGAAAGTAGTATTAGAAACTTTATTGCTGCCGGAGGGAAAGTTTTGCACCACGGCCACGGTATCACCCAGGTATTAATGGAAGAAATGAGAAAAAAAGAAGTGGATTGGGTAATTACGCCACACGGGGGAACTTCTTCTCCACCCACAACCCCTGAGGAAATTGCTCTTGCCTTAAAAATCGGATTGAAACCAGCGCTGGCTTCAGATTCCTATTTACCTGTCCACCCGGAGGCTTTCTATCTGATTAGCCAAAACCTCAGGGGTAAAGAAATTGGGCCGGGAGAATTTTTGCACCTGATTTATAACTTAAGCCAGGAGTTACTCCAGCGAGGGGTTGAAAAAGAAGAAATCCTGCGGATGCTTACCGTTTATCCAGCACGGATAATGGGAATCGAAAAAGAAACTGGTTCCATAAAGGCTGGCAAAAAAGCCGATCTTATAATGGCCCAGGGTTTTTGGGGTGTTGAAATTGATGATCCTGAAGATATTAACATGGTCATCAAGGACGGGGGCCCAGTGATTGATAGGTTTTAACTTTTCCCCGTTCCTTTGATTTTTAGGTTAGCAAGCATAGCTTTAATCCAACTGATCAATTTGGTTTCCAAGGGAAGATATCTCCCGGGAAAGTCATTTTTCTTGTCCAGGGTTGAAAGGGGAATTTTAATTAAAAGAAATGAAAAACCCCGCTTTAAGCGGGGTTATCCTTTTGGTTTGCTTGAATAAAATTATTGGGAAAGGAGATGGATATCCGGGACTATTTCTTTTTACCCTTGAATGATCCCAGAAGAAAACCTGCTGTTACAGCAGTTACAGGGATTGCAATTACTAAGCCGATTACTCCAACAATTCCTCTAACCATTTCTGTTGCAATGAGATCCATGTTAATAACTCTTAAAAAGTCCATTTGATATCCCATGAATAATAATAAAAGGGGGGTAGCAGTTCCCACGTAAGCCAGGATCAGCGTATTGACCATGGTTCCCATGACATCCTGCCCAACGTTAAGGCCGCTCCTGGTTAAAGCTTTAAAATCCAGGCGGGGATTGGCTTCTTTAATTTCCGCTGCTGCTGAGGCTATAGAAATACCTACATCAGTAATCGCACCCAGAGACCCAATAATAATCCCGGCAAATAAAATTCCCCGGACATCAAAATTATAATCCATATAGTAAAGCATCTGGGCTTCATCGGTATTAAAACCGGTTAAATGACATACGTCACCTATCCATAGGGTTAAAAGGCCCGCAAAAACAACTCCGGATATGGTTCCTATTATTGCGGATAGGCTTTTAAGGTTAAATCCCGCAATCAAAACCAGCGAAAAAATTATGACCAGGCTGGCAACGAAAATAGAGAGAAATACAGGGTTTTTGCCCTGTAGTAATTGGGGCAGGAGGTAATAAAAAAGTAAAAGGCCCGTGAAACCGAGAGCGGCTATTGTTTTTAACCCCTTAATTCTCCCGACCAATAAAATTAATGTTACTCCTATAATCAGGAGATACAAAACACCCCGATCCCGGGCTAAATCCTGGACATAATAATTTATTTCATTGTTTTCTTCGTAAGCCACAATAATTATTTCCATATTTTCCTGGACTTCGATAGAAAAGGGATGTTCGTAAGGATAATAAAAATTTTCCAGTTCAACAATTTTGCCTTTTTCTGGGCCCCTGAGGAGTTCCACTTTTACCCTCTGTTTGATTAACTCTCCCTCTTCCAATTCTTCAACTTCGATAACCCTGGCCCGGTGGTAACTTTCATGTTCATTGGCGCTTGCATGGTTCGGAATAACTAAAAAAAAGAATCCAAGAATAAGTAAAAGGAGCATAAGCTTTTTCCGATAATTCATACCAACCCTCCTGCGGAATTGGGATAATTCCCTCCAAATATTTAATCTCCAACCCGGTGAAATATAAACATCTTAATGGGTTCTATATCCCTGTTGGAATTCCTACTTTGAAAACCAAAGCCCCAAAAAAGCGGGGCTGGAGAATATGGCAGCCCTACTGGAGTTTTCTTTCTGATTTTCAGGAAAAATTTTACTCCGGAGATAGGAGAGTAAGGGAGGGTTTTTTGGTTAATCTTTATTCCAGAAAGAAATCTCGCCCTCATCTCCGATCAAAAGAATTTGATTATATCCCAGGGGAAAGCCGGAAAAGAAGAATTGCTCCATTTTGCTGTCGGAATACAACCTTAACATCCCGTCACCTATTTCCCAGATCCCCGCGTCATAAACGGCGTCATCTAAATAAGCAGTCCACCCCTGATAATAAGGATTCGACTCCAGTTCCAGGATATCCCAGTCGGAGCCACCTTCATTTTCCCATATTCCTTTAAGGTCAATAATCCCGAGCCCTCCCGGGCCCGCGTATTCGGGAAGGAGGTTCCAGGAAATTTCCGTAACTCCGGTGTTGCCAGAACTTTTTCCAGGGTAAATTTCCTTAATTTCAATAGTAATCAGGTAGGCATTCCTTGCCACTTCCCGGACTTGATCTAAAAGTTCTTCCATGCCCTCTTTAATTTTTTCCCAGTTGGTTTCGATTTCAAGAAACTGTTTTTGGTGAGCATCTTCTAGCTCAACTATAAAGGGCGTTGTAGCGGGATAACCATGGAAAAGAGCCCCTATTTCTGTGACCATCCCCGGCTTGTTTATGGCTACCCAGATTTGCAGTTCTGCAGTTTTCACCCTGTTATTATCTGCAAAAGAAGACTCGTTCATGGTATGACCGTTATTAATTAATAACTCCCCAAGTCCCGGTTCAATTTCGAACCATACTTTTTCCCCGATTCCATCACCAGTCCCGCCCACAACCCAGGCCGAGTCCATATCGCCGGAAAAGAGATTGATTTCGTGGAAAGTCACCTGGGATCCTTCATCATCCAGGCGGGAGGAAGCTCCGCATAGGGGAAAACCGGGGATATCTATACAGAAAAAGTCTTCCGGATTTTCCTGTCCCCCGCTGTTTTCCGGGAACAGGATCAGAAATAAAAGGAGAAAAAGGACAAGGGTTTTTTTCAATTTTATCCCCCCGAGACTCAAATTTTACTGGGCAGGCAAAAATTCACCAGGCAGTTATAGTTTACCAGATTAATTTGCAAAAACCAATCAATAGATTTTCAAAAAAGAAGGCAAAAAGAAAGAAAAGGAGTATTTTAAAAATATTGATAATTCTCAAACGATTGGAGGAGTTAAATTGTCCCAAAAGAACAAGTTGATAAAATGCGGAAAACTGTTTGACGGGATAAAGGAAGAATTCCAGGAGAATATGGAAATATTGGTGGAGGGAAATAAGATTGCAGAGGTGGGTAGGAACCTTGAATTTCCCCCTGAAACTGAAATTATTGATCTTTCAGAAGCCACTGTTACTCCCGGCCTGATTGATGCCCACGTGCACTTCCAGCACTTTGACTGGAGGAAGAGGACCGAGGAATCCCTTTATGGTTCACCTTCCTGGAAGGCCATGGCTTTTTTGTACAATGCCCGAAAATCCCTGTACCGTGGTTTTACAACGGTCCGCCATACGGGGAGTGCAACTTTTGATGCTTACGGAGGCCTTAGCGCCAAAAAATTAATTGATGCCGGTTATTTTGAAGGTTCCAGGCTTGTGGTTCTCCCCTACTACCATGCTTCTGTGGGTAGCCATGGCGATGACAGTCAGGTCCTGGCTTCTAACCCCCCTTTGTCCAAAGCTTTTTACGAAATGTTTCCCTGCCAGGGTAGTGGGGTGGATTTTTTCCGGGATTCTGTCCGGGAACAGGTTAAATATGGAGCAGATTTCATTAAAATTATGGCCACGGGAGGATTTTCAACTCCCAACGATTCCCCGGATGATCAACAGCTTAGCGACGAAGAAATGCTGGCCATTATTGAAACTGCCCATCAGTTAAATAAAAAGGTCACCGCCCATGTTTACGGGGCAGACCTGATGAAAAAATTAATCGAGATGGGCATNGACTGCATGGAACACGGTGCCCTGATCAATGAAGAGGTAGCAAGGTTAATGGAAGAGAAAGGCGTTTACCTGGTTCCTACATTCTGTCCTTACGATGAAATAATCAGGTTTGATGAAGAGAACCTGGCCAAGAAATCACCCGAGTTCCAGGCCAAGCTAAAGGAATATGAAAAAAGGCTTAAAGCAGGGAGAGAAACAATAATTAACAGCGCGATTAAATTGGGTTACGGAAGCGATTTTGTGGCAGTTCACAATCCCTATGACGGGGCTTATGAGTATTCTTCCTGGCTCTTAAGTGGGATGGATCCTTTCCGAGCTTTGAAAGCTGCTACAGCAGTTAATGCAGAAATACTCGGTCGATCCGATATTGGGACTATTGAACCTGGTAAACTGGCTGATATTTCTGCCTGGAAACGGGACCTATTAAATGACCACGAAGCTCTACTTGACTGTGCTTTTGTAATGAAGGATGGGGCTATTTATCCTACGGAAAAAACTGAATAGCCTGTGTAAAAATTACAGGAAGAACTCCAGGTTTGTTTACCTTTCGGAAAGGGAAATATTAGATTTTAATTTACAAAAATATACCAATTTCCGAAAAAAGAACCTAAAACAAAGTGGAGTTCTTTTTTTATTCCCAATATGGAAAAAAAATTTTGCAAGGTGCAGGAATAAAAAGTTAAATCGTCGAAATAAATTAAAAATAATTAATATTAGTTAAGTTTTATTTAACACTAAATTACTGGGAAACTTACTTTTTGAGTAAAAATATATTGAACCCTTACCTGTTTGGGGAAAATAAAAATAATTGAATATTTCTTTTTGTAATAGTTACTGTAGCTTATTCCTCGACTGAAAGGGTTTTTTTAGTCCTTGCCTACTAGTTCGAAAAGGAAGTCCTTTACCTCAAAAAATGACAGAAAATTCCCANTTTTTTGAAATTGAACAAGTTGTTTTTTCCTAAGAAGATCAAATTAAAGCGGGGAATTTAAAAAGGTAGTTTAGTAATAACTGAAAGCTCTGATCCCAAAAAAATGTCTGGTTAATTGAAAATAAAATTTTATTAAAGGAGGGGATAAAACTTTTAATTTGAGTTGTCGGTGTTGGACTTTGATCTGGCTGTCAATTTAAATTTAGAAAAAATTCCAATTGGAGGTTGTGTTATGAAAAAGATAGTTCTGGCTATTGGTTCCCTATTTTTAGTCTTTTGCCTGATTGTAGCAGTAGGCGGTGAAGTCCAGGCAGAAAAAATCTGGAAGGTTGGGGTATCGACTACAAGCCTGAGAACAGACTGGTCTTGGGGGCAGGACGTTTATGAAGCCTTCAAATATATTGACGAAAACTATCCCAATGTCGAAGCTACTTTCACCGATGCCTTGAGCCTTGAAGAAATCAGGACTGTTGCCGAGGACTGGGCAGATCAGGGTTATGATTTAATTGTTGGGTACGGTTATGAATTTCTTGATGATTACGTGGAAGCTGCTAAAGCATATCCAGATTCCTGGTTTTTAATTTCCTGTGCCCCCCATATGGCCAGCGATGATTATCCCGATAATCTGGTTTCTGTTTATTACCTTGAAGAAGAAGCCGGCTACCTGCTTGGTGCTCTTGGTGCTCTTTTAAGCGAAACAGGAAAAGTTGGAGTTTTGGGAGCCCTGGAAATCCCCTGTACAGTTAAAGGCATGAATGGCTTCAGGAAAGGTGCCTTTGATGTAAACCCCGATGTTGACATAATGTATACCTACATCGGATCATACACTGACCCTGCCGGGGAAAGAGAAGCAACAGAGAGTATGATTGATGCAGGTGCTGATTCAATCTGGGAATTCTGGTTAAGCCTTGGTGTAGGGGAAGCTGCCCACGCCAGGGGAGTAAACTATTTTGGATCTCACTATTCAAGAATGCAGCTCCCCGGATTTTCCGTTGCTGACTTCGTGGGAAGTTGTATGCCCATTGTTGATGTTATGGAAATGATGATGGAAGGAACCCTCCAGGGAACAACTTATTTTGTAGGGGTTGAATCTGGTTATACCGGGATTGTCCTGGAAGAAGACCTCCTTCCCGCCGATGTTGTTGAAGAAATTTATGCCATTCAGGCCCGGGTTGCTTCGGGTGAGATCGAAGTCCCAAAATTTATGAGGACTATGCCGGCAACCTGGCCTCATCAGCCTGTTGATAATGATCAGCCCTATCGCGAGCCTTTCTTTGGGGATTTTGTAGACTTAATTGCAGTTTCCCCCCGCTTCAGATAGAAAGAACCTCAGAGATAGTTATTTAAACAGGTAGGTCCTTTTAATACTGGGAAAGGTCCTTCTGAAATTAATGTCGCCTCTCGAAAGGACCTTTCCCCCTTTTTAAACCGGGAACGAAATATTTTTCCCAATCAAGAATTTTCCTTAAGTTGTTTTTGGGATTTGGCTGAGGGAAAAAGCATGGTTATTAGATAAAAAACAGGTAAAAGGGTAAGTGGGCAAAATTTTCCCATTGTCTTTATTAGTAACCCTTATAAAAAATTATGAACCATTTTTTACCAGGCAAGCTTCATTTACAATATGGGAGGAGAGGTCAAGTGTCTACATCTGCTCTTGCGATTGAGATGCGACAGATCAGGAAAGTTTACGGTAGAGATGTGGTGGCCAACGACGGAATTGATTTTGATGTCCGGTTTGGTGAGGTGCACTGCCTGCTGGGAGAAAACGGTGCCGGCAAAAGCACCCTGATGAAGATTTTATTTGGACTCGTTCAGGCCGATGAAGGAGAAATTTTTATCAATGGAAACCCGGTTAAATTTCTTTCCCCTTCAGATGCCATAAACGGGGGGATTGGCATGGTCCATCAGCAGTTTAAACTGGTTCCCTCGTTAACTGTCCTGGAAAATATTGCCCTGGGGCTTAACGAGAAAAAACTGGGTAAAATAGAAAGCGAATTTGGTCGAGTTTGTCTGGAATATGACGTGGATATAGATAAAAATAAAAAGGTAAAGGACCTGCCCGCCCATGAGCAACAACTGGTGGAAATATTAAAACTATTATGTCTTGGGCAAAAGATTTTGATTTTTGATGAACCAACTTCAATTCTGGTTGGTGAGCAAATCCAGCAGCTTCTAAAAAGGTTAAAAGAGTGGGCAAAAATGGGCCATGCTGTTGTTTTCATCTCTCACAAAATGAATGAGGTGCTGGAAGTTGGCGATAGAATAAGTGTTTTGCGGAACGGGAAAAAAGTTGCCTGTGTTGAGGGAGATGGGATAGAAAGGGATAAGCTAATTGAATTAATGGTTGGAGAAGATTTCAAAGAATACAAAAGAGGCGAAGAAAAGGACCTGAGTTCTGCGGAAAAGATCCTGCAGGTTGATAATTTAAGTGTGAAAAACCAAGAAAATAAATTTGTCCTGGAGGACGTTTCTTTTTCTGTTAGAGAAGGCGAAATATTTGGGATTGCTGGGATCCAGGGCAATGGGCAGGATGCCCTGGTGGAGGTTATTACTGGAACTAACCCCGAAAGTATTCGGATTACTGATGGAAAAATTGAACTTGAGGGAATAAACATTACCGGCTTTACTTCCAGCAAGATTGAGAGTAAAAAAATTGACCTGGGCTATATTCCCCCCAAGGCCAAAGATATAGGTGTTGCAACAACGCTTTCCGTTAAGGAAAACCTCCTGTTACGGGGGTGGTCTCAATATGGAAATGTATTTGTCAACTGGCGGAAGTTGTATAAAAGAGCAGATGAATTAATTGAAAAGTATAATATTAGTGTCCCTTCTAAAGAAGCAAATGTATCCACTCTCTCCGGTGGAAATAGAATAAAAATAATTCTGGCCAGGGAATTAAGCAGGCAAACAAAGCTTTTGGTAATTTTTGATCCCTGTACAGGACTGGATGTAAAAAGCATCGAGTTTTTTAAAAAGAATTTACTGGAATTAGCTAAAAATAATAATACAGCCATCTTACTAGTATCCAATGACCTTGACTTACTCTTCGATGTTTGCGACAGTCTTGGGGTTATTTTCCGGGGAAAAGTCCTTCCCTACCAGAGCTCCGATGGAAGCTTTAAAATGGACGAGATTACAAATATGATGACCGGAGGAGAGTGATAGTAGAATGGGCAGAAAACTTCTAAGCGAGCTGATCAGTACACTAATAATTATTATAATAGTAATGATAGCCGCAAGTCTGCTCTTTATGTTAGCGGGGATTAACCCAATAGAGGCTATCAGGTTGATCATATACGGGGCCCTGGGCCGGACAAGAGGTATTAGTGAGAGTTTAATTCGGGCCATCCCAATAACCCTGATCGGGCTTTCGGTTACTATTGCTTTTAGAGCGGGTTTATGGAATGTTGGTGGACAGGGGCAGTTTTACGCCGGAGCAATTGGAGCTTCTTTTATTGCACTGTTTTTCCCAATGACCCGGATAATTCATTTGCCTCTTCTTTTTATAGCAGCCTTTATCACAGGCGGAATATATGCGGGAATTGCAGGTTTCCTCAGGGCCTATATGAGGGTTAATGAAATTCTTTCTACCCTTATGCTCAATTTCATTACCCTCTGGCTCACCCAGTATTTAGCAACAGGGCCCTGGTCAGATCCGGGCAGGATTATTGTTGCCACAGCGTTTTTCCCTGATAGTGCACGGTTGAATAGACTCCATGATACAGTTCGGGTCCATCAGGGTCTTTACTTGGCCCTACTCTGTGTCGGGATTGTATTTGTTATTTTAAATTACACGGTATACGGACAGAAATTAAAAGTCCTCGGAGCGAACCTGACCGCGGCTAAGTATGCCAAGATAAACATCAAAAAGAAGATAGTTACGATTTTCTTATTAAGTGGAGGGTTTGCGGGACTTGCGGGAGCAGTGGAAGTTTCGGGTGTTTATTATTGTCTGCGCAATGGCGCCTTCCCAATAGAAGCCGGCTATGGCTTTATCGGGATTGGGGCCGCCCTTATGGGTATGCTCACCCCCGTTGGGACTTTAATTTCCGCGGTTTTCTTTGGAATACTAATTGCTGGTTCTTCCTATCTAAAAACAGTGGTTGATTTACACGGGCATACAGTTAATTTTATAATCGGGCTTTTAATAATTGGAATGGTTGCCAGGCACCTTTTCCGGCCGAAGATCCAGAAGTTTCTGGATAAGGTCTTATTTGGCAAAAAGGAGCTAACCGAGAGGGGGACTTCCAGTGGATCTTAACCTTTTCATTAGTTTATTGGTAAGAACAATTAGTCTGGGAACGCCGATTGCCCTGGTTGGGCTGGGGGAAGGTTTCAGCCAAAAAGCTGGCCCCCTGAACCTGGGGATTATAGGGTACCTTTCCCTGGGAGCTTATGTTTCCTGGGTAATGGCCTATAGGTTACAAAATCCGTGGATAGCAACTATAATGGCCATGCTTGCCGCAGGCCTTCTGGCAGCATTTGTTGCTTTTTTAGTTGTGACCTTAAATCTTTCCCAGATTGTTGTTGGAGTAGGAGTTGCTTTTTTTGCAGAAGGTCTGGTTTGCTTGCTGACCTTTATTGCCTGGCCCAACTATTTAATCCCAACCTCTTTCAATGTTGGAGTATTCAGAACTGCAGGTATTCCAATCCTGCGGGAGATCCCCTTTATCGGCGAGGTTCTTTTTGGCCACCATTTATTTGTTTACCTGATGGTGGGGATTGCTTTTCTCCTGCACTATATTGTCAATAAGACCAAATTTGGCCTTAAACTTAGGGCTGTGGGAGAATCAACTGCGGCTTCAGATGCAATGGGAATAAACGTTGCAAGAATCAGGTATATAGTAATCATAGTAAGTGGAATGCTCTGTGGGCTGGCCGCTTCTTATATGACCCTGGTCAGGGCCCGGGCTTATGTTCTGGGTATAACCGGTGGAGTCGGCTTCCTGGCCCTGGCTGCTATAGTTCTCGGCGCCTGGAAATCTCCAAGGATTGTTCTGGCAGCACTTCTTTTCGGCTTTGTAAGATCCCTTCATTTCCTGGGGCAGGCCCAGAGGTGGATTAACATTCCTTCTGAAGTCTGGCAAATGCTTCCCTATATCGTTGCGATAATTGTTCTGATGATTTCCAGCATAAGAATAGGGGCGGAGGCACCTCCTGAACTGGCCAGGACTTATATTCGAGAAGATGAAGCCTAAGAAATTAAAATAAAAAATCCGGGTTTGAAACCAGGAAGAAAAAATGAGGAGAAATAGAAACCGGAAGTTTTGAATTTCCTTGTTCTGCATGGCGAGAAAAGAAAGAGGTGAAATAATGAGTAAGAGTAACCCAGGGGTTTTAATTTTAACTGCAATTTTTTTCCTTTGTTTTGGCCTGCAGACAATAAATGCGGTTGAAGATAAGGTTAGTATTGAAGGAAAAACAATGGGTTTCCCAACAATACAGCAGGCAATAGATAATGCTGCTGAAGGAGATACAGTTCTGGTTTCCCCAGGGGAGTATAACGAGAACCTGATAGTAAATGTAAAAGGTGTAAAAATAAAGTCAGTGGAAAAACACGTGGCTTCTATTATCGGAGACGAGGAAAGCCCAACGATAACTATAACTGCAGATGAAGTTGAACTGGATGGTTTTATAATCAAGGGTTCAGGCGAAGGTTTATTGCTTGTAGAAGAAAAAAAGAACATTGTTATTAGTAATAATATATTTGATGGAGAAGGAATGGAAGGCAGGGAGGTTTGGGGAATTAATATCCACCTTGCCGAACTAGAAATAAAAAATAATTTAATAACACACTTAACTGGCACTGGTTTATTGATTATGGAACCCAGGGGAATTTTTAAACTTGTGGAAAATGAAATTTTTGAAAATTACCTTGGAATGGATTTTTTCCTAACCGAGGAGGGAACCGAATTAGATTTCAGTTACAACGTTTTTGAAGATAATTATATGCATTTTTCTTTTAACGATCCGCCTTTATTTGATGTCGATTCCTTTTTAAGAGGAAATATTTTTGTGGATCACTATCACCTGAATTTCAATGAGTTTAAAGGGAAATGGGAAATGGTTCCGTGCGACCACCATTAATTTGCTCTTGAAGGCAAAAATTCTCTGGGGATGCTTAAGAAGTTAATTATTTCCAGGGGAGGGGAAACTTTGGATAAAAGGTTTATTCATGATTTAAACCCAAAAGGAGGCTACCATGAAAAAAATATCCTGTGAAAATGCCATTTATTTTATGCACCGAGATAATAAACCGGCTCTGGAGGTAGAGCCGGGGGAATTGCTGGAATTTGAAGCTAGGGACTGTTTTAGTGACCAGATTCAGGAGGAAAGCCAGTTGTTTGAAAGCGCTGACTGGTCCCAGATTAATCCTGCTACGGGACCTGTGGCAATTAAAGGAGCCGAACCTGGGGATACACTGGTAATAGATATTCTCGACATTAAAGTTGATGATAAGGGGACCATGATTGTGGTTCCCGATATGGGGGCCCTGGCTGATAAAATTGACCAATCAGAAACCAAGATTGTCCCAATAGTTAATGGGTATGCCCAGTTTAATGATAAGATCCACCTGCCCATCAAACCCATGATTGGGGTTATCGGAGTTGCTCCTGAGGGTGATGAAAAAATCCCCAACGGTACCCCTGGCTTCCATGGGGGAAACATGGACAATAAGAAAATAACCAGGGGCACCCGGTTGTTCTTGCCGGTTTTCCACCCGGGAGGCATGCTGGCTTTGGGGGACCTCCACGCGGTAATGGGTGATGGTGAAGTTGTTATTTGCGGTGTTGAAGTCCCAGGTGAGGTATTACTAAAAGTCGATTTAATAAAAGGCAAAACTCTGGGGACTCCTTTCCTGGAAACCCCTGATTACTTTTATGTTATTGGCACCGGCAAGGATCTGGATGACGCTGGTGCGGTTACCCTTGATAAGACCTATGCCTTCTTAAAAGAAAGGCTTTCACTTACCTCCAACGAGGTTGCGATGTTGATGAGCATTGCCTGTGATCTCGAAATCTGCCAGATAGTTGATCCCCTGATTACCTGTAGAATGGCAATTCCCAAACAGGTATTTGCCTTATATAATCTGTCTTTTGCTTGATTTAAAAATCAAGTTTAAAGTTTTCAACAAGAAATGACAGGTAGATCTTCCCTCCTTTATACACCCGGGCATCTTTTTTGCCCGGGTGTAAAATACTATTCTCCGATTTTTAAATGAATTAATCCAAAAAAACTTCGAGGAAATGGAACCTGGGGGCCAAAAATCCTGGATTTTATCGGAGAATATTTTAAAAAGTATTGATTTTTCTTTGTCCTGGAAGAACATTTTTGTTATTATAAATATGGATAAAGTTTTTTATTATGGTGATAACCTGAAAGAGAACCGGGGGAGTGGCAAAAAAATCCCCCTGGGTAATAAAAAAAATTCTTGAGAAAGAGGAGATTACTTAATGGAAGGTCAACTAAACTTACAGAAATTTCAGGAAGCCGGGGAAAGGATAAAAAAATATATCCAGAGGACTCCCTGTCTTCCTTTCCAGGATTTAAGCGAAGAAGTAGGCCATAATATTTATCTGAAACTGGAAAGCCTGCAGATTACAGGTGGCTTTAAGTTAAGGGGAAACCTGAATAAGCTTTTGTCCCTGGGCAAAGAAAAACTTCCCAATGGGGTTGTTACCGCCTCCTCGGGAAATCACGGGTTGGGGCTATCCTATTCAGCCCGGCTTTTGGGTATTAAGGCCACGGTAGTGGTTCCTGAAACTACTCCGAAAAACAAGGTGGATAAACTGCGAACTTATGGAGCAGAGGTAATCCTTGCAGGTGCTCATTATGATGAGGCGGTAAAACTGGTTGAGAAAATTGTCCGGGAAACGAATGCTCTTTACGTTCCCAGCTTTGATGACCCGGATATTATTGCCGGAAATGGTACAATTGGTCTGGAAATTAATGAGGATGTCCGCGAGGTTGCGTTATACATATGTCCCATTGGAGGCGGTGGTGGAATTTCAGGAAGTGGCCTGGCTTTAAAAGCTCTAAATCCCAATCTCAAAATAATTGGAGTGGAAGCTGCAGGTGCGGCTTCAATGAAGGCTTCAATTGAAGCCGGGAAAACTGTCCAGCTTTCAGAGGTAAAAACCAGGGCCGAAGGAATTGCAGTAAGCAAGCCTGGGGAATTACCATTTGAGATTGTTAAAGATCTGGTGGATGAGATCGTAACCGTTTCCGAGGAAGAAATGGAAGAAGCCATCCGCCACCTGGTGGGGAAGGAGAAAATTGTCCCTGAACTTGCCGGTACAGCCGGGGTCGCAGCGTTATTGGCAGGGAAAATAAATCCGGAAAATGGACCAGTGGTTTCGTTAATAACCGGGGGAAATATTGATATTCAGTTTCTGGGCTCGGTCTTGACCGGCAAAGGGAAATAAAAGTTGGTAAAAAAGAAATAGCTTTTGGCCTGAAAATATAATTTACTGGAAAAAAGAATAAGGGAAAGGACCCGGAGGTTAGTTGCCTCCGGGTTTTTGCTTTAGAATATATTCTAGGGGGAAATTTTTTTGAATTATAAAAAAAGGGGTTGACAGGAGAAATTAAAGACAGTATTATATAACAAGTGTTACATAATAGGCGTTACAGAAGGAGGGGACACTATGCCGCCAAAAACCAGGTTTAGAAAGGAAGAAATTGTCGATGCTGCTTTTGCTATTGCCCGAGAAAAGGGTTTTGAAGAAATTTCTGCCCGGAATGTTGCCAAACGATTGGGCAGTTCTGTTGCCCCGATATATGTGAATTTTGCCAACATCGAAGAAAATGACCAAAGCAGTAGTCCAAAAGGTTCTTATGATCTCCAGCGAAATTCTTGCCAGGCAGAAGGGATCGGATATATTTACCAATATAGGGAGAGCGAGCCTGGAATTCGCCCGGGAATATCCTGTACTTTTACGGGAATTAACTTTAAAACCTAATCCATATGTCCAATCCTATGAAAGCATGGAAAAGGGCATGATTGAAGCAATGGGCAATAGCGAAGAAATGAAAAATTGGAACCTGGAAGAAAGAAAGGAACTTTTTTTCAAAATGCGGGCTTTTCAAACGGGGATGGTGGCCATGGTTGCCAATGGCCAGATCCCGTCCTGGATGGATGAAAAGAAATTAGAAGATATATTAATGGAAGTAGGAGAAGACTTGCAGAGGATTCAACAAAAAAAGCGAGAGGAGCAAGAAGGATGAAAAAAGTTGTAATTATTGGCGGAGGGATTGCTGGATTGACTGCAGGGATTTTTGCCCGAAAAAATGGTTTTGATAGTGTTATTCTGGAAAAACACCACACCCTGGGCGGGGAATGCACCGGTTGGGACCGCGAGGGTTACCATATTGATGGTTGTATTCACTGGCTGGTCGGAACTAAAGAAGGGACCCCTATCAACGAACTTTGGAAAACAGTTGGCGCCCTGGGGGAAGATATAAAAATCCACCATCACGAGAGCTTTTTAACCTATGAACACGAAGATGGCCAGCAGGTCCACCTTTACCGGGATCTTGACCGGTTAAAAGCCAGCTGGTTGGAAATTTCTCCTGAAGATGAAGAGACCATTGACGAATTCTGTAATACAATCGAGAAATTGCAATCGTTTGAAATTCCCGTTGGGAAACCAATGGACATGATGAACCCAATTGAAAAGATAAAGTTGATGCTCTCCATGAAAGACGCCGGGGCGGTATTACAGAAATTTGGCAAAGTTGGGTTAACAGATTATGCGAAAAATTTCAAGCACCCGGCTTTAAAAGGGGCTCTGGAAACTTTTTTGCCTGATGGGTATTCAGCTTCAATGGTCTTTTTTGCCCTGGCCGGTTTTACCAAAGGTCAGGCTTCGGTACCAGGTGGAGGTTCTAAAGCCCTGGCAATGAGGATGAAAGAACGCTACCTGTCCCTGGGAGGTAAAACTGAGCCAAACTGCGAGGTCCTTGAACTGGAAATAGAGGATAAGCAGGTTAAAAAGGTTGTCTGCAGCAATGGAAAGGTCTTCACAGCAGATTATTTTATTGCAGCAATCGATGCTAACTTTTTTTATGAGAAGCTCTTGCAAGGTAAATACCCTGATCCCCAGTTTCAGAAACGTTTTGAGAACCCAGATGACTATCCGGTTCCATCTGAACTCCGGGTTTCTATAGGATATGAAGGAATTCCCCATGATATTCCGAGGACCCTTCGCTTTCCCCTTGCAGCTCCATTTGAGGTAAATGGCCAAAAAATTGACCGCCTGCAGATTACGAACTATAATTATGAACCCCAATTTGCTCCGGAAGGAAAAACTCTCTTATCTGTCACCATCAACCAGTTCAATGATGATTACGATGCCTGGGATAAGTTATATAAAAATAAGGAGAGTTATCGGGAAGAAAAGAAAAGAATTGGCAAAGAAATAGTTAAAGCTATTGCACTACGCTTCCCCGAGATGGAAGGGAAATTAAAGGTTCTTGATGTTGCTACTCCCAAAACTTTTGAAAGGTACTGCAATTCCTACCGGGGCGGGATAATTGCTTTTGCCCCAACCCTGAAAAGCAAATCCCTGGATCATCCCGGGAAAGTTAAAGGAATAAATAATCTCCAGCTCAGCGGGCAGTGGCTGCAGGGTACCGGGGGGTTACCAACCGCCCTGATTACCGGGAAAGCTTCAATAATGAGACTATGCAAAAAGGAAAAAAGAGAATTTATCCAGTAAAAACCAAACCCGTATAAACTCTTTAGTGGGGAAGTTAAGAAGGAAAGAGCGGGCCTAAATTAGTTTTGGAAATAACGGGAGAAAAAAATGGCAAACTGGATCAAGAAATTGGAGTGAAAGTTCTGGCTTATGAAAATGTAAACCTGAAAATTCTGGTATTGTTAAATTTGGCTCAATGGAGGCTGCTTTTAAAGAGTGGATTGGCATCTCCCTGCATGGGGCCATAGCCGGGAAAACAAGAAATTGGTCAATAAGGAAAAGTTGGAAATGATGAAAAACCCCTTTTGTTTTTGATAACTGTATTGTAACCCCTCATATGGGAGCAAGAACCTATGATGTGGTCAAAGCAGTTAGCCTCATTGCAGCAGAAAATATAATTATAACAATGAAATAGTCGCACCAGGTCTCAAAAACCCCCGATTCTTCCCCCGGAATCGGGGGTTTTTAATTGGGCTTTCAGTGCTGGCCGGGGAAAAATAACAGGTAAGTTATTAAGGGCGGGGAATTAATTATAAAAGGGGATTTAAGGAAAGAAAAAATTTAAAAGGAGATTAGAGAAATGCCTCGGATAAAAATTAATGAGGTGGAGATTTTTTACGAGCTTAAGGGTGAGGGTGATATACCGATAGTATTGGTCCATGGATCCTGGGTCTCCCATCAACACTGGGAATTAATTCAGGCCAGCCTTGGCGAGAAATTTAAAGTCCTGTCTTACGACCGAAGGGGGCACAGTGAAAGTGAAAGGCTGCAGGGTCAGGGAAGCATAACTGAAGATGTTGGTGATCTTGCCGGATTAATTGAAAGGTTTAAAATGAACCCCGCCTTGGTCATTGGTCATTCTTTTGGAGCAGTAATTTCCATGCGACTGGCTGGAGTGCGTCCTGAATTAATTCGAGGGCTGATTTTGCATGAGCCACCTCTTTTTTCCCTGCTTGCAGATGAACCGGATTTTTCCCCAATTTTAGA
>SL_3KL_010_SEDDRAFT_10002406_pt1 | contig 17113 bp, 13 predicted proteins | sample SodLakKL_010_SED_2_FD_10381 | JGI IMG/M metagenome (IMG submission 10381) | reverse complement strand
CTGCTTTCTGGCGATCCGGGGTGCTGATCATTCGTCCTCTCCGTCCCCCCAGATCGCCCGGGCTTTTTTTGACAAGGTCAGCAAGGCGGCAGTCTCGGCCAGCGCCTTTTCCTTGCGTGCCAAATCGCGCTCGAGTTCACGCATCTTGCGCCGCTGCTCCCGGTCGACCTTGACCTGTTGGGCGCTGCGCTCTTCGGCCCAATCGTTGGCCTGTTCGCAGGCCCGGCGCCAAACGGCCAGTTGCTCGGGATACAGGCCACGCTTGCGGCAGTATTCCGAGCGCTCGGATTCGTTCATGGCCGCCGTCTCGATCACGGCGGCAAACTTGTCCCGCGCGCTCCAGCCCTGTGTGTCAGACCCGGCATCGGGATACAGCTCTCCACGTTCCCGAGCCTGCTTGCGCCAGTTGTACACGGTGGCTTCCGAGATGCCTTCCTCGGCAGCTACCTCCCGGACTGTTCGGTTGTGCGGTGGGCAAAGCTTGGCCAGCACCGCGCGTCTGCGTTCTTCTGAGAATTTCACTGTCAGCTCCTGTCCGCCCCCTCTTGGAGACTATTTTAGAGGAGGCGACAACTATCCTGACAGAGGGGGGGGTCGGGCTCTCCGGTCATCAAGCCCCCACGGGACTCCAGCCCACGTCAAATCCCGCTTCGGTTTTCCTCCACGATTTGAGATCGCCAGTCAGTGAGGCTTCGCGCCATAGGGTAGCCCACCAACATAACAAGGCCAAGCACGGCCCCGGCACTGGCCGTTTGAAACCGATTTTTGCAGTCTGTCACATTTTCCTATTCTTTTTCGTATTATGCTAGTGAGAGGCAAGTTGCAATCTGCAACTTTTCCGAATGGCAAATAGTGCGCAAAGCACAAGGAGGATGTAATGATATTGTCAGCCCCACCCCAAGACTCCAGATTCTGGAAGCGTGCCGCCGGCCTGTGCCTGCTGCTGGCCTGCGGTACAGCTCACGCCGCCGACGACGTTGTGAGTGCTCCAGAAGTTAACGAACGGGACGCCGATGCGATCAAGGCGTACTGGACACAAGAGCGCATGAATGACGCTATTCCGCGCGATTTACCGGGGGTTCCCATCTCCGAGGAAGAAATCGAGGATGGCGTAGCCGGCTATGAGTCACCGGGACCGATCGGAAAGCCAGGCTACGTACCGGGTTGGGCACCAGGCTCTGGTCCGGCACCTGATCCACTTGATCGCATCACCCTTTCGGCAGATGATGAGAATGTCGCGGCGTGGGACATGCTCATGTACGACATCATGGGGGAGATAGCCCCGCTGACTCATGGATCGACCAACTTCGATCCGGACGACCCAATGGGCTACGGTCCGTTCCATCGTCATACCCATTTTGGCAGGTACCTTACCTACCCGATATCTACAATCGGCAAACTGTTCTTCACCATAGACGGTCAGAATTACGTATGCTCTGGCTCGGTCATCGGTCGCAGTACCGTGGCCACGGCCGGCCACTGTATCTCCGACGGGGATGGTGAGTTTGCCACCAATGTTCTTTTCTGCCCCTCATACCGCAAAGGCGGACCACAGGGGTCTGGCGAGGTGCATCCGGACCGAGGCTGCTGGGCTAGTACAACCATGACCACCGCCACCAAGTGGCACTCTGAGCGCAACTTCGATTACGACCATGCCTGCATTGTGACCCAGAATAACGGCGATACGCTCAACGCTAAAATCGGCAGCGTAACCGGCTGGACGGGGCGTGCCTGGAACTGGAGCGTTCGCCACCATCAGATTGCCTCAGGTTACCCGGCTGGCAACCCATTCCCGGGTTACCATATTATCTCCTGTAACGGTGTAGAATGGTATGACCAACAACGCTCAGGAAGTAGCGACAATCAGCGCTCGAAATATATTGGTTGCGACATGACAGGCGGTTCTTCGGGCGGCCCTTGGTGGTTTGGGCTACGCCACCCCAACTGGCACTTCAACTACGATGATACCGATGGCAGCAACATAACCGCCCCCTTTGTGGGCAGTGCCATGATCAACGGTGTCAACAGTCACAGCCGCTGTAAGTGTCCCGGAGGCGGTCAAGAATGCTGCTACACGCCGCCGGACAGCGATGGTGGCACCTACTGGCAAGAAATGGGCTCACCCGTTTTCCAGGACGACGACGTTCCGGGGAGTTCCGAAAGGGTATTTGAGATTTGCCTGGACCATGGGAACAACGACCCATGATTGACACCCGGCTGCTATCCTGAAGGAATGTGACTCAGGATAGTATCCCATCGGGAGCCATTCACCCATTATGCCTTGCGGCGGCCAGCTTGTGCTGGCCGCCGTTTTCTATCAGGATCAGCATTTCCCATAGACATCATGTTTGGACCTGCCCAACCTCAAAGCCCGTGGGATAACCCGAGAATTCAGCTCAGAGCCACATTGAGGAGGGCAGATCCAAAATGATATCTAATACTGGGTGCCCCCGGATAGACAGCCTCTCTTACATCAGCCACGCCTAGATGAAGGGACCCGCCTACGAGCTCCGACCTTTCACGTCTCGCCGCGTGCCCGTGCCAAATCTACCTGAAGGTCGGACAATTTCTGGCGACACTCTTTCAAACTTTTGAGCGCATGATGAAGTTTACGTTCGTTGGCACGATCATTGTCCAAAATCGGCCCAATCGCATCTACGGCACTGTCAAGTTCACCCCGGATCCGATCGAGTGCAGCCTTGTCGCGTGCAGTTACATCGGCAACCAATTCTTCTTCCTTTACGCTGACACAACGCTCCAGTATCGCTAGCGTTTCCCGGCACCAAATCGGCAGCCCCGGTACCCCGCTAGTGGAAGAGGCGGAGTCAATACGATGGTTTCGCAAATCCGAGGAGATAAATCCTTCTACATCAAATTCCGGGTCAAGTGCCAATTGGAGACAACCAATGATCCGTGTACTCTCCACCACGGGATCGGACAGCAAGCGCTCATAGCTGGTGAAGCAACGTTGAAGCCCTCGGCTTCCGGCTTCAGCCTCCAGCACGTGCCGTAGCCACAGCAGGCGTGAGAAGGCCGGTTCAAAATTGTAGCGTTCGGCTAATGAAGCGGCCACCTCATCGGGATGACGGTGAGTGTGGACCACGAGAACTCGTACCTCGATGCGAGCCAGAACCGACCGCCAAAACGGCAGGATCCTGCAAATTCGCGGATCCTTCACCACAAAGGTTTCACTTTCACCAAATTCAGAACCAATCAAACTTACTGCTTCACTCTCCAGCGCTTGCACCTCTGGAGTCTCAGTCCAGCCTTGGGGTAGTGTCCGCCAATCGCGCCAGTTACTTCCGAGCTTTGCCAGAAGCGCATCATTCAAATCACGCACAGCGACCGATTCAAAAAAACCTCGAGGATTGCTTTCGTGCGGTTCCATTAACGTCTGAGCCTGCGCGGCACCCATGTTAACCAGCATTCCGGAAAGTGCAGAGGTCCCCGCCCGGTGCATACCTAGAACCAATAGGCAACTACGTTTGCCCGGCGATGTTGACGTCATCACTTCACCTCCTCACACTTTTTTGCGACTTATCCGCTGGCCCAATCGGCCAACCGACGATCTTCTCCAAGCGTTCGGCAAATCGCCGTAGTTCAGACCAGTCCAGGGCCATGTCGGTATTAGGATCAATAGCCACTAGCGAATGAAAGGCAAGCGCTTTTGCATCCAAAACATCCCATCCTGTCTTGATAAAGATCAGCTCATAGGGATGAGGAGTAAGGCCAAAATATCCCCCCCGAGATTGGGGGTGGCCAGTTTTGGTAGCTGGGTTGATTTCCTTATGTGGCAAGCGATAGTCAATCGAATTATAGGGCGGAAGCAGGCAATCAATGTTCCATCCTCGAGCCAGCACTCGCTGACTCATGCCTATTTCAAACCTTACAATGGCCTCATACTTTTCAAGTGAGTCTGCTCCTGAATAATGTCCGACGTCACGTAGAAATGAAAAACATTCCGCCGTCATGGCATGCACGGAGGTTTGCACATGGCTGAAGGGTGGATCTGCCTGAGGGTTTCTTGACTGATACAGCTTATGTAGCGGACGGTCTTCATGCAAAATATTGATCGTAGATCCACATAGATGAACATCATCAACTAACAAATCCAGAAACGGCGCAGTCCATGTTAGACATGCAGCATAAGGTGGCAAAAAGGGTCCACGCACCGTGCAATTTACAAATATCAGGTATTCATAACTGTCAAGCCTACCCGAATTAACGAGATCACAGTAACTCCCAAAGTCATGGCTATAGTTCGGTGTAAAAACGTAATGAATATTTGGACGCACCGGCAAAGACACAGAGTGTTCACCTGCAACGACTACGAAAAACTCTAGGTCGGGCCGCCAGGCACAAGTCATGAAAAATATAAAATTATCCCGATAATTCTCATCCTTTTCAAAATAATGATATACGACGGCCGTTTCTGACATAGCAATATCCTGCCCTATTGCCAAAATTGATTTCGATCAGTGTGCTTTACTTGACATCATTCGTTTGGTACCACGATAATAACTGAGCAATATATGCGCCCACCAATAATCAGAACTAAGTTTGTTCAGGACCATTCGGCGAAGGTTCACGTCTTCATAAAATATCCGCAATCTGGAGAACCAGCAGGTCAACTGTTCTCTTGACAAGGCATCACGCGTCCAATCCTTGACCATTGCAACGGGTAAATGCTGATATGCGGCATCCAAAGCTGATGAGCGAATAATTGGAATCGCACCATGCAAAATAGCCTGCCAAGCCTTGGGCGAGGGGTCGAGACCACCTCCACGCACACATAGCACAAACGCGTGTGACTCAACTTGAGCGATGAACTCCTCTTCAGACATCTGCTGATTTACTCGCGTGCATATTTCCGATAGATGACTCTCGCAGAGCGCACTGACCAGTCGACGCTCTTCCCACTGTGACCCGTCTCGGATGCGGTGGGCACACAACATTTTTTGGTCACGTGACCTAAGCGGCGGCGATACAGGAATCTCGAATCGACACGGATTCTCGCCATTCTGAGGCAACAATCCCAAGGGAAGCGGAGACATCTTCGGATGGCAAGTATCCAGATTCTCAGCGTACCAATGAATCAGCCTTGGATCACTTAGCAACTGACGAATACAGCCCAACTCATGATCTTTGAATTGCCGCCATCTGTGATCTTTCTGGTGTGGCACCGTCACATCTTCCGAACCACTAATCAGCACAAAGGGATTGGACAGAAGCGGAAGTACGCTGTCGAAAAAATATTCAATCGCATGGAAAGGCGAGCGCAACGACAGAAAAACAGTCCGTGGTTGTTGATTGGTATCACCTAAAAGCCGAACCTGGGGCGATGCATAATCAGATAGAATCACCCATTCACAGCGAGCGGCAATCCCGGTCACTTGATATCGATTTGCACCCATGCCCTTAGGAAAAAGGCGAGTCGAAAGCACCTCGAGCTTATCCATACGTAGCATTCACGGCATTTCAGACACGAGCATTTTCCATATAATCACGGAAACAAGTCGAGGTATGCAGCAGCCCTTCCCCGGACACATTCGTACCCGGTCAACTATGTGACCTCGCACATCCACAAGGACATTGTTGTGTGCACCTGAGGTTCCTGATATCTGTACTACAACGGCACCTGCACCAAGCCATGGTCGCATCCGAACCAGTCGCCCCAGACCCTGATACCACTCCCTTTCGATGATGTTTAGTCCATCTTTCAACGTTCTACCTTAACCGGGAGATCATAGCCATGTTCCTTGAGAAACGCATGCCTCTTAGCCTCCGACAGGTCATGGGCAACCATTTCTGCACACATCTCCTGTGCCGAAATCTCCGGCACCCACCCAAGCCTTTCTTTGGCTTTCAAAGGGTCCCCCAACAGAGTTTCCACTTCGGCCGGACGAAAGTAGCTAGGATCAACCGAAATGATGATATCTCCCTCCTCGACCGAAGGTGCATCATTCCCCGTTACATATTCTACAATGCCCTTCTCATAAACACCTTCCCCCTCAAACCGCAAAGTGATGCCGATCTCTTGAGCAGACATACGAATAAAGTCCCGAACCGAGTATTGTTTACCCGACGCAATAACAAAGTCTTCCGGCTCCTCCTGTTGTAGCATCAACCACTGCATTCGAACATAATCTCTCGCATGACCCCAGTCACGCAGCGCATCCAAATTGCCCATGTACAGACAATCTTCGAGACCATGCGCGATATTCGCCAGACCACGAGTAATTTTCCGCGTCACGAAGGTCTCACCACGACGAGACGATTCATGGTTAAATAGAATACCATTACATGCGTAGATCCCGTAAGCCTCGCGATAGTTCACTGTGATCCAGTATGCGTACAACTTAGCTACGGCATAGGGACTGCGTGGATAGAATTGCGTCTTTTCCGTCTGGGGTACCTCCTGAACGAGGCCATACAGTTCAGATGTGGAGGCTTGATAAAAGCGTGTTTTCTTCTCAAGACCCAAGAGCCTAATGGCCTCAAGAATCCTCAAAGTTCCCATACCATCCACATCAGCGGTATACTCCGGAGATTCAAAGCTAACTGCAACGTGACTTTGCGCCCCCAGGTTATAGATTTCGTCAGGCTGCGTTTCTTTGATAATCCTAATCAGATTTGTCGAATCCGTAAGATCGCCATAGTGAAGAAAAAACTTTGCACTCTTCTCATGTGGATCCTGATAAATATGATCAATGCGGTCAGTGTTAAACGATGATGCGCGGCGTTTGATGCCGTGCACCTCATAACCTTTCTCCAATAAATACTCCGCCAGATAAGAACCATCCTGGCCAGTCACTCCAGTAATAAGCGCACGCTTCATCTCCACTTCCTTTCGTTAGGCATGATCAATCATAGTCTTTGTTCCACCGGAAAATTGTTCACATTCACAGACAAGCAAAACCCGGTAGTGAACTTATTAACTGTCTTAAAATGGTCCGGACATAAACTGTACACCGGGCTGTTACTGCATAGTTCGTAGTCGCTGGTTGAAGTAGCCAATGACCCGTTGTGGTGTTTTCTGCGGTAACGGAAGAAGCTGATGACTTCGGGTTTGATGGAGTCCGGATCGTTGATTTTGTTTCCTCCCAGTGTATTGTTCTTGAGATCGTTCCAGACGTACTCGCCCGGGTTGACCTCCAAAGAATACGGTCAATACGGGGGCAGAAAAAATAGCTTGAGCCAGCCATCGAGGCTTTCGACATGGCGCTGGACCTTTTTGGGCTTGTGTGAAGGGTAGCCATGAACGATCAGGAGAATGGGCCGGTCGGTGTCGTTGACCAAGTGCTTGAGAAAGTCGATAAACGCGCTGGCGTTAACCCGCCTCTCAACTCTCATGAAACGGAACTCGCACTGGGCGTTGACTGCAGAAATCAGGTTGAGACACAAGCGAGCCCCGACGCTGCGGGTTTAAACCCAACTGGCTCGGCAGCCGACACATTAAGTCCTTGCTATAGCGAATGGCAAATTCTTACTCGATCATTTACCCACCACCCTGGATGTCCACAAAGCGAACGTGAATTGGCACGCTTGCGCCACTTCGTCAGCACATCGTAATCCAAGCTGCATGCATCCCTCTTAGGAACCGCCTGCGTTATGCGACTATTACAAACCAGGTGCCTGCCAATCTCGATACTAATATGCGACGGTTAATAACTAAATCCATTAAGGGCCACAACATCTACAATCAAATGAAGTACAAGCGCCTAACAGGTTTACACAGCATACACAATCAGACCTTTTACCTGGTGGCCTACAAGCTCCTACCAACAATAAACTTATGGCGAGGGGCTCCCCAGCTGTCCACAAGCCGCAGACCAGCATCAGCGAAAAACTCCTCGATATCTTCAAGCTCTATAAGTCCGTTATATACTTGCGTCGCCGATCTCTTTCGACCTGGTCTTGTATGCACAACTAGAACAAAGTCATCCAGACTGTTAATGAATCGTTTAAGCTTTTCAATGCCTTCATCAGTCAGATGATATAGAACACGGGCTACAATGATAGCATTGACTTCCTCAGTTAAAAATCTGGAAAAATCTCCAGTGGCAAAACTCAGGTTTGAAAATGTCCTGTATTCCTCCAATGCATCTTTGGCCGCATTTGCCCTTGCAACTAAAACATCATTCCTATCACAACCAATAACTTTCTTAGCAGAAAATGCCGCAATCAAAGAGTTCAATCCCGCATTACACCCGATATCGAGGACTCTTCTGTTTTCAATATAAGGAATTGCTTTGGACATCATTTTTGTAAAATACCCACCTGGATTTTGATAATCAAACGAATATTTTGATCCACCATCCTCAGTCTTCCAAGCATCTAAGATAACCTCTTCGTGCGCTTGAAAGAACTCAATAATTTCCTTATCGACGTTTTTCAATTCACTGCCCTGGTTCATATACGTCACCTTTCATCACGATTTCTATCGATATTCTTCAAATAGTCTAAATGCCGCTTTCTGTAAATTATGAACTTTCTTGTCATTGATGTACTTCCCATGCTTCAGAAATGCATCCAATCCCATGATACAGGCAGCGCCAACACACGAGCTCTTTATCGCTTTATAAGACAAATACTCCCTATGCATTGGCACCGCATCCAAATAGGAGGACAGAACCTCATCAGCACCGCTCCATATGTCGTTATATCCAATGACATATGACCAAAGATCAAAACCAATCGGCGCATAATGTGTAGCCCCGTTATCAATGAGAATCACTCTCCCTCTGTCCACTACCACATTCGAACGACCCGAATCCCTTACATTTAGGGTTATAGGAAGACCTTTCATCACCTCCTCAATCAATCTCCAATCACGAACGACTAATCTTTGGTCTTCCAGTATAGGGTTATCAACGCTCCTGGCTTCAAGAATACTCAAGCTACTTTCGCGAACGCTTAATCTATGATATGGAATACCAGAAAGTCTATGGGATTCGCCAAATACCCGATTTGCATAATGATATTCCGCAAGCCCTGCGATTCTAATTTGATCTAACCTTTGACTTTTTTCCTCTGACCAGTTGTCAACCCACTCGAAAGCAAGAACCGAAAACTCATTAGCATTTGCGATGAACTTGCAATCAGGAGTAGAAAAATAAGCGCCCTGTGCCCTTATCCGACCCGCCATCGAGTGACGATAAAACTTGGCCTCAGTCGTTCCAGGAGAAACTTTTAAAAAGCACCTTCCGTAGTCCCCTCCGTAAGATCCGGAACAGTAATTGACTCTTCCCCCTGTCAAAATCGAAATTTCTTTAGCCTTGCAGGGCAAGAGGTCCAACTTCTCTAGCTCATCAAGTAGTTCTTTGGCACGCCCCTGGTATGAAGCGATATCCTTTGCTAGTCGATATTGTCTGACCTCTTCCCCAAGTCTCCTTAAATCCATCGATTTTTGCCCGTCAATCATTCCGCATCGCCTTCATCCGTCGAGCATCTCCGTGCTACTCCCGACTGAGCCGGTGGTTGCCAAAATAAACGTTTGCTTTGCATGCACCAGTAACTATTTCTTCTCGGCTACACTGAACCGGCGACGGGTGCGCTTTTGAAGGCCCGGGCCGGTAACCACTCCACTGAAATCAGACATATCTCCACTTCGTTAGCGCCTTGAAGATTAAAGAAAAACAACCAGGGGCTGTTGCGATGAGTGTTGACACACAGGGCGTCGGAAAAACTCATCTGAACCATGGGGATTAATCAGCTGGTGAACAATGACTGTATTTTCTCAGTTTCTGCAGGAATTTAGACCATACTTATCCGATCACGTCCTAACCTTAGAGCTCCAAGAAATCCAACGCCTTATCTGCAAACCTCTTCCGCTCATTTTTCAATTCAGTTATATCCGTCATAAGGCTATTCAAATTGCATAGGGAATGTAACCAAGCACCCGCGACTTCAGAAGTAAATTCAAATTCATCAACTCTTTTCGCAGCCTCCTGTGGCGAACAACAATAGAGATTCAGAACGGCACGTTCATCAATCAGCTCAAATAGCAAACTGTTATCAGCGGCATAGACAATTGGAATGGCCCCAATAGCAAATGCATCAAATAGTTTCTCAGTCAGATAATATGGGTGGAGTGTATTCTCGATAGCCGAGCAAAATCTAACCTCTTCCGATAAACGAGCAAGTTTATCCAGGTGCCAATTGGTTCGAGACTGTCTTCTACCGCTCCCTCCCCAACCTGCCCCAAAGCATACTGCCGATGAATCCGAGTTCATTACCTCGATAGCCACCTCTGTCCGGTAACTCGAAAGGCCGACAATGCTCTGGTTACTCCATGCAGCCTTATACTTATCACCCATCCTGTACTCAGCAACAAAAGCAGCAGCACTTGGCCTAGTTCGCCAATACTCCAAGAGCTTTTCTTTGTCAAAACTCAAAAACTTGTTGAAGCAACCAGCGTAAACTGCAGAGTATGAGTAATCAGTCAAGATAAAATACGGAATCTTCTTAAACTGCAGAAAATCTGAATTAATTGAATTCCACTGCCTCAATGATACGCCATTGGGTAATTCCAGCTCTTTTTTTTCCGGACTCCTAGTCCAAAGCGTATCCCAGAGTGGTTCTTCAGAAATAACTCCCAGCCTGAGCGTTTCGAGCTTGGACAATGTAGACGAATCTTCAGCTATCTCGTCATAGAAGTCCTTGCTAAATCCTGTTATGTGCCAATCTGCATGCTCCTGCTCATGGACCACCTCTATAGTACCTTGCAAAATATCCCGAAACGGCTTGTAGGCGAAAATAGTTCTATTCGAATGGGCGCCTTCCAGGCATACCCTATGCTTCGGTCTTTTCTTGTAATTACCTATTCTGGAAAATGGAGATGCGTGAATACCACTTTTCAAGGCCTCACCGAGCATCAAAGCATTCGGATCATCCTTTCCCAGCCTGTCGGATAACTGATCAACCTTTTTCCTTGCCAACGTATTCGAGTTTATATGACTTACCAAAGCGGGATCACCCATAAAAATATAACTATTCAATGAAACTGCAGCTGTCCGCAGATATTTACGATTGCTTTGGTCGAACTGCACTCTGGAAAGCCACTCAAGCCCCCGGCTGGATCCGTATTCCTTGGCGCCAGCACTTTGTAGAAAAATATGGAGGTCATTAACAAAGTTATCACGACCATAAAGTAGCCTTAGTTGTTTGACTGACTGTCTTTTTTCATAGAGATCCCTTGCGCCAGCAAGATCCTCGAGTTCTTGCAATAGAGAGTTAATATCGGTGTTATCTTCACTCGAAAATATACAAGCGTCTTCCCACAATCTTTCATCACCAGGCGGACACCATTGGCCTGAAATAACAATTGGAACACACGCTGATTCAATGGCCTCCCACAGCCTTATCGTATTCGCACCCACACCGCTCGGACAGAGACAAAAGACTGAATCCTCCAGGGCTTTTACATACTCCGCGGCCTTCGCTGATTGAGCTGCATCATCAGCTTTCGGAAGATCAACCCCTAATGGACCATACACGCTATTGTCAAAATGCCACGTATCCCGCAGTTCTATCTTAATTCGTGGATCATCCTTAAGAGCATTAGCCATTTGATCGCGAAAATTGTTCTTGTACCATGGTTTTGCACTCGCACCGACAAATGATGCCAACCATCGCTTATCTTTAGAGCTTGCCTGCCGAGGACTCGACCTATTTTCCGAAACATTAACTGGATAGAGAGGAAATGGAAACAGGTTAATTCCATCAATTTGTCTTGGCGTATCCTTCTCCATATGAGACCAAAATATATCAGTGATGCCTATGCCCTTAAAAAGATCGATATAATCGAGCATATAGGCATGTTGACACACGGTAACTACGACAGAATATTCTGGATTCCTCCTAATCTGACTGAAAAATGAATCTCGAATTCGATTTGCTTCTGGCGATTTTCGGTGAATTGAATCAATTAAAGTAGCCCATGGCGCTGCCACATAGACTACGTTGGCCGGCAGGCTTACAAATTGTTGGATTCGTTCAGCCGCATGCTTTTCAGTGATATTAGGGCCTTGCCACGGAACATCCAGGAACTGTACACGACTGCGAGAAAAATCACTCAATCTTTGATTAACTTGATGACGGGACTTTTTGTTATCTTCCGCAGGACAAATGGCTTCAAACCGTTGCAAAGGCAATGGCGACCGAATGCCTTCCTTTTCGGAACGAACGACATTTGCAATGAACTCTTCGTACTGGCCTGTTAGACCAACCTCATGAATTGGTGTCGCAGGCTTCTTATCAGCCTTTCGAGACTTGGCTCTGTTTTTTGCCTTTCTTTCAATCTGAGCAACTGAGCGATAGGGGAACTCCCTAAGGTGTAACCCCAACTCGACGCCTGAAGCCCACCTAAATGTAGATTGGGGGTGAAATTCCCAAACAGGCGTATTCTTTTTCTTATCCGGATAGCAGCCCTCTATATAGTGGTTCCCCCTCACCGTCCTGATCCCATAATGCGCACGAATTGCAACCTTATTATTGAAGATATTGATTCCAAGCTTGCGATCCCATGGCGCCGGAGGATCGAAGGGATGAAACTGATAGTGCCTATACAGGTCTGTTTTAGGATTATCTATATATATGTACTCAAGTCGCTCAAAAAATTTGCCATTTCCCGACAAGGACTCAATGGACGTTGGCAAATAAGGTATTCGCGGATAGATAATGCTCCCTACGCAGCTGTCCACACTCTGAATAATGCTCCATAAGGGCCTGGCGGGACAAAGAAACTCATCTGCATCTATGGGGAACATCCATTGAACATGATCATAATGCGTTTCAATGAATCGGAACGCTGCATTGAAATTCTTATACTGGTTATTGACCTCACTATAGTCGATGAGCAAATGGACTATTGCATTGGTTCTCACTCGAAAAGATTCAATCAATTCCCGGGTATAATCTCTCGACCTATTATCTATAATAAAAAAATAGCGAAATCCTAAGCTATAGTGCCACTCAAGATTTTCTTTAATTACATCCTCTTCATCACGAACCATCGTGACATATGCAATTTCTTCCAATGGCCTGGAGTTCTCGGAATGTGCACGCTCCATCTCTATGAGGGACCGAAGGCCATGATAATTCTGTTCTCGACTATCATCGTACGAACTGGTCACTCCAATATCTCCAAATCACTCAATACAACCAAGAACCATGGACACTTTTGCAGGAACGAACTGATCGATCTTCCGCTAACGCTTCTCGCGCTTTGGGCAATTCGCTGCCGGCCTAACATTCAGTACTTGTAACCTAATCGATCGAATAGGCGCGGCAACAAAACTGAATCATCAATCTCCTTTTTTACCTTTTCGGGGATAGATCGCCTCTCCCGATACTCAATCCTATTACCTTTACGACCACTATCTCCAGACAATGTGTGAACTGGAAAAATCTCCTCGAACCCAGTAACAAATGAAATCTTCAACGTCGAACATATGCATTGCATCGTTTCGACGGAATTCTCAACTAACTCTTCATAGCGATAAATCGTCACATCATTGTGGTCATCGAGAAAACACTCGTATCGCCGACAATACTCATCAAGACTGAATGGAGTAAAGTGACGCCAGCCATTCGCTATCAATGAAAGATAGCTGTCAACTGGATTTCTAACCGTTACGACGGATAGGCATGGATACTCCGTACGCAATAGTGTTCTGAGTGCTGGTGTCTTAGGAACTTCTGAACCTAGACAATACTGGCCATGAGAGTGATCCCTTAGAATCAGGTACAGCCCCTTCCTATTGCAATCATCGTAGACTTCTCGGAGCCCTCCGAGAAAAATACTTGCCACCAAGGAATCGTCAGCACCACGGGAACCGGCTTTGACCAACCTTATGAGATCTGTCGGAAAGAACCGTCCTCCATGAAACGCAAGTCCGCTATATGGGTTAACTTCACTAAGGACCTGGGAATTGGGCATAGCTGCCAAACACTTTGAGACAAGCGTACCGCCACTACCGGCAAAGTGATGAATGGTGCGGATTGGCTCAGGCTCATCGGTTTTGTCGGCATGGAACAGCTCTCCGCACTGCTCCAGCAAGCTTGGTAGCGGGTCCGGCGATTTTTGGCTTGTTCGGCCATGCTGCCAATGGGTGCTCTGCAGCAGCTGCAACGCTTCTGCTATGGCGACCTTGATCTGCTTGGGAACGTTATCGGGTTGCAAACTGAACGGCAGTGGTTTGATGGGTGGGTTAATTCAGTCGCGGGGTTTATGTTCGCCGCTCAAAGCCTGGACCAGACCTTCCGGTAGTTCGGCATGCTCATCAGCCTGGTTGCCCGTTAGTTGTAGGTACTCAGCCGCTGCGCTTAGCCGCTGGTATAATTTGCCCAAGAGTTCGCGCTGCTGACGGTTCATTTCCTGCATCTCTCCATAGCGGTGCTGGAGTTCTTGCAGGTCATTTTCACGCTGAACCTGGAGCCGGAGTGCTACAGAAAGGTCGCTGCGACGCTGGTGTAGCTCATCATGAGCAGCCTGCAACTCCTTTTTCAAGTCTTCGGCCAGAGACCGCTGTTCGGCCTTGGCACTTTTCTGCGCATCTCTTAGCTGGCGTTCAAGATCGGCGCGAGCCTCTTGATCCTCTTTGAGTTTCTTCTCGAGATTGGCATTGGCCTTCTGATGCTTTACCTTCAATGCCTGGTTTTCTTTGTTCAGATTTTCCAGGCGGGCACTGAACTCTTCCTCTAGCTTTTCCTTCTCACGGCGAAGTCGACGGCACTCCAAGGCCTTTAGGTTCAGGCGAAACTGCTGTTGCACCCAGTCTGAATCGCTATCATCGGCCCTACCTTCGTCGGTGTAGCCCAGATGCTTCATTCTCTGGACCAGTTCCAAAGCAGACAAAGCTCCCTCATAGAGGCTGCTGTTGCCCGCGCGGAGGATGATATGGTCAAAGTGATACAACTGGTCGTGCCGAGCCAAGGCTTCAATGATGATGGCTTCCTCACCCGGTGTGTCGATGATAAGCCAGTTGTTTTCGTCATTGTGCAGATTAAATGCTTTGGGTAGCTGCTCGGCAGCCATCACTTCGACCATGGCCTGACCGGTCTCTCGCAGGCCGGGCATGGATTCGATCAGGCCGGTGGGCTGGCGCAGGCTGGACAAGTCCGGTTCGTTGAACACCCGCAAGGCGCGGCGCCCTTCCTGGCCGGACACAGCCACTGGAAGGATGTGAACGTCGGAATGGCCCTCGACGCGGCGTCGAAGGCCCGGGAGTAACTCGGGATTGGGCTCGACCAGGCAGATTTTTCGCGGTTGATGGGCCAGGTATGTACTTAGTTCACGGCACGAACCAGCGCCCAAGTGAATGAGGGTGGCGGGTGGCGGCGCACTTTGCAGCTGTTTGTCAATCCAATCGGCCATTTGGAACATTCACCCCCGACGTTTACCTCTGACCAGCCCAAGCAACACGCGAAGCGGGCGGGTGATTCTCCATGAGATCGAATTGCGCATGTAGTGAGCAGCTCGGCGATGAATCCACATCTCTTCTTTTGCTTCTTGCAGTTCTCTTTTGAGCGTTTCGATCTCATGTTGGAGTTTGTCGTGTATTCGATCAAAGCTGCGGTTTTCGAGGTAGTAGGACTCAAGCTCTTCCTGGACCTGATGGAGCTGTAGCAGAAGCAATTCGTTTTCTTCCTTTAAATCAGACTGCTCTTCTGACTTTGCTTCTACCCGTTCAAGGCACTCCTGAAAGGCAGCCCAGGCGCTGGCTGCAGTCGGTCTCAAGCAATCTTCCGAGCCGATGGGCAAGGCCGTGGCCTGCAGTTCGGATGCCAGCTGACGCGCGTGGGGATTGCCCTGCACGGCAGCCTGGGCAATCAGCAGATGCATGGCGTCGCCGTCCTCAAGTCGGCGCGTCTCCGCCTGAGCGGCACAGGTCAAGGACAAGCCCAGTCGCTGGCTCAGTCGCTGGATAAAGTCGGTGGGGTGCAGCGATGCATGGGTTGTTTCAATCAGCGTCATTCGGCGGCGGTAGCGTCGGATAACCGCCAGCAGGGCCTTGGTGGTCTGCACCCAGTCGCTCAGTATATCGTCCGGTGTACGCCCCTGCTTCATGCCCTCTGACAGCAACGGCAGCGGTGAGCGGAAAAACAGCAGTAGATGAACCTCGGAATCCTTCTGCAGTCGTACCTCAAGTGCCTCGGCATTTAGTTCGACCAGGGCCTCCAACGATGGGCTGTGCGTGGACTGCGAGCCCAGGCCGGCCGTATCGAGGATGCCCAGCAAGGGTTCGATTCGGACACCGGGAGAACCGACGGCAATCAAATGCTGGGGCCGATCTACGCTGGGACTCGGCTGGTACTCTGTTGGACTTTGCGAGTGGGTCGGATCCATTCGGTGTGCTCCGGATTGTGCTGGTTGAGTGGTTGTTGCCTTCTTGCCTGGGTTTTAGGGCATGAATAGACCAGTTTCAGTCTGTCGCCATCCCGACTGATTCGCCTGTGCCATTTCCTGCCCCTCTTGTTGGTGCTCCCTACCTGTTATTTCACCCAATTTCCTGCGCACCGGTGACGGCCTTGCCCCCTAACGACAGCCTCCTGAAAAGACCTGATTGTAACGCCATTGGGTGGTTCGGGTCTTGCATGGCCGGCGGTTTGGGGGACGACCGTTCGCCTTGTGTGCCCGGGGTGCGACCCCGGCCTACTTGATTTTCGGGGCGGCGGTGTATTGCGGTCCGGGCCATAGGCCGGCGTGCAGGAATTCTACCCGACCTTCTACAGACTTTCGGGTGACTCCGGCCTGGCCAGGCGCCCGATGCCCTCGTAGTGGAAGCCAAGTGCGTGCATGTCGTCGGGATCGAACAGATTGCGTCCGTCGAAGATGACCGGCTCGTTCAAAGCCTGACGGATTCGATCAAAGTCCGGTGCCTTGAATTCCGACCACTCGGTAACGATGAGCAGGGCATCGGCCTGTTCGGCGGCCGACATCGCGCTGGTCACGAACTCGATGTTGTCGTGATCCTTGAGTAAGCGGTGCGAGGCCTCCATGGCGACGGGATCGAATGCCCGGATCTTCGCGCCGGCGCGGGTCAGTCGGTCAATCAGCACCAGGCTGGTGGCCTCGCGCATGTCATCGGTGTTGGGCTTGAAGGCCAAC
>SL_3KL_010_SEDDRAFT_10002405_pt1 | contig 17119 bp, 7 predicted proteins | sample SodLakKL_010_SED_2_FD_10381 | JGI IMG/M metagenome (IMG submission 10381) | reverse complement strand
CGGCCTGTTTAAAATTCCAATTGAAGAACTTGAATCATTGTGGCTTGCCAACAAGGTTTACTCAATTGTTAGAGACGAAGAAGCCGCTTTATCAGCCTTAAAAGTAGCAGAGGAACAATTAAAGCATAAAAATCTCAAGAATGCTTAAAGCAGTTTGTAAACCATATAAAGAATTAGAAGAGGTAGTGCACACTTTTGAGGAGCAGTTGGAACTGTTCTTTTCAAAGGATTTTGAGACTAAAAACAACGAGCCTAAACAAGATGAAAACTTAGGACAGGTTTTTACATCAGCGATTCTCGCAAAGTTTATGATTGGTTTATTGAGAGAGTCACTAAATCAAAATTCTTTCATACTTGATCCTTGCATCGGTCCAAATACTTTTTTTGAAGCAATGTCTGAAGACTTTTCAAATTGCAAATTAAAAGGGATTGAAATTGACGTAAACCTGATTACTGTAGAAATAAAGAAGTTTTATGAAAACCCAAGTAGAACATTAGTTATTGGCAGTTTCTTTGACTTGCCCGTTAGTGAAAAGTTTGACCTAATTATTCAAAACCCGCCTTACGTACGACAAGAGCTCTTGATAAAAGGTGTAAATTCAAAAGAAGCTATTAGATACAATGTATCCTCATTTTTGCAAACAATTCCGTCGCAATCAAATTTATATATATATTTCTTATTGAAGTCCATTCTGCATTTGAAGGATGGTGGCGTAATGGTTGCAGTAATATATGACAGCTGGCTCTACAGCAGTTTTGGAAAATTTTTAAAAGAATCTTTTCTTAAATTAGGATGCTTAGATAGTATTTATCATTTCAAAAAAAGTGCTTTTGATAATATAGAAGTTGGTGCTACCGTGATCAAATTTGTAAAAGACAAGAATTTTAGAAAATCTATATCTTATTTTCCGCTGACTGATTTGAATGATTTAAGAAAATACAATGGTATTAATACTAAATGCATAAAAATAAAGCAGCAAGAGTTATTATCTTATGGTTTTAATAATCAAAGCATTATCAATTTTCAATCTGGCATATTTAAAGAACTCAAAACAGTTGTATCACAGCCAATCCAAAGAGGAACATCAGCAATAATAAATAGCCATTTTATTTTTTCGAAAAAAGAATTTCCTGAATTAAAACCAATTATTAAAGATGTTTCACAGATTAAAACATATACTGTAAACCAAGAGAATGCTTACATTTTAGCTATTAATGCTTCAGTCTCTAAGGAAACAAAACAATATTTAGAATCTGTCAAAACTGAAATCCTTAATGCCCCCATAAAAAAGTTTGTAGCAGTTAAAAGAGCCATTGAAAATAAAAAAGAATGGTATAAAATAAATTTGAAAGCACAAGGCAACTTTATTTTCAACTATTATTTGCGAAACAATATTGATTTCATTTATAACCCAAATAAGCTTTTGTCTTCTGATAACTTTTATATCCTCAACATCAAGAAAAATGAATTAGCTTTTTTTTCACTTTTAAATTCATCATTCACGAGATTAAGCATATTAACCAATTCAAGAAGTCAAGGAAATGGTTTGAGAAAAATACAACTTTACGAATTTAAAGAAGTGAAAATGATAGATATAAATCAACTTTCAGAACAGACCATAAAAAGATTAGAATTGCTAGGAAAAAAATTGATGAATGTGAGCAGATATAAAAACAGGCAGAAGCAAATAATAGAACAAATTGATTTATTGCTGATTGATAAATACAATGAAGAAATCGGCACTGCCTTGACAGTTGAGGAATTAAATCATGAAATAAAAGAATATTTTCATAAATGACAAATCTTTGGTATAATTCTGATGAGGTTGCAGACTTTCATCCACTCGTAGAAACAGCGCTAAATAATGCGTTGATTAATTGCAATTATAATGAAATTGCAGAGGTTGTTCACCATCCATCTGTTCCTAACAGTACGACAGTGCCTGACTTTGCAATTAGATTAAAATCAAGCCAAAGATATGTTTTTATAATCGAGGTGAAGCGAACGCAAAGAGATGTTGAATCACAGCGTTATCAAAACCAATCAAGGTCTTATGTGGCTGATTTTGGTCCACATTGGGAGCCCACTTATCACAAATACTTTTGTATTACCAATATTGAAAGGTTGGTTTTATTAGCTGACCGAGGTGGGGGTCCATTGACAAGTTGTTTGCTAAAAGGAAATCCAAGACAACACGAACTTTTCAATCCAGTCAACCGTGATGCAATAGTATCTGTTTTGGAGCTTCAGACAACTTTTGAAAATATTCTACCAAGAATTTTTAATCGGATTCAGCCCGATTGGGATAACAATTGGCAAATTGTAATTGAAAGTTTCTATAGTAACTATGTAGCATTAAACAATCTTCTTGTTTACCCAGAAGCAGTTAAGAAAGAATTGACGCTATATGAGTTGTTTCGACTTCTTGCTTACGCGTACCTTAAAGATTTCTACACACAAACTTCAAACCTAAACGCTTCACACTTTCACAATTATCCATCTAGCAACGCAACACTACAACAGTTCACAAATAGATTATCTAATAACTACCACAGAGTTATTCAATTAGATTTTCAGCAAATCTTTACTGATCATCCAAATCAAGAACAAAGAATCTTCCCGAATAATTTTTCTGCAAACTATTTGCAGTATTTCAAGGATCTAATTCAATGTTTTATTAATCACAACAGCAATGCTGTCGCTGACAACCCTTCTCCTTCGCATGTTTTCAATCTTCTTACTACAAAGATATACGTTAGAGAAGAATTGCACAGCAAGGGAAAGGTTATGTCTGATGCAGAGTTGTCTAATTTACTTGCAGCTCTATGTGTTGATTCTCATAGTGCCAAGGTGTTAGATCCAGGTTGCGGTGATGGTGCCTTGCTTGATGCAGCATACGACCAAATTAGTTTATTGGCCGCAACAGCCAACCGAGCCAAAACACACAATCAAATTCTAAATCAAATTGACGGAATTGAAATTGATCCGTTCCTTTCTCAATTATCTGCGTTCAGATTACTTTCTAAAAACCTAGCACAGGTGAACAGCGCTACAACTACCAATATTTCAATTGGAGATATTTTTCATAATCCAAGAGCAAATCAGTATGATGCTGTTTTAATGAACCCCCCTTTTTTAAGAAACGATAATCCCGACGCACCTATTACAGCAGCAGATAAATCAAAAATGAGAAATGCAATTTCCGGTCAAGGTTTGAATTATTTTGTTGGGAATGCTTCACAGCCAAACCTTTATTTTTACTTCACAAATTATATCTGGCATTATTTGCGAAGCAACGGCAAAGCAGGAATAATCCTAATGACAAAATTCCTAAATAATGAAGATGGCGAACACTTAAAGCAATTTATCTTGGATAAGGTTGAAGCTGTCATTTCTTATCCGAGAAAATATTTTAAAGAATTTTTTGTTACTACAGTAATTGTTGTTTTGAAAAAGGGTAACAATTCAGGAAATGTTTCTTTTGTAAGAGTTTCTGATGAAAATGTTTTACTTAACCCTGATGACATCAAAGCAATACTTGCTTTGAATTCTGATACAGCAACAGCATCCTACAAACTAAGACTGGTTCAAAGAGACTCACTTGTTGCCGCAGAGAATTGGAAGCAATATTTGAATGATAAGAATTATGATGATTTCTTAAATCTGAATTCCTTGGTTGATATTGACCATCACTTTGCAAACATAGGTAGAGGTGGAGCGGAAGCTAGTGGTGCATCAACAATTATATACCCTACCTTAGACAAACAAACCCATCGCTACTTTGGGTTTGGTAAACGCCTAACTCCTGCACAGAGAGCAGCAGGTAATCAAAGAACGAGAATTGATGTTCCTCTTGGTCTGAATTCAAGTGTGAGTTATGGTGTTCAAAATAATTTTCAACGCAGAAATTACATTTTGAGCGTCAATGACATTGAGCTTGATAAGGCATTTCACTTTCCTGCAAGGGCAGACAGAAATGAGCTAAATGTCTTACCAGTGGCTTTGCAAGCGAATCAAGATTTGGTTGACTTCTTTGGTGATTGTGTTGTAGAATTTGGTTTAAACAAATGGGGTACGATTGTAAACGCAGCCTTCAAAAACACCCTTATTCCAAAAATACTCATACCAAGAGCAGATAGGACAAAGCATTGTGTTTATTACAATCCTCACAATCATAACTTAACTCTTTCAACAAATTTCTTTTTCTGTAACGATTTGCAAAACCCAAACGCAAATGTGACAAGTGGGCAACAATATAAATTCATCACGGCATTTTTGCTTTCAGCTTTTGGACAAATTCAATTTGAACTCAATGCCAATAATCAAGAGGGGTTGAGAAAGTTAGAGGGATTTCAGATAAGGCGTTTCAAAATTCCTGACTTAGCTCAATTAAATCAATCAGAAATACTTTCTGTTGTTACTGCATTTGATGCAATCAATGTTGCAAATCCAGAATTCAGCGGTGACGAAGGAATAGCAACTCCAAGACGAAGTCTGGATTTAGAGATTGCAAAAATCATTTTCACAAGAAATAATTTGGGCTTTTCAAACGCTGCTAATATGACAGATTATTTTGAATTATTTTTAGCCGACCTAGTAGAAGACAGAAGATTATGAAAAGGGATAAGATTAAAGTAATAAGTCTGTTTTCAGGATGTGGTGGTTTAGACTTAGGATTTAAACAAGCTGGATACGATTTGATTTGGGCAAATGACATTTTGAAAGATGCTTGTGATACTTATAGGTCAAACATCGGAAAGCATATTGTAAATGAAGATATTACAAAAATCGACATAGTTACAATTCCAAATTCTGACATCATAATTGGAGGCCCACCTTGTCAAGGCTTTTCAGGAATTGGGAAAAGAGATCCTAATGATAGCAGGTCTGCCTTAGTTTATTCATACTTGGAGATAGTTAGTAAAGTTCAGCCAAAAATGTTCCTGTTTGAGAATGTGACAGGTATAAAATCTTCTAAAGCAGCTGATGGAACAAAGGTGGTTGACAACTTAAAACAAGCATTTGAGGGCATTGGATATCACATCAACATTTACACTCTTAACGCCGCCGATTACGGTGTACCGCAAAGAAGAAAAAGAGTTTTTATAATTGGCAACAAGATGGGAGTTGATGTTTCAGCACCAGCGCAAACCCATTTTGAAAACAAAGAAGGGAAAAGAAAGTGGATTACTTCTTTTGAAGCAATTTCTGATTTGGATTCACCAGCAGAAAACGGAGACACAAAATACAAAAACGATCCGGAAAATGAATATCAGAAATTAATGCGGAAAAATGAAGAAAATACAACTTTGCATATAGTTCCTTATTCTAGCCCAACGGACAAAATAATAATTAGCCACGTAAAACCAGGTGGTAATTATATGGATATTCCAGATAGGGTTTCAACCAAAAGAATTATGCATTTCAAGAGCACAGGAGGAAGAACTACAACTTACGGTAGACTTGACCCTGAAAAACCAAACTACACCATAAATACTCACTTCAATCGTCCAAATATTGGTTGTAACATTCATTATGAAGAAGATAGAATGATTACTATTCGAGAAGGTTTGCGATTTCAGTCATTTCCCGATGATTTTCAAATAGTTTCAAAAACACATAGGAATTATTATGTGCAAGTTGGTAACGCAGTTCCTCCATTACTTTCAAAAGCTTGGGCTGAGCATTTGAAAAAATATTTTGAGAATGATTGTGTTAATCAAAAACCTTAGATTTACAATGCAAAACTCCTCAGTGACAAACCCTCCATGCACAAAGTTGAACTCTGCCCGACTGACTTTACCTCCGATTTAAGAATCTTAACAAACTTGACCGGTTTAATTGATTGTTAAATTTCTCGCAAGATGTTTCAGGAATGTCTGCACAAGAAAAACAATGACCATTCTCAGAAATACAAATTGGGTCGGTACTACAGTCTTCCGCCCTCCTAATTGCATTTTTTATTATATCCTTAATTTTATCCGGGAAAAGAGAGGTGATGCCCCCATAACTTCCATCGGAACCATTAATTGAGTATATCAAGATGCCATATTTGCCATGATCTGTCAAAAAGTATAATCTTTCCATCAAAGAGGTCAGGGTATAACCACATTCAAATTCAAGCTCCTTCATCAAAATGTGTGAATAGGTATGCACTGCCTCTTCCAAATCTACCCCATTATGACCTTCTGTGTTAAACTCAACAAACAACCCTTCCCCGAAATTTTCAACAGCAGGCAAATAAAGGACTTGATCGCGGGTTATATTAGTTACGCGTTTTTCATGACTCTGCAGAACAACCTCCCTTTGTACCTCAGGATCATACCACGATTTCCCTTGGCTACTGTTGTCTATTCGCCGGTATGACACAATGGCAGATGACTCCTTTAGTTTCTCGATGCAATACAAACCCTTGATTTTAGTGCTTTCACGAAAGTCATCTTCCAAATTAATCATTGCTGAGATGAAATCATCAAGTATAACCATATTATCTTGATTGTATGTTTCATGGTTTGTAATGAAGTCATATTCTTCTTTGCGAAAGTTTTGTTCTTCGCCGTAATTAAGCAACCTGTCTATGTCAAAATCTGCTTCAATTAACCTGCTAAGCAGGTCAACATCATCAATTCTTTCAAACCCTGCAATTAATGCCATATCATTATAATCAACAAGAAGTGCTTGTAAATCATTGACTATTCCATGCTCTTCAATCCGTTGATTATACAAACTCCTCAATGCATTAACAGTTTGTTGCCGTGGAATGGTTTTGGGTATGTATATGCTTTTTATCGTATCTGCAAAATAAAGACTGGTGCTGTTTTTAATAAAAACCCGATACACATTGTGTGTGCCATTGTCATTTTTATTTTCATCAATGAATTGCATTCGCTCAATTTCGGCCATGTTTCGATGATGACCATCGCCATCTTTAATTCTTATTCCATAAAGGCTGTCGGAGCTTGCCGAGGTGTGGTATTTCAGGGCTGTCTGATTGGGAGGGGTGGCATTCGGTGGAAATCTAAATTCCACAAACTGACCATGCCTTTCTACATTTGCCCGTGTTAATAAATTCCAAGGCAGGTCCATTACTTCCCCGTTATTTAATGATGCAATGAGAAAACGGACTTGCTCGAGGAATTTTCTCCTAAAGCGATTCCCTCCAATGCTTGTTGAGCAATTGGGACAAGCAGGAGGAAACCTATCAAACACTTGTTGGTTTGGAAAATTTTGATTCCAAAGGCCTCTCCATTCGTTTATATGGGCAAGTTTTCTGCAACTACCCTGTGGACAGTAAAACCATTCTGGAAAATATTTTGCCTTCAATAACTTGCCTGGTGGTATTGCTTGACCAGGTCGACTTTCAATGGCTTGGGGCTGAATCAGACCTTCAATGTTGGGATAGCCGTTAACCCTCACATTGTTGATTAACCGCCGATCGTTTAACAGGTAGCTTTGCGCCTCAGGTAATAATGCTTGCTGTACATTAAGCAGATGGTGATTATTATGATTCATTATTAGTATGGCCACATATTGTTGATAAAAGGGCCAATCGTCAAATGGTAACACAATAAGACTGCCATTGTTTTTCGTTTCAATAATCGAACCAATTCCACCATAGGACGACACTAGTTTTCCCTTTTGAATTTTCTCATTACTCATGATACATTTCTTTAGTTTCTTCCTTGAATTCTTAATATGCAATCCGGGTCTATGCTTCGCAGGGATTTCATCAACTTAAATTCTTTTTTCCCGGGGTTATTGAAATAATTATAATCTACCAAATGTCCTTCATCGACTTCAGAGTTCCACAGCTCTCTAAGGGATTCCAACTTAATTCTCAGATAGTCTTTCTGTCTTTGAGAAAGACACCGGTCAGTTAGAAATTGCACCAATTCATTCATTTGGTCATCATTGATTGGTGTATTTGCACGTTGGCCTAGCTTGTGTCTTACATAACAAACAAGTAAGTTGCTTGCCAATCTATCAATTGTTGCAGCTGTATACGGAGTTGCGCTCAATGGCTCTACATATTTATAATATACATTATGAAATGCCGTGTAGTTCTCAAAAATGGACTTTTCTCTATTTCGAAATGGATTAAGAAGATTAACGACAATTCCCTTATGTTTCCTCGCTACACGACTCGACGACTGAATGTATTCAGATACGGACTTCGGTTGGCCAGCAAAAATCATAACATTCAGCCTTGGTATGTCAATTCCAACCGAAATCATGTTTGATGCCATTATTAAATCAACCCCGTTAACGTAATTATTTTCTCCTTGCAATGCAGTAGCACTTTCTGCTTTTGTTAGCATTGACTTTATCCTGCCGCTATCCTCCCTGCTGGTAAATTCTGAAACCCGGTTAAAAAACCTGGAATAAAGGTATTGCAAGTCACTTGGATGGTAGAATCCTGACATTAGGGCGCGTAGCTTATCGTAAATCTCTTGAGGTATGCGGCTTTTCGTTCTTCCCAGGTCTTTTAAACTGTTGTAGAATAGCACATATGACCAGTAGTTGTCTAGCTCGGCAATTAACCTACCTTTATCATCTGTAATTTGTTCCGATGCGGTTTGGTTTCGAAACTGCATAAAGAGCCTTATCCTAGCCAAAAACAGCAAGGCTGACAAATAAATTTCAGTCATTACGGATGTATGGCCTGTTGGAATCAATCCAACGTGTAGCCTTTTTTTGCTACCTTTATCAACACGTGAGAAAAAATTATCATCATAGGTTATCCCTTGAGCCGGAAATATATTTACCTGTCTATCATAAAGTTGACGAACAAGATGCTTCGTGTTTCGGGTAGTGGCAGTAGACGCAATTACCTTGGGCCTTCTTCCATTTTTGGTGGCCAATAACTCAATCATCGACTCAAAGAGCCCAACCATTGAGCCCAAGGGGCCATTAATGAGGTGTAGCTCATCTTGAATGATTAAATCTGGAGGCAAGCCATCATCTGTTGGTTTTGAGTTAAACAATTGATGCCCATTAGTATTTGTCAGATTTGCAAATTTATCCACTGTTCCAAAAAGCACACTGGGCCTTTCCTCATAAATCACATCATCAACATAGTAAATTGGAAGAGATTCATTACCACTGAAGTGACAGTGACCATTCATGCATTGCAAGCGCCCATTGTTATAAATTCCATTTAAAATGGCAGTACCATCACCATTTAAGGTGACAATCTTACAGCCACACCAGGGGCAATATGTGATCGGGAATGGGTTTTTCGATCGCATATTATTAAATTCTCGTTTATCAACCACATTACCACCGCTTAGGCCGTTTATGTTTTGAATGAATCTTCCAAATTTATTCGAATTACTGCCTAATTCTTGAGTATTATTGGGAGTCGTCGACACACCTACCCACATACCTATTGAAATAGGGTCTTGCCCCAATCCTAAATCGGCTTTAGTCCTCAGAAACTCCAGGGCACAAACCAGGAATGTTGCCCTTTCAAACTGCTGGGCAGTTAGCAGCCGCAACGTATAACGCATAATTACTGAAACCCCACCAGTAACACCCTCCAAGCGTCTTCTTGCAATAATTGTTAGGGCGGTCAAAGCCAGATAAGCTTCTGTTTTGCCACCTCCTGTTGGAAACCAAATCAGGTCAACCTCATTGCGATAATCATCTTCGTTTACAATGGTTGATTCAACATTCATTAGAAGGAAAGCCAACTGGAATGGATGATAGGTTGGTTCTAGCTTGGGGTTATCTTCAAATGTAATTTGCAATAAAGTATTTAAGTCACTAAACGACTCTTCATTGAATTCGCTTAGTTCCCGATCCTTCTTAAATAGAGGGTGGCGGGCAATAAGCATCTGCAAATACATGGCACTATTTGCAATTTTAAAGCATTGAAATGCATTTGGATTATCGTTTATGTAATCAATATTCTTCCTTAACCTGTTAACTAAACGTTTTTGTTTCTCAAGGATAGGTTCAATGGCTTGATGGTTATCTTCGCCACTAACTTTTATGCATTGCGTCTCATGCCATTTTTCATACTTATCTACAAAGCAATTTAGGTTTTTAATTATTTCCTGATCGTCCCAAGTCGACCAGCAAGAAATGTTTCTCAGCTTAAATGTTTCTTTGATTTCAACCAAGTCATCATTAATGGCATTGGAAAAATCTTTCACGAAGACCTCCGGCAAATAACTTGTTTTAATCCAATTAATTGAAGAATCATCCCCTCCCCACTGAACGGCACAATTAACCCCTTGGCCAAATGAACTCTCCTTCCTGTATAAATACTCATTGGTGTTATGCTCCTCGTCAATTGCATTATCGATAAGATCGTGATAATTTTTTAAATTTGGTGAATTTACAAGGACTTGCACCTGGAAAAGAGATCGTGATTTCCAATTGTCGTTCCAATTGTTCCGATTACGCAAGATCAATTTTATGATTCTCCTTCTTGTACCATCCAGGCTTTCCCTGGTAAAAACTTTGCGCTGATAACCGATATCTTCATTAATTCTCAGTATAGATCTATCTTCATCTTGCTCGCTCACGTCTATTTGTATACTTATTTCATAATCAGTCCTTTGGTGATAGATGTTATCAAACAAAAAGAGTAGTTTGTTCTTGACATACTCGAATTCGGCATTGTCGTTGCCCGTTGATTGTTTCCACGAATCATATATCTTGATGATGTCTTTACGAGCAAGGGGCACATTTCTCGCTCCGTCATCATTTGATACTTCTTTTTCTAACCTTTGTGTTAAGTGGATTGTTTTAGTTTCATCCTCAAAAAACAAAACATCTTTTAATGTTAAGCCATCTTTAATCTTGGCATCTAATGCTTCATATGATTTGTTTTTGTCAAATTCTTCAACTAAAGAATTGAGGCGTGTTTTGTTGACTTCGTAATCTTGTCCAGGGTTCTCGAGAATAACCTTTATTTGGCTAATTTCATCCTCACTCATTCGATGATACTTTGCATATTTGAAAGTCACATCAACCGATTGTGTTTCATTTTCAACACAAAATATTAACCCCATAAAGCTAGGATAGTATTTTTCTTGCCACGTTGGGTCAAAATCATCGCGCTGATTTCCTATTGCATCATCATCTTCTTCCTGTTCATCATCATCTTCTTCCTGTACGTTATCAGCATCAGCTCCCATTTCATTTTCGTTTAAGAGGTTGTGCTCGCTGGCAAAAGGATCAACATCGTCCCCTTCAAGATTTGCCAGCACTTGGTTACCAGCATCGCGCCGCGGAAACAAAATACCGGTATAATACTGATCATAAGCACTTTGGTTTATAACCTCTTCCTTATGGTGTTCATCACACAGAAAAACATCACATTTGGCACCTGGGCCTAATAAATGTCTGGTGATGACTTCTTTAAAAACTGTTCTCTGTTCATTATTTCCGAAAATGTCCATATCGTAAACCTTTATAAAATTATTCAATTCTTGAAATCATTCCTTGCTTAAGCGACTCTTGAATAAGGCCTTTCATAAAATCTTCACCTCCCTTTTCTTTGACCTTCTCAAGCAACTGGCCCATGTTGCCTGATAGTTGATAGTGTAATAAGTTGTCCTTTAAAGCTACACCAACCTTTGTGTTTTCTTGATTCATCTTTGCAGCTCGCCATATCTGCTGGCTTTCTGTCGTGTTTATTTTCCTATAATTTAATAAAAATCGAATAATTGATTTCATGTCATTCGAAAAATCAGGCGCGTTTTCACTGTTTTCAATGTAGGTTGGAAGTTGATTTACATATCGAAATCCAAATGATTTCAGGTCTTTTTGAAGCCTTTCAAGATCTATTCCGTCATACTTCTCTTGGAATATCTCAGCTAATTTATTTTTCCACAATTGGGCAAATTGTTGAACATTCAAGCCATCGTGGTAAATTTCGACAACCTTATCAAAAGAATTAGGTTTGTTATAATAGATGATTTCAAATTGTTCATCTTGTGAACGATTTTCCCATAAATCAAATAAATCATCCATTCGAACCAACCTGTTTTCGTAAATGACATTACCAGTTATTAAGGAGGACACTCCTTCTGAAAAATGAACGGTATATATTGACGAGTTCCATTCAACAGCTCTAATTTTATTGATTGTTTCTTCAAACATTGAATTAGGAGCTTCGTTTGGGTCTTTTTCGAACTCTTCCGGAAAGCTTATGCCTGTTATCTTTTTCCGCAATTTGTCATTATAAACATTTATTTCCTTGCCTAAAAAGCGTTGTAGTTGACTAACACCTCCATTCTCAAAACCACGGTAATATAATACCGTAAATTTTCCAATCAAGCCTTTTCTTAACATATGTTGGTAAGCCTCAAAATTATTACTTGACATTGAGTCTAAAACAAAATAGTCCCTCCCGCTATTTATATTTAACCAATCTCTCGTTCTTCGCTTAAAGGAGTTTTTAACCCGCGGAATGGTGTTTTTATTTTTACACATAAGAAAGTTATGAGTGTTTTCAAAATAATTTTTTTTTGGGTTATCTTCGCAACAGTTAGGTAAATTTTTCATTAACTCTTCTAACCAACCATCAATGGCAGAAAATAAATCTCCATTTATCTCCATTTCGTTCTCTATGTAGAAATCATAAAGCCTTTCTTCAATTTGCGTGTAAACCTTTTTTGCTTTTTCCTCATCGAATTCAATGGCAAGAAATGGATTAAGGAAAATAGCTAGTATGTGCTCCACAAGATTTGTATGCTCTAATAGGTCAGGTGCCTTTTCTACCATAATGTTCTTAAGCTCTTTTTTCTTCTCTTCTGCCCATTCGTAACTAAGGCTCTTGACATTATGTTCAGGGAAGGCAAAGTCATTATCTCTAAAAAAATAATACAGCTCTCTATATGAAAATGGATACTTTAGCATGCCTTGCTCTGGCAACTCGCTCCCGATATAAACCACTTTTTTTAATGGCTTACTTGGATCATTTAACCTATTGCGAGCAATATTAACCAAGTTGTTTTGTTGATACTTCAAGTCGCCAATCACTACAAGGACATCTATATCTTCAGCCAAATGGTTAGAGTTAGTAACATGCTCAATGTTTGAATGTAAGTATTGCTCAATGTTCCTTGAAATTAGAGGCACAAAATCATTTGTGTTTATATTGTAGCCTAAAATTGCAAGTTTATCGTACTGATGTCTTGTCAGCTTGAGGCTCTTTTCCATGAAATCCAAGAAACCCTTTATGTGGTTCTTTATTCGTTCTCTCAAATTAGATCTCGCACTTTCAGGAACATAATTTAGCTTGACAGACCTATTCCCGTATTGGTTTTTATAATCAACTAAAGACAAAATCATTCTCCCGTATTGTCGACCTGGTTGCGGATGGTTTGGCTTTAATAACTCTTTGAACCTGTGATTCTCACATTTAAAAAACCTAAAATCACTTACGAGGCCAAACTGAATTTCTTGATTAATAAAGACCAACTCGTCTAAAGTCATTTCCGGTTCAAAAAGTTTTTTCATTCTTTGGACTCCATGTAGAGCCAAAGTTCGAGCAATAACTTGGTTAAATGCCTCAAAGTTCTGAACATGATGTTTCACATCCCCCAGTCTGTCCACTGGTATCTGGATGAAGAATTCCTTACTTTTATTTTGTTCCAAAAACCAATCAATAACATAGGCCAACTCTTTAAAGAAATACCATTTTTTAGTTTGGGGCTCTAAGTATTCTGGCACTAATAAATCAAGGTCTTGGCAATCACCAAATACTGTATTTATTTTATTGCGGTATTTTAAAAAGTTTTGGTTTTCCATGACGCTCCTTTTAAATTGATAAGACACACAATTTCTTATTTTTCAACATATATTCGTATTCATAGTCATAAACCACATAACAACGGCATTCTACTTATGGAACACTTTGAGCAAACTCTTGGCCCTCGTACATTGTGTGTAAAACCTTTTGTTTTGCTTAAAGCTATTTACCGTGTTTTCAGTTATCAAAATAATGACATTACTTTCTAGTCCTTTAAAACGGCTAATTGAGGTGAAGTACAAAACACCTGGTTCTCTGTCATCATTAACATCCCAACCGCGCAAAGGCATATCGATGATTGAACCCAAACCCCCAATGGGATGCCCATTCACGCTGCCATCAACAATAATTAGGATATCATCAGCTGATAATTTTTCCAATCGAATTAATTTTAACATGACCTGATTTAGTTTATTTTCAAGACTCCCGAATCCATCAAATTCGATGAGTTCTACGTCAATTCCATCCGGAGTATTTCTGGCGGTTAGATTAAAGTCCGTTTTCTCTTTTACAAACTTGCAAATTTTGTGTGTATTGCGGTAATTATATTTAAGATCATAAATGAAAAAGTCTTTTGATTTTGGAACTTTAAATTTTCTGTTAAAGATGTTTTGATTTTCATCAAAGAAAAAAACAACATGACTTTCTTCGTTCGTAAAAAACAAAAGCATTTCCAACCACTGGTCGTCAAAGTCCTGTGCTTCATCTACAATTAAAACCTCGAACTTTTTTTTAGGTGGATTGGTTAACAGTATAGATCCAAACTTCTTTGGCAGCCGATTCTCCCTAAAATCGGCTTCTTGCTTAGTCTGGGCCATACACCAGTCCTTGTCATGTTTCAGTATATACTCGTAGGCAAATGTGTGAAAGGTTGACACGTTAATGTTTGAACCCACTAAATTGGCCTCCAGCGCCCGTGAAAGCATTTTGTTAAAACACAAAACTTGTACAAACTTGTTTTCGTTTGAAAAATCAAAGGCTGCACTACTAGCAAGCATTGTCTTTCCACTACCTGCACCACCCTTAACAGCAAGGCGCTTTATTTGATACATGTTTTCAAAAAAAGCCTTTTGTTCGTTTTCAAGGTAAAGAAACCTGTCTTCATACTTCTTCAGCAGTATATTCAAGGGCTGAACAATGCCAACTCCTCGCAACAAGCTTTTTTGTAGTTTATTTTGATATAGCTCAAGTGAGTCACCTTGTAAATGTGAAAGATGAATGTTTAATTGAGTAAATGCCTTTTTGATATATTTTTGCACCTCACCTAAATGAGAATAGTCCAATAGTTGCCAACTACTTATATTGGTGGGCGTGAAACCACCATCATTGCTATATCCTCCTGGGAACCATAGTATCCATCCCACGGGAACATTTTTTAATAAGCTACGGAAACGGTTCACGAAATTACTTTTATTCTTGCGGGCTTGCTCGTCAGGCTGAGGATCTGCCCTATGCCGATATTGAAACCAAGCATTCTCTTTTGCGGAATATGTAATTGGCCCGTCCTTCACCTCAATGATTATTACTCCGTTTAGCCGACCTTTACTTTTGTCTATGACCAAAAAGTCAATTTCATAATCTGTTCCTTCTCTTGCAGATATTCCACTAAAAGTTTTTTGATGATAAATATCATAATCATCCATGCTTAAACCAGATAATGCCTGATAAACAAGTTTCTCGCCTCTATTGTTATCGTCTGCTGGATATGTGGGTGGATAAATCATTTTGCTATAAGAGTATTGATGGTTAAAGTGCCGTTAAAACATTGGAGACAAATTAAACAAAATTCGAAGCTTTACATTTATCAGTGACCATTTGACACAACATACATCCACTGATTATATTTTCATTTTTCCTGGATAATTTTTTATCAAGCATCTGCCTTTTTCTTAAAATCCATTTGCTCCCCAAACACCCCCAACAACATCCTCGCCCTGCTCGCCTGCGCATACGCTGTTCTGTAATCCCCGTCTGTCATCTTGTGCGTATCCAGCACAAACACCACATCAGCCTCCAGCCCTTTGAAGGTGCGAATGCGGGTGTAATTGACCGCACCTGGCGACAAACGGCCGGTGTAGTTATCAACCGGTGCAATGGGATAACCGCCAATTTGTTTCACTTCGGCAAGGCAGCTCTCCTCCTTGTACGAATTGAGCATCAGCACGATCCGACCCGGGCTGATGCCCTCATCTCTCACAAGGCCCAGCCAGGCTTCACGCACCTGGCGCACCTGCTCCACGTCGTTGGCATAGGTATAGTTTCGTATTGGCAAGCCCTCAGGCGTGTGCTCGTCGCTTTGGATCGCCTCACCAATATATTCTTCCAGCTTCTTGATGATATTTCGGGTGTTGCGGCAGTTCTTCGTTAAATGGAAACTGGCAAAATGGCGGCTTTTCGGCAGCGTGCTGAACGCCCCAAAGATATCCTGGTGCTTGTCCATCAATATGTATTGGCTGCCAACGGGCCTGAGCAACCCCTCCAGGCTGTCGAACCACAGCTCGCGGAAGTCCTGCCCTTCGTCGATGATTAGCACGTCAAAGATCGGCTCTCGGCCCTGCAGTGCCTCGTGCAAGCGCGCCGCCACCTCATAAGCCCAGAAATCGGCCGTTTTGGCCTGCGCCATCCACCAGTCCTCATCGTCAATCATTCGCCGGGCGAAGTTGTGGTAGTTGTCAACCACCAGGCTTCCGTCAAAGCGGTTCAGCTCGAGGCTGTCGCGGATGTTTCCGGCAGGGATGCGGTTGAAGGTAAGCAGCAACACCCTGCGCCCTTCTTCCTGTGCTTCGCGCGCGATGCTGGTGGCCATCACCGTTTTGCCACTGCCCGCCGGACCGGTGATCACCAGGTTTTGATTGTGCCTGACCAGCTTTAACAGCTCCATCTGTTCTGCGGTGAGTCTGATGAAGCGCTCCTTGTCAGCTTCGAACTGCCGGTGCAGGGGCACCACCTGGCCCAGGCCGCGCAGGATGGGTTCTTTGAAGTGCCGTTCGTAATTCGCTAGGTCAACGCCGCGGCGGTCGGGTTCTTCCTCGCGGATTGAACGCATCAGCAAGGGCAGTTGCTTGTCGATAGTGTTGAGGTAGAGGTTATCTATGAGTTTGAGCCTGGTGATGTTTTCCGGCAGAAATTCGGGTGCCGTGTATTCCGGGAAACACACTGCCCAACCGAAGGGCACGAAGCTGCTTATGCCGGGATAGCGTGCCAGCAGGCATTTGAGGTTTTCGTTCACTTGCGTCACCGGGTTTTCGATCTCCTGGCGGTTGCTGTACCACCGGTTGCTCTTGCCGTCGTAGGCAATGTTGCCGCCTTTCACTTCGATGAGCAGCACGGCGTTGAGGCGGCCGCCGCTG
>SL_3KL_010_SEDDRAFT_10002404_pt1 | contig 17124 bp, 21 predicted proteins | sample SodLakKL_010_SED_2_FD_10381 | JGI IMG/M metagenome (IMG submission 10381) | reverse complement strand
TAATCATAAAAATAAAAGAAAATATTTTTTCAGTTTAGATGAATTCAATAAATTTATAAAGAACAATAATATTTCTGATGTAAATTATTTAAAGGGTTTAGGTTCTTTATCTATTGAAGACTGGAAAGAGGTAATGAAAAAACAATCCTTCTTTAAAATAACTAAAGATAGAAGCTCAAATAAGTTTTTAGATATTGCATTTGGAGATTCCGCTAATAAAAGGAAAAAGTGGTTAGAAGGAGTAGAAAAATCAAAAATTTAAAAAACAAAATAAGTGTTTGATTATATAATATTTAAACAAATTAATATTAACAAAATATATTTAAGATGAAACTGAATAGACCAATAGTATTTTTTGATGTAGAAACTACAGGAGTAAATATAACAAATGATAGAATCATAGAGATTGGTATGATTAAGATACACCCTGATTTTTCTAGAGAAAATTATTCTAAAAGAATAAATCCAGAAGGAAAGGAAATTTCTGAAAATGCCTTTGGAAAACATGGAATTAAGTTAGAAGATCTCGAGGATTGCCCAAAATTTTCTGAAGTTGCTAATGAAATTAAAGATTTTATAGAAGGGTGTGATTTGGGTGGTTATAATTGTAAAAAATTTGATATACCTATTTTACTTGAAGAATTTTTAAGATGTGATGTTAAAGTAAATGTAAAGGATTTTAATATTGTTGATATTTATAGAATATTAATGAAGGAAGAGTCCAGAAAACTTGAAGATGTTTATAAAAGATTTGTAGGAAAAAGCCTTAAAAATGCTCATAGTGCAGATGCAGACATATATGCAACTATAGAAATTTTAGAAAAATTTGAAGAAAAATTTGATATTCCAGAAACCCCTGAGGAAATACATAAGTATACATTTGAAGATGATAATACTATTGATTTTGAAGGTAAACTAAAGAAAAACGAAAAAGGAGAAATAGTATTTAACTTCGGAAAATATAAAGATAGAACCATGAGAGAAGTTTTTGAAATGGATAGGGGGTACTATGACTGGTTAATGAAAATTGATATGGGTAAATATACTAAAATAATATTTCAAAATATCATAAATTTCTTAGATACCGAAAAAAAATAATAAAAATAATTAAAAATTATGCCTGAAGTAAGAAAAGTTACTACAGACCAAGTAGACGAAAGATGTCCTGTATGTAAAGAGGGTTGGATGAGACCTAATGGTATTGTGTTTCAAACAGCTTCATCTAAATATGAACATCAATGCACTAATTGTAATTATAAACAATCATATTCAGTTAGATATCCACATTCATTTAGTTAAATAAAATATTATGAAATATTTTGCATCAGATTTTCATTTTGGGGATCCTAGAATAGAGAATAGTGAGAAATACCAAAACGTTTTTATGAGACCTTTTTTAACTCAGTATAGTCAAAATTATAAGATTATGTCTGAGTTAATATCAAATATAGATCATGAAGACGAATTATATGTTATAGGGGATGTTTTATATGATGTTGACTATAAACATGTGTTAAATAATTTACCAAAATGTAAAAGGATTATTTTGATAAAAGGAAATTATGATGACGATAAATTAGATGTATTAAGTGAGTTTTTCCACGAAATACATGATGAATTAACTATCCAAATAAATGGTATGGATTTTTATCTTAATCATTATCCAACAAAGGTAAGAGAATATTTAAAACACAAACCTGGAGTATTTGGTATAACTGGACACATTCATGGATTATGGAAGATTAAACCAAACATGGTAAATGTAAGTACAGATGCGTGGCATTTTAAACCTGTTTCAGAAAAAGAAATATTGTTTATAAAAAATGCCGCTGAAAAATATTATGACGAAAACGTATTTTTTTAATTATGGATATAAAATCGGGACAGGGTTACCCATCATCTTCATTAAGTAATTTTGCACCACATCCATTTGAAATAGACGGTGTACAGTGTAATAGTATGGAAGGATTTTTACAATCATTAAAATTTAAATCTCCTGAAATGCAAGAAGAGGTGTGTAAATTAGTTGGATATGCAGCTAAGAAGAAAGGCAAAAATAAAAATTGGTACCAAACACAAACTTTATATTGGAAAGGAAAGGAAATAAAAAGAGATTCCCAGGAATATCAAGATTTGTTAGATAAAGCATATACCGAATTATATAAAAACAAAAAGTTTGCAAAGGCACTTGCTGCAACAGGAGATTCTAATTTGACTCATTCAATTGGTAGAACAAAAGAATCAGAGACTGTATTAACTAAAAAGGAATTTTGTTCTAGACTAATGAAACTTAGGGATTTTGGAACATTAAAAACTCAAAAAAATAAGAAAATATTTTGAAGACAATAAAATTACCTATAAGTAAGTATATAGATAATAAATTTAGGGAATATTCGCTATATGTTTTAATGCAAAGAGGAATTCCCTCTTTTTATGATGCACTAACACCTGTGCAGCGATATATTTTAATGAATTCCCCTACTTCTTTTAATAAAACCCTTTCTATTGTAGGAAAATCTATACAAGAAGGTTATCATCATGGGGATAAGAGTTTAACAGGTGCTATTTCTAAATTAACTAGACCATTTGGTTCATCATTACAAGTACTTGAAGGGTATGGGTTTTTTGGTTCAGAAGTTTGCCCTGAACCCGCTGCACCTAGATATACTTCTGTTAAAATTTCTAAGACAGCAAATGAGATTCTAAAAAAATACAATCATCTTAATACTAAGGAAAAAGATGGGCCATATGTTCCGTTTTGGATGGAGGTTCCTATAGGATTAACAACTCCTATTGTGGGTATTGCTGTTGGATATAAAACAACAGTTTTACCTAGAAAACTAGAAGATATTAAGAAATTTTTAGAAGGAAAAATAAAAACAATAAAGCCACATTTTTCTAATTTTTCTGGAAAAATAAAAAAATACAAAAAAGATGGTCCCAAAACTAATTGGATTATTTCTTCTGATATAAAAGTAAGTGGAAATAGAATTAATGTAAATGGAATACCACCAATTCTTAAATATAATTCAGTATTAAGAAGAATGGATTGGTTGTTTGGTAGATTTGAGGGTCGTATTAGGGTATTAAATAATTCAAATACTAATGTAAATATAGATATAGTTTACACAGGGAAAAGAACAGATGAATGGGAAGAAATACAAAATTATATACATAGAATTTTTTCTGTTATTGTATCTGAAAGTCCTGTTTTTATAAAAGATGATCAAGTTTTAGTTTATGATACAGTAGAGGAATATCTGGAAGACTATAAGTGGCAAGTAAAGAGACTAAAATATTTTCATTGTTTACATGAAAGGGATTTTTTATCTGTAGAATTTGAATTTAATAAAATAAAAGCAGAATTCATAAACTTTGTTTTAAAGAAAAAAAGATCTGTACAAGAAATAGATGACTTCTTAAAAATCTTTTCTGATAGAATAAAAGATAGGTTAGAGAGAATGACATCTAAAAAATTCACAAAAGATGAATTAAAAGAAACAGCTAAAAAAATAAAGGAATTAGAAAGAGATCTTAAAAACAAAGAAAAGGAATTAATTATAAAGAAAAAAGATTTTGAATCTACAGAAGATCCTACACTTAAAAGAGGGGTTTCTTCTAAAATAATAAATACAGATTTATTTGATGTAGATGACATCAAGGAAATAGATGGTATCTATGTATGGGAAGGTGAAGATATTTATGAAGACGTTTTAGAAGAAGAATAATTATAAAATATTATGCTTTTTTAAAAAATCCTTTAATATTTTCATATTTTTTTCGTCCAAATAGTTAAATACATATGTACCTACATTTGAAAATATAGAGGATAAAAATTTACCATACGTCTTTTCTAATTTATTAAGACTATATTCTAATAAATCTGTGTCGTTTAATATAAAGGTGGCTTTTAAAAAGTGTAAAAGAAAAAAATCATCCATATGTCCCTTTAATAAATCTGCTATATATTTCTTCATTTCTTTATTAGCATGTAACAATACATCTAAAGAAATGGAATTATTTCTAAATAATAATTCTTCTATTGGTTCATAGAAATTATCTATTATACAAATGTATAATTTACTTCTATCATCTATTATACCTGAACGTTTTTTTATTATTTTTTCCTTTATAATTTCCCTAACTTCTTCAGTTGCGTCACGTATATACATATCTATAGGAAGTAATAAATCCCTTGAAATATTTTCATTAATTAAGTCTATTGAGTATTCCAGGGCCTCGGGTATGTTATATTTTAATGACCTTCTAAAGGCTTCTATAGGATTATTAAAACCAATTTTCTTTAGATTATTTAAAATATCATCTTTACTTTTTGGTTTTAAGATAGATTCATTTACGTATTGAGCCCTCATGTGTATTATATTTTAGATATATATTCAAAAAGTAGCTATGCCAAATAAACTAAGCTTAGAAAAATATATTCAATTAATAGATAAAGAACTAAAGGAAGAAGGGTTGACTCCTAAAGAAAGAGACGAGATGTTTAATTGTGACGAAAATGCTGATTTAGTTTCTCAGGGGTATGAAAAAAATAAAGACCCAAAGGCCATAGCTGGAGAAATGGATAGAAATCCTGTTTATTTATTACATTCAAAGAGAATGGATGAAAAACGAAAACCTACAACAAAAAAGGGAAAAGATAAGAAATTTAAAAAAGTCATGGATGAGTTTTCTAAAGGAAAACTTAAACCAAAACATTCCGATAAACCTTTAGATCCTAAATCTGAAAAGGACCGTAAACAAGCATTGGCAATAGCTTATTCTGAATCTGATTTAAGTGAAGCAGTAAAAAGATCCTTAAATGAAGATAGAAAGAAAGCTCATATTACACCTGGTATGAGATATGCAATAGATTTTTTAGAGGCATTTGGATTTAATTTACTTAGTACGGATAGACAATTAAGAAATGGTACATTATATTTTGTAAGTCCTGAAAATGAAGAATATGCTATTTTTAAAACTGGTTATATAAGAAAAAAAGTTGGTTCAAAATATGATAGTAGATGGCAGATTATAAATGATTATTTTACTAAATTTGACCATAAACTAGATAAAGTTGTTTATATAGACGATGACACATATAAAAAATTAGCAGAATTAACTTATTTGATCTATAAAAAATAATGCCTATAATAGTTTAAAAATCATTAATATTAAAAACTTTTATTACCCTTGTTCATAATAAGAATAAATGTAAAAATTATTATTATGGCAAAAACAATAGAGTTTAAAGTTAATTCCCCAAAACCTTTCTGTAATTATTTAAAGAAATTCTCATCAATAGATAGTACTGTTTTATTTGAAGTTGATTTAAAAAATAAGGGATTTATAGCAAAGTCTCCTAATGAAGAACGTTCTATAGTTAAATATGGAAATATTTCTTTTGAAGATGCTGGGTTTAAAACTACTTCTAAATCTGATATAAGAATTAAAGTGGGCATCTATAATATATCTCGCCTTATTAAAATCATGGAACAGTTTGGTAGTGAATTAACCTTTACTATAAAATATGATGACATTATAACTAAAGATAAGAGCAAAGATTATGCAGCTACTTCATTATTGTTATGTAATGATGAAATTAAATTTAGCATAGAGTGTACATCTTTAAATATTTTTAAATATATCTCTGATGATCTTTATAATAATGTAATTAGAAAGGTTGATGAAGTAATTACATTTGATTTTACTAAAGAGACTATTGAGAGAATAAGTGCTTTATGTGAATTAGACAAGGATTTTAAGTTATTAGAATTTAATAATAAGAATGGTAAATTATATGCTAAAGGAAAATCATTTGAGTTCTTAATTGTACCTACAATAAATTATGAAATTAAGATTCCTATATATAAAGACCAATTTAATAAAATTGATGTAGAAAAATATAGAGTTCATATTGCAGAAGATAGAATGTTATTTTCTTCTTTAGATACAAATACAGAAGTAATTGTTTCTAAAGTTGAAGTTGATGATAATTATGAAGAAATATCCAATGACCTTTAATATATGAATAAAGATATTAAACACTTAAGTTTAGACGAATTATCAAAAATATTAGGAACAACTGGAAATAACATTAAAAGAGACCCCATTTACAAAGATATAATAAAGGTAAACAAACAAAACCCCCAGACTACATTATTCAGTTATATACCATTTATAAGCAAGAGAAAAAAGCATGATAGACTCTTGATAGACTATATAAATGATATAAATTATATAAATATTTTAGATCTTGATATAGAGGAAATGGATAACTGGTGTGATGAAGACCTATTGCCATTTAAAGAATATACTCTATATGATTTTTGGCATTACCTGATTAATTTATATGAATCTGGGTATATTGAAATTAGTCTAAAAACAGAAACTATAAAGGAAAAAAATATAGACTGGGGATTTGATGATGACCCTTCTATTAACGTTTTCTTAAATAAATTGCCTTCTGAAATAGACGTCAAAACAAAAATGATATTTGATACATCAGATATGAGTGATGTATATTCATTTATTGGCATAGAAGAGGATAGTCCCATTGAGAATATTTATAACTACCAAGATTTAATATATCAACCTGGACACTTACTTAATAAGTTATTTAATGTAAAAATTGAAGGAGTAGGTAAGGGTGAAGTTCTTTGTGCATTTTTATTTTCTGGTAGAATAAATGGGGTAAGTGATAATTATGATTTATTAACAAATCAGGGAGAAAAGATTGAAATAAAAAGCCCTAATAAATCATCCTTTAGGTTTGGTACAAAAGCAGGTGTAGGAAATTACAACTTTTATAAAAATATAGAATATACATGTAAGATGGCCAAACAGTTGATTGAAAAACATAATAATGATATTAAGAATAGTGTTTCTGATGATTTGTACACTCTATTAAAAATGTTATCTTCTGATAAAGAATTTCGTGAAAACTCTATTGCCATATTTTCTAGAGTCAACTCAGCAGAAATTAGTTCAAGTATATTAGAACTTATAGATTTATTCTATCATATAGCACATACAGAACTTCATGATTCTGAGTTTGATTTACAAAAGGACTTTATTTATGAAGATGTATTTAATAAAAAGTATATAACAAATAGTGATATTTATAATGTTCTTAAATCTATAGAGTATGTAGAGAACCCTGAAAAATTTAAAATAGATATAGACGAAGAAATTAAATCCTTTTTCAACAACATAGATAAAATATTACTATTCAATGAATTTGATAAGGAAATATATCTATATAATTCGCATAAAGATATATCCGTACAATGTATATCACAAGGAGGATTAAAGGTTATAGGAAAAAATATTTTTAAAGATAACAATAATATTAAAGAAACATTTGAAAAGTGGAAGAAAAATAAAGAATTGAATTTCTATGAATTATATAAAAATACTCTATTAAAATGTTAAGTTACTGTTAATATTCAATATTTTCATACTTATTTTAGTGTTCTATAAAAATATATAATAAAAGAGTGCTCTAAAACTAAAATAAGTGTTGTAATTTGGGTAAGAAAAAGAATTTAACTAAAGACGACCTTTTAGATGTTAGTATTTATGAATCATCTAAAAATAACCAAACAAAGAATTACAAGAACAGAACTCGCTTATTGGACATACCTATTAACGTTAAGTGCCTTAATGTAAAACAAAAGGAACTTAAAAAGGCCATTGAAGGTAAACAGGTTGTAATATCTTCAGGCCCAGCGGGAACTGGAAAAACTTATGTTAGTCTACTTACTGCTCTCCACATCCTTAAAACTGAACCCCAGTATTCTAAGTTAATACTAGTTAAATCATTACAAACAATTAAAGGGGAAGACATAGGATATTTACCAGGTGACCTTAAAGAGAAAATGGAACCTTATATGTATTCATTTAAAGGTAATCTGGATAAAATATTTGAATCTTCTTATGTAACTAGTGCACTGTCAGAACAAGGTATTATAGAAGTATTGCCTATAGCTTTTGTCAGAGGTGTTACTATAGATAATGCTATAGTGATAATTGATGAAGCACAGAATATAGATATGCATACTTTTAAGACAATAATAACTAGAATAGGGTCCAATTGTAAAATGATATTTTTGGGAGATGTAGAGCAAATAGACCGTAAGAATAAAGAAGAATCATGTTTAGAAAAGGTTTCTAAGTTATTCGGAGATAATGAATATGCTTCAACAGTAAATTTTACTGATGATGAAAGTGTTAGAAATCCTATAATTCCAAAATTATTGAAAATACTTAATGAGTAGTTAATAATAAGTAAAATACAATTTTTGGAATAAGGGGCCTTTTGGCCCCTTTTTTCATGTTAAAAAAATGTTAAAAATCCAGAAATTATTTTTTAGAATCAATATTTTTTGTTATATTTGCCTTATAATACAATTTTCACACTAAAAACAAAAAAACACAATGAGTATTTTTAAATGGAATGAACTAATATTATTACCAACCACTAAAACTACTAGGATAATACGTGACATCACAAGAAACAACCAACCATTACAATTTTCTGAAAATGGATATGATTTTATTGGTGATGAAACTGATGCCATCGATTTTTATGATATTTTTGTTGTATCAGGCGACGAGGATATCAATGTAGGCGATGTTTATTTATATAATGAAAATCATGATGCCAACAATCCTAAATGGAAATTCAGAAAGTGTTCAAATGTTAGTTTAATGCCAGGTGCTGGTGTTTTTTATGATGGTAATGCCCACATATGGTGTAAAAAAATAGTTATCTCCTCTGAGTTAATATCTAATGATATTACCGTAATGTCAAATAATGACATAAAAAAATGTGTTGAAAACCACTTTGATCTTGATAAACCCAAAAAAGTGCTTGTTGAGTATGAAATAACAAGTAAAGGTATAGAAGGACATAAAACAAGCACAGGATTAAAGAACATTCCAAAAAGCATAAAATTCATCTCAATTAATGATATGTCAGTTGATGATCTTGCAGAAGTAATTAAACTGTGGTTTAAAACTGCTCCCAATATCAGTAATGGTAGAGGATATTATTCAAGTAGAGATTATGAAGATTTGAAGAGTGATATTAAAAAGTGGTTAATGAAAATATCTTTAAATAATAAATTATAAAAAATGATTGAAACAAGAGAATATACATCGCATGACTTTGAAGAAGGCAAATGCACTTGTTGTGGAGATTTTTCAGAACAAATTGTTATTGGTAAAGGTATGTGCGTGGATTGTGTTGAAGAAATAAGATTCTTTGAAGAAACAACAAGAGGATTGTAAAATGAAAAGGATTTTAGGTTTTATAAAAAAATATCAACTTTTGTTGCTTATTTTAACCTTTTTAACCGGTATATTCTTTTTATATGTAAAAGATTCGCAAATCATATTAATAATACTCTGGGTATCACTTGTTTCAGAAAAAGTATACAGTATTATTAAAGAAGAAACAACACACAACAAAAAAATTGAGGAGTAATTATGAAATCAAAAGTAAAAGAAATAGAAGTAAAAAATCCAAAACTAAAGGATGATATAGCTCGTTACAACGAGATCAGTGAAAAGATTAAAGAGCTTAATAAAGAAAAGGATCTCATTAGAGACGAGATACAGAAAGAGGGAAAGAATACAGTTTTTTCTTTTTTTAAAAGGAACAAGGTTTTTGTAAAAAGTGTTAGGTTTTTAGTTGATGGATTTTCTTGTATGTTTTCTTTGAATGATAGGTATAAAAAAATTGATGAAGAAGAATATGAAGAGTTGAAAAAGAAATACAAAGACGAGTTTGTAGAAGAAAAAAAGGTTAGTTACTTCAATTCTAAAATACTGATGAAATACAAAGATCAGATTTTAGATATTTTAATGAAAAGTGATGTGATTCCCCCTGAAGATAAAAGTCAATTAATAATGACAGATACTACTTATCTTATTAGAAGGGGTAGTATTAATAAATTAGAAAAAATGACATACAAAAGCGCTAATAAAGCTTTTGAAGATATTGAACCTGTGTTCTCAATCATTGTGAATAAGTCATAGTGTGTGTTTTTAGGTGAGGGAGGGGCTAAGGTCCCTCCCATTTTAAAAAAATTAATTATGAAAAGAATTTTTATTTTTACAGTATTTTTAATTTTAACATTTTTACCGTTTGTTAACGCAAATGAAACCTATAATGATGGGTTTTGGGAGGAAGACGAAACGTGGGTAGATAACTCCCCAGGGTTTGATTTGGGAAACAATGAATCAGTTATTATTTACCACCAAGTAAATACACATGAAGGAGTTAGCCTAACATTTCAAAATAACGGAATTTTACATGTCCATAATAAACTAATTGTTTATGGGGATTTAGAAGTAAGAAATAATCTAAGCATTATAGTTGAAGATGGGGCGACATTAATATTTCATGGAAATGTTGTGATGAATAATAACGCCACTTTAAATATAGATGGGGACTTTCAGGCTGACAGTATATTTGGTAACAATAATAATAGTTTTACTGGTGATGGGAATATTTATACAGATTACTATGAAGGTATAAATGATGGGAGCTTTAATGGTATTATTCATGTGGGTGAAGGGTTACCTATAGAACTACTATATTTTAATGGCAGTGTTCTAAATGGGAATGTAGAACTTGAGTGGAAAACAGCAACAGAAACTAATAATTCTCATTTCATTATAGAAAGAAGCTATGACTTAGAATATTGGAAAGAAATAGCTAGAATACCAGGTTCTGGAAATAGTAACACTCCCATTACATATTCTTATATTGACCAACAAGTACCTAAAAAACTAATATATTATAGGCTCACACAGTTTGACTTTGATGGAAAATTTGAAGTGTTTACCCCAATATATGTAAATAATGTTGATATTAACAACATTGATATTGAAATATATGACTTAAATGGAAGAAGATTATATGGAGACCTTTACCAATTTGAAGGACAACCTATAATAATCAAATATGAAATAGGAAATAAAATAATAATTCAAAAAATTATATACAATGGACGAAATAATAATTAATGAAACTGCAATAATTAGTGCTATTACAGAAGTAAAAGCAAGGACCTTTCAAAAAGTAAAAGGAAAAAAACATACTTGGTATATAGCCATACAAAAAAATGCAGGAGATTACATTTATTGCGCATCAGAAACAAACCGAGGTGGGTTTGGGGGCTCTGAAATTGAATTTAATTTTCCTGACGGAACATGTGATAAAGTAAAGGGACCTTGGCATTCAAATACTACAGCACTATTTAATGACACCGGAATCGATTTGTCTGACCAACATGCAACCTTTGGAGTTATTTGTAAAGAAATTGAGCATAGTAGAAGTGATTATCAAAAAATAGCTAAGGGTATATTTCACATAGATGATGATTGGGTAGTTGGTAAATTTAACAGGATTGAAGATTTGGCCCAAAAAATAGCTAATGAAAAGGGAGAAAGAGTAAAGTATTATAGTCAATCTACAGGAGGATCTTCTTCTTTTTATAAAGATCCTGAATAAAAAATGTAAAAAAAACTAAAACTAATACTAAAATTTTGCATATTAATATTAATTAATTTAACATATGTACAAAATTATAAAAAACAAATGATGGTCAATGTTTACAACAATGTTAGAATACAAGTGTGAATGGTATGGAGTAAACCTATTGAAGATAGGTAGATTTGAACCATCTTCAAAGACTTGTTCCAACTGTGGTGCAGTAAACAAAGANNTAACTTTAAAAGATAGAGANTGGATTTGTGTTAATTGTAATACTAAACACGATAGAGACATCAATGCTGCTGTGAATATTAAAAACTTTGCGTTAAGAAATTATGTATCTGGGACGGATACTAAAACTCGGAACGAACTGCCTACATTAGTGGGAGTGCTGACTTCCGAAGCCCAACCCATCGCCTTTGGCGTGGGTGGGTAGTTCACAAACATAAAATAAAAACAGGTACTGTCTTAATAAAAGATGAAGAAGGTAAGTTGCATGAATGTTTTGTAACAACACTAAAAGTTAATAAATAAAGTATGAGCAACGTTAGTAAAGATTCTTTATTTGAATTAAGAAAGAGAGCCGAAAAGGTCGTTGACTTAATTGACAAAATGCATGATAACTTTCCTTTAAACCCAAGGGAAAATAAAATTGTGGCAATTATGGCTTGTATTCAAGATGCCTACAAAACCGGATTAAGGGATAATGAACCTACAAAACCGGATTAAGGGATAATGAATTTAAATAACTTTAATAAAAACAAAAACAAATGAAAAAAGAAAAAGTTATTGTTAAAAACTGTGATACTTGTAATCACTCACGAGTTGGTGGCCATAGTTTTAGGGGGAACTGTACAAAGTGTGATAATAATTACAGCAATTGGGTGACATCCAAATAATTTTTAACAAAACATTAAAATAAATTTAAAAACAAAAACAAATGAAAAAAGAAAAAGAATTTCCAGTTAAATTTTGGATTATTTTAGGTGTTACTGTGTTGGCATCAATCTTTGCTATTTCAGTGGCAACAGGCTACTTAGGTGTTGGTCAATTAGGTGTTGAATTTAATTTTTAAATAATATAGAAAGTACTAGATTTAAAGTTGTAGGAAAACCCTATCATTTAGAAGCAATAGGCTTAATTGTGTTTATATAGACGGAATTAAACTACTTATTGAAAGTAATTCAAAAATTATTAAAATAATAAAATATAAAAATATTTAAGAAATTTTCCAATTATGGAAAAATGAGAGCAAAACTAAAAATTAATTAATTATATTAACTAAAAAACAAAAAAATGAAAAAAATGAGTAAACTTTTGATGTTGGGACTTCTTATCCCAATGTTTGCAATTTTCACAGTTAGTTGTGAAAAAGACGACTGGTCTTCTGACGACCAAAACTTCCAAGCCGAAGTAACCTTCGGTATTACTAACCCACTAGAATATCAAGCAAAATCTGATGACTTTGATATTGAGTGTATTGATGAACTTCCTGAATATGCACGTATTACTATTGATGATGAAACCTACATGCCAGAATTAATTTGGCATGATGACGGTAATCTCTACACGCAAGTCTTAAAACTTGCTTCAGGTAATCATGAAGTAACATCATTTGAATTATTGGCAGCAGATGGGGAAACCATTATTTCTGCAACACCAGCAGAAGGTTCAGAATTTGCTATTTATGTTGAACAAACAGTTCCATTTACTTTTGAAACATCAGTATTTGATAAAACTGAAGTAGATGTTGAGGTATTGTGTTTTAACACCGCACATTTTGATGATTTTGGTTTTAACTGGTTTAACATCGGTCAAATTGAAGTTTCTGAAATTCCTTTCTTTGGTGACATATGTCATCAAGAAGAAGCGTTTGGTGTTCCTTATTTAGATGTTTTTGATATTGAAGATTACCCTATTGATGTACCTGCACTGTTTGAAGTTAGAACATCAGTGAAAATTCTTCCCGATGGTGAATGGAAAGATTTAAAAACATTTACTAATTATACCCCTCCACATACATATTCAGATAAACCTGTTAGAGTTGAGTGGTTCACACATTCAAATTTAGATTTAGAATTTAAGTTTGAACTTTATGTTTACAATTTTAATGGAGAACTTGTAAATGTTTGGGATTATACATTTAATAGTGACGACCCACTTGTTCCAGAAACAGATGGTGTGGTTGACTTTGTTATTGGTGGTTGCTGGTATGATGGTACACCACCACAATTGCCTTTAACTTGGTAAAATTAATTTAAATTGGAAGGTCATTTTTGTGGCCTTCCAATTTCACTTTTTTAAAAACAAAAAATAAATATTATGAAAAATTTTAAAATTTTAAGTGTTCTGGTTTTATTTTTCGTTGGTCTATTTTTCGTTGGATGTGAAAAAGACTGGAATGAAAAACCTGCAACACAAGGAGATACTAAAGTAGAGGTTGAATTTGGTATTATTAATCCATTTGAATTAAAAACAGGTGATGTTGATGGATTTGATATCGAATGTGACCAAACTATTGCAACCCACGCACAAATTGTTATTAATGGGCAAACTTATACACCTGAACTCATAATTATTGGAGATAAGATGTATACTGAAGTCATTAAATTTGAAAAAGGAGTGTATGAGGTTGAATCATTTATGTTAATAAATGGTGATGACATTATTTCTGCAACACCAGCAGAAGGTTCAGAATTTGCTATTTATGTTGATAAACCAGTACCCTTTGAATTTGAAACACTAGCGTTTGATAAAACAGAAGTGTCTGTTGAAGTACTGTGTTATAATGAAGCACAATATGAAAACTTTGGTTTTAATTGGTTAAACATTGGACAGGTTGAAGTTCATGAGATTCCTTTCTTTGGTGACTTATGTATTGACCCAGATGTAAATTATACTGGTTCTGGTTATGATTATCATTTTGACCCATTACACGACAACTATCCAATTGATGCTCCTGCAATATTTGAAATAAGAACATTTGTTGATTGGGGTAATGGTGATGGATGGGAAGATTTGAAGGTGTTTTCTAATCTTGATGAAAATGGTGAGTTTATTCCTAATAGTCCTGTAATTGCCGAATATTTTACACATTCAAGTGGTGTTATTGACTTTAGATTCGAACTTTGGGGTTGGGATTTAATTGAAGATGACAATGGTGGTATATGGGATCATATTCATTTTGACACATGGGAATTTGATAGTGAAAATCCACCAGAAACAAACGAGTTTGGTGTAATTGATTTTTATATCGGATATTGTGTATATGGTTCAAATCCAGAAACCACATACCCACCTTCAAACGGTAATCCACCAAATCTTATAGGTAGTGACGAAACTGCTTGGGGTGGTAATACACTTGGTGGTGGTGGTGCTTGGTGGTTTTATTTTGAAGCAGAAGATGCATTAACAACATATGGTGGAACACCAATGCCAATTTATGCTGGACAAAATTTGATTGAAGGTGCATCAGTAAGAATTGAACAAGTTGGTGAACAGTTTGATATGATTATTGATTTAGGACAGAATATGATTCTACAAGATGGACATGAAACAGTTAAAGTTCAAAGGTATTTATATCAGGAAATACCTGAATCAAGACCTGCTCCAGGTCAATTCACCACCTACAAGGGAAATCAACTTGTAATACCGGGTATTTCTTGGACTACTTCAGGTCATTATTATGCTGTTCATTTAGATGTTATTGTGTTGGATTAAACCATAATTAATTTGATACTTTAAAACGGGTTCAATTTGAACCCGTTTTTTAAATTTTTTTTAAAATTTAATAAATAAAGATAACAATGACCTCCCATTTTATATTAGATATCATATTATCAGTAGGCTTAATTGCGTTTATAATAGACGGAATTAAATTACTTATTGAAAGTAATTCAAAAATTATTAAAAGAAAGGGATATAACAATAAAGATGAATTAACTATATTACTTTCTGCTTATAATGAAGAAAATATTCTTAAATCTATTGATACATTTAAAAAACATACCTCTAATCTAGTTATAATTAATGATAATAGTACAGACGATACATTATCTAAAATACTTAGTATTGGAGAAATAATTAGTGAAAATATTTGCAAAAATGAAATAGTGTATAAACTAATCAATGGTAAACACACATATTTTATTATTCATAATCTAAAAAATGAAGGTAAGGTTCCTTCAATACACAAGGGATTAGAATTTGTTGATACTAAGTATGTTTTTATTTGTGATGCTGATATTCATTTGAGTAATGATTTTGAAATGCCTATTACATTATTGGAAGAAGAAGATATTGATAGTGTTGCATTTTCAGTGCTACCAAACACAAATAAGAAATTAGGTGTTTGGTCTAATATTCTTGTTGCACTTCAATCACACGAATATCATAAGTCAATGAATATTGGTCGTCAATTTGCGAATAACACCAAATCAGTTGAGTGTATTTCAGGTGCTGCAGGATTATTTAAAACCGAAAGATTACTTAAACTTTCTAAACACCACAGCACTGAATTTAGTGGAGAGGATTTGGAGAGAACCCTACTTGAATTATTTGATTATGGAAAAACATCATTTGTTGATAAAGTAATTTATACAGATGTTCCTGAAACGTTTATGGCGTTATCAAAACAAAGAATATTTGGTTGGTGGCCAGGACTATATAGAGTGTTTCCTTTATTATTTAATATTTCTAGAAAAAAGGGAATTCAGAAGAGATTAAAATATGAAACCTTTTATAATATGCTATCAACAGTTTTAGATCCTATAAAGGTTGTTATGTTGTGGCTACTATTTTTAAATGCTAATTGGTCAGTACTAATTGCATTATACATAGTATACCTTATTTTTGAGATTTATATGTATTTTAGAATAAAAATTAGAACTGAATATAAAATAAAATATTCTCCGCTTCAAATATTTTTATATCCTATTTATGGGATTATTCAATTACATTTCAGGATTTTTGCAATGATAAGATTATTTTATATGAAAATTAAAAAGAGAGTTAAACCCCTAAAGTATAAAGGTTTAGCTTCAATATTGGTATTGTTATTATCTTCTTTATCGTTTTCAAGTAATGCAGAAGAAATAGAAGAAATTAAAAATGATGATAAATGGAGTGTAACAGCACAACACTCTAAGTATAATCTACGAGGAGAATGGGAAAATAATAGTTTATTATATATTGGATATGATAACTGGTATATTCAATACCACCATGGATTATACAATCAATTTAATGTTGGTGTATATTATGGTAATTTTTTATTTGATTTAGGATATAGAAAAAATACTGTATCAGCATATACTCTATATGAACATTGGTTAGGAAATCAAACACTACGTGGTCAATTAAGATACAATTATAATTATAGTTCTATAGTAGACACTGACATATATCCTAATACTCCTATTATTGGATTAGGATTTGGTACATACCACGAAAATACTATTTTTACTGTAGATATTCTAAAAGAATTAGATAGGAAGTATTCATGGATATTAACTAGTCGATTGAATAAAAATATCTATAAGAACCTTTCATTTCAAACAAGCTTTAGTATCAATGATAGAAGGCATTATTCAACAACAAACAGGTTAAAATATGACATG
>SL_3KL_010_SEDDRAFT_10002403_pt1 | contig 17129 bp, 14 predicted proteins | sample SodLakKL_010_SED_2_FD_10381 | JGI IMG/M metagenome (IMG submission 10381) | reverse complement strand
CCTGGCCGTTTATGATCTTTATGGCTTTTGCCGGACACTCCCTGACACAGGTATAGCAAACACGGCAACGGTCCTTCAGCGTAATGAGCAGCTTTTTATGATCTTCCTTTCCTTCCATCGTCAATGATGATTTTCCTGTTCGGGCATGTGGCCGTTTTCTCAAAGAAGCACCTTCCGTTCCAAATACTTCGTATGAAGAAGTGATTTGCATCTGTCGCTCCCCGGCTCGCCAAGGAAGTCGTCGTACAGGGACCTTACATCCGGGTTTTTATATGGAACCCTTATGGTCTCCTTTTCGTCTATACCGTAAAGGGCCTTCATTCTGGCCCTTATTGCAGCATCACCGGCACCTATCGGCTGTCCTCCGCCATTGATGCAACCACCGGCGCACGCCATTATCTCAACAAAATCGTAACCAGAGTTTCCTGCACGTATCTCCTCAACCAGGGGCAGGGCATTTGCAAGCCCGCTTACCACAGCGAACCTGTATACAATCTTGCCGATTTTGATCTCGGCCTCTTTCCTTCCTTTAATACCGCGTAACTCCTGGAACTTCAATCCGGCAAGTTCCTTTGACCCGTTAATATGAGGAAGAGAGCGGATAACCGCCTCGCTCATCCCGCCGGCGGCCCCGAAAAGCTTTCCGGCCGAACTGGGCATTCCGTAAGGCTCATCAGCCACCTCAGTTTCAACCTGGTCAATGTCTATCCCGTAAAGCCTGATGAGCTTTGCAAGCTCACGTGTTGTTAATACACAATCAATGTCGGATATCCCTTTCCTCGTCATCTCCTCCCTCTGTGCCTCAAATTTTTTTGCCGTGCAGGAAACAACAGCCACTGAAAATATTGCGCCGGGATCGATATTATTCTTTTCAGGATAATGGGTCTTGATTATGGTGCCCAGAATCTGCTGGGGGGACTTGCACGCTGACATGTTATCAAGAAGGTCAGGATACCACTGTTCTGCAAACTTAACCCATGCCGGGCAGTTGCCCGTGACTACCGGAACATTTTCCTTTCCCTTTTTCCTCTCTGTTAACTCCGCTGCCATCTCCAGCGCGGCAATATCGGCAGCACCTGAGGTGTCGAATATCACGTCAAAACCAATCTTCCTGAGAACTGCATTGATAATTCCTCCCATATCTTTCCCTGGCCTTAGCCCGAATTCCTCGGCAAGAGACACACTTACTGAAGAGTCATACTGGGCCACAACTGTTTTTTCAGGGTTATGCAATGCATCCTCGAGCTCCTGCAATCCATCCTTTTCATGAAGGGCCCCGGTTGGACAGACCATTATACATTGACCGCAATTAATACAACTTGAGAAATTAAGATCCTTGTCATAAGCAGTACCTATTACGGTCCTGTTACCCCTGTTCACAAAATCTATGGCAAATACAGCCATTCTCTCCTCACAAACCCTGACACACCTTCCGCAAAGAATGCATTTGGCAGGGTCGCGTACTATCGAGGGACTCGAATGGTCAAGTTTGTACATGTTCTTCTTACCCATAATGCGGCGTTCCCTAACGTTCAGCTCCTCCGCGAGTGTCTGCAGCTCACAGTTTCCGTTCCGTTCGCAGTAAAGACAGTCGTCGGGATGGTTGGAAAGAAGCAGTTCAACTATTGTTTTCCTGGACTTTACTACCCTCGGGGAGTGTGTTTTAATCTTCATCCATTCGTTGACAGGGTGCGAACAGGAAGGAACCAGTCCCCCATGCCCTTCAACCTCTACAACACACATCCTGCATGCTCCTGTCGGGGTAAAATCCTTCATTGAGCATATCGACGGTATCTTTATTCCGGCCGATTGCAGTGCCGACATGATCGTTTCACCCTTCCGTGCCCTGACAATCTTGTTGTTGACCTCTATCCTGACTATCATCTCGTTTCTGTTATTTATTAGCGGTCACTATTTCACAAATATGGCGCTGAATTTGCAAACGTCGTAACAGATACCGCAACCTGTACATTTTTCTTCAACTATGAAGAAAGGATGATGCCTGGTACCTATTATAGCAGACTCTGGGCATTTGGGTGCACATACAGTACAGCCGGTGCACTTATCCACATCTATCTGAAAGAGCCTGAGCTCCTTACACACACCGGCACTGCACTGCCTGTCGAATATATGTTCCTCATAATCACTCCTGAAATGCCTCAGGGAGCTGGTCACCGGATTGGGTGCCTTCTGCCCCAGTCCGCAAAGCGAAGTATCACTGATCACACCGGCAAGGCTCTCAAGCTGCATTACACCCTTGAAGCGCTCAAGTGTGGTGTGGCCGTTTGCATCAACAGGCCGCCTGGTGATATTCTCATAAACCTCCAGCATTCGCCTGGTTCCCTCCCTGCAGGGAATACATTTGCCGCAGCTCTCTTTCTGTATAAAATCCATGAAATACTTAACCGTATCAATAATGCAGCAGCCTTCATCCAGCACAACCATTCCGCCCGATCCCGTATAAACACCTTCACCGGCAAGGGAGGAAAAGTCATAGGGAGTGTCAATGTTTTCCGCTGTAAGGAAGCCGCCGGAAGGACCGCCAATCTGGACAGCCTTGAAACTCTTTTTATCCGGAATGCCCTCACCTGCCCCGAAAATAATTTCCTTTACAGGTGTCCCCAGCGGAACTTCAATAATTCCCTGGTTGACAATTCTGCCCGAAAGTACCAGTATTTTGGTTCCCCTTGCAGATTCATTACCCATTGACATGAACCAGTCCGGACCTTTCTCAAAAATAGCAGGAATATTGGAAAGTGTCTCAACATTATTCACAACGGTTGGCTTGCCAAAAAGACCCGAAACTGCAGGATAGGGCGGCTTGGGCCTTGGCATGCCCCTCTTGCCCTCAAGACTGCTTATCATGGCGGTCTCCTCTCCGCAGACGAAAGCACCCGGTCCTTTCCTGACAGTGATCTCAATATTGAATCCGCTGCTATAAACGTTATGCCCCAGCAAACCGAATTCACGTGCCTGACTGATAGCGTATTCAAGCCTTTCAATAGCCGTCCTGTAGTCGTTTCGGATGTATATAAAGGCCCTGGAGGTCCCAATGGCATAGGCAGCTATCATCACCCCCTCCAAAAGACGGTGCGGATCACTCTCGATCATAGCCCTGTTGGCATATCCTCCCGGATCACTCTCATCGGCATTGCATAGCAGGTATCGCTGATCGGCTACTGCTGATTGAGCAACCTTCCACTTCTTCCCCGTAAGGAAACCTCCACCGCCCCTGCCCTGAAGTCCGCTCTTTTCAACAATATCACAAACCTCTTCATGGGTATAGCTGCGGATTGTCTTCACGTATGACCTGTAACCGCCTGTTGCAATGTACTCTTCAATCGAAAGTGGACTGATACGGCCCCAGTTCCGGAGCAGATTCCTTTGCTGAAGCAAAAAGAAGGGCAGCTCATCTATAAAAGGCACATCCTTCCATACCTCAAGCGAACCGTCACGGTGTTGTCCAAGCACATGCTCTTCAGTGATGATGCTGTTGAATATCCCGTCAAGCACAAAAGAAACCTTACCTGCGGTTACACTTCTGAATGCCACCCTCGTCTTTCCGGGCATCTGCACTTCAACTACCGGTTCCATTGAGGAATACCCGGTGGAGCCGGTCTCGACAACATCTGCCCTGATATTGCGCTCATCCAGATATCTCCTTATCTCTTCAAGTGTATCCCCTGCTCCCGAGATCATCCCGCTGCTGGCTGTTCCGACAAATACAGCCGGATGGCGTACCTTTTCCCTGCGCAGCAGCCTCATCATCTTCTCAACATCAGCGGGCAGGTCGACCGATTCATTAAGCAGTACATTATCAACAAGGTAATCTTTCTTAATGGGAATATGGGTTCTGTTTTCCATGTTCAATCCTCCCTTTCTTCTATGCAGGCATCAATAATATCCCTTACTTCCCCTGGCTTTACACGGGTATGATAATTACCGTTTATCTTTATCACCGGCGAAAGGTGACATGCACCCATACATGCTGTAAGCTCAAGGCTGAATTGGCCGTCCCTGGTGGTTTCTCCCGGACTTATACGGAGCTTCTTCTCAAGCTCCTTGCGAACGTCTTCGGCACCGGTAACATGACAGGATGTTCCGTGACAGAGGCATATGTGATACTGACCCAATGGCTTGAACCTGAACTGGTTGTAAAATGTGGCAAGTCCGTAAATCTTTCCCGAGGGCAGGTCCAGGTATCGCCCTACCTCTACGACCGCCTGCTCTGAAAGGTAACCGTACACTTCCTGGATATCCTGGAGTATCGGGATCAGGCTTTCCCGGCTCCCTTTCGGATATTTCTCCAGAATTTCATTAGTTTTACCATCCATCAAAATATTCTTTACTCAAGTTCCTGATAAAAACCTTATTGTAAAACACAAGTTTACAAAAAAATATTGTTACAAAACAAACATTGTTACAAAATTAACAATGTTTATCAGCATATTTTTGTATAAAAAAAATGTTATTTTTGCTTACTAATCAGGTTATTGTTGCCTGTGAAACAGTACCGGTGCACTAAAACAAAGAGGTGTACCTGCAGGAAATGCGCATAAAATCCGGCTCCGGACCTATGATGGATAATGACAAAACAGAGATAGTGATCTGCCTCGGCAGTTCATGTTTTTCAAGGGGCAACAAGAAAAGCCTGTTGCTGATAGATAAGTTCCTCAAAGAAAACAACCTTGAAGACAAGTATTTTTTTCGCGGGAGCCGTTGCTTCAATATTTGCGAAAAAGGACCGGTGCTTAAAATAGGTGACACACTATATGAAGGAGTCAATCCGGAAGATGTAGAAGGAATACTGAAAAGATCCCTCAGGAGGTAGGCTGAGGTCACACATTGAATGCCCTGCTGTGCCTGAAAGTTTTTGCATGGATGCCAAATCGGACAAACGCTAACCAAAAAGATTATGGCCCTGATAAATATTGACAACGAAAAATGCAACCTCTCCTACTCCTGTGTGAGGATATGTCCAGTTAATGCCATCAAGGTGGAGGCACACCAGGATTATCCTGAGGTTATGCACAATGCCTGCATAGGTTGCGGGCACTGCCTGAAGGTCTGCTCACCGGGTGCCATAAGTTACAGGGATTCGAAGGAGGAGACAAAGGCACTCCTTGGATCGGACGACAAGGTGGCTGCAATATGCGGGCCAAGTATCTCCGGAGAGTTTCATGATATTACCGACTACCGGAAATTTGTCGACATGATCAGGGCCCTTGGCTTTGATTATGTGCTTGAAGCCTCCTTCGGGGTTGACCTTGTTGCCCGCAAATACAATGAGCTGTTCAACAGCTTTAAGGGCAAATATTACATTACGGCTAACTGCCCTGCAGTAGTTTCATACATTGAAAAATTCCACCCCGATCTTACAGACAACCTTGCACCTTTAGTATCGCCTATGATAGCCACCGCAAAAGTGGCCCGCAAAAAATACGGCAGCAAGCTCAGGGTGGTTTACATAGGTCCTTGTGTTGAAACAAAGAAGGAGGGCAAAAGATACCGTGATGACGGCCGTGTCGATGCTGTGCTAACCTTTGCCGAGTTGAGGGAGCTGTTTGCCGGTTATGACATTAGCGAGAAAAAGGTGGAATTGTCCGATTTTGACCCTCCCATAGGATACAGGGGCTCCCTATACCCCATAAGCACGGGAATACTCGAAGCGGCTGACATTGACCAGAGCCTGCTTGACGGTAATGTGATAACAGCAGAGGGACGTAACAGCATGCTTGAGGCTGTTAACCAGTTTGAAAAGCATATTGACAACATAAAAAAACATTTCAATCTATTCTATAACGAGGGTTGCATAATGGGCCCGGGAACTTCAAGAGGGGGTGAAAAGTTCAGGCGTCATGCCCTGGTGATTGACTATGCAAAAAGAAGGCTGAAAAACTTCGACATAAAGAAATGGGAAAAAGATATGGAGGAGTTCAGCAAACTCGACCTGTCGCGCAAATTCAAAAAAGATGACCAGAGGCTGCCCTATCCTGATGAGGATAAGATACAGGAGATACTGCAGGTTATCGGAAAAGAGAACAATGTAGACGAAATAGGATGCGCATCTTGCGGTTACACATCCTGCAGGGATTTTGCGGTGGCTGTGGCACGGGGACTGGCAAAAACGGAAATGTGCCTGACATTTACCCTGAAAAACAGGCACGACTATATCAGAACCCTGAGGGAAACGAACCAGAAACTGGCTGAAACCCAGGAAGCTCTCAGGAAGTCTGAAAAAAATGCCAGGCGTGACCAGCAGCTGGCAAGGGAGTCCTTTGAGACAACCCATACCATGCTCGAAAAGCTCCCCTCAAGCGTGGTCCTTGTAGACAATGAATTGAAGGTGATCCAGGCAAACAAAAGTTTCATAAATATGCTCGATGAGGAGGCCAGGATGATCGAGGATGTGATTCCCGGACTGGAGGGAGCCGATCTTAAAACGCTGCTTCCCTATAACTTCTATAATCTCTTCTCATACGTGCTTAACCAGGATGATAATATCGTTAACCGCGACGTTCACTTTAACGATATCCTTTATAACGTATCGATATTCACCATAAGGAAAAACAAGATAGTGGGTGCGGTGATAAGAGACCTTTACGTGCCGGAGGTACGGAAAGAGGAGGTGATCAAAAGGGTTACCGATGTGATCGACAAGAACCTTGAGCTGGTGCAGAAGATCGGGTTCCTCCTCGGCGAGGGCGCATCGGAAACTGAAGCTATGCTCAACAGCATAATCGAGTCGTACAAAATGCCCGAAAAACCGGAAGAAGATGGAGAATAGCTTCTATGTTGAAGTTGGATACCAGCAGAAGAACCATGGCAAGGAGAGGATCTGCGGAGATGTTTTCCTTTCGCAAAGGGTAAAGGAGGAGAACAGGATTGTAGCAGTTTTATCCGACGGCATGGGGCATGGTGTAAAGGCTAACATACTGGCAACGCTTACCGCATCGATGGCCCTTAACTTCACCCGTGAACACAAGGATGTAACCCGTATCGCCGAGATTATCATGAACACCCTGCCGGTATGCAGTCAGCGTAAGATCAGTTATTCAACTTTCACGGCAGTTGACATTGAGATAAATGCACGAACCAGCATCCTTGAATATGACAACCCTGGCAGTTTTATCATGAGAGGAAGCAAACCTCTTGACTCTAAATGGAACTGCCTGATCCTTAGCTCAGAAAAAAACAAGGGAAAAGAGATTAAAAGTTGCCATTTTGATCCCCGCAAGGAAGACCGGATCATCATATGCTCAGACGGCATCACGCAGTCCGGTATGGGCTCAAAAAAACACCCCTTCGGCTGGGGCTGGGAGAACGTGCAGCAGTTCATAACAGGAATTATTGAGCAGCAGCCGGACATATCGGCACAGAAGCTGGCCTCCCGGATTCTCAACACGGCTTACAAAAACGACAATTATAATGCCCAGGACGACACCTCCTGCGCCGTGATATACTTCCGTGAACCCAGAAAACTCCTGCTATGCAGCGGACCACCTTTCGAAAACGAAAACGACACAAAACTGGCAGACATAGTAAAGGAGTATCCCGGTAAAAAGATCCTGTCGGGAGGCACCACCGGAGACATAGTGGCAAGGGAGCTCGGACTGGAAATAAAGGACACCTTTGAATTTACCGATCCCGACCTGCCTCCCGTCTCACATATGGATGGGATAGATCTTGTAACCGAAGGTATCCTTACGCTCAGCAAGGTCTCCAAGATCCTTAACGAGCACAATCAGAACTGGGTTCCCGGCAAGGGTCCGGCTGACCAGATTGTAAGTCTGCTGCTTGAAAGCGACGAAATAAGGATAATCATAGGTACCCGCATCAACGTAGCCCACCAGGATCCCAACCTGCCCGTAGAGCTGGAGATCAGGCGTACCGTGCTCAAGCGTATAGCACGCAAGCTCGAGGAGAAGTTCCTGAAAGAGGTATCCGTTGAATACATTTGATCTTAAACCCGCGTTCGTTTGATGCCGTATTTATTATTTCCTCCCCTTCCGGGCGATGCAAACGTAAGCTTGCCCTGCCTGAGCCTTTGCTCAAGATCCCTGATATTTAATGAATTGGAATATTCAAAAATCACAAGGTAATGCCTGCTGCCCTTATGATTTCGAAAAAACAGGTTCTTGCAATGGGCTGCCTCGATATCCTTCCAGTACCTGGAGGCCTCCTCTACGGTCGGCAATTGTTTGCAATTGCTGTCGCAATGTTTTTCAGCACACCAGATCACTCCTTTTCCCAGCAGGAGGATTTTGTAGCGGGACTCGACACACTTGAGATCGACGAGATCGTTGTTTCCGGCACCAGGGTCGAAGTGGCCAGGAGAAATGTTCCCGTCACACTATCCCTGGTATCGGGAGAGCAGATCGAGCTGAGCAATGAATCGGCGGTGCTCCAGGTACTGAGTCACCGGATACCTGGCATGTTCGTGACCGAGAGGGGTGTGACCGGATTTGGTATCGCTTCCGTGTCAGCGGGGGTTTCAAAGAGGGCAGGTTCAGCATCTTTGCCTCGGTAAACCATGACAGGACCGACGGGCACCGCGACACCTCCGAATTCAGGATAGTGAACGGCTTTATCAAGGCCGGGTATGAGATCAATGACAACATCAATATTACAGGTGATTTCAGCATTGCCGACTTTAATTCCCAGGATCCGGGAACCATATACAATCCTGCATATTTCGGCATTGACATTATGCGGGCAAAGGCATCGCTGTCAGTTCAGAACCGTTATGACAGGGTTGAGGGGGGACTTATAGCATTCTGGAATTTTGGCGACCATGACTTTACCAACGGGTGGATTTCGCGCGACTACCACGCCGGGGTGAGCCTCTACCAGGGCGGAACTGACCGTTTTCCTGATAGAAGGAGAAAATGTTATCGAAGTAAGGCCTAACGACAACCCTCCTCCCCACATGATGAGGCAGAATGCAGGGACCTTCTCAAACAAAGGTTTTGAGCTGCCCTGCCCGGTCATATTCCGGTATATTCTTTGCTGAGATCCCATAACCTGCGGGCAGCTTCTTTATCCAGGGCTGCCCGGGAGGGTCTCTTCTTCTTCTTTTTCACCCAGTATCCGCCGGTCTCTCCATCCGGATCGCTGTCTGCAGCAAGAAATATGGTAGTTTCGGCGCCTTTTCGGGGACTAAGCATAAAAAATCCGGCCACGGGCCGGATAAAGCGATTCATTCTGTCGAAAAGGTTTGTCGCCACCACCCCGGGATGAAGGCAGTTGACCGTTATTCCATCCTTTTCGACTATTCCGGCAAGATGACGTGTAAAAAGTATATTGGCAAGTTTTGACTGGCTGTATGAACGAAGGCTGCTGTATCTTCCGGTAAGCCCGGGGTCATCAAAGTTAAAGCCGGTATAGCGGTGAACCTCCGAAGATACATTCACTATCCGCGATGGCGCCCCTGCCTTCAGCCGGTCAATCAACAGGTTTGTAAGCAGGAACGGGGCCAGATGGTTAACCCCGAAGTTCATCTCAATACCATCAGCGGTCTTTTTCGGCTTCCTTTCCCATATACCCGCGTTGTTTACAAGTATATGGAGACTGTCGTACCTTTTGTTAAAATCGTCTGCAAAAGTCCTGATAGAATCAAAGGATGCAAGATCACACTCAATCAGATCAATACCGGTATTCCCTGTCTTGCCGGATATCTCTTTTTTTGCATCCTCACCCTTTTTAAGGTTCCTGACAGGAAGTACTAAAGTAGCTCCTGCTTCTGCCAGCGCCAGTGCGGTCTCTTTGCCTATTCCTGAGGTAGCACCGGTAATTACTGCTATTTTGTTTACAAGCTTTTTATCAGTTTCCATAACACTCTCCAGTTTTATCTCAGTTTGCGTCCTGCATCCGGCTATACCGTTCCCTATATCTTTCGTACTGGCGGCGGTGGCGGTCATCCATGTCAATACTGCGGCCCATGATATAAACCTGCTCAATTACAGTCGATAATTCCAGTATATTACCGTCTGCAACAATAAGCGAAGCATCCTTGCCAACCTCCACCGAGCCCATCCTGTCGCCAAATCCAAGCATTTCTGCCGGGTAAAGAGTGACTGTTTTGATGGCTTCATCCAAAGGCAGTCCGTAAGCAACAGCAGATGAGGGATGATGAGCCAGTCTCATAGAATAGGCAGGTGCAAAATCACCTGCTATACAATACTGAATACCGGCGTCATAGAGCATCCGGGGCAAAGTGTAGCTCCTGTCATACTCTTCCCACTGCCGCGACGGACCGCTTATCACCGGCGACACTATTACAGGTATGTTCTTATCTTTCAGTTGGGGTAAAACGTAACCGGCATCCCTTCCGCCAACAAGCACCATCTTCAGATTCTCCTTTTCAGCCCAGTTGATGGCGGCCTGTATCTGCCGGATCTCGTTTGCATTTATATGAACAGGTATCTCCCCGTTAAGAACCGGAATCATAGCTTCCCACCGCACATCCCTGGCGTGGTGCGGCACGCCCTGCTCACCGGCCGCCTCCATTGCCTGTTTGTACCTTCTGGCTGCACTGAAAACTTCCGACAGCTCCTCCAGGGTGTTATCCCTCACCCTTGAATTACCCATATTGGGCCAGTTAATCACCATTGCAACAGGAGCCCGGTACAACATCTCTTCCCAGTTCCACCCGTCAGTCAGCATAGCTGCCGAAAGCCCGGAGATAATACCTCCCGTTGGTGTTGCTACAGTAACTGCAATACCGTATGTACGTGCAATGGGAATATGATCGCTCTCGGCATGAAAGGCAACCTGTGCACGCACGTTGGGATTTATGTTCCCGTGTTCAGAAAGATCAACGGTTTCTGCCAGCCGGCTGATCTCAGACAGACCAAGCGATGAACGTGCATGTATCATGGCAGGGAAAACATATTTCCCGGTTATATCTACTATTTCAGCTCCGGCGGGGATTTCGGCATTAACACCCACAGCCGTTATAACTCCGTTTTCAAAAACCACAGTACCACCCGGTATTGTTTCACCCGAAACAGTTACTATGGTACCTCCTTTCAGAGCTACAGGGGCAGTCTGGTGCATTGCCGGCATCTGGGCATGTAACCCGGTCAAACCTGCAAAAACCGCAAGAAATATTATTTTGATTAAAATAACTCCTTTAGTGTCCATTTGTCAGTTATTTAATAAATGTAACTTTTTTAATTGTGCCCTGATGTACGCCTGGCAGTCTGATCACCCGAACCCTGGTTGTCAGAGGCTGCTGCAGCTTTCTGTATAAGTGCCGCCCTCTCCCCGCGCACCTCTTCACGCAGCAGTATATCCTGTTTCCTGTCAAAATACTTACGGCCGTCAACCCACGTCTGTTCAGCATGGGTAAACCCTGAAAGGGGATGTCCGTTCCATATAACAAAATCGGCATGCTTGCCAGGCTCAAGAGACCCGACCATCTCATCGACGCCGATCATTTTAGCCGGATTTATTGTAATCAGGTCCATTGCGGCAATTTCATCTATTCCTGTAGCAAGCATCTTTCCTGCTTCCCAGTTCATACGTGTTGACAATTGGGTATTGTCTGAATGCAAAGCAGTATGCACCCCCTGGTCAAGCAAAATTCTCACATTATAAAGGATACCATCAGCAGCCTCAACCTTGAATGAACTCCAGTCTGTCCAAACGATCGCACCTGCCCCGTGTTCACGAAGTATATCAGCAATTTTGTATCCCTCAACAGTATGTTCAAATGTCGCGATCCGGAAGCCCATATCTTCAGCCAGGCGTATCAGCATCTGCATCTCGTCCTGCCGGTAAGCATGGGCATGAATGATCCTTTCTCCTCTGAGCACCTCAGCCATAGCTTCAAGCTGCAGATCCTTCCTGGGAGGGATACCGGCCTGTTCTCTCTCCCACTTTTCCCATTTCGCCATATAATCTTTGGTCGCCTGAAAGGCATCCCTGATTATCTGCTCAGCACCCATCCTTGTGTTGGGGTACTGGTTGGTATTACGCACCACATTTTCGCCAAGGGCAAGCTTGAGGCCGGGTTTTGCACCCTCCAGCAACATTTCGCCCGGAAGGGCTCCCCACCTCATTTTGACGACCGCATCCTGTCCACCTACCGGGTTGGCCGATCCGTGCAGCAGGTTGGCAGTGGTCATGCCGCCGGCAAGAAGCCTGTACACCCATATATTGTCAGGTTCAATAACATCAGTGATCCGGGTTTCGGGTGTCATGTTGTTACCAACCTCGTTTACGCCTCCCCTGATACTGCTGTGCAGGTGAGGGTCAACCAGTCCGGGAGTCACATGCTTCCCAGTACCATCAATGACGACAGCTCCACGCGGCACATCCAGTCCCCGACCAGCCTCAACTATCCTGCCACGTCTCACAAGCAAATCGGCATTCTCCAGTTTTCCGGCCGGACCCTGCGTCCATATCGTGGCATTTCTTACCACGACATTATCAGGCATATCAGGAAAAGTTTCAAATCCGTATTCCATGGAAGGATAGAGCATTGTGAGCTCCGACATGCCCGAAGGCCTGCGGGTATCATCATTACGGCTTTCCTCATGATCCGATATCCTGGCTGCCTTCCAGTTAATGAATTTTCCGTCGGGCATTTCGCCTATACCGTAAAGATCTTTTTCAGCAACTGAGGCCGAAAGGCGCACAATGCCCTCAACATCTATTGAATCGCCGCGAAACCCTAAGGTTACCCTGTGGTTATCAGCACTTATCCGAAGCAGATCAACACTTTTATCATCCATACTCAGCTTTCCCCTGAGCCTTCTCTCCGTTCCGCTTATTTCAATCTCCACTTCGCCTATACCGTCAATCTCTGCCTTCCATTTTCCTCTCAGGTCGGTTTTTCCGGTTTCAGTAATCTTGTAGGGCTTTCCGTCAATCCAAACCTCCTCCACTTTTGCTGATCTTTCAAATATATTACCGTCGGTTACGATAAAGCTGGCTGTTTTACCACGCTCAAGCGACCCGTAATGCCGTTCAACTCCCAGCATAATAGCAGGTGTACGCGTCAGTGCTTCAAGGGCTGCATCCTGATCCAACCCCCTCTCTACAGCCACCCTCAGGTTATCAAGAAAGGATGTGTTGCTACCCAGCCCTGAACCGGTAAGGGCTATTTTTATACCAGCATCACTCAGCCTGCCGGGATTTTCCGGGGCCATATCCCAGTGCCTCAGATCTTCAAGTGATACATTCATTGCAGATTCCGGGCTTTCTACATCAGGAGTATCAGGAAAGTTAAGCGGCAATATTACAGGAACCCCCGCATCCCTTATTACGTTAAGGCGACGATACTCATAACCGCTGCCTTTCACCCACAGGTCCAGTCCGAATTCATGTGAAATCGAAAGGGCCCTCATAAAACCAATTTCATCACCTGTATCGAAGATTACCGGTTGCAGTCCATTTCCGGCAGGAACCAGCGAACCAAGAGCAAGATTAATCTCCGGCCGTTCCAGTCCCCCACCGGCTGCATTATAAGCAGCATGAGCATTTTGGTACCACTGAGCGTCATAGAAAGTCTGCCTGATAAGCGAAATGACACCCATCAGTGATGTAGGATACCTTCCCCCCAGTCCCCGCGACCTTTGAAAACTCATTGCCTGTGCAACATCCGGTTTTACAACCAGCATTGTATTGTCACCTTCGCCAAGTGATACAAGGACGCTCTTACCCCTGAATATCCCTGCCGGGGGAACGGCATTTGCAAGAACAAATCCGCTGGAACGATATCTTTTCACCCTGTCCTCATCATAGGTATACGCTGATGAAGCATCAAACCAGGAACGTACCTGAGGATTCCAGTGTATTGCGCCGGGAACCTCCGGTTGATCGGAAGACTGGCCCATAAGTTGCGCAGCAAGTTCTGCATATTCGGCCGGTATATTCATTGCCCTGACCTGTCTTCTGCCGGCCTCATCAGGGTCGGGAAAACCGATTTCTGACCACAGGTCAATAAACCCGGGGTAAATTGTTTTTCCTTCAAGATCCCTTTCCCATGCATCAACCGGTGGTCTCACCGAAGATCCGACCGCCTCGATAATACCGTTGCGAACCACCATGGTTCCGTTCTCAATGACTTTCCCGGGTGATACCACGATCGTGGCATTGGTAATGACATAAACAGAGGGAGTATTATCCCTAAGTCCCACAGCCGGCAGTGTCTGTCCGCCAACAGGCACAGCAACAAGCATGGTAAATGCTGTAAAAAAGTAAAATAACCGCTGCATCAGCAAAAAATTTAATTAATACACATTAGTCAGTCAAATTTTTCAGACGGGAAAAATACAAAAATCCGCGCTTTTACTGTCAGCTATTCCATTAAACTGATGCCGTTAACATTCTTTAACAGTAGAGTATTGCCGGAATAATCGAAGTTTACCGGAAAAATCCCGGTAAGGCGTCGGGTAGTGAATATTTTTTTTATTCACATTAAGTAAACAGTTTTTTGATTTTTAAAAAAAAGAGTATCTTTATATCCGAAAAAATATACCTGAAATGAAGAGAGCCGCCTACATCATCGCCCTGGTTTTTATTACAGCTGTAGTATTCAGCTCATGCATCGTGCAGAGGTGTCCGGCCTACGGACAGCAGGAAACAGAACTGCAGGATTTGCAGGGCTGAACCGGTAAGAATATCGCCTGACGGTTCAGCCTGCCTTATTACCTCCCGGCAGCTAGTCCCTGTAAAAACTGGTTTTAGATATCCGATAGCGGTCTGATATCAACTATTCCAATCAGAATAAGAAATAACATTTTTTCACTTTCTCAAACACATCCGGCAGACCAGCAGAACTGCCCGGATAGTAAGGTGAGTTTTATTCAGACAGATCAGTGATCATAATATGACTTTGTTAAAAATTTATGTGCATTTCTCCAGTAAAAAGCATAAATTTTGTCTAAAAAAAATTTTATGTACATTTGTGACCGGTTCGCGGAATACAAATAATTTTTTAACCAACTAAATATAATTTTTACCATGGGAAAAATAAAAATAGGAATCAATGGATTCGGAAGAATTGGCCGGCTTGTAATGCGTTCGGCCGCTGAAAGAGATAATGTTGAAGTTGTAGGGATAAACGACCTTATTGATGTTGAATATATGGCTTACATGCTTAAGTACGATTCAACACATGGAAGATTCAACGGTACCGTTGAGGTTAAGAACGGAAACCTTGTAGTCAACGGAAAGAATATCAGGGTAACAGCTGAAACAGATCCTGCAAACCTTAAATGGGATGAAATCGGCGCGGAATATATCGCCGAGTGTACAGGTATCTTCCTGACCAAAGAGACAGCCGATAAGCATCTCCAGGCCGGGGCAAAGAAAGTTGTTCTTTCTGCACCCTCAAAAGATGACACCCCCATGTTCGTGATGGGCGTAAACCATAAGGAGATAACCGCAGACCTCAATATTGTGTCTGCCGCATCATGTACTACAAACTGCCTGGCACCCGTTGCCAAGGTACTTCATGACAATTTCGGAATAGCTGAAGGACTTATGACAACCGTGCATGCCGTAACCGCCACCCAGAAAACAGTTGACGGTGTTTCAAAGAAAGACTGGAGAGGCGGACGCGGTGCATCACAGAACATCATACCTTCATCCACTGGTGCAGCCAAAGCGGTTACAAAAGTGATCCCCGCACTTAATGGAAAACTTACAGGAATGGCATTCCGCGTTCCTACCGCAAACGTTTCGGTAGTTGACCTTACCTGCCGCCTTGAAAAGCCGGCCTCCTACGATCAGATCAAGGATGCAATGAAAAAAGCTTCCGAAGGTGAGCTTAAAGGAATACTGGGCTACACTGAAGAGGCTGTTGTTTCATCAGATTTTAACGGAGATGAGAGGACATCAATTTTTGATGCTGCAGCCGGAATTCCCCTGAACGACAAATTTGTAAAGGTTGTATCATGGTACGACAACGAATACGGATACTCCTGTAAACTGGTAGATATGCTTCTTTATATGGATACACTATAAAGGGTAACCGGTAGTTTTGCCTGAGAGGCTGTCTTTATAAAGGCAGCCTCTGCTTTTTTGGTGAAAGTTCAATAGAAATCCGGACTTAAATAAAGCTGTTCAGATCAAGGGCCCGGCTTGTTAACCGTATATCTCAACAAACTTAAAAGGAAGCTTGAAGGTGTTTTCGTAGTGTTTGCCAAGATCAAGTATGTTTTCATCATCCTCCTCATAATACCAGTTTACAATACAGTCATGCCCCTTGTCATACTGATTCCTTATAAGGTTGAAAAACCTGAGAATGAACTTTGATGAACCTGAGTTAATATACTCAAACTGGAAGTGGAATGTAGTCAGCTTCTGCGGAGAATTATAATAATCGAGCATCGACGAATAGACTACATTGTAGAAACTCTCGGGGTCTTCGGGGATCGACCGGCCTTCCATTGTAAGCACACCCTTTTCAGGGTCAAGCTCAATGAAGGGAGTTTTTGGTTCTTTTTCTACTCTGAGAATTTTCCTGTTCATGGCAACTGGCTTTATTTTGTGATCTATTCATATCTCAGGGCTACGATCGGATCCAGCCGGGAGGCCTTGACCGCCGGGAAATATCCTGATGAAAGGCCCACAACAAGGCACAGTACAACACCCGACATTATCCACAGCCAGGGTACTACGAATGGAGATCCTGTTACTACCGATACAAGATTGCCTATCAGAATACCAAGAGTTATTCCTACCAGGCCTCCAATCTGTCCGATAATTACCGCCTCAAAAAGAAACTGGTGTTTGATATAGGTGCTCCTGGCTCCCATGGCCTTTCTGATACCTATCTCCCTTGTTCGCTCTGTGACAGAAACAAGCATTATATTCATCAACCCGACTGCTGCACCAAATAACGTAATGATTCCAATAAGAGTAGCTGCAATGGTAACATACCTGAGGTTCTCTATCACCATATTGGCAAGGTTATCGCTTTTGGTTATCCTGAAATCAGATTCTTCGCCGGGCCTAAGTCCCCTCACCTGCCTGAAGACTCCTTCGGCTTCACTTGCTGCGAAATCAAGCAGATGCGGACTCGACGGCATCACATTAACCCTGTAGTTCATCCTGGGACGGGAAAAATACTGTCTCACATTGGTCACCGGAAGTATAACCACATTGTCGCCACC
>SL_3KL_010_SEDDRAFT_10002402_pt1 | contig 17130 bp, 13 predicted proteins | sample SodLakKL_010_SED_2_FD_10381 | JGI IMG/M metagenome (IMG submission 10381) | reverse complement strand
TCGTCGACTGGCCGGGCCGCTACCCGCGCCAGGCCCACAGCTGGCGCCCGCGCGCACCGCGCGACGAAGACTGAGGCAGGGCCGCCCCGGGCCGGGGATGGCCAGCGCGCGCGGCGCTCAGGCGCTGGCGGCGGTCAGCAGCTCGCGGGCGTGATTGCGCGAGCTCTCGGTGAGTTCGCTGCCGCCGATCAGACGCGCCAGCGCCTCGACCCGGTGCTCGGCATCCAGGGCCCGGATCGCGGTGCGCGTGCCGCCCCGGGCGCGGGTCTTCTGCACCTCCAGCTGCTGGTGGGCCTGCGCGGCGACCTGCGCCAGGTGGGTCACGCACAGCACCTGGTGGCGTTCCCCGAGGGTGCGCAGCTTGCGCCCGACCACTTCCGCCACCGCGCCGCTGATGCCGCTGTCCACCTCGTCGAAGATCAGCGTGGGCACGGTCTGCTGCTGGCTGGCCAGCACCTGCAGCGCCAGCCCGATGCGCGACAGTTCCCCGCCGGAGGCGACCTTCGCCAGCGGCTGCGGGGCGCTGCCGGGGTTGGCGGCGACGCGGAACTCGATGCGCTCGGTGCCGTGGGCCTGCGGGGCGTCGGTGGGTTCGATCGCGATCTCGAAGGAGCCGCCGCCCATGCCCAGCTCCTGCATGGTCGCGGTGACCTCGCGGGCGATGCGGCGGGCGGCCTTCTGCCGCGCCTGGCCGAGCGCGGCGGCGGCCTTGTCGTAGGCCGCGCGTGCCTCGGCCGCGCGCGTCTCCAGGGCCTCGATCGCCTGGTCGCCGTTCTCCAGGCGCTCGAGTTCCGCCTGCAGCTCCTCGTGCAGGGCGGCCAGCGCCTCGGGTTCGATCCGGTGCTTGCGCGCCAGGCGCAGGTATTCGCTGACCCGGCCGTCGAGTTCGTTCAGGCGTTCCGGGTCCAGTTCGATGCCGTCGGCCAGGCGGCGCAGGGTGTCGGCGGCCTCGTCGATCTGGATACGCGCGGATTCCAGCAATTCGATCGCCGGGGCCACGCGCTCGTCATGCCGCGCCGCCTCCTGCAGGGTGCCCAGGGTCTGGCCCAGCAGCGGGTCGAGCCCGGCATCGTCCTCGATCTGCTGGCAGGCGGTCTGCAGCGCGGTGAGTACCTCGGTGCCATGGGCCAGCCGGCTCTGCTCGCTCAGCAGTTCCGGATATTCGCCGGCGACCGGGGCCAGTTCGGCCAGTTCGCCGGTCTGGAAGCGCAGCAGGTCCAGGCGGTCGCTGGTATCGGCGAGCTCGGCGCGCGCGCGTTCCAGGGCCTCGCTGGCTTCGCGCCAGTCGCGGTAGCGTTCGCGCACCCGGGCGAGCGTGGCGGCCTCGACGAAGCCGTCCAGCCACTGGCGCTGGGTGTCGCGCTGCAACAGCTGCTGGTGGGCATGCTGGCCGTGGATGTCCACCAGCCACTCGCCCAGCGTGCGCAGCTGGCCGACGGTCGCCGGGCGGCCGTTGATCCAGGCGCGGCTCTTGCCCTGGCGGGTGAGCACCCGGCGCAGCAGCACGCCTCGGCATCGTCCCCGTCCAGTTCCTGCTCGGCGAGCCACGCCGTGGCCGGGCTGGCGGCGGGCAGGGCGAATTCGGCGGACAGGTCGGCCTGTTCCGCGCCCTCGCGCACCATGCCGGCGTCGGCGCGGTCACCCAGCAACTGGCCGATCACGTCGATCAGGATGGACTTGCCGGCTCCGGTCTCGCCGGTCAGGGCGCTCAGGCCGGACTCCAGCTCCAGTTCCAGCCGGTCGATGATGGCGAAGTCGCGGATGCTGATCAGTCGCAGCATGGACTGTTCTCCGTCCTGCTCAGGGCTGTTCGCCCCAGCGCAGCTTGGTACGCAGCACACGCAGGAAGTGGTGGTTGAGCGGATGGATCAGGTTCAGCGGCGTCGCGCGGTGGCGGATGCGCAGCACGTCGCCGGGGGCGAAGTCGACATTCTGCTGGCCGTCCAGCGCGATCTGCGCCGGGGAGCGGCTGCCGCTGGACAGGCGCAGCTCGATGGTCGAGCGCGCGCTGACCACCAGCGGGCGATAGTTCAGGCTGTGCGGGCAGACCGGGACGATCACCATGGCCTCCAGCTGCGGGGTCAGGATCGGCCCGCCGGCGGACAGGGCATAGGCGGTGGAGCCGGTCGGGGTGGCGACCACCAGGCCGTCGGCGCGCAGGCGTCCGACCTCCATGCCGTCGATCAGGGTGTCGAACTCGATGATGCGGACCACGCTCAGCACATGCAGCACGACATCGTTGAGCGCGATCCCCGAGTGGATGACCACGCCGTCGCGCACCAGTTCGGCCTCGAGCATCGCCCGCGGTTCGAGTTCGTAGGCGCCGTCCAGCACCTCGCCGAGTTCGGTCGGGGCCTGCTCGGGCGAGACGTCCACCAGGAAGCCGAGACGCCCGAGGTTGATCCCGAGCACCGGGGTGCCGGAGTCGGCGGTCACGCGCGCGGTGGCGAGCAGGGTGCCGTCGCCACCGATCACTACCAGCAGGTCGACCTCCTCGGCCAGTTCCTCCAGCGGCATCAGCTCGACGATCTCCGGGCGATCGAAGCCGTCGATCTCCTTTTCCATCAGGATCCGGCAACCACGCTGATGCAGCAGATCCACCAGGGTCTCGACCAGGGGAGGGGTGCGCGAGTCGCTGGCCTTGCCGACCAGCCCGACTGTCTTGAACTCTGGCATCATGCCGGCATTATCCGGAAAAGGGACCGTGACTGCATCCGCGGTTTCTTGACCTCGCAATCGCCGGCTCGAAGACTGTGTCTGCGAGGCTGGCACTCGCCCAACAGGAGCGCTGACGACCCATGGATCACGCAACGATCAATCTGGACGCCAGGGCCCGCACCCTGCTGCGGACCCTGATCGAGAGCTATATCCGGGATGGTCAGCCGGTCGGGTCGCGCACCCTGGCGCGGACCTCGGGGCTGAGCGTGAGTGCGGCGACCGTGCGCAACGTGATGGCCGATCTCGAGGACATGGGCCTGATCCACGCGCCGCACACCTCGGCCGGGCGCGTGCCCACACCCGCCGGTTACCGGCTGTTCGTCGACAGCCTGCTGGAGGTGCGCAAGCCGAGCGCGGAGGAGATCCGCGAGATCCAGGCGGGCTTCGATCCCGGCGCCAGCACCCAGGACCTGATGGATACCGCGAGCAACGTGCTGTCGCAGGTCACGCGCATGGCCGGGATGGTGCGCCTGCCGCGCCACCGCAATGTCGCGCTCAGCCAGATCGAGTTCCTGCGCCTGAGCGAGGGCCGGGTGCTGGCGATCCTGGTGATCGACGGCCGCGAAGTGCAGAACCGGGTGCTGGAGCTCGAGCGCGATTTCGCCCAGGACGATCTGCAGCGCATGGCCAACTACCTGAACGCGCATCTGGCGGGCAAGAGCCTGCACGCGGTGCGCGACCAGCTGCTGCGCGAGATGCGTGGCGTGCGCGAGGACCTGGACGCGCAGATGCTGGCGGCCATCGAACTGGGCGAGCAGGCGGTGGGCGACGAGGATCCGGACGATGTGGTGGTCGCCGGCCAGACCCACCTGCTCGGCTACGATGAGCTGGCGGACATCGACCGCCTGCGGCAGCTGCTGGAGGCCTTCAACGAGAAGCGCGAGATCCTCGGCATCCTCGACCAGTGCCTGCGCAGCGACCGGGTGCAGATCTTCATCGGCCGCGAAGCCGGTCTCGACTGGTTCGAGAACTGCTCGGTGGTCACCGCCCCCTACAGCGTGGACGGCGAGGTGGTGGGCGTGCTCGGGGTGATCGGACCGACCCGCATGTCCTACGACCGCGTGATCCCGATCGTGGATGTCACCGCCCGGCTGCTCGGGTCGGCCTTGAATGTGCGCGGGGAGTCCCCAGATACCCAGTAACGGTTTGCATGGGGCGTGCCGGCCAGCGGGCCGGCGTGCCCGAATCCATTTTCCAGAGATCACGAGGGAACCATGTCCGATCAGCGGGAAGTCCGGGAACAGGACGAAGACGTGAAGACCGCCGGGGCCGAGGCCGCCGACGCGCAGCCGGGCGAGGGCGAGGCGCCGGTCACCGAAGAGGGCGGTGACACCGATGACCGCCTGCAGGAGCTCGAGGCCCTGGCCGAGGAACGCCGCGACCAGGCATTGCGTGCGCAGGCGGAGCTGGAGAACCAGCGCCGACGCTTCGAGCGCGAGCTGGAGAACGCGCACAAGTACGCGATGGAGAAGTTCGCCGCCGAGCTGCTGGATGTCTGCGACAGCCTGGAGATGGGCGTGCAGGCCGCGCGCGAGTCGCGGGATGTCGAACGCATCATCGAGGGCGCGGAGCTGACGCTGAAGAACTTCCATCACGTGTTCGAGAAGTTCGGCATCCAGGCGGAGGAGCCGACCGGCGAGCGTTTCGACCCGGAACGCCACCAGGCGATGTCGATGCAGGAGGACGCCAGCCAGCCGCCGAACACGGTGGTGGCCACCATGCAGAAGGGTTACCTGCTGCAGGACCGGGTATTGCGTCCGGCGATGGTGGTGGTGTCGAAGGCGCCGGCCGCCGGCAGCGGCGAACAGGACAGCTGACCACCAGATTCATGCGGTCGGGGTGCTTGAAAAGGCATCCGCGGCCCCCAGATTCCCGTACAAGCAGGCAGAGAACGTTCTCTGCGCGCAACAAAATTTCGCATTCAGGAGCATTCAGTCATGGGCAAGATCATCGGAATTGACCTCGGGACCACCAACTCCTGCGTCGCCGTCATGGAGGGCGAGCAGGCCAAGGTCATCGAGAACGCGGAAGGCACCCGCACCACCCCGTCCATCGTCGCCTTTACCGAGGATGGCGAGGTGCTGGTCGGGCAGTCGGCCAAGCGCCAGGCGGTCACCAACCCGCAGAACACCGTGTTTGCGGCCAAGCGCCTGATCGGGCGCAAGTTCGAGGAAGACGAGGTCCAGAAGGACATCGAGCTGGTCTCCTACAGCATCGTGAAGGCCGACAACGGCGACGCCTGGATCGAGGTGCGCGACAAGAAGATGGCACCGCCGGAGATCTCCGCGCGCGTGCTGCAGAAGATGAAAAAGACCGCCGAGGACTATCTCGGCGAAGAGGTGACCGAGGCGGTGATCACCGTCCCGGCCTACTTCAACGACTCGCAGCGTCAGGCGACCAAGGACGCCGGCAAGATCGCGGGCCTGGAGGTCAAGCGCATCATCAACGAGCCGACCGCGGCGGCGCTGGCCTACGGCATGGACAAGCAGCGCGGTGACCGCAAGATTGCCGTGTACGACCTGGGTGGCGGGACCTTCGACGTCTCGATCATCGAGATCGCCGAGGTCGACGGCGAGCACCAGTTCGAGGTGCTGGCGACCAATGGCGACACCTTCCTCGGTGGCGAGGACTTCGACAACCGCCTGATCGACTACCTGGTCGAGGAGTTCAAGAAGGAGCAGGGCATCGACCTGAAGGGCGATCCGCTGGCGATGCAGCGCATCAAGGAGGCCGCCGAGAAGGCCAAGATCGAGCTGTCCTCCAGCCAGCAGACCGAGGTGAACCTGCCCTACATCACGGCCGACAACACCGGGCCGAAGCACCTGGCGCTGAAGGTGACCCGCGCCAAGCTGGAGAGCCTGGTCGAGGACCTGATCAAGCGCTCCATCGACCCGTGCAAGGTCGCGCTGAAGGATGCCGGCCTGTCCGCCTCCGAGGTGGACGACGTGATCCTGGTCGGTGGCCAGACCCGCATGCCCAAGGTGCAGGAGGCGGTACAAGAGTTCTTCGGCAAGGAGCCGCGCAAGGACGTGAACCCGGACGAGGCCGTGGCCGTGGGTGCCGCGGTGCAGGGCGGCGTCTTGGGCGGCGACGTCAAGGACGTGCTGCTGCTGGACGTGACCCCGCTGTCGCTGGGCATCGAGACCATGGGCGGCGTGATGACCAAGCTGATCGAGAAGAACACCACCATCCCGACCCGGGCACAGCAGGTGTTCTCCACCGCCGAGGACAACCAGACCGCGGTGACCGTGCACGTGCTGCAGGGCGAACGCGAGATGGCCAGCGCCAACAAGTCGCTGGGCCGCTTCGACCTGCAGGATATCCCGCCGGCCCCGCGCGGCGTGCCGCAGATCGAGGTCACCTTCGATATCGACTCCAACGGCATCCTGAACGTCTCGGCCAAGGACAAGGCGACCGGCAAGGAGAACAAGATCGTGATCAAGGCCTCCTCCGGCCTGTCCGAGGAAGAGGTCGAGCAGATGGTGAAGGACGCCGAGGCCCACGCCGAGGAGGACAAGAAGTTCCAGCAGCTGGTCACGGCGCGCAACCAGGCCGATGCCCTGGTGCACTCGGCCGAGAAGTCGCTGAAGGATCTGGGCGAGCAGGTCTCCGACGACGAGCGCTCCGCGATCGAGGCCGCCATCGCCGACGTGCGCAAGGCGATGGAGGGCGACGACGCCGAGGCCATCGAACAGGCCACGCAGAAGCTGGCCGAGGCCTCCGGCAAGCTGGCCGAAAAGGCCTACGCCCAGGGCGCGGAAGCCGGCGGCGAGGCCGAGGGCGAGCAGCCCGAGGCCCAGAAGGGCGGCGATGACGTGGTCGATGCCGAGTTCGAAGAGGTCGACGACGACAAGAAGAAGCAGGGCTGACGCCACGCCCGGCGGGATCACGGATCCCGCCGGTCACCGTCTTGCATGGCGCCCGGGGTACCCGCGACTCCGGGCGCTTTGCGTAACGGCAGCCAGCATTTGCGCCGCAACATCAGCAGGAAAACACCATGGCACAACGCGATTATTACGAGGTGCTCGGGGTCCCGAAGGACGCCTCGGCCGCCGACATCAAGAAGGCCTTCCGCCGTCTGGCGATGAAGTACCACCCGGACCGCAACCCCGGCGACGAGGAAGCGGAGGCCCGGTTCAAGGAGGCGCGCGCGGCCTATGACGTGCTCAGCGACGACCAGAAGCGCGCGGCCTACGACCGCTACGGCCATGCCGGCGTGGAAGGCGGGGCCGGTGGCTTCGGCGGCGCCGGGGGCGCCGGCTTCAGCGACATCTTCGAGGACATCTTCGGCGATATCTTCGGGGGTGGTGGCCGCGCCCGCGGGCAGCGGGCCTACCGCGGCTCCGATCTGCAGTACAACCTGGAGCTGAGCCTCGAGGAGGCCGTGTTCGGCACCGAGGTGAAGATCCGGGTGCCGACCACCGAGAACTGCGAGGCCTGCGACGGCTCCGGCGCCGAGCCCGGCACCACGCCGGAGACCTGCCCGACCTGCAACGGGGTCGGCCAGGTGCGCATCCAGCAGGGCTTCTTCTCGGTCCAGCAGACCTGCCCGCGCTGCGAGGGCGCCGGGCGCATCGTGACCTCGCCGTGCAAGGCCTGTGGCGGCGAGGGCCGGGTGCAGCAGCAGCACACCCTGGACGTGAAGATCCCGCCCGGGGTCGATACCGGCGACCGCATCCGGCTTGCCGGCCAGGGCGAGGCCGGGCTGAACGGCGGACCGCCGGGCGACCTCTACGTGCAGGTGCGGGTGAAGCCGCACCAGCTGTTCCGCCGCGAGGGCTCGGATCTGCACATCGAGGTGCCGGTCTCGTTCGCCACCGCGGCGCTGGGTGGCGAGCTGGAGGTGCCCTGTCTCGACGGCCGGGTGAAACTGAAGGTGCCGGAGGAGACCCAGAGCGGCAAGCAGTTCCGGGTCAGCGGCAAGGGCGTGAAGTCGGTCCACGGCGGCGGCGTCGGAGACCTGATCTGCCGCGTGGTGGTGGAGACCCCGGTCAACCTGACCAGAAAGCAGAAGGAGCTGCTGCGCGAGTTCGACGAGGCCACCCGTGCCGGCGGGACCCGCCACAGCCCGCAGGCGCACTCCTGGCTGGACGGCGTGAAGAACTTCTTCGAGGACCTGAACTTCTGGTCGAAGTAGCGCCGCGCTCCGCCGGCTGCGCCCTGCGGGGGCGCAGCCGCTCCGGACGGTTGCGGCAGGCCGGGCGGGAAGCCGGCGGGCCCTGACGTCAGGCGGTCAGTTGGCCTCGAAGTCGAAGGTCGCTGACGGCATCGGCGACTGGATGAAGTAGCCCTGCACCAGGTTCGCGTCCAGGCCGTAGAGTACGGCAAGCACGCCGGCTTCCTCTACATGCGGCACGATCACCTGCTTGCCCTGTCCATGGGCCGCCTCGGTGTGCTCGCGGATCAGTTCCTGGTTCTCCTCGTTCTTGTCCAGGCCCTGCACGAAGGACGGGTCCAGCTTGATGTGGTCGGCGTCCAGGTGCTGCAGCAGTTGCAGCGGGTTGAGCCCGTTGCCGAAGTCGGAGATGCACAGGTGTCCGTTCATCTCGCGCAGGGCACGCGCGATCTGCATGGTCGGCTTCAGGTTGGTGACGATGCTCGCCTCCTTGAACTCGACCACGACGTTGTCGGCCGGGATGTTCAGGGTCTGCATGTCCTCCTGCAGCCAGGTGAGGACCCGGGTGTCGGCCAGTGATCCGGCGCTCAGCTTGAGGAAGAACTGGGTCTGCGGCTGGATGGCGATCTGTTCGGCGAGTTGTTTCAGCGCGTGGCGGATCACCCAGCGGTCCACCAGCGGGGCAACGCCGGTACGTTCGGCACCGGGCAGGAAGGCGTTCGCGCTGTGCAGGTGGCCCTCGGTATCGCGCAGGCGCACGAACACCGTGTAGCGCGGGCGGTCGTGGCCGTGCAGGTTGACGATCGGCTGGAACATGAGTTCGAGCCGGTTCTCCTGCAGGGCCTCCTGGATACGTTCCTTCCACTGCTGGTCGGCCTGGGCCTGGGTCATCTCGCCCTCGGCGGGGCGGAAGAAGCGGTGGGTGCCGCCGCCGGCCTCGGTGGCCTCCTTCAGGGCGCGGTCGGCCTGCCCCAGCAGCTCTTCGGTCCCGGGGGCGGTCTCGTCGGCGATCACCGCGCCGACCGACAGCGTGCAGTTGGTCGAGGCATCGTTCAGCTCGAACACGCGGCCGGTGGCGGCCTGCAAAAGGCCCTGCACCGCTTCCTCGATCTCGTTGCGGCGGGTGTCGGCGACCAGCACCGCGAAATGCTCGCCCTCCAGCCGCGCGGTGACCGCGGGCGCCGGGAAATGCCCGTCGAGCAGCTTGCCGATTTCCCCCAGCAGCAGGTCGGCCGCCGACATGCCGATACTCGAGCGGATCTCGGTGAAGCCGTCGATCGCCAGGGTCAGCAGGCCGAAGGGCTTCCCGGACTGCCCGGCCTGGGCGCGGGCATTCTCCACCGTGGTGACGAAGTGCTGACGGTTGTACAGGCCGGTGACCACGTCGCGCTGGGAGAGGTAGTCAAGGCGTTCCGCGAGCTCCGGATCCTCCTGGTCGGAGGCGAGCTGGACCTGGGTGCAGGCCTCGCCTTCCACGCTGGTCGGCGACAGGTGCAGCTCGGCCTCGAACGGGGTGCCGTCGATCGAGCGTAGCTGGATGCGCTGGCGGGCGCTTTCTCCTTCCTCCCCGCTCTGGTAGCGGCGCAGCAGGGCCTTCATCTCGTCGCGGCTCTCCGGTGCGATCAGGTCCATCAGCGGCAGGCCGTCGACCTCGTCCGGCTGTTCGATGCCGAAGCGCTCGCGCCAGGAGGCGTTGGCGTAGATGTGCATGCCCTCGTGCACGTAGGCGATGGCGTCGCGCGAGTTGTCCATCAGCAGCTGGTTGCGCCGTTCGGACTCCTGCAGCGCGTTCTCCAGCTGGCTGACCTGCTGGCGCAGGTGGTACTGGCCGGCGGCGCGGATGGCGAGCACGCTGGCCAGGTCGAACAGCTCGTGGTGGATGACCGCATGGGTGCCGGCTTCGTAGTCCGCCAGCCGGTCGCCCTCGGCCCGTTCGGTGAGGACGATCACCGGCGTGCGGCGCCCACTGGCCTGCAGGGCAGCATCCAGTTCCTCGCGGCTCAGCGCGAGCCCGGGCTCGATCAGCACGATCACGTCGTAGCGCGTGGCTTCCAGCGCGCCGGCGAGGGACTCCGCGTTGTCGACCTGCTCCGGGCGCACCGCGGAGCCGCGGGTGCGGATCGCGCTGATGATCTGCTCGGCCCGGTTCGGGTTGGCGGTGACGAAGAGGGTGCGAATGGTATCGGTCATGGTGTTCCAGTTTCCGGATCGCGGAGGGACAGGGACAGCTCGCCCGATGGGGGCGACCCGTGCCGTGCGGCCGTGTCGTCGTTGGTCAGTTCGGTATCCGTGATGCGGCAGCCCGCCTCGGTGAACAGTGTGGTTCCGCTACGCTCGCCGTCCAGCAGCAGGACGCGTCCGCGGTCGCCAAGCCAGCAGACGATGCGGCTGGCACGGTCGAATGCACGGGCCGGCAGAAACACGGCCGAACCCTGGCGGTCGATCCGGGCGGGCACGAACAGGCCGGGATACGTGGTGCCCACCGCGCGTCCGGCCTGAAAACCCTGTACCCGGACCGGAAGGCAGTGCCCGGCGAGGTATTCGACCCCGATGCAGATTCCCCCCTGCGGGTCGTCACGGATCCAGCGTAATGCGGCAACCTGCCAAGTGTGCCCGTTGGGCGGGCGCAGTGCCAACAGATCGCCGGTCAGCAGGGTCTGACGCGGCTGGTCCAGGCGCAGGCGTGCACCGCCGGCTCCGATGTCGTCCACCTGCCAGGGCTCCGGCGGTGGCGTATCCTCTGCCGGCGCCCGCGCCGCTTCGGGTGCCGGGGCCACCGAGGCGCCGCGCGCGATCTGCTCCCAGGCGCTGGCGGCGACATCCGGGGTCCCGGCGAGCGAGCGCCGTTCCGGTGCAGGGCTGGCCGGGGTGTTTTCGTCGGCCAGGGCAAGCTCCGACCCCTCGACAGCGGCAGCCGACAGTTCGAAGACGGCGACGCGCTCCTGATCGCGGGCGAGCGCCGTGGCGGTGTCCGGGCGCGGGCGTTGCGGCGCGGGCTGCAGTTCGTTGGTCAGGTAATGGTGGATACGCTCCAGGCCCGCGAGGCACAGGCGTTCCTGGTCGCGGGCGGTCTCCCGGCTGTAGCGGCGTACCGGCATTCGCGACCACTGGACCAGCAGCCGCTCGGGCAGGCTGCGTCCTTCCCGGCGCGCGGGCTCGAGGGCCTCCGGATCGCTGCGCAGTGCCTCCAGCGCCGGCGCCAGTTCGATGCAGCACGCGAGCTCGTCCGGTGATGCATCGCGCGGGGTCAGTGCCGGTGCCCGGTCGCGCTCCGGCGGCGCGCACAGCACCGGCTGGGCCGGATGGCCGGCCGCGTCCGGGGCGGAGCCGCAGACCAGCGGGATGTCGTTGATCCAGCGCGCCAGCAGGTCGATCTCGCCGATCTCGAGGGCGTTGGCATCCGCGCTGCCGAGGGTCATCAGCCGCGCGGTCATCCGCTCCACGCTGTCCAGGGCCAGGGGGCCAAAGCGCGCCCGTGATGCCGCCCGCCGGTCCGCGATGCCGAGTGCCCGGGCGTTGCGCAGGACACCATGCAGGCGCGGCCAGTGGCCGCCCGGCAGGGCCTGGTACAGGCGCCAGTGGTGCACCGCGATGGCCGCGAGCAGGGCGGTGGCATGCTGCAGCGGCGCCAGCGCCCGCCGCTGTTGCCGCGAACCGGCGTCGATCAACTCGCGTGCCACCAGCAGCTCCGCGGTCAGCAGGGCCTGCAGCAGGTCGGCGAACGCGGCGGCGCGCTGGCGGCTGCGCTCCCCCAGCGGCAGCGGGCGCTGGCGCAGCGACTGTTCCATGCGCGGAATCAGCGGGAGGGCCGCGGCTTCCAGTACGCGCAGAAGGTCGGCGCGCGCTCCGGGCTCCAGGGCCAGGCGGTTCAGCTCGTTCAGGGCGTCACGCAGCCGGTCAGCGCTGCTTTCGGGGTCGCTTGTGGGAAGTCTGGCGCACCAGGCCTTCAGGGCGCGGGGCGTGCGGTGCGGGAAGTCCTCCGGGCCGGGGCGACGCCGGGGTGGTTCGGGCAGGGTCTCGGGCGTGGGGGCATCCATGGGCTCATCCTGTGGCAGGGCACCGGTTGCGTCCGTTCAGGGTCGTACTCTATCAGCAAAACCGCCGGGGGTATGGGGGCTGGCGCGTGCTGGCGTCACGCGGTCGAGTCCCAGGGGAGCATCAGGGTCTTGCCCGGCTCGCCCGCGGTTTCGCGCGCCAGGCGCGGCAGCAGATAGCCGGGCAGGCGTTCGTGCAGGGCCGCGTACAGGGCACGGGTGCGCTCGGCGGATACCTCGAAATGTGCGGTGCCGCGGGTGCGGTCCAGGGCGTGCAGGTAGTAGGGCAGCACGCCGTGGCGGAAGGCGGTCTCCTGCAGCGCGCACAGGGTGTCCACGCTGTCATTGATGCCGGCCAGCAGCACGGCCTGGTTGAGCAGGGTGATGCCGGTCGCCCGCAGGCGTTCCAGCGCCGCATCCGCCGGGGCGGCGAACTCGCGCGGGTGGTTCGCGTGCAGCACCAGCACATGGCGCAGCCGCCCCTGCCCCAGCCACCCCAGGAGGCGTTCGTCGACGCGTTCGGGCAGGACGACCGGCAGGCGCGTATGGATGCGCAGCCGCTCGACATGGGGGATATCCTCCAGCCGCGCGACCAGCCGTGCCAGCCGGGCATCCGTCAGTGACAGCGGGTCGCCACCGCTGAGGATCACTTCGCGGATATCCGTGTGCTCCGCGATGTAGGCGAGCGCCGGCCCCCAGTCGTCCTGCGCCGGGTTGTGGTCGGCGTAGTCGAACTCGCGGCGGAAGCAGTAGCGGCAGTGAATGGCGCAGGCGCCGGTGGTCAGCAGCAGCACGCGGCCATGGTACTTGTGCACCACGCCGGGGGCGGCGAGGGCGTCGTGATCGCCGACCGGGTCGGCGACGAAGCCGGGGTGTACCTCGGTCTCGCGCCCCTGCGGCAGGGCCTGCAGCAGCAGGGGATCGCGCGGGTCGCCCGGACGGATGCGCGCGAGGTAGCTCTCCGGGATGCGGGTGCGGAACAGCCGATGCCCGGCCTCCATGCCCGGCAGCGCCGAGGGCGGCAGGCCCAGGCGCCGGGCAAGGGTCTGCGGATCGGACAGCGCGCGCGCCAGCGCCTGCTGCCAGGCCGGGGTGGTGCCGGCGGCGGGTGGCTGGGTTCGCGGCGGCGTGCGCGTTATCATGACGGGTTTGGAGGGCATGAAGGGCTTCCGGAAAGGGCGGTCCTGCCCACAGTACGAATTTCTCGAGGAACCAGAGCGCAATGGCAACCTACAGTACCAACGAATTCAAGGCCGGTCTCAAGCTCCTGCTGGACGGAGCCCCGCACGCGATCGTCGAGAACGAGTTCGTCAAGCCGGGCAAGGGGCAGGCCTTCAACCGGGTGAAGCTGCGCAATCTCCGCACCGGCCGCATCCTGGAGAAGACCTTCAAGTCCGGCGAGTCGGTGGAGGCTGCCGACGTGCTGGATACGGAGATGCAGTATCTCTACAACGATGGCGAGTTCTGGCATTTCATGGTGCCGGACACCTTCGAGCAGTTCGCGGTCTCCGCCGATGCCCTGGGCGACACCGGCCAGTGGCTGAAGGAACAGGATATCTGCACGGTGACCCTGTGGAACGGGGAGCCGCTGTCGGTAGTGCCGCCGGCCTTTGTCGAGCTGCAGATCACCCAGTGCGACCCGGGCGTGCGTGGCGACACCGCGCAGGGTGGCACCAAGCCGGCCACGCTGGAAACCGGCGCCGTGGTGAAGGTGCCGCTGTTCGTGGAAGAGGGCGAGACCGTCAAGGTCGACACCCGTTCCGGCGAATACGTCTCGCGCGTCTGAGCCGGGTGAGCGACTGGCGTCCCGGGGCCGCGGCGGCCCGGCGCCCGCGTGCCCGGCTGCTGGCCGGGTTGCGCGAGTTCTTCGCCGCGCACGACGTGCTCGAGGTCGAGACCCCGATCCTGAGCAGTGGCGCCCCGCTGGACCCGATGGTCGAGAGTTGGAGTGCGCGCGCCCCCGACGGTGCCAGCGGCTACCTGCAGACCTCCCCCGAATACCCGATGAAGCGCCTGCTGGCGGCGGGCGCCCCGGACATCTACCAGATCGCGCGGGTGTTCCGCGGCGGCGAGGCCGGGCCGCGGCACAACCCCGAGTTCACCCTGCTGGAGTGGTATCGCCACGGCCTGGACCATCGCCGGCTGGCACGCGAGGTAGTGGCCCTGATCGAGGACCAGGCCGCGCGCGATGCCGACTGGCGGCGCCCGGCCGGCTGCCGCGAGGTCACCTACGCCGGGCTGTTCCGGGAGGGCCTGGGGATCGACCCGGCCACTGCCGATGTCACTACCCTCGAGCGGGTCGCACGCGCGCACGGGCTGGTGATCAGTGGCGGCCTGGATCGCGACGGCTGGCTGGATGCGCTGATCAGCATGGTGCTCGCCCCGGCGTTCCCGCCGGATCGGCTGACGGTGGTGTACGACTATCCGGAAAGCCAGGCGGTACTGGCGCGCCCCTGCCCCGACGCCCCGGGATACGCCGCGCGCTTCGAGCTCTACTGGGGCGATCTCGAACTGGCCAACGGCTACCACGAGCTGTCCGATCCGGGGATCTTCCGCCAGCGCCGCGAGCGGGACATCCGCCTGCGCCGCGCGCGCGGGCAGGGAGTGCCGGCCCCCGACCATCACCTGGAGGCCGCGATGGAGGCCGGACTGCCGGACTGCGCCGGGGTGGCGCTGGGGGTGGACCGGCTGCTGATGTGCCTGCTCGGCGAGGAGCGCATCGACCGGGTGATCGATTTCCCCCGGGACCGCGCCTGAGCCGCCTTCCGGGCCGATCCCGCCCGCCGCTCTCCTCGGCGGCAGTCCGGGCAATGCCCGGGGGGCGGCGCAGAATGAACGCGAGATGGCCTTGCCCGCGCTGGCGGGTGTCTACACTATGCGTGTGTGTTCCCCTGACAGCTTCGCAGGATGAGAGTGCCCATGCGTCCCCGTTTCCTGTTCCGCCGGCTGGCGCGTGTGCCCCGGTCCGTGGTCGGTGTGGCGGTTGTGCTGCTGTCCCTCGGTACGGGGCTGGCGCCGGCAGTGGCGCAGGCCCAGTTCGACGAACTGCCGGCGCCGTTGCAGCGTGCGATCGAGGCCCAGGGCCTTTCACACGATGGCGTCGGCCTCTGGGTTCAGCGGGTGGAGGATGGCGCGGTCCTCGCGCAGCTGAATGCCGACACGCCGTTCAACCCGGCGTCGACCATCAAGCTGGCCACCTCGCTGGCGGCACTGCACAGCCTCGGGCCGCAGTACACCTGGACCACCGAGATCTGGGCGACCCGGCCGGTGCGTAACGGTGTGCTGGATGGGGACCTGGTGATCCGCGGCACCGGGGACCCGGGCATGGTCAGCGAGGAGCACTGGCGCATGCTGGCGCAGCTGCGCCAGACCGGGCTGCAGCGCATCGAGGGCGACGTGATCCTCGACGCCACCTACTTCGCGACGCCGGAGGGCACCCCCGCGGACTTCAACGGCCAGCCCCTGCGGGCGTACAACCAGTTGCCGCATGCCCTGCATGTGAATGCCAGTGCTCAGCGGTTCCACGTGCGTCCGGAGCCCTTCGGCGAGACCATCCACGTGGCCGTGGACCCGCCGCTGCCGGGGCTGGAGATCGTCAACCGGCTCGAGTCCACGCGCGGCAGCTGTGGCGGCTGGCAGCGCGGCATCCGCCTGGAGGTGGACCAGGAGGCGCGACGCGTGGTGCTGTCCGGGGAGTACCCGGTCAACTGTGGCGACTATGAACTGCTGCGTTCGGTGCTCTCGCCGGAGGTGAACCACGCGAAGATGTTCCGCCTGCACTGGGAACAATGGGGCGGCGAGCTGACCGGAGTGGTGCGCGGCGGGTCGCTGCCGGTGCTGTATGACGAGCCGCTGCTGCGCCACGAATCACGCCCGCTGGCGGACCTGATCCGGGTCTCCAACAAGTGGAGCTCGAACGTGATGACGCGCCACATGATGCTGACGCTGGGGGCGCAGCGTCACGGCGCGCCGGCCACCGTGGAGCGGGGGCGGCATGCGCTGCTGGACGTGCTTCACGAACTGGGCGTGGAGGTCGACGGCATGGTGGTGGACAACGGCTCCGGCCTCAGCCGCGATGCCCGCATGACCGCGCGCCAGATGGCGCAGGTGCTGCAGGCGGGCCGCGAGCACCCGCACCAGCCGGAGTTCCAGTCCTCGCTGGCACTGGCCGGGCTGGACGGCACCATGCGCAACCGTTTCCAGAACGGGTCCAAGCGCGGCCACATGCACCTGAAGACCGGTCACCTCAGCGAGGTCTCGGCGGTGGCCGGCTATGTGCGAACGCGCGACGGGGACGACCTGCTGGTGGCGGTGCTGGTGAACGATCCGCGGGCCCATCAGGGCAACGGTCGCAACCTGCAGGACGCGGTGCTGGAGTGGGCCCATCGCCTGTGAGGCAAACGCGGATGCCGCGGCGTTTGCCCGCGGTGCATGGGCGCGGCCGGCGAAGCCGCTGCCCGCGATCGTCGATTCCGTGGCGGCCGGGCCGGATCCTCGGATCCGGCTGCGCGGTCAGGGGCGCCCCACGCGCCAGTTGGACCACACCGGATAGCGCGACACGTCGATGTCCAGACGTTCCAGCCAGTAGGCCACCACGCGATTGGAGTTGTTGCGCAGGGTGTAGGCATCCGGGTGGTCGACGAAGCCCATGCCGCGCCACGGCTCCATGTAGGCGGTGTCCTCCTGTTCCTCCCACATCGCCTCCAGTTCGTCGCGCAGCGTTTGCATCCGGGCGGTGGAGACCTCCAGCCGGAAAAGCTCGTCCACTCTCACGCGCAGTCCGGTGCGCACCGCGCCGTCGAGTTCCGGGCCGGTCAGCACCTGGCGGCCCAGCGCGGCGCGGGTGGGCAGCAGCAGCGCGGCCAGCGAGGCGCGCATCCCGGTTTCGCCTTCCACGTAGTAGCGCCAGTCGCCGTAGGAATAGCGGATCCAGGTCTCCGGCTGTTCCGCCGGCAGCACCAGGCTTGCGTGACGGCCGTGGTCCAGCAGGGCCACGGTGACCGGGTCCTCCGGCGCCGGGGGCGGCTGTACCGTTNCCGGGGCGCAGCCCGCCAGCAGCAGAAACAGCAGGGCGAGCAGCAGGCCCGGCAGCAGCGGCCGGGTGCGGGAGGTCAGGGATGGCAGCGGCGGCATGCGGATCCCCGGTGCAATATCAGTGCTGTTCCAGTTTGCCGAGTTCGCTCAGGATCGACAGCACCAGCGACTCGCCCTGGGCGCCCATGCCGCGGCACAGCACGTCGGGGTCGCGCTCGCCGTCCACCA
>SL_3KL_010_SEDDRAFT_10002401_pt1 | contig 17131 bp, 16 predicted proteins | sample SodLakKL_010_SED_2_FD_10381 | JGI IMG/M metagenome (IMG submission 10381) | reverse complement strand
GATAAAATTCTTGGTTATCACCACGATGTTTTGGAATATCATAATATTGCACATCCCACTTGTTTTGTCCCAAAAATTCTTTATCAAGAATTTGGGAATTTTCAAACCAAATTTTTAGTCTCAGCTGATTATGAGTTCTTATTGAGGCTCTATGTAAATAATGTGCCTTTTTTTAGAATTGAAAGAGTTCTTGCAAATTTTAGAAGTGGTGGCCTTTCTTCCAACTTTAGAATTAATGATGAAAAAAATGAAATACAACTTCTTCACAATCTCATTAGTAAAAGACGTTATAGACTTCGTCAATCCAGGCAAAAGTATCAAAGGCTGAAGCAAAAAATTATTGAAACTTTGTACAAACGATTTGATGAAAAATAATTTTCATTGTAAATACTAATTATTTTATTAAGTCATCCAATCATTTTTATTATGGATAATGATTCAAAGCGCATTTTAGTCATTGGTTCATCGTCCAGCCCTCACGTTGTAAACAGAATGGCAGGCTTTGCAAAACGGGGATATCAAATTACAATCCTTACGGATCGAATTGCAGGCCTTGAAGAAATGAATGAAGTTTCGCTTTACCCGACATATCACCAAATCAACATGTCGTCTGTTTTCTCGAAAACTCTTTATAAAATTAACCGGTTTAAAGAGTTATGGAATATTTATAAAGAACTGAAATCATTTAAACCGGATATTGTTCACATTCATTATGCTTTAAACCGGTTAGGTATAATATTCGCTCTTCTTCTTCGCAAGCCGATAATTGTTAGTGTAATGGGGGGTGATATATTGTTTAATGAGAAAACTGTAAAACGAATTGACCAGTATCTGGTTAAATTATTATTGAAAAGGGCAAATGAAATCACGACAAAATCGGACTATCTTAAGCATGAAGTATTAAAATTTGGTAATTATGGGCATAAAACCAGGAAAATAATTTGGGGGGTTGATGCGGTTTTTTTTTATCCTTTTGAAGAAAGTTCACTTCGGGATGAGTTGAATATTCCCAATAAAGCTCAAATAATATTTTGCCCAAAATCTTTGCATCCTATATATAACATCGATTTGATTATCAAAGCAGTTTCAATTGTTAGGGATGATTTTCCAAATGTATTTTTAATACTTACTGATTTTCATAGCGATAAGGAATACAAAGCAATGCTTATTGACTTAATAGAAAAGCTTTCTTTGCAAAAATTAGTTATGATTATGGATCATATCGGCCATAAAGAAATAGTTCGTTATTATAATATTTCAGATATAATTATTGGTATTCCAAGATATGATGGGTTACCACAATCACTGCTTGAATCGATGGCTTGTGCCAAGCCACATATTCTCGGTAATTTAGAACGTTATAAAGAAATTGTAGAAGATGGTAAATCGGCTATGTTTACGGATTTTAAACCAAAAGATATTGCCCAATCTATTAAAAAGTTACTTTCTGATAAAGCCCTCAGGAAAGCAATTGGTGATAAATCAAGAGAAATTGTGCTTAATGAAGCTGATATTCAGAAAAACCTTAATTTAGTGGAAACTATTTATGAAAAGTATTTGCCGGTTCATAATAATTAGGGATAAACTATGTGTGAATTGGCAGAAATTTATTGGCTGTATAACCAACAAGGCGTCAAAGAAGTGTTTTCACAATCATTCAGTAATCATTTTAGTTCAATAATCGTATTTCTTATGGCTATTCTGCAGGATTAACCATGCAGTGCCAAATTAAAAAAGTAGTCAATCCCTAATTGATGTAATCATGAATAAAACCCATTTACATAGAATAGATACGAAAGATGTTAAATATTTCTATTAAACTTAAATCTGATAATTGGGGAAAAACTATTAATGAAAAAGGTGTCGAATTTAACCAAAATGGCCAAGTATTTCATAACAATATTCCTTTAGATAGAGGCCCTTTTTCAGCCAAAATATCAAGCATAAAAGAAACAAAAGATCTTTGTAATTTATTAAAGAGTTTAAATGGTTTCTATGCATGGATTGAACATTCACCTGGCAGTGTTCGTGCTGCTGTAGACCATATTCGCTCTAAACCACTTTTTTATACTGCATCAAATAATAATTTTTATCTGAGTGATGATGCAGAATGGGTTCGCCGTAAGGCACGTGATGAAATTAAAAGTCCAATTGCAAAAGAAGAATTTCTGCTTTCAGGATATGTCACTGGTCCAGATACTCTGTATCCGAATGTTAAACAACTCCAGGCAGGTGAATGTTTAACCGTATCAGATTCCAATGGCAGTATTAAAGTTGAAACACATCGCTTTTATCGTTTCTTACACTCTGAGCCAATACGGTACAAAGAACCCTTACTGCGGGAACAGCTAAATCAGGCAGCGGCTATCAGCATAAAAAATCTTATCAAATACGCTAATGGTCGGCAAATTGTATTGCCACTTAGTGGAGGTTATGATTCTCGTATATTAGCCTTGCTATTGAAAAAGTTTGGCTATGAAAACATCTTAACATTTACTTATGGTGTGCCAGGTAATAGCGAAACAAAAACCAGCAAAATGGTGGCAGACTCCTTGGGCATGCAATGGAGGTTTGTAGAGTATACCAATACAGCTATGGCTAAGGATTGGTCAAGTTCTGATGCGAAGGCTTATCGAGAGCTATCATCGAATCATTGTAGCTTGCCACATGTTCAGGATTACTTTGCTGTGAAGAAACTAATTGAAAATGAGCAAATCGCCCGGGATGCCGTTGTTGTGCCTGGACATACTGGAGATTTTATTTCTGGTGGTCATATACCACCGATTGTATTTTCAGGCAAACAGTTTCAGAATAAAGACTTAATAAATACAATAATAGGTATTCATTATGCTAATAAGCCCAATAGAAGTTTAAAAGCATTTGACAAAGCATCTTTATCAAAACGAATCAAAAACCGAATAAATATACCTTTTGATGGAACCGCAATTTGTTTTGCAAACTCTGTAGAAGTTTGGAATTGGCAAGAGCGCCAGGCAAAATATATTGTAAACTCTGTACGTGTTTATGACCATTTCAAACTTGATTGGTGGCTTCCAATGTGGGATGCAGAATTTATAAGGTTTTGGGAGAATGTGCCATTATCTTTAAGAGAGAGTAGAAAATGGTTTATCGATTGGGTTGATGGCCAGTGTAGGGAAGAAGGGATAAAAACTTTTTCGTTAAATGAAGTAAAAACGGCATCAAACCTTAACAAACTCAAAAAACTCTTAAAACCTTTTTTTGAACAATTGCCGGTTCCACTTACAAATAAGCTTAGCAAAGCTATGCGGTGGGCAGAGTGCAGGTTTCTTAACAAAGGGTTTGAAGGCCATTTTCTTGCGTTTGAGGGGCTGATTCCAAAATCCAAATTAGATAAATATTTCATATTGGGTTATAATATTCTTGGTGTTTATTCAGACCTATTTCTGAAAGGGAAATGGGAAAAAATTGAAGGGTGGAAATAATGCAGAAATGCGTATTTGAGGACATTCAATTTCGATTCAATTTTTTGGGAAAGCAAATAATACAAACGTTTATTTCTAATAATATCTATTAAAATTTAGTTGCCTTCGTTTAGGGGTATTTTAAAAATAATAACTTTGAAAATTCTGATTATCTCATATTTCTTTCCACCATTTAACCGGATCGGGTCAATCCGGATGGGTAAAATGGCTAAGTATTTCAAACAATTAGGATATGAAGTCCGGGTTATTACATACAAACACCATTCTGAAGATTTGTCGGCACCGGTTGAAATTCCGGCTGAGAACAGTATTGAGATAGAAGCTGCAACGTTTGAACAAGTGATTAATGATAATTACTTTAATCACACAATACCTGGTAAATTATTTGTCCGTTTTAAGAAGGCATTTACTCATAGAAAACTCTCATTTTTACTACCGAATTCAAGCTGGAGTTGGTATAGTGAAGCAGTGGAAAAAGCTGAGAAAATAACGGAATCCTGGAAGCCTGACCTCATCTACTCCAGTGCACTTCCTATTTCGTCTCATTTTATTGCCAGAAAGGTTGCTGATGGTTATAAAATTGCCTGGGTTGCAGAGTTCCGTGATTTATGGTCGGGTGGGCATGGTGCAAGAGTCAATTCAGTAAGTTCTTTTTTTCTTAAAAAGATTGAAAAATGGCTGCTTAAACCTGCTATGGGTTTAATCACTGTGTCAGATCCCTTAGCGGCTTATCTCAGGCTTCTTCATAAGAAAAAAGTTTCGGTCATTTACAATGGGTTTGATGAAAATCCGTATGCTGGTAAATCTTATCAAAAAGAAAAACATGATGCGGATTTATTGACCATTGTTTACACAGGCTCAATTTACGAAGGCAGGGATCCTGATGTGCTATTTGAGGCATTGAGACATCTGGGAAACCTTAGAAAAAAAATACAAGTCAAGTTCTATACTTTTAAAAGCCCGGAATTAGAGCAGAAAATTAAAAAATATAATCTTGAAGGCTGCGTGAAGTTGATGGACTTTATCCCTTATAGTGAATCTTTAAGAATACAGAGCGAAACAGACATTTTGCTTTATTTGAGTTATTCGAGTACTACCCATCATGGCAGGGGTATATTATCGGGTAAAGTGTTTGAGTATCTTGGTGCAAAACGTCCCATATTATCAATAGGTGCTGATGCGGATCACTTGCTGATTCAACAGGGTTTAATGATACATTTCAATGATGCACAAAAACTTAAAAAGCAAATTCTTTCATGGATAGACGAAAAAGAAAAAAATGGATTTATAAAAATGAGTGGTGATCGTGCATTAGTAAAACAATATTCAAGAAAACATCAAACCAAAAAAGCAATCAAATTTATTAATTCATTGTTAGATAACGGATGAATGCTTTAAAAAAAATTGTTAAACGTTCGGATTATTGGAGCAGGTTATACCGTGGAGTCCGTGATCAGCTTAACAGAAATTTGCCGTTAGAAGATACATCGTGGGGTTTTAAGCTCAGTGGACATAGGGGAATGGCATCCGGAGAATTTGAGCAGGAAGAGACAAAATTGGTAAGAGATTTTCTTATTAAATCCGATCTTTTTGTAAATGCGGGTGCAAATATTGGTTATTATGTTTGCCATGCATTAAGCCTTCAAAAAGAAGTGATTGCAATTGAACCTGTATGCGGTAATGTACATTATTTGATGAAAAATGTGCATGCAAACGAGTAGAGCCAGAATGTTGAAATTTATCCGTTGGCAGCGGGTGAAAAACAAGATATTTTACCTATCTGGGGTGGGGGTACAGGAGCATCACTTATAAAAGGTTGGGCATCAAATCCTGTTAATTATTTTGACTATGTGCCGGTTCAGACGTTAGATCGAATTGTTAATGAAAAAGCAAAAAAACAACAATTATTCATTCTGTTGGATGTAGAAGGATATGAATATCACCTGTTGAAAGGTGCTCTGAAACTTCTATATAACGAGCCAAAACCAATTTGGATGGTAGAAATTACAAAAACAGAACATCAGCCAAATGATTCTGGAAACCCATGGTTTCTTGAAACATTTAAACTTTTTTTTAATGCAGGTTACAGAGCATTTAAGGGTGATAGGCATCAAGAAGAAGTGCTTTTAGAGGATGTTGAAGCTATGGATGAGCGGCGGTGTAAAAGTACATGCATAAACTATATTTTTAAGCATAATGATTTATAAAAAGATTCTAAAGACTAAATAGGTTTGCAAAGAAAAGTCATCACAAGAATCATCGGAGGCCTTGGCAATCAACTATTTTCTTATGCAGCAGCAAGGCGGCTGGCTTTAGCCAATAATGCAGAGCTCGTTATTGACCACGTAACCGGATTCGAAAATGAGAATGATCGATATCAGCGTTTTTACCAACTGGATCATTTTCAGATACCTGCCAGAAAAGCAACAGCTGCAGAACAATTGAAGCCTTTTCCAAAAATAAGGCGGTTTACCAAAAAAAAGGTTAGCAAGTTGCTTCCGTATGAAAAACGGAGCTACATTACCCAGGAGCAGATGGATTTCGATCCACGCCTGTTACAGCTGCAACTACGGAAAAATGTCCATATAGAAGGCTATTGGCAGAGCGAAGAGTATTTTAAAGATTATGAGAAAACTATCCGGAGAGATTTAGAAATAACCCCGCCTTCTGATGAAAAGAATCAGGAGTTTGCAGGGCTTATAAACGAAAAAGAATCGGTTGCAGTGCATGTACGTTTTTTTGATTTGCCCGAATCAGGCCGTACTGATAATAATACATCAGTACAATATTACAACAAAGCTATAAAAAAAGTAGAAAAACTAAACCCTAACGCTCATTATTTTGTATTTTCGGACCGTACTGAAGCTGTTAAGGAAATATTGAATTTACCCGAAGAACGTTACGAAATCATCCATCACAATAAAGGTGATAAACACGCTTATGCAGACCTCTGGCTTATGGCCCAATGTAAACATTTTATTATTGCTAACAGCACATTTAGCTGGTGGGGTGCATGGCTGGCTGGTAACAGAGGTAAAATTATCTTTGCACCCGGCTTTGAAAAAAGATGTGGAAAATCTCAATGGGGTTTTGAAGGTTTATTGCCAGATAACTGGATTCAGTTAAAGTGATTCTATTTGCAAGCCATTAAGAATTATCCCGAATACACTTCATGAGTTCTAATAGTAAAAGTTACCTTTTTGTAAACTCGTATCTAAGCGGCGGCCAGAAGTATAAAATTTATCTGCTGATATTCCTTTTTTTGGTATTTCCGTTCTTTAGGTTTTTTACGAATTATTACCATTTGGTGCAAGTTAATGACCCTCTCTTGCCTTGGTCTATATTTAACTTTGTTGCGTTAATGGGATGTGCAACCGCGCTACTACTTCATAGAAAAGAGTATTCTGAGAGAGTGCTGATGAGTTTTGCAGTTGTTTTAATCATCGTCATCGTCAACTATTTCTTTGCTGAAATGGCTCAATTTAAATCGGCGATGAACTGGATAGGGTTTCTGATTATGTTTGTCGTTATAGCTCAGGTCATAAAATCATTTTCAGAACCTGAGATGGTTATGTTGCAAGTTCGATCGATGCAGGTAATGAAAATTCTGCTGATAGTATTAACCATATTAACAATCTATGCCTTATTAATCGATCCCTGGTATCTTAACCCCAGCCTTTTTCAATACTATGTTTTAGAAGATAGAAATCAAATTCATAGACTATATAGTAACAATATTGGGGGAAATAAACAGCATTATGCCATTCTTGCCACTATCCTGATTACTTTTATCATAACACACTGGAAGTACATTTCTAAGGGGATCAAAATTGTCTTTGTAATTTTTATTTTTTTCAATATTCCGGCAATTTTTGGTGTTCGAACAATGATATTGGGTGCCTTTGTCACATTTGCAGCTTTCTTTTTTTTAAAAAACCGTATCCGATTGTTTTTTGCCAATTTGATTGTTCTGATCATTGTATTATTGGTTATCCAATACTGGAATGAGCTTTATTTGATTTTTGAGGTTATGTACGATCGGTTGCCGGCTCTACGCGTTTCTCTTGATGCAATGACACAGAATGTCTTTGGACTTGGAAATGGGGCATATACCATTTATGTATTGGAAAATAATGATATGCTACTTCGTACATTCGGATCGGATTTGATGGAAAGGCACGGCCATTTCTGGAGGGCACCAGAGAGTGACATTGTTTACTTTATAGCTTCTTTTGGGATCTTTTCAATTGTCTTTTTTGCATTTCTTGGATATCTGATTGTAAAAGGAATACATCTGGTGTATCATAATAATTCACTATTTCCGGTTGAGCGGGCTTTGGTCATTCATACAGTAATTATGATTTTTTATGGCATATCCAGTGATTACGCAGGCAAATTAACGTGGTGGATCTTCATATCAATACTATTTGGGATTGTTCTTAGAAATTGTTACCAACCGGGCAATAATGAAAATAAAATCAGTGTAAAATAAGTGTGAATAAAAATGAATTAATAACACCCGTTGTTTCAGTTCTCATGTCCTGTTATAATGGCGAAAAATGGATTGGGGATGCAATTGAGAGTGTTTTACATCAAACATTCCGGGATTTTGAATTTATCATTGTTGATGACGGTAGCCGGGATAAATCCCTGGAGATTATGAATAGCTATTCGGCCAAGGATTCCAGGATTCGCATCATTGAAAAAGAGAATACCGGTTTGCCTGATTCATTAAATGTAGGTATTCAGGCAGCAAAAGGTGATTGGATAGCCAGAATTGATACTGATGATTTATGTGAACCGCAGCGGCTGAAGAAACAGTTTGACTTCGCAGCCTCAGACCCGGAGCTTGTTTTAGTTGGATCGGCTTACCATGAAATTGATGAAGAGGGAAGGGTGCAAAAATTGCAATTTTATCCTGAAACCCACACAGATCTAAAGAAAAATCTGCTGCATAAAAAGAGGTTTTTTGCCCACTCATCAGCTTTTTACAAAACAGATGCCGTTCGTAAAGCAGGAGGATATCGCCCCCGTATTAAGAAATCAGAAGATTATGATTTATGGCTGCGATTATCAGAAAACGGTAAGCTGGCTTGTATACCGGAACCACTAATTCGGTTCAGAACTCATCCCGGCCAGATAAGTCATGAAGATTCTGGCAAAAGACAAATTGCCGACGGACGTGTGGCATTAACCAGTTACTGGATTCGAAAATTCGGTTACGCTGATCCGGTGGAGAAAAGTGAGGAGGAGTTCAGACAATTCAGAGAATGGGTAGTGCATAAAATTACTGAAGCAAAACTTTTTGAATACCGGGAATTTATAGGCAGGATAAAATCTCAAATCGCCAATGGAAATTATGCCGAAGTGATTAAAAGTTGCCTGACATCACCGGGGTTCGTTTTGAGGCATTTTGAATTTGTAATCCGCGGTGAAACTATTTCCCGAAATCTTGCCCGGGAATGGATTCAGTTAAATAATAAATTGAAATAAATCAGGAGATATGAAGCTCGCTATAGTCAATATTTCAGGTGGAACTTTTAGTGGTGGTTATCGAAAATACCTACTGAAACTAATACCATTACTATTAGAAAAAAATGAAATTTCATCACTGAGGGTGTACGTGCCCGAAAATACAGAAATGGATGCAGATCCATCCGTTATTCACTACTGGAAAGCGAGCCGTTTTCAGTTGGGGTATTCATCCATAAAAAAAAATTTGGGCAAATTTAAACCCGATCTCATATTTGTACCCACTGCAAGAAAATTTAGCTATAAAAATGTGCCGGTGGTCAACATGGTTCGGAATATGGAGCCATTGCTGGTGCCTTTTGGGGCTAATCCGCTCAGCGAAAAAATTATTAATATAATGCGTGCATGGGTGGCAAAACGATCTACGGTGAAGGCTGACCGAACCATTGCCGTATCGAATCATGTAAAAGATTTTATTACCAGCCAATGGTCTGTTTCTCCTGATAAAGTGGGGGTTGTATATCACGGGGTTAACCCTTTATCAGACATAAAAAAGAAACCGGAAAAACCCGCTAACATTCCGGAAGATACATCTTTTCTGTTTACGGGCGGTTCCATACGCCCGGCCCGAGGCTTGGAAGATTTAATTCAGGCTCTTCCCGGAATACTTGAGCACAAACCGGGTTTAAAACTCGTTATAGCCGGAAAATCTGATCCGGGAATGCAATTTTATCAGGATGAGATCACCGATCTTGCAAAAAGCTTAGGGGTTTACCATCAAATTATTTGGTGCGGGCATCTTTTACCTTATCAAATGGCATGGTGTTTTCAAAATTGTGAAGTGTTTGTAATGACAAGCAGAGCTGAAGCCTGCCCGAATATTGTTTTGGAGGCACTTACTCACGGGACGCTATCAGTCTCAACAGATACCGATCCAATGCCTGAATTTTTCCAGGGCCATGCAATTTATTATCACAGCGGAGACCCATCAGCCCTTGCCGATGGAGTCAACAGAATGTTCAAGAAATCCGATTCAGAGATTCGTAAATTACGCACTTTAGGGAAGGAGTGGGCATCTTACTTTACCTGGCAACGATGTGCCGATAGTACTATTATGGAATTAAAAAAGGTATTGAACAGTAACAAAGAAAACATTGATTCATGAAAATAGTTGTAACCGGCGGCTCAGGTTTTATTGGCACCAATTATATTGACTATTTGCTTGAGAATGAAGATGCTGACATAGTGAATCTTGATAAAGCTCCGCCAAAAAAGGAAACCCACCAATCGTACTGGAAAGAGTGTAATATTTTAGACGCAAGGAGAACAAAAGAGATCATTGCTTCATTTAATCCCGATTGTCTTGTTCATCTTGCGGCAAATATACGAACTGACCTGTCTGATATTAAAGATTTCAGTGAAAACATTGAGGGCGTAGAGAATGTTATGGAAGCCTGCAGGGATGCAAATAATCTGAAGCGGGTGATATTTACATCATCACTTTTGGTATGCCAGGTAGGCTATTATCCCCAAAATGATACTGACTATATGCCTAATACTGCGTATGGTGAAAGTAAAGTGATGGGTGAAAAAATTGTGAGGGCTGCCAGAGATTTACCTTTTCAATGGACAATCATCCGGCCTATTTCCATCTGGGGGCCGTGGAACGGAGAGCCTTATCTAAGCTTTTTCAATGCAATAATGCAAGGGTGGTATTTTCATATCGGAAGTGGGCACTACAAACGCTCGCTTGGTTATATTGGCAACACTATCCGGCAAATCCATGCCATCATCAAAGCTGAGCAGAAACAAGTTGATGGGAAAACTTTTTATCTTGCTGACCCCGAGCCCACGAACCTATATGACATGGCTGAAATGATCCGGGAAAAATCGGGGGCGAAAAAAATCTATACATTTCCTTTATTTCTGGCGAATTTACTGGCTAAGATTGGTGACATTTTACAAAAAACGGGCTGGCGGAGAGTACCACTAACATCTTTTCGCCTGAATAACATAACAACGGAATATATCTATGACCTGTCGCCAACGATGGAGTTAGCGAATTTTGAAGTCATTGATGTTAACAAAGGTGTTGAGGAAACATTACAGTTTATATATGAAAATAAACTGATCAAATAATAAACGAAATCATGAATATTGCTTCTTTTACTGATATTAAATTATGCTGATTTCTGTAATAACTGCAAGTTACAATAGCGAAAAAACCATCACAGATACAATACATTCACTTCAAATGCAGACATTAAAGTCATTTGAATCGATATTTGTTGATGGTAACTCTTCAGACGGCACACTTGACATAATTAATCGAAGTGAACTGGAACAAAAACAGGTTTATTCAGAGCCCGATGAAGGAATATATGAAGCAATGAATAAAGGCATTGCCCATGCAAAAGGTGATGTGATTGGTTTTTTGAATTCCGATGATTTTTATGCCGATAAAGACGTTTTAAAAGACGTGGCATTTCTATTTAAAGATCCTGAAGTGGATGCCTGTTATGGTAATCTGTGTTATGTTGGTAAACAGAATAAGAATAGAATTGTGCGTCATTGGAAGAGCGAACCATTTAAACCCGGTATGTTTCAAAAAGGGTGGGTTCCGCCGCATCCAACATTTTTTGCACGAAGAGCAGTCTATGAAAAGTATGGGGGATTCGACACATCTTATAAAATAGCAGCTGATTATGAATTATTATTAAGAATGTTCGAAGTGGAAAAAATTAAAACGATTTACATTCCAAAAGTGCTGGTCCATATGAGATTAGGCGGAGAGACAAATAAAAGCTTCCAAAATATAATTGCTCAAAATCAGGAAATCTGGAAAGCTTTAAAAATGTATGATCTCAATCCTTCATTATGGTCATTTTTTTCAAGCAAAACCAGAAATCGACTAAGCCAGTATGTGTATAAGTAATGACAGATAAAAAAAGAATCTTGATTACCGGTGTAAGAGGATTTGTTGGGACAAATTTAAAAGAATATTTAAAAACACAGAGCAAATACCATATTACCGGTGCATCGAGAAAAAGAGAAAACCTTGAAGGTAATATTGATTTTTTGGATGATATCTGTTCATATGATGAATTGTGTGAAGAAGGGGAGCGAAGGGATCAAAAATACTCATTTGATGCGTATGTACATCTTGCCGGTAAAGTAATTCATGATCAACAACAAAAAGACAGAGATGAGTACTTCCGGGTTAACTATGAGCAGACAAAAAGAATTTATAACCAGTTTTTAGCGGATCCACAAGCAAAAAAATTTATTTTTCTGAGCACAATTCACGTACTCACAGAGAAACCAGATCGTGTGATTGATGAAACATTCGAGCCAAAACCATTTACACCCTACGGGCAGTCAAAGTTTGATGCGGAAAATTTCATTAAATCCAACTCGAAACCTGGTAAAAACCACTATATCCTGCGCCCGACGATGATCCATGGTCCCGGAAATAAAGGGAATTTGAACATGCTGTACAACATGATAAACCGAGGGTTCCCGTATCTTCTCGGTTCAATCAATAACTGCCGGTCGTTTACATCTATTGATAACTTAACTTTCATTATCAAAGAACTACTTCAGAATGATATTCAACCAGGATTATATCATATCGCTGATGATGAACCAACCTACTCTCACGATTTGATACGATTGATTGGTGAGATAACAGGTCGAAAGGCAAGAATACTACCCTTACCTTTGGGTTTTTTAAAAATAATTTCCAGATTGGGTAATTATATAAAGCTTCCAATTAACGATCACAGGCTGATCAAGCTAACAGAAGATTTCATAGTTTCAAATGAAAAAATTAAAAATGCGATCGGTAAACCTCTTCCTGTACGCTCCAAAGAAGGACTTGAAAAAGCTTTAAAATCTTTTTAAAAATTTTACCAAGATTATATAGGAAGAAATTGGATGAAGGGAATGTTAGCTCATGATGATGAATGAATTTTTTAAAACTGGAAATAAATAAACTCTTGTTGCTCTCCGGTAAATAAGAAGAGCAAAAAAATAATTGCATAATAAACGGTGTATCTGACAGTTTTATTCCACTTTTCAACTTGCGCTAATGCAAACCACTTTTCCCGGCCTGTCCACTCAAATATCATAAACATGATGATTAATAAAATATCAGCCCTCATTCCGGCCAATTCGGGCATTGTAAATAAAGACGGGGATATAATGCCTGAGATATAACTGATGGCATGGCCAAGGCTTTCCGCCCGGAAGAATATCCAGGCAAAAACTGTCAGCCAAAACGTCACGAACATGCCAAAGAATTCTTTAAAAGTTGGCAGCAATTTACCCTGGGCAACAATTTCTAAATGTTTGCGGTTTTTATTTGCAAGCATAAGCGGAAGAAAGTAGAGAGCATTTAATGCCCCCCAAACTATAAAAGTCCAGTTAGCACCGTGCCAGAATCCGCTCACAACAAAAATGATAAATATATTTCTGACCTGCATGCCTGTACTTCCCCTGCTGCCGCCTATAGGTATGTACAAGTAATCTCTGAACCAGGTTGAGAGGGAAATATGCCATCGGCGCCAAAATTCAGCAATGTCTCTCGAGAAATATGGGAATGCAAAATTTCTCATCAGATTAAAGCCTAATAGACGTGCTGTACCAATGGCAATATCAGAGTACCCGGAAAAGTCACCGTAAATCTGAAATGTGAAAAACAGGGCACCTAAAACGAGCATACTGCCGCTCATGTCTGCCGAGTTGGCAAAAATGTAATTGGCGTGAACGGCGCAATTATCAGCTATGACAACTTTTTTAAACAAGCCCCATAAAATTTGTCGGAGGCCATCCACAGCCTTTGTGTAATTAAACGTTCTCTGTTTTTTAAACTGGGGCAACAGGTTGGCAGCTCTTTCAATTGGCCCGGCTACAAGCTGTGGGAAAAAGCTCACAAAGGCTGCAAGAGCTAAGAAATCTTTAGTTGGCTCCAGCTTTTTCTTATATACATCGATCGTATAACTGAGGGTCTGGAATGTATAAAAACTAATGCCAACAGGGAGAACAATATTAAGTGAACCGGCACTTATGTCGAAACCGAAAAAAGTAAATGCAGTAACAAAATTTTCGACAAAGAAATTGTAATATTTAAAAAAACCCAGGAACCCGAGGTTAACCGAAACGCTGGTCCAAAGTAAGAGGCGCCTCTTCTTCTGATCATTGTATTTAGCCAATCCTCTTCCTACAAAATAATCTACTACTGTGCTAAAAAGGATTAGTGAAAGAAATCGCCAATCCCACCATCCATAAAACAGGTAACTTGCTGCTACAATAAAAGCATTTTGCAGCTTTATATTTTTATTGGTTACAAACCAATAGAGCAGAAACACAACCGGCAGAAAAATTGCAAAATCAATAGAATTAAAAAGCATGCTTTATTAACTACTTACGTGTTGTGTTCATACAATTAAGGGGGGAATGTGTAGTGGCTGTTAATTACTTTTCATCGATATGGTTATGACTTTAAGCAATTCGTTTTTGGTTACAGTTGCAGTTCCCAGTTTCTCCACAACAAGTCCTGCTGCCTGATTTGCCAGATAAACGGAATCTTCAAGTGCGCCACCGGCTGCTAATGCCATGGCAATAGTGCTGACCACAGTATCACCCGCACCTGTAACATCATAGAGATTTCTTGCAACAGCAGGTATATGTACAATAGTACCCCCGTTGATAAATAATGACATCCCTTCAGAGCCCCTTGTGATTAAAATAGCCGTACCATTTATGAAATCGTTAAGCTTTTTTCCGGCATTCACCAAGTCATCCTCACTATTGATTTCTAAATTCAGTGCATATTCGGTTTCAAGAATGTTAGGAGTGATGACAGTGGCACCTTTGTATTTTTTATAATCATTTCCTTTGGGATCGACAATCACCGGAATTCTATTCTTTTGTGCCAGCCTGATAGTAAATTCAGAGATCTCTTTCGTTACAATCTGTTTGCCGTAATCGGAAATAATTACAGCCTGAACATTATGTAGTTCCGATTCGATTTTTTTAATAATCCTGGATTGAATATCAGAGTTTAGTTTCTGACGATTTTCAACATCTACCCGGACCACGTGCTGTTTGTTAGCAATGATTCTCGTTTTCGTAATTGTTGGCTGTCCGGTATCATACTCCAATCCGCTCGTTGAGATTCCAAGCTCTCCCAATTTTTCTCGTAGCAGGTCGCCTTGCAAATCATCGCCAATAACACCGATTATTTTGGCAATTCCACCTAGAGACGCAATATTAGACGCGGTATTCCCGGCACCTCCTGCCATGTACGTACGATTTTTTACATTTACAACCGGTACCGGGGCCTCAGGGGATATTCGTTTCACATTTCCCCATACATATTCATCAAGCATTAAATCACCAATAATTAGTACATTTTTTCCTTCGAAATCTGACAGAATATGGGTTAATTTCTCGATTTTGGAATCAGTCATGCAGTTATAAATCCTGAATTATTTATTGTTTGAAAATAGCAACAGATATAAGATTTAGAAAGCAAATCTTTCAAACGCCATGTAATTTTGCATCCTTTAAAATCCACTTTGCTGCCGATTTAAAATCAGTTGCAACAAAATGCGGATATGGGCGCTTAATGTGGTTTTCCTTTGCAGATCTGTCTTTGCCAAGTAAGATACTTTTACAACCTGCGTGATAGCCTGCCAAAACATCACTAAGTTTGTCACCAATCATATAAGATTGAGAGAGATTCACACCCCATTTTTTAGCAGCGGTTTCAATCATTGCCGGTTTGGGTTTCCGGCATACACAGTTATCTGACGGAGCGTGCGGGCAATAGTACGAATCTGTAATCTTAATCTTTTCATCTGCCAGTTTTTCGATCATTTTATGATGTACGCGCTTCATCTCATCATGTGTAATAATTCCCCGGCCAACACCCGATTGATTACTTATGATAATCAATTGAAAATCAATTTGAAGTTTTCTCAAAGATTCAGGTACACCGGGCAAAAAATCTATGGGAGATTTATCTCCGGGATATCCGGTATCCTTAAAAATGGTGCCATCCCGGTCCAGAAAAACTGCCGGCCTGTTCATGAGGAATGAGTATTATAAAATGTACGTTCTGCGATATCGCAAACGATGTGCAAAATACCAATATGAGCCTGCTGGATTAAAGCGGTGTTTTCTGATGGAACATTCATGCAGAGGTCAGATTGCGATTGGAGTGTGGATGGTTTATGGCCTGTTAAAGAGATAACGAACATTTTATTCTTTTTTGCTTCGGCAACAGCATGAAGCACATTTTTCGAGTTGCCGCTTGTTGAAATTGCAATCAGCAAATCATTTTCGGTACCAAGTGCGGCTACCTGCCGTGCAAAAATCTGCTCAAAACCGTAATCATTTCCTATGGCTGTAATTATTGACGTGTCGGTAGTAAGTGCAATGGCAGGAAGTGCTTTTCGTTCCAGTTTAAAACGCCCCACAAATTCAGCTGCAATGTGCTGGGAATCAGCCGCACTGCCCCCATTTCCACAGATCAGAATTTTGTGACCGGTCTGCAGGGTCTCGGTAACCTTATTTGCAAACCGGATTACAGAATCTTTAAGCTGATAAGCTGTCTGGCGATACAGGTTTGATGAGTCCATAAAATATTGCATGATTTTCTGCTCGGTATCGTCAATCGTTTCAGATTGTTTCTCACCGTCGGCCTGTTGTAAAGATGACTGAATTTTTTCAATGATCTGTGAGCTCGATATCCCCTCAATGAGTGGTAAAATGGAAATTTCACCTCCATTTTTTCGAACGGTCTCCGTTTCAGGCAGTGAATCAGCCGAATAATCAGCAGCTTTACAGTGAATATGGGGTTTAATGGCATCAAGAAATTTGTTTGGTAAATCATCATTATAAACCACCACTTCATCCACGTATTGTAAGGCGGCGAGCATCGTGGCACGTTCAGTTTCAGAGAGAATTGGTTTGCCTTTGCCTTTTAACCTTCGCACAGACGAATCACTGTTTAAACCAACAATCAATTTACTTCCCAGCGATTTGGCATTCTTTAAAAAGGTTATATGCCCTGAATGGATTAAATCAAAACAGCCATTAGTCGTTACGATTTTTTCCCCTTCACTTTTCCAGCGGCTGATTTTATCTGATAACGAAACGGGTTGATGATCACCACCGGCCCAAAAATA
>SL_3KL_010_SEDDRAFT_10002400_pt1 | contig 17134 bp, 9 predicted proteins | sample SodLakKL_010_SED_2_FD_10381 | JGI IMG/M metagenome (IMG submission 10381) | reverse complement strand
ATAATCCCGATCTCTTCTGAGGTCGGGATTTTTTTGTTTACAGGCATTGGTGTTATGTCGTCCCGCAATATTGCGGGATCTCTTCGTTGTAGCATTTTTATTGGGGTAGTACCCCTTTTGGTGTATATTGTAGTTAGCTATTTCCAAAAATAAGCTCCAATTTTTTTACGATAATCATATATTTTAAAGGAAAGGTTGAATTTTAAGAACATCATAAAGGTCAGATTATCATGCCTATACAAGGTTGCTGAACTTTTATTTAAAAAAAACTACTATAAAATTAGTAGAGGTGTTAAAAAATTAGTAGTTTTGCTGCGAGATAAAAATGTTATTATGAATTCAAGTTTAACAAAAGCTGAAGAACAGGTAATGCAATATCTTTGGGGGCTGGGTAAAGGGTTTGTCCGAGATATTGTAAACAGGTATGATGAGCCAAAACCTGCCTATACTACTGTTGCTACCATTTTGAAAATTCTTGAGAAGAAAGGCTTTGTGAACAGAGAAGCATGTGGTAATTCGTATCAGTACTTTCCTGCTGTTGGCAAAGAAGAATACAGCAAAAGATTTTTGAGTGGTTTTGTGAAGAATTACTTTTCCAGCTCTTACAAAAAACTGGTTTCTTTTTTGGGAAAAAACGAACAACTCAGTCGTCAGGAGTTGGAAGAAATAATTGAAATGCTGGAGAAACAGGTGGAGAACCATAATACCCAGGATAATGAGTAACTTAATAATACATTTGTTGCAATCAGCTATCGGTATAGGACTTTTTTATGGGGTATACTGGTTGCTGTTGAGAAACATGAAATGGTTTTCTCTAAACAGAATTCTGATAATTCTATTTTTACTGCTTTCTGTTTTGCTGCCTTTTATAACGATTTCCGGGCAGGTACCGGTCATTCCTGTTGAATTGCATTCAATGGAAGTGATGAATACCAGTTCATCTGTTTCAAACCCTCAGTCAGAAATGTCGCATGGGACGGGTATTTCTTACATAAGCATATTATCGATAATCTATATAAGTGGTGCCACTTTTTTTCTTTTACGTTTCTTTTACAGTTTGCTGCAGCTGACTGTAATGTATGTGTGTTCACCCCGGGTTCGGAAAAACAATTTTATAGTTGTTTTGCGACCGGGAAAGCAATCTCCTTTTACTTTTTTTAACCTTTTGTTTGTTAGTGAAGAAAAATTTTATTCAGAAAATTTTCACAAAATCCTGTTGCACGAATCGGTTCATCACAAGCAATGGCATTCTCTGGATAATATTGTACTGGAGCTGATATCCATTATTCAGTGGTTTAATCCGTTCGTTTGGCTTTTCAGAAAGGCATTAAAAACGCAACATGAGTACCTGGCAGACCGGAGTGTTATTAATAAGGGAGTTTGCAGGTTATCCTACCAGAAAATTCTTTTTGAAGAATCTGTTGGGGTCGCTTTGAACCTTACAAGTAATTTTCATTATTCACTACTTAAACAAAGATTAAAAATGATGACACTTGAAAAAAACAAGAACAAAGAGTATATAAGGTATTTATTGCTTGCACCTATGGTTTTGGTGGTAAGTTTGTTTTTAATGGGACATTCGGGAAGTAACGCAATTGCTAATGACCCCATTGATGCAGCCCCGGAGTATAAGGAAGGGCAAGAAAATCTTATGTTTTATCTTCAATCCAATGCAAGGTATCCTCAAACAGCGCGCAAAAATAATTTACAAGCAACGGTGTATGTCAATTTTGAAGTGGCTGCAAGTGGTGAGGTTAATAAGATTTGGGTTGCAGAGAATGCCCATGATGCACACGCACTTTTTGACGAGCTAATTGTGGTAGCCCAGGGTTCATCGGGTACACCCTCTGAAGCAACTTCCGGAAGTGAGGCCCTGGAAGATATGCAAACGGAAGCAGTAAGACTGGTGGAAGGCCTGGGGGATTTTACCCCGGCACGGTATAATGAAGCACCCGTTAAGGCTATTGTATGCTTACCTGTGACCTTTGTTGTACAATGATTTGCAATAAGCAATAGTTGAATTTAGTTACACATAGTTAAAATAGAGTCTTAAAATATCTCTTTTATCATCCTAAAGAGAAAACCCAAAGTCTTTTTCCAAAGGGCTTTGGGTTTAATAATAGGTCTCGCATGAGCCATATCCACAACCTTTTTGCAATGCAGGCAAAAAAGGGTGGCTTACAGCTACCCTTTTCCTGAGTTGGAATGTCTGGGTTTATGGAATCATAATTTTTATACCTGGCAAAGTTGTGCCTGGAAAAGCAACAACATAAGCCCCTGTTTGAAAACTTTCCAGGTTGATACGCATATTGCCTTTTGCCGGTTTTTTCAGAACTATCCTACCTGTCATATCGGTGATGGTGACTTTCTGTGAAAGGAAACGGCCATCTTTCGTTGCGTTAATCACAAGCTCTCGTCTGTTTTCATCGAAATAGACTGCCACATCGTCAACGAATTCATCTATTGCTGTTTCAGGGCTAACAAAAATTTCAAAATCATAGGGTTCGCTTTCCCTAAATCCATTGTGAATGGTTACGGGTAAGGTTAACTTGCCAGTAAAATCTTGATGCGGTTCGATAATAAAGTCATTTGTAATTTCATAGTTGCTCCCCGGGTGAAGCGTAATTGTAAAGTCATCGGGGTAAGTGAAAAAATCATCTTCCACAAAAAGGAAGAAGGCTTCAAATTGCAGTTGCTCTCCCTTTAGGATTTGGATTTCTTGTTGATCCACAATTTGAGGGGCTGGTACTTCTTTCACTATAAACAGTACCTCTTGCTCAAGGTCTGCCAGGTTATCAGAGAGTGAAAAGGTCAGGGTTTCTTGTCCCGTCCAATGGGGGTTGATATTTGAAACCATTACTGTGGTTTCGTTTAGCGATTCAATTTTAACATTCTCATTCCCTTGCCAGCTTAGCGATACCTCACCTTCAGATTCCCATGAAATATATTCACTGAAATCAATACTTAACTCCTGGTGTTGGTAAAAGCTTACTTCCTCCGGTGGGAAAAAACTATAAACAGGTGATAAATCTACTGCGGTCAGCTTAAAATCATCAAAGTAAAAGCCTTCTTCGTTGATCCATCCATCACTTACAAGGACAAACCTGAACCAAACATCTTCTTCACCAGCCAAATGGGATATATCCACCTCCTCTTTTACCCATTGAATCTGTTTTCCATGGTAAAGGGGTTCGCCAGGAATTTGGTTGGATGAACCCTCTTCAGTATAATTTCCTTCCAGAGTTGACCAGGTTTGCTGATTGTCTGTTGAGTAATGAAATTGCACATAGTCCCAGTTTTTTTCAATGTCAAATCTTGTGTAAAACTCAATCCAGGCAACATCGGAGTTGCCCAAGTCAAAAGACTGGGCCGTAGTAATAGGGTTGTTGGCATTGTTGGGGTAGTTCTCACCAGGACTGTCTGCAATTGATCCTGGTGCTGAATAATATTCTTCATAACTAATATCCCAGGTTTCTGTTTCCCAGTTGTCAAGATTATCAGATGGGTCAAAGAAAAGAACTTCCGGATGTCCGTAAAATTTAATTATGGTATCATGCCATTGGTAGCTACCATTATCCAGAGTAAGGATGTATGAAATTTCGTCTCCGGGTGATATATCAGGCTGCAAAGTAATATCAATCTCTTTTTGTTGTGCTTCCAGTATTTCCATGTTGTGAAGAGAAACGGGTTCCCCGCTTTCTTCAATGGTATTACTTAACGGGGTTAAAGAAACGGTGTAATTTGCGGGACTGCCTTTTCCCATGTTGACAACTTCAAAATGAATACTTGTGCTCTTTTCAGCAATGTATGGACTACTAATATCATCAATTTCAGCATAGGGGAGAGCCAGCCAGGCCAGACTCATGTTCATGTGGGTATGTCCTGCACAAATATCTTCAATGCGATCCATGGCGGGCCAGAATCCATCAGCAGGACTACCCGCCTCAGGTGTAAAGGCAAAGGTTTTGTCTTTGGTTTCCTGTTCGCCATAAAACCAGTCATCAGACCCGCCATTGGCAAAGTAATTCAGGGTTTCATGGACTGTACCGTAAATATAATTATTTTCCCGTGTCATCAAATCGGCGTATGCTATAAATATATCGCTGTCGGGTGTAAGTTGATCATTGTAGCCCCATGGGTAAATTAAAAGATCGCTATAGGTGTGATTGTTAAGAGCCAGGATGAAGTTGTATTCTTCTGCCAACTCTTTTTGAAGTTGGGTCTCGGGCTCAGAAAATGGTTCTGTACCCCGATAGGTTTGCGCTGATGGATTAGGCGAGGAACCGTCGTTGTCGTGGCCCCACTCATATCCGAAGTTTCGGTTGAGATCTACACCAATGCTGCCGTCAGAATTGGTCCGCATGTTTTTTCGATGCATGGAGCCACCATTGGGGTGGGTATTCTCGCATTGGATATAACCATCAGGGTTAACAACGGGCACAAAATACATTTCCAGGTTATCAACCAGGTATTGAATCTCGGGGTCTGAGTCGTAGTTTTCCAGCAAATACCACATCTGGAAGAGCATCTGTTGCATGGATGCAGGCTCTCTGGCGTGTGTAAGGGCTGTATACAACACCCTGGGCTTGTTTTGTGTATTATCGGGATTGCTGGAAATACGAACCCAGTAAACTGGGCGACCTTCAATAGTATTTGTTTCACCAATGGGTTCTTTTGGAGAAATAAGCTCAGGGAACAAAGCATGCATGGCATCCAAATCATCAAGTACTTCATCATAGGTGTGAAATCCCCCCATCGAACCCAGTGTGAAATTTTCCGGGGTGGGGTAGGGGGTTTTATTTGAAGGATCCATCCTTATTTGCTCATTTATGGCATCGCGATCCAGCCCTCTGTTGCGTTCCTGGTAATAAGTTGTCATGTCTTCGATAAGCACCTCATAACTAAAGCCTGCTTCAGATATTTGCTGTCTTTCCTTCCCTGAGAATTCACCAACAACAAAAACACCTGGTTTGAAGTCGGCAATTTCTAAGGCAACTCCCAAAGAAGCCAACTCCTGGATGCTCCTGCCATCCATTTCAATTTTTATACGGTGATGAGTTTCTGAGAAACTGTTAGACACCAGTAGAAACAACAATGTCACAAATGTGCTAATGGTCTTGCTAAGGGATAAATACATAGTCGGTTCAAACGTTTTAGTTTTTTGAAAGTTTTGTTTGTTAAAAAAACGTGCGCAAGTTATAAATACTTTTTTGAACAGAAAATAAAATCTTGTTTTACAACAACCTTAGATTCCTTATCTTTGCAAGTTATTTTGATTTTGCCTTTTCCCGGCAAAGGTTTTATAAGCATTCAAAGTTTAAAATATTACAGGTATGTCATTACAGATTAGTGAACAGGAAAGGATCAGGAGAGAATCACTAGTGGAGCTGGAAAAGCTTGGAATTGACCCTTATCCTTCGGAAAGTTTTGAAATAAATACTACTTCAGAAGAAATTCATAAACGATTCCCAGATGATAACAACTTATTTCAGGATGTGCAAATAGCGGGCAGGCTCATGGGGCGTCGCATAATGGGGAGTGCTTCATTTGCTGAATTTCAGGATTCTGCCGGACGCATACAATTGTATTTTAATCGTGATGAAATTTGCCCGGGAGAAGATAAGGCCATGTATAATACTGTTTTTAAGCGTTTGTTGGATATAGGAGACATCATTGGCGTTAAAGGACATGTGTTTGTTACCAAGATGGGGGAAATAACCATACATGTTAAGGAGTATAAAATACTGTGTAAATCTCTACGCCCTTTACCAGTGGTAAAAGAGAAGGATGGAAAAGTATATGATGCTTTTCGTGATGCCGAGCAAAGATATCGTCAGCGTTACCTGGACCTGATTGTGAATCCTGATGTGCGCGATACTTTCCGGCAACGTGCCCGGATGATTCAATCCATGCGCGAATTTTTGATGGGAAAAGGGTATCTTGAAGTTGAAACTCCTGTGCTGCAACCTATATACGGGGGAGCTGCCGCCCGCCCTTTCAAAACCTATCACAACACCCTGGATACAACCTTGTACTTGCGAATTGCCAACGAGCTGTATCTGAAACGGCTGATTGTAGGAGGCTATGATGGTGTTTTTGAATTTGCCAAAGATTTTCGGAATGAAGGGATGAGCAGGTTTCATAACCCCGAATTTACCCAGATGGAGCTATATGTAGCTTATAAAGATTATGAATGGATGATGAACCTGGTAGAGGAGATGGTGGAGAAAATTACCATAGACTTGCATGGAACAACAGTGGTCCAGGTGGGCGATAAACGTATTGATTTTAAAAGGCCATGGAAAAGGTTTACCATGTATGAAGCCATAGAGCATTTTACAAATATTGATATTTCGAATATGGATGAAACACAGCTGCGCAGGGTAGCTGATGAGCTCCATGTGAAAGTGGATGAAACCATGGGAAGGGGCAAAATCATTGATGAAATTTTTGGAGAAAAGTGTGAAGGGCAGCTTATTCAACCAACCTTTATTACAGATTATCCTATTGAAATGTCTCCACTTGCCAAGAAACATCGCACCATGCCTGGTCTTGTAGAGCGGTTTGAAGCTATCTGTAACGGTAAGGAGATAAGCAATGCATTTAGTGAGCTAAATGACCCCATCGATCAACGCGCACGCTTTGAGGAACAACTTGAGTTGGGTATGCGGGGTGATGAAGAAGCCATGGTATTGGATGAAGACTTTTTGCGTGCCATCGAGCACGGCATGCCTCCCACTGCTGGTCTGGGGATAGGTATAGACCGCCTGGCTATGATTATGACCAATAGCAACTCTATCCAGGATGTGCTTTTCTTTCCACAAATGCGCCCGCAGAAGAAAACAGCAATTGAAAACCCAGACACGCAATTTGAAAAGGCAGGGATTCCCTCTGAGTGGATACCCGTTTTGCAACAAGCCGGCTATTCTGATGCGCAGGCTTTGAAAGAGGTAAAACATACCAAGGTATTTAACCAACTTTGCGGTTTACGAAAAAAACTCAAGCTGGATTTTCCGGCACCTAATCCTGAGGATGTGAAAACCTGGATTGATAACCTTTGAGACTATTAAAACAGGTTAACTTGTTTCTGTACAAATAATCCGGGAAAATCATAAAATACTTGAATTGAATGACTATTTTTGTTTCAATATAAGTTACTTCCCCGGTCCATTTTTGCAAAAGTAAAACCTGTAAATTTTTGTGTCATGCCCTTTTTAGGTTCGGTTGTCAAGAATGCCATAGCACTCAGAGGTAGATTGCCTCAGTTTTTTAAGGTGAAACAGCCGGGTGTTGCCCAGGAAAGGGTGCTGAAAAAGCTATTGAAGAAGTCTGTCAATACTGCTTTTGGTGAAAAGTATGAATTTAACCAGATTCTCAAAAGCAAAGATGTGGTCAAAGCTTTTCAGCAGAACGTGCCCATTCATGATTATAACAAGATTTTCAAGGATTGGTGGTACAGAACACTTAATGGCGAACCTTATGTTACCTGGCCGGGCAAAGTGAAGTATTTTGCATTAAGTTCGGGAACATCTGAAGCTTCAAGCAAACACATCCCCATTACGGGCGATATGCTCAGGGCCATCAAAAGAACCAGCATCAAACAGATTTTTTCACTGGCCAGGTATGAATTCCCCAAAGAGTTCTTTGAAAAAGGAATTCTCATGTTGGGGGGCAGCACACATCTCCAGTTTAATGGCACTTATTATGAGGGAGACCTCTCTGGTATAACTGCCAAAAATATCCCCTTTTGGTTTCAGCACTTTTACAAGCCCGGCAAGCGTATTTCTAAGGAAAGGGACTGGCCCACAAAACTGGACGAAATTGTGAAAAATGCAAAAAAATGGGATATTGGTGTTATTGTTGGGGTGCCTGCATGGTGGCAGATTTTACTGGAAAAAATTATCGATCATTATAATTTGAACCATATTCATGAAATATGGCCAAACCTTTCCATTTTTGTCCATGGAGGTGTGTCGTTTACTCCCTATAAAAAAGGGTTTGAGAAGTTATTGGGCAAGCCCCTGACTTATATAGAAACATACCTTGCCTCCGAAGGGTTTGTAGCTTTTCAAAGCAGACCCAATACTTCGCATATGCAGTTAGTGGTTGATAACGGGCTGTTTATGGAGTTTATTCCATTCAATGAAAAGAATTTTGACAATGAGGGGAATCTGCTGCACAATGCCGAGGTTTATACCATTTCAGAGATTCAACCTGGTGTGGATTATGCACTTATTTTATCCACCTGTGCGGGTGCCTGGCGTTATCTTATTGGTGATATGGTTCGGTTGACCTCACGTGAGCTCAATGAAATCGTGATTACTGGACGTACTAAGCATTTTTTGAATTTATGTGGTGAACATCTTTCACAGGAGAATATGAATATGGCTGTTAAAATGGTCGAGGATAAGCTGAATATAGAAATTCCTGAGTTTACTGTGGCTGGCATCAAGCACGAAAATATGTTTGCGCATAAATGGTATATTGGTACCAATAATAAAGTTCAATCCGGGCAATTGCGTGAAGCTATCGATGAAAGTCTGAAAGTGCTGAATGATGATTATCGTGTTGAACGGATTGCTGCCATTAAGGATGTGTTTGTGGAAGTGTTACCATCAAAGGTTTTTTACGATTATTTGCGGATGAAGGGGAAAGAAGGTGCGCAGAATAAATTTCCCCGTGTGGTTAAGTGTAACCAGCTTTCCGATTGGCAGCAATTTGTGAATAATTATCATGACAAATAACTCTTAATCTTTTGACCGATGGCATCATCTCTCTGGGAAGGTATCATACTTGGTCTTACCCTTGCCTTTTTGATTGGGCCGGCTTTTGTGGCTTTGGTTCAAACCAGCATTCATTATGGGCAAAAAACCGGATTGCTTTTTGCTTTGGGGATAGCTCTCAGTGATTTGACCCTCATTGCCTTAAGCTACCTTGGTGCTGTGCAATTTATCAGAGATTCTTCCAATCAACTAATTATAGGTGTTGTTGGAGGTATTGTCCTGATTGTATTCGGATTGGTAACTTTTTTAAAAAAATACAAAGTAAGCACTACCCGGGGGATTGAGGTGAAGGTCTCCATAAGTGGAGGAGGATTTTTTAGGCATATTCTTAAAGGGTTCTTTATGAATATTCTTAATCCATTCCTGCTTATTTTTTGGTTGGGGGTAATGAGTTTTGTGAGTGCAAGGTACGGAGTGGGTACCAAAGAAGTGGTGACTTTTTTCACTGCCGCCATTATAACTGTATTTGTTACAGATAGCGTGAAATGCATCATCGCCAGCAGAATAAGGCGTTACCTGAATATCTCCATTCTTACCTATGTTAACAAAGGAGTAGGAATAGCATTAATGGTTTTTGGCCTGGTGATGTTTGCCAGGGTATATTGGCATTATTGGTTATAGACATACCTGCACCGAGAGGAAGTTAGCGAATGAGAATCTCATACCCGGCATAAACCTGGTCTGGCTTTTCTCTTGTTTGCTCCATCCTTGTTAAGTTGTTTTTGGCTATTACTACTTCCGGAATAGAATCTCCTGTTTTGTCCTGCAGGAATGGTTTTACAAGGTCTCTTTTATTGCTATAATTGTTACAGCGTATTGAGGTTTGCTGTTGTAGGGTTTAACAGAATTGACATTTTTGTTTACCCGGGAACTAATGACTACGTTTGAATATTTGAGGGTTGACTATTTTTTCCGCCAGAAGGCCAAAGTGGTTTTGGGGTGGTTTGTGGAGTATATATTACGCAGTTTTAAACATCAAATTCTTGGATAACATGTAGAAAATCGTCCATCTTTAGTGGTTTGGTGAGGTACTCATCCATACCTGCCTGGATGTACTTCTCCCTGTCTCCCTCAAAGGCGTTGGCACTTAAACCTACAATGGGTGGCAGATTATCATACTTTTTCTTCAGGATGTTAGTAGCAGTAATTCCATCCATAACAGGCATTTTGATATCCATAAGAATTAAGTCGTAAGCACCGGGTTTGAACTTTTCGACGAGTTCTTTTCCGTTGTTTACAATAATACATTTATGACCAGCTTCCTTTAGCATTAGGGAAATAACCGCCTGGTTAATTTTCTGGTCTTCTGCAAATAGGATATTTAGCGATCTGAATGGTTTTGCTTTTTTTGCGGGGGTCTTTGTTTTTTCTTCCGGAAGACTGTCAGGTTTTGCGGCTTGAAATGTAAACCAGAAGGTGCTACCTTTGCCAGGTTCACTTTTTACGCCAATTTCACCTCCCATAAGCTCGCTGAGCTCTTTGCATATGGAAAGCCCCAGTCCTGTACCACTAAACTGAAGACGGTCATCCTGCCCAATTTGGGAAAACGGAAGGAAAAGCTCCTTTTGTTTTTTCTTTGCAATACCAATCCCCGTATCAGTAACAGATATTTTGATTTTTAGGTCACTGGAGCTATCCGGCAGGGTCTTGGGTTGTTGAGCAAGGGTTACTTTTAGTACAATTTTGCCGGTTATGGTGTATTTTACTGCATTTGATATAAGATTGTTAATGATCTGGATAATGCGATGTTCATCAGCTACAATATATGCAGGGACCTCAGAATCCAGTTTTGTTTGCCACTTGATATTTTTTTCACAAATACTATGGAACAAAGCCTCGGTGCTGTCCGCAATATCACCTAAGGCAAAAGTTGATTTTTTTAGGCGGATTTTACCGGCTTCAATCTTTGAGTAATCCAGAATAAGGTTGATGATTTCTCTCAAAGTAACCCCTGATTGCTTAAGGGTGTTGATATAATCTTTTTGGGTATCATTGAGTGGGGTTTTGTTCAAAATGTCTACCATGCCAAGAATACCTGTCAGGGGGGTTCTTATTTCATGGCTCATGTTGGCAAGAAACCGTTGCTTGAATTCAGCTGATTTTCTGGTTAAAGTAACCTCGGTTTTAAGTTTTTCATTGTTTTTACGTTCGGTAATATCTCTAATTATCCCCATCACTAATTGTTTGTCAGTATATTGGGTAAAAGTGGTGCTAAACTCAACCTCAATAGCTCCCCCATTTTTATGAATGATGGTTCCTTCATAAATTTGGGGCGGAATTTTGCGTTTTTGGTAATCAACTTTTCTTTGTTCAATAAGTTGCCTGGTGGCTTCATCCAAAAGAACCCTGAAGTTAAAATTTTTTGAAGTTAACTCCTTTTTGGAGTAGCCTGTAATTTGACAAAACCGGTCATTTACATATTCAAAGTACTTGTCGTTCCTCATGTAAATACCATCAAAAGCATTCTCTGTCAGATTTCGATACTTTTCTTCTGACAGAGTAAGCTTATTCTGGATCTTTTTTAATTCTGTAATATCTCTTGAAACACCAACCAGTCCTGTGATTTTGCCTTGCTTGTTTCGGATGGGAACTTTGGTGCTGTACATCCACTTCCAGCCCAGGTTGGTTTTAAGTTTTTCCATTTTACTTACTATGCCCTTGCCGCTTTTGAAAATTTTCTTTTCATCAAGATAGGCCTCCTGGGCATGCTCTTCTTCAAAAAAGTCAAAATCTGTTTTCCCCAATGCCTCCGTGGTATCATTGATTCCTAATAAACTGGCTTGCGCTCTGTTGATTCGGGTGAACCTGCTTTGAGTATCCTTAAAATAGATGGTGTCTGGTATGTTGTCCATAAGGGCCTGCATTTGGTCTCTTTCTTTTTCCAGCAGGAGTTCGTTTTCCTTCAGATTTGTAATATCGCGCACGATAGCAAGCACGTGTTCATCATCAAGGGGCGATAGCCTTGCTTCATAACACTTTACTTTATCCCTTACTTTATCCCTTTCTTTAATTTGGTATTCCAATTTTTGCAACTCTCGCGTCTTCAGGCATTTGCGAAAATGTTGGATGTGTCTCTCTCCCTCGGTTTTACCAAATACATCTGTTGTATGAATACCGTCAATTTTTTCGGGATCTACCACAACTTGCGATAAGTCCTGGGTGATGACCTCCCTGTAAAATCCATTTTTGTCGATGACAAATAATAAATCGGGCATCGTTTTTAAGATGGTATTGAGCCTATTGGATTGTTCTTTGATTTTAAGTTCACTGTATTTCTGGCTGGTAATATCGCGGGCTACGGCAATAACAGCTTTTTTACCAAAATAAAAGCAAGAAGAAAGGTTTACCTCCTGGATATATTCTTTGCCGTCTTTGCTTTCGCCCCAAAATTCAAATAACTGGGATGTGCCCTGGTAGGCTTTTTTAAGACATTTTTTGATTGCATCCAAGTCATTCTTATTTTCTGGGGATAAAAAATCTACATTTTTTCCAAGAATTTCTTCTTTGGAGTACCCTTCGATTCTCTCCACTGCCTTGTTTACATCCAGAATGTACCCATCTCTATCCTGGATATATATGGCATCGTTGATGCTGTCTATAATACCTTTATAGGTTTTTTCGGAAAGGTTAAGCTGTTCCCTGGCTGTTTTTCTTTCTGTAATGTCTGATAACAGCCCGTCAAACCTAATGGGTTTGTTGTTTTTGTCGTATGTAATATTAACACGGTCAAAGACCCACTTTATGCGTCCATCCGGAAAAACAACCCGGTATTCCATTTCCAGGTATCGCGCCGGTTGATAGTTCTTTGTTTTTTTTTGAACAGAATCCCGGTCTTCAGGATGTACAATGCTGCTCCACAGTTCGGCATCCTTGTAAAACTCTTCAGCATCACGTCCCAAAACCTTTTTTGCATTAGAACTCATAAAAACGGGTTTGTTCTCTTCAACATTTTGCGACCAAATTACATCATCCACGGAGTTGATGATGTTGTTGAGTTGGCTTTCACTTTGCCGGATACGTTCAGTTGAACGTTGCAGTTCATCCAGTGAGGTTTGTAGCTCTTTATTCAGTAGGAGGTATTCCTCATTTTGGGTTTCGTATTCCTGATATTTTTTTATAAGTTGTTGTTGAATTTCTTTTTTCCGGGCTATGGTGGATGCCTGCACGTATAAAGAAGCAATGATTCGGGCAAAATTTATATCATCAGGTGTCCAGTTTCTCTTTTCTCTTGTGTTTTCGACACAAACCACACCCGCTTCTCCACTCTCATCATATACGAAAACCTCCAGAAGTGAATGAATATTGTTGGGAATAAGGTAGTCTTTTTTGAGTTCTGAAAGCCGGGGGTCGTTCATGGCATCCGGAGCATTTATGAGGGTATTGTTCTGCAGATATTTAAAATAGTTGGGATAGCTTTTCAAGGATAAAGAAAGACCTCCCAGGTGTTTTCCCCTATCGGCAAGGTATATATCAATGCATGTTATGTGATTTTTTTTATCTGATAGCATCCAGATACTTGCTCGCTGCACATGTAATTGACGTGAAATAACTTCGGTGAGTATCTTTTTGGCTTCACTGACTTCCCCTGTTATGATGGCATTATGTGTGGCAAGATTGGCCAATTCATGATACTGCTCATGAAGTCTTTTGATGCTTTGATTGGGTTCATCGAAGCTACTGCTTGCCGTGGAATTCTGCTTTGAAGAAGCTTCCTGTCGGTATTTTTGTAGTTCCTGCTTCAAAAGCCTGTTTTCTTCAGCAAGAACTTCTAGCTTTTTTGTAATTTGCTCTTTTCTCATTTGTTTTTTTTCACCTATCCAGAGGAATCAAGGGCTTATTTATGCCTATTATACAGTCAAAATTAATCATTAAATTGGTGCTTTTAAAATTATTATTCATTATTTGACCTCCACTGTTTTTCATGTAGTATTGTAATCTGATATTGGATGCAATAATAAATTTGGTGTTTCCCCCACACCTTATGTCACTAAAAATTCGCACTTTTGCAAATGATTTTCAACCTGCATTGTGATCCCCTGAAAATTTAATGAGGCAGTATTACAAAACCAATGTTTGACAAAAGCTCTTGTGACCATACTGACATAGCAGATACTTCAGTAGGCATGTTGAATGATAGTAAATGCAGGGAAATTATAAACCCATTCAAAATTTTAATTTGATGACCAAAAATAAAATACGGGTAAGATTTGCCCCAAGCCCCACAGGCCCTTTGCATATGGGTGGAGTACGTACAGCATTATACAACTATTTGTTTGCCAAAAAACATAATGGTGATTTTATTTTACGTATAGAAGATACCGATCAAAATCGTTTTGTGCCAGGTGCAGAAGAGTATATTATGGAGTCACTGCGCTGGTGTGGCATATTGTGGAATGAAGGTGTAGGTAAAGAAGGGCCTCATGCCCCTTACCGCCAGTCTGAAAGGAAGCATTTATACAAAAAATATGCGGAGAAACTTATTGAAGAAGGACATGCTTACTATGCCTTTGATACCTCAGAAGAGCTTGAAGCGATGCGCAAGCAAATAGAGGCTGAGAAAGGTCTTGCCCAGTATGATGCCCGAACACGCATGGAGATGAATAACTCTCTTACTTTTACCACAGAAGAAACCCGACAATATTTAGAATCGGGACACCCCTACGTGGTACGTTTTAAAATGCCCGGAAATGAAGAAGTTGTTTTGCAAGATATTGTGCGAGGGACCGTAAAGGTGCATTCCTCCCAACTGGATGACAAAGTGCTTTTTAAGAGCGATGGTATGCCCACCTACCATTTGGCTAATGTGGTTGATGATCATTTGATGGAAATCTCACATGTTATCAGGGGAGAGGAATGGCTGCCATCATTACCCCTGCATGTATTACTATACCGTAAGTTGGGCTGGGAAAACACCATGCCCGAATTTGCACATCTGCCTTTGCTTTTGAAGCCAGAAGGTAGTGGCAAATTAAGTAAACGTGATGGCGACAGGCTTGGCTTTCCTGTATTCCCTCTTTTGTGGAATGATCCCAAAACAGGCGAGGTGGCATCAGGATACCGTGAGTCAGGGTATTTTGCAGATGCTTTTGTGAATATGCTTGCTTTTTTGGGATGGAATCCCGGAACTGACCAGGAGATATTCAGTATGGAAGAACTGGCGGAGGCTTTCTCCCTGGAAAAGGTGGGTAAATCGGGTTCCAAGTTTGATCCTGCCAAAGCAAGGTGGTATAACCATCAGTACCTGATGCGAAAATCAAGCAAAGAAATTGCGGAATTGTTTGATGTGTTACTTAGAGAAAAAGGAGTGCATCTCTCTGGTGAAAAAACAGAAAAAGTGGTTTCCCTGGTTAAAGACCGTGTGAATTTTGTCCATGAGATATGGGAGCAAGCCGACTTCTTTTTCCAGGCGCCCCAATCATATGATGAGAAAACGGTTAAGAAAAAGTGGAAAGCAGATACACCCGAAATTTTGCAAAAGGTAATCACCGTTTTAGAGAATTTGGATGACTTTTCGGTTGAACCCATTGATAAGGCTTTACATGATTTTATGGAAAAGGAGGAAGTGGGAGCTGGAAAGTTGATGATTGCACTCAGACTTTCACTTGTGGGAGCCGGTAAAGGCCCTGACCTGAAAGAGATTATGGAGTTTTTAGGTAAAGAAGAGGTTGTGGCACGTATTGAAAAAGCCATCGAAACGTTAAAGGATTAGATGCAAAGAAACTTTTTATTAGATTTGCAGCAAATTGATTGCAGGAGATTGTATTCCTTGTGTTTTCAGGGGGTATGATTTTGTTTGTCAAAATGCAGTGGATACACCCTGATATATTTCCCAACAAAAAATCTGAAACTTTATGATACAAACCATCAAGAAATTTAAATGGTGGATTGCAAGTGCAGTATTTGTGCTGCTTGCAATACTTATGTTGCTTGTTTCCAGTCCGATAAATGTGCCAGGTGAAGAAACGGAACCTCTCCCGAAAGAAGAAGTAGTTGAGATAGCTTATGATGTTTATGGAGTTGATTTTGAAAACTATATCATTTATGATGAAGTGGTAGGCAGACGTCAGACATTGGGCCATATTTTTAGTCAACATGGACTGAGTGGTCAAATGATAGATAATGTGGTGAGAGAAATGCGCGATGTTTTTGACCCCCGCCGAATTCGTGTGGGCAATTCTTACCGTGCTTATCTTAATAATGATAGCCTGGAGACTTTACGGTACTTTTTTTATGATATATCCCCTTTGGAGTACGTAAAAATTGATTTCACCGATTCAGTTTATGTGAGCCGCGGCGAGAAAGAGGTTTCCGCTCTTCAGCAGGAGGCTTCGGGTATCATCCATTCTTCTTTGTGGGAAACCCTCACTTCCAATGATCTGAGCCCTGAGCTTGCCATCAAAATGTCAGAAATCCTGGCATGGGAAGTGGACTTTTACCGGATTCAAAAGGGTGACCGGTTTAAGGTAGTGTATGATGAAGAGTTTGTTGATGATGAATCAGTAGGTATTGGTGAAGTACACGCGATCTATTTTTCGCATCATGGCCGTGAAATTACCGGGTTTCATTTTGAAAAGGACACTGTAAATGGTTTTTTTGACCCCGATGGCGAAAATTTACGCAAAGTGTTTTTAGCTGCACCATTAAAATTTGGCCGTATTACCAGTGGATATTCCACCAGCCGTTTACATCCGGTGTTGGGTACCCGCCGGCCTCACTATGGAACAGATTACGCTGCACCCACCGGCACCCCGATTTATGCTGTGGGTGATGGTGTTATTACCGAGAGATCATATACTTCAGGAAATGGAAATTATATCAGAATCCGTCATAACTCCGTTTATGAAACCCAGTACCTTCATATGTCTCGTTTTGCCAAAGGTATCCGTCCGGGGGTACGCGTTGAGCAGGGAGATGTAATTGGCTATGTTGGGCAAACAGGACTGGCAACCGGACCGCACGTTTGTTTTCGTTTTTGGAAAAATGGCCAGCAGGTTGACCATCGCAAAGAAGAATTTCCCAGTGCCGACCCTCTTCACGATGATTATCATCAGGAGTTTTTTGTGATTCGCGACAAATGGCTGGAGGTTCTCAATGCCATCGGTTTTGAAGATGATGAGCAGTTAGAGTTACCTGTCTAAGCATAGTTTAGCAGGTAAGAGTTTAGAGCACTTTTTTGATTTTTACCAACTTTTCCAGAAGACCTTCGAGCTGATCCAATGGCAACATATTGGCGCCATCTGATTTTGCACTGGATGGTTTGGGGTGTGTTTCGATAAAAAGTCCCTCTACGCCCGCGGCAACTCCAGCTTTGGCCATGGTCTCAATTAGGTGGGGAAGCCCGCCGGTAACAC
>SL_3KL_010_SEDDRAFT_10002399_pt1 | contig 17143 bp, 8 predicted proteins | sample SodLakKL_010_SED_2_FD_10381 | JGI IMG/M metagenome (IMG submission 10381) | reverse complement strand
GGGAGCACGGCCGTGGCCATATTCATCCCGAACAACACCGGGGCAAACCCCCAGCATCCGGTGGAAGTGGAGTGGACACAGCAGTTGTTTGACGAAGTGGCCGCCAACATCGAAGCAAATCTGCAGTGGTGGACCGACCAGGCCGCCCGGTACGGCATTGAAAAAACATTCCATATTGTGATGTACGGACCGGATCATCCGGCCACTCAGGTGGACTATGATCCCACCAAAATGACCACTTTCGGGGTCGTGATCAATGACATGATCAGTGCGTTGGGGTACTCGGAGGAGGAGTATCCGCCCGCACCCGACCAGGACCGCGGCAATCTGGCCGACCGCCAGCGCTATTTTCTAAATGACCTTCGCGACTCCCTGGAAACCGACTGGGCCTTCATCGGCAACATCATCGCCGGGGCTGAATCGTTCCGGAGCCATGCCGCCCTGTTCGGACCCAACACCAATGTCTGGTACCAGGCCGCGCGGTCGGGCCTCACTTTTGCCCATGAGGTCGGTCATATTTTCGGTCTGCGCGACACTTATCGCGAACGGGCACCTTACACTTATAATCATGAGATGCTGGGCTTTAAGAATCGCAATGCCGATTTCCGCAATCCGTACACGGTGCCCTGCATGATGAAAAACAGCTGGGGGTTCAGCTCCTATACCGCCGCCCGGCTTGGCTGGATCGATGAGCCAGGCTATACCACCATCCACCCGGAACCTGCCGAAGCGCCGTTTTTCCTTCAGTATCGCAACCCCGAAACCGGCCAGCCGAATGCGTTTTACAGTCGGTCTTATACGGGCATGACCCCATTGCCTTTGGGGCTGACCCAAGATATTACCCTGTCCGGCTTTCCGGAGGCCGGGGTGGGCGGCATGATGTTCCAGGACCCTGTCTGGTCAGCGCCGCCGCAGTGGAGCCAGGATCGCGGGCACAGTGTGGATCTTTCCGTGGAATATATCGACCCGGTGGATGTGGAAGTCAGTTATTCGCCGGTGGGAGAGCCTGCGCCTGTTTCGTTCCGTTTTTTGTATGATGCCTCACCGGTGACGGCCGCGCGGGCGCGGGCGGTGCATGCCGGACCCGACGGGTCGCTGGCTGTGGCCGGTCTGGACGGGGTCGTGGTGCTGCAGGATGATGAGGCGTTTGTCCTTGATGCACCCCATGGACGCGTGGATTCCATGTTCCGGGAGAGCCGCGGACTTGCCGAAGGTCCGGACGGAATGCTCTGGTTTACCACCCACTTTGGCGAGGTGATCGGTTGGAAAGGCGGGCAGTACATTATTCTTCCGGAACCGCAGTTGCCTCCGGCGCACGTGGTTGACGCGGACGGGATGAAGCCGCAGATAGCCGGGTTGCAACCGCAGACAGCCGGGTTGAAATCGCAGGCAACCAGACTTCCGGACCCGCACCGGTTTTTAACATATGACGATTACCATGATTACAGAGCGAGGGACATCGGTCCGGATGGTGTTTCGGGTGTGAAAAAAGCAGCCGCAGATGAAATTCAGCGTGACCCGGCCCCGGGCTGGCGCGGCGGGGTGTTTGGTCCGCTGGCCGTGGATCAAACCGGGGTGGTCTGGACGGCGGAAGATCCGCAAGGATCAGCCTCAAGGACCGGCGGATCGGGGCTGCACCGGTTTGAAAGATTCGGAAGTCCGGAGCACACGATTTTCAGCACCCGGAATTCACCGATCTTGTCTGACAACGTGTCGTCACTGGATCTCGACGGTGACGGGTATCTGTGGATCGGTTTCGATGGTGGACGTGGCGGTGATTTCGACCAGGGATTGCAGCGGTTCCATCCGGAAAATGAAACATGGGAGGATTTGTCGGGGGAGCTGCCCAATACGCGGGTCCAGCTGATTCGGTATGCAGGGGAAAGAATAATCGTTGGCTACACCGGAGGTTTTTCGGAGTACCGGGACGGCGAATGGGAGCACTGGGTCACCGGTCTGGCCGGAGTGGTGCGTGACGCCGATGTGGATGACCACGGAAATGTTTTTCTGGCAACGGTTTCCGGACTGGGTGTCTACCGTAACGGAGAGGAGCAGATGCTATTTAACGAATCGAACACGGCAATGCCAGAAAATCATGTATCCGCGGTTCGGGTCATCGAGCCGGGCAAGCTGCTGCTGGGATTCTGGCTTTATGGAGGAGCCATATTGGAATACGATGCTTCCCTGATCACATCCGGCGAGGTGGCGGATCTGCCCCGGGATGTGCTCCTGCATCAAAATTATCCCAATCCTTTCAACCCATCGACCGTAATCCGGTTTGAGCTTCCGGCAGAGATGGCGGTCCGGCTGGAGGTCTTCGATGTACTCGGGCGCCGTGTTGCCACGCTGTTGAATGAACGTCTGGACTCAGGCATGTACGACGTCGCTTTTGACGCTTCGGGTGTTGCAAGCGGTGTCTATCTGTATCGTTTGCAAACGGATATGGGTCCCATCAGCAGAAAAATGATACTGGTGCGGTAACAGTACGGTTTGCCTTGGAGACGTAATGCCCGTTAAAGTCTGTGCTAAAAAAACCGGAAAAATTTAATATTATAGATTAAGGAGATGACAATATTTGAATAGCCGGATACTCCGATGGCAACCATATGTAATATTGAGACTTGAAACGAGCATGGCGGTCTCCGGCCGGCAAACTGGCGTAAGATTTTTGCCTGTCATGCGAGTTCCTTCTGACCACTTGGATCGAAATTGAGTATACACATGAACCGATTCGGGTTTAAAATATTCTTTGCGTGCGGTTTTTTTGGTTTGCTGCTGGGCCTGGTTCACGGTTGCAAAGTGACACGGCAGGTAGACAGGGACGTTGTTACTACAGATCTCCCGGTGTACCTCGGCCCGAGAAAAACCGGATATCTCGAACTGACGGCATTATTTTTGGTATCGGTGGATGGCAACGTGGAAAAAGTGCAGCTAGCCAATAGCAGCGGGGATACGGGATGGGATGAGGCGGCAATCGATTCCATGATGAACTGGAGATTCCCGCCACCTTCCAGTGAAAGCAAGGTGTGGCTGAGGCGTACCATCAGAGTGGATCTCATCGAATCAGAAAAATTGAATCTTGGTCAGATCTCAGCTCGCAGTTTGGAGGATGCGGAGATCCTGTACGACAGACTGAGGGCGGGTGTCAGTTTCGAGAGCCTGTTGAGAGACAGCTGGGAGGCGGAGTCGCTTGTGAAAAGGGGCAGGTATTTGCGCGATATGGATCCGACTGCTTTTCCACTGGAAGTCTCCCGGCAGTTGATGGCTTTAAAGCCGGGGCAATACACAAAGCCCATAGAAATGCATGGCGGATATTATATTTTCAAAAGATACGACGAAAATCTTCCGAGGCGATCTGGCGGATCATAAGAAGGCGCAGATTGCGCTATGCGTAAACCATATTGTCTTGTCTTATCTCAGCTGATCCAGCACCTGCCAGGCATCCGGACCGTATTCAAACAAGAGGTCGAGCACGCCGCACCCAGGTACAAAACCGGGGAAGTGCTGGCGGTATTCGGGTGGCTCAAATGCGCCTGGCTCCGGATCCTGTGCCCGGGGATGCGGTTTCTGGTAATGTCTGCTGCCGGGTTCCTGCCATATGATGGTTTGTCCATCTGCAAGCACATCCATCCCGGAAGGTACACCTCCGGAAACCACTCCTCCGGAAACCATTTCTCCGGGAACCACTCCTCCGGAAGCCAATTCGGGCGGGTTGTCACTGGCCCACATCGGGAAATGCGCAAATTGCAGGTAGATCCATTGCCGATTCATAAGATGCCGGACGGCATCCAGCAGTAATCCGCACTCCGCGGCAGTGGAGAGATCGGCGCGTATCTCGGGCTCGTAAAAATCGAAGTACAGACTGTTGCGATAGTTGAATTCGAGCGCCTGGAGATGGTGTCGAAGCCAGGGCCGCCGGTCGTCGATGCGCACCTCCCGGATCGGTTTGCGCCGGTCTTCCTGCAGGAAGGGAATGGCAAGCCACTGGTGCCCGTCCGGGGTGCGGATTTTTGTGCGGTGGACCTTGCTTTTCCGGGAAAAGGGGTGCAGATCGTCCAGGATCACACGGTCGGCATTCAGGGCGCGTGCCATCCACGCCAGGTCAGGCGAGTAGCCGGGCAGCAGCAGCGCGATCACGGATCCGGGTGTGTCTCCGTCGGGGTCTGGTTTGGACGGTGTCGTTGCCATGGAACAGTATACACGTTTTGCAGGTCGCATTCATGTGTGGCATGATGGTTTCTGGGTGGATGGATGCCAGATGCATGTGGATGGATGCGCTTGAAGCGCGTGAGCCACTTTGAAGTTTTCAATGTTTTTTAACCGGATTCTTCGGATTTTTGGGCTGGATGCACCCCGGTAGTGATCCCGGCCAGTGCTTCCGCATGCCGGGCAGCGGTCTGTAACCGCATCCGTTGTGCCCGGCTGAAACAAGACATCCAGAAAAATCAAAAAATTCAAATACAATGAGTTCCAACGTTCGCGTCCGCTTTGCTCCATCCCCGACAGGCCTGCTCCACATCGGAGGCCTTCGTACAGCACTTTACAACTACCTTTTCGCCCGCCATCACGGGGGCGCATTTGTGCTGCGTGTCGAGGACACCGACCGGGCGCGTTATGTGGAGGAGGCCGAGCAGGACATCCTGGAGAGCCTGGCCTGGGCCGGTCTGCATCCCGACGAGGGTCCCGTCGTGATCAGCACGGATGAGAAAACCTCCGACGCCGAGGCGACAGGCGGAAAGGCAAAAAACATATCCCGGCTGGATTATGAGCCCGGTTCCGGTGATGCGCCTCAAGGATCAGATGATGGCGGAAATGGAAGTGCAGGCAATGGAAGCTCAAGCAGTGGCGGCGGCAACGGCAGGGATCCGGGTACAGGCCCCGCTGCGTTCAAAGGCACGTTTGGTCCCTATCATCAGAGCAAGCGTCGCGACCGCTATGCCATGTATGCCCGTCAGCTTGTGGATGCCGGATATGCCTATTATGCGTATGACACGGTTGCGGAGATCGAAAACATGCGTGAGCGGCTTCGAACGCCGGAGAATCCCAATCCCAAATACGATTCGCAGACCCGCATGCAAATGCGGAACAGCCTGGCCCTTGACCAGGGGGAGCTGCAGAAACTGCTGGAGGAGGGCGCGGAATATGTGGTGCGGCTTAAGGTGCCGGCCGGGGAGACGGTTCAGTTCGAGGATATGGTACGCGGACCGGTTTCGTTCGAAACTGACGGCCTCGACGATCAGGTGCTGCTGAAAGCCGACGGCATGCCCACGTATCATCTGGCCAACGTGGTCGACGATCACGAAATGGAGATCACGCACGTCATCCGCGGCGAGGAGTGGCTGAGTTCGGCGCCAAAACACATCCTCCTGTACAAATACCTTGGATGGGAGCCGCCCGCGATGGCGCATCTGCCGCTGATCATGTCGCCGAGCGGAGGCAAGCTTTCCAAACGCAAGGCCGAAGAAGAGGGTATCCCCGTGAATGTGCGGGATTATCGTGCGGAGCGTTATGAGCGCGATGCGGTGATCAATTTTCTTGCGCTTCTGGGATGGAGCCCGGGCGATGACCGTGAGCTGCTTACCCTTGAGGAGATGGTCAGCGAGTTTTCGGTTGAGCGTGTGGGCAAGAGCGGGGCGATCTTCGATTTCAAGAAGCTGCTCTGGTTCAACGAGCACTACATGCGCACTCGCAGCGACGGTGAGCTGGCGGGCGAGCTTGGCGAAATGATGCGGGAAAGTGGGATTCCCGGCACCAGATCAATGCCGGAGGAGGTGCGGGTGTGGGCGTCGGATTCTGACTTTCTGTCCGGCGTGGTCCGGCTGCTCAAGGAGCGGGTTTCCCGCCTGCCGGAATTCCTTAAGGCCGGGGCGTTTTTCTTTGTCGCGCCGGAGCAGTACGATGAAAAAGCCGTTAAAAAGGGATGGAAGGAGGATACGCCTGTGCGGGTTGCCGGCTACCGGAAGCGTATTGCCGGCCTGGATGATGACGCTTTCCGCGCCGACGAGCTCAAACGCATCCTCACAGAAATCGTGGAAGCCGAGGGTGTGGGATTCGGCAAGCTGATGATGCCGCTTCGCGTGGCCGTTACCGGTGCGGGATCCGGTCCCGACCTGTTTGAAACCATGGAGCTGCTCGGTCGCAAGGAGGTGCTCCGCCGGCTGGATTCCGCCATGGCGCGTCTTTCCGGTTGACTATGTTTCGGTTGACTATGTTCCGATTGATTATATTCCGTGTTACTGGATGTTCCGTCTGACATTGTTCCGATTGATTATATTCCGTGTGACTGGATATTCCGAGTGACAAATATTCCATCTTACAGTAACACATTTGTAAAAAAACAGGGGGTGTGTGCGTATGCAATTATTCCGCAAAAAAGAGAAGAAAACGGGGCTGGCGCTCGGGGGAGGAGCAGTACTCGGTGCAGTCCATGTGGGCGTGCTCAAAGTCCTGAAGGAGAAAAATATCAAAATCGACTGCGTTTCCGGCACTAGCATCGGCTCCTTTATCGGGGCACTCTATGCCTTTGGCGTGGATATTGACGAGATCGAAAAAATGACACGCGATCTCCGCTGGCTGGATATATCCGAAATTTCGCTGTCGAAGTTCGGCCTCATGAGCAACGAGAAGTTCGGGGAGCTGCTTGCCGAGCATATCGGCGACAAGAATATCGAGGATGCGAAGATTCCGTTGCGGATTATTACCACCGATATCGCCACAGGGGACAAGGTGATCCTGGAAAAAGGCAACCTGGCCGATGCGGTTCGCGCCAGCGCCTGCATCCCCGGCATCTTCAAGCCGATTGAAATCGACGGACGCATGCTTGTGGATGGAGGGATCGTGGAAAACGTGCCCGTGACCCCGCTTTTGGACATGGGCGCCGACCGGATCATTGCCGTGCAGCTCACCGTGAGCGATGCCGCCAAGCGGCCCGATCATATCGTCGAAGTGCTCCTGAATACCTTCGAGTTCATGATCACCAACATCAGCAAACCTTATCTGGAGGATGTGGATGTGCTGATCAAGCCGGATCTTTCCGGTTTCGACAAGGTGGATACCGATCAGATCAGTGACCTGATCACTAAAGGGTACAAGGAAGCGGAAAAAATGCTTTCGGCTTAGTGGGGCTTTCCGGCCAAATTGTATTGGGGTTCCGTTATGAAGCCGGAATGTACGAGCGATTTTGCACAGGACTTTGCCTGAAGAAAGGTCAAACGCTTATATTCACAGGAATATGACCATCCCGTGCAAATCACATATTAGAATTCTTGCCGCTGTCATGCTGATGGCGGGTTTCTGTGCCGTAAGCAGCGGTGTGGCCTGGGCCGGTGCTAATATGTCAGGCTCAGCCTGGGCCGGTACGGATATGTCCGGCTCAGTCTGGACCGGTACGGAAGAGAACGGTAATGAATTGACCGGTGCGGAAGGGAACGGTCCCGGAATGGCTGGTGTGGATACGCTTGCTGTTGTTCCCTGCGGGGAAGTGCCGCTGGATGGGGATACGACGGATGCCGGAACCATCGAAGACTGCGAGGATGAGTTGCTCCCAACGCACTGGGATACCGGAAACAACTGGGATGACGAATCGAAATTGCCGTCAATGGATGATTCGCTTGCCTATTTGGAGCACGATTCGTCCCGGGGATCGTCCGTGAGCTGGGTGAGCATCCTTCCGCCGCTGGCTGCCATAGCCATTGCGCTGCTGTTCCGCCAGGTGCTTTTGGCGCTCTTCATTGGTGTGTGGATGGGGGCCTGGCTGGCTGCCGGGGCCGGATTTGGAGCGGTATTCATCAGCTTTTTCACGGCCGCCACGGACTATGTGGTGCCATCCGTCGCCGATCCGGACCATGTCAGCATCCTCATTTTCACCCTGCTGATCGGCGGCATGGTGGGCATCATCGGGGCAAACGGCGGCACGCGCGGGGTGGTGCGCGCGCTCACCGGATGGATCACGACCCGGCGCCGTGCTCAGGTGACCACGACCGGACTCGGATACATCATCTTCTTCGACGACTTTGCCAATACGATGATCGTGGGGAGCACCATGCGCCCGCTCACCGACCGGTTCCGCATATCCCGGGCCAAACTGGCCTATCTGGTGGATTCGACCGCTGCCCCGGTGGCCATCGTCGCCCTGATCTCCACCTGGATCGGCGCCGTCATGGGCTATATCCGTGAGGCCGAATCGGCCATAGCCGGTTACAGCGAATCGGCGTACCTGATCTTTCTCAACTCGCTTCCGTACAATTTCTACGCGTTTCTCGCCATCATCTTTGTGCTGATCATTGCCTTCAGCGGCCGGGATTTTGGTCCGATGCGCCGCGCCGAAGAACAGGCCCGCTCCGGCCGGGATGCCTCGGCCGTTTCAGGTGAAGAAGACGGTCCAACCGGTGAGGAGGACACTGCAACGGGTCAGGAGCAAAGTGGAACCAGTGATGAGGAAAGAGGAACCGGTGATGAGGAAAGTGGAACCGGTGAGGAGGACGAACCCGGGACGGGTGAACCCGGTGACGAAAGATCGGGCGATCGTGAAAAAACGGCGCACTGGCTATACGCCATGGTGCCGATCCTTGGGCTGCTCACGGTGACTCTTGGCGGCCTGTGGGTCACGGGTGAAGGGGACACCTTGCAGGAGATCGTCGGTTCCGCCGACTCCTACGCCGCACTGGTCTGGGGATCGGTGTTCTCCGTGTTCCTGGCAGGGTTCATGACGCTGGCCGGACGTTTGCTTCCGGTTGGAGAGATGCTGAAGGGCATGTTCCGTGGGATGAATGTGATGTTTGAGGGGCTGCTGATCCTGGTGCTGGCCTGGTCGCTGGGCATGGTAACCCTTGAGCTGGATACCGCCGGCTATCTGGTTTCCCTTCTGGAGGGATTCCTGAGTCCCGACTGGCTCCCGGTACTGATATTCGTGCTTTCGGCCGTCACAAGTTTTGCGACAGGATCGAGCTGGGGCACCATGGGTATCCTGATGCCATTGGTACTACCGCTCACCTGGTCGCTCAGCGTTGCCGCCGGGCTGGATCCCGCATCCACCCAGACCCTCATATATGCCAGCGTGAGTGCGGTGCTGGCGGGGGCTGTTTGGGGGGACCACTGCTCGCCGATCTCCGATACCACGATCCTCAGTTCGCTGGCCAGCAGGTGCGACCATGTTGCACACGTGAACACGCAGCTGCCGTACGCACTGGTGGTTGGCGGCATCAGCGTGGCGGCGCTGATCGCGTCGGCGGTGGCGGGGCTGCCGGTATGGGTCATTTATCCGGTGGCTATTGCGCTGATGGTTGGCATCGTGTACCGTTTCGGCGCGACTACGGGGTAAAAGCATTTGCCGGGAAGTGCCACCTGAGAATTTTTAAAAAAGCGCCGGGAAGGGTATACTTCAAAATTCCATGAAACCATCCAGAAACTGACTAAAGGCAGATTATGAGCGAGGACAGCGCACAAAAGGGGTCACAATCCCGATCTGGAAAAGAAAAGGGATCGGCTTCCGGGCAAGGCAAGCCGGTGCCACCGGGATCCCCATCCACCGAAAAAACACACTGGCTCACGCGTTTCAAGGCGCCCAATACGATCATCCTGATCCTGGCGCTTTTGTGCTTTTTTGCCGCGCTGACTTGGGTGATACCGGGCGGAAGCTACGATCGTCTCGAGGAGGACGGACGCATTGTGGTGGATCCGGGTTCGTTTCAACCGGTGGAATCGGAGCCGGCCGGACTCGTGGAGCTGATCCTAGCGCCTATCAACGGGTTCACAGACCCGTTCGCAATCCTCATCATCACGTTCGTGTTCATCGTGGCCGGCGCCTTTTCGATCATCCAGAAGACGGGGGCGTTCACGCTCGGCATCCGCAAGGCAGCCATTCTGTTCAACCGGCACGACTCGCTGCGGCCGTTCTTCATCCCGGTTTTCATGGTGTTGTTTTCGCTGATGGGCAGTATTTTCGGGATGGCCGAGGAGGTGATCATATTCATCCCGCTGTTTGTGCCGTTGGCTTTGGCGCTTGGATACGACTCCATCGTAGGTGTTTCGGTGCCGTTTATCGGTGCCAGTGCCGGTTTTGCAGGCGCTGTGGTGAATCCGTTCACCGTGGGTGTGGCGCAGGGCCTGGCCGAGATCCCGATCCTCTCGGGCTGGGAATTCCGGATGGTGGTCTGGTTCTTCACGACGGCCACGGCCATCTGGATCGTCAGCAGCTATGCGCGGAAGATCTATCGCGATCCCGCCCGCTCGCCCATGTATGACATCGACAAAAACCGGGAGGAGGAGGAACTCAGCACCGACGCGTCGGACGATGAACCGTTCACCTGGCGGCAGCGGATGGTGCTGCTTGTGTTCGTGGCGGGCATTGCCATGCTGATATTCGGCGCCACCAACCTGGACTGGTACATCACCGAGATGGCGGCGCTTTTCCTGGTCATCGGGGTGCTGTCGGCCGTAATCGGCGGCTTGTCCGGCAACGTGGCGGCCAATGCGTTTGTGGACGGGATGAAAGATGTGCTGGGGGCGGTGGTGATCATCGCCCTCTCACGGTCCATTCTGCTGATGATCACCGACGCCCAGATCATCGACACCATCCTGTACAGCCTCTCGAATGCCATTGATGGATGGCATCCGGTCATGTCGGCGGAGATCATGCTGCTGGTGCAGACGGTGATCAACTTCGTGGTGCCGAGCGGAAGCGGGCAGGCGGCGCTGACCATCCCGATCATGGCGCCTCTGGGCGATCTCGTGGGCATCACGCGCCAAACGGTGGTCCTGATATTCCAGATGGGGGATGGCATCACCAACATGATCATCCCGACATCCGGCGTGACCATGGCGGTGCTGGGCATGGCAAGAGTTCCCTGGGCCACATGGGCATCATGGCTGGCCGTGCGCCTGCTCTGGTTCTATCTTGTGGCCATAATAGCCATAGCCATTGCGGTGCTGACCGGCTATTCCTGATTCTGGTTGGTTATTCTTGATAGTGACCGGCTATTCCTGATCCTGGAGCACCGGTTCGGAATCCATGCGTTTGCGGGTGATCAGTCGCGACCCGCCCCGGAACGTCAGGTAGAACCAAAACCATTCCGCCATGACCCGGAACCGGTTGCGGAAACCGATCAGGAAGAAGACATGGACCAGTGACCATAACAGCCAGGCGAAGAAGCCGCTGAACTTCCAGTCACGGATTTGTGCTATGGCACGTGCCCGGCCGATGGTGGCCATGCTTCCCTTGTCGAAATATGCGAAGACCGGACGCTCCTTCCCGTCCATGTCGGCCCGTATGACGCGTGCCACATGATCTCCGTGCTGTATGGCTCCCGGGGCGATGGCCGGTGTTTCGCTGCCGTCGGCATTCATCTGGCGTGCGGCATCACCGATCACAAAGATCTCCGGATGTCCGGGTACGCTCAGATCCGCATCCACCCGGAGCCTTCCGTCTTTTTCCAGAGGCACGTCCAGCGTCCTGAGCAGCGGTGATGCGGCATTTCCGGCTCCCCAGATGACGGTTCCGGTTTCGATAAAAATCTCCCTGGTGCCGGAAGAGTGGCCGTTTCGGGACGCATCCCCCGGGATATTACCACCCTTGGTGCTGTCCCCCTTGGCATTGTCCCCCTTGGCGTTATCACCAGTGACGTAATCGTCTTTGGAATTGTTGCCCATGACTTTGATGCGCACACCGTCTTCGTTCACATCGGTTACCATGCTGTTCAGCATCAGCTTCACCCCCATTTTTTCCAGGTCGCGAGCGGCTTTCTCGCTCAAAGACTCATGATAGGTATTGAGGATGCGTGACTGCCCTTCCACCAGGATGATCTCAAGCAGGTCCAGATCGACATGCTCGTAATCTTCCCGCATGGTTTTTGTGGATATTTCCGCAATGGTTCCGGCGAGCTCCACCCCGGTCGGGCCTCCGCCGACTACCACGAATGTTTCATGGCGCTTGCGTTTTTCGGGATCGGGTTCACGCTCGGCTTTTTCGAAGGACATGAGGATGCGCTCCCTGATTTCAAGCGCGTCGGAGAGTGTTTTGAGGCCGGGAGCGAATTTTTCCCAGGAATCATTTCCGAAATAGGAATGCCGGGAGCCCGGTGCGAGAATGAGATAGTCGTAAGGCACGTTTTGTCCGTTTTCAAGGTGGATCTGTTTTGCGCCGGTGTCCACATGTACGACTTCGCCCATGCGCACATGTACATTCTTGTTGCGTTTGAAGATGCCCCTGGCCGGCACGGCAATGTCGCCGGGTGCAAGTGCGGACGTTGCCACCTGGTAGAGCAGCGGCTGGAAGAGGTGATGGTTGGTCTTGTCGATGAGCGTGATCTCAAACGGCTCTTTGCAAAGGTTTTGCACGGCCCGGAGTCCGCCAAAACCGGCACCGACCACAACAATATGCTTGGGTTTGTTCATTGGTGAATGGATGTGGAGTGTTAAAAGATTCTTTCGCTTGACACAAACAAAAGAAACAGCGGCAACATTCGGGAACGGGTCGAAAATCCATCCAAATGGACAGCAGGGAGCAAAAATCCTCAAAAAAACAGCAAAAGATTGTGTATACTGTCTGTCAGCGCTGCCGATTCGGTACTATCTGGCAATCCATTGAAATGAAACCGGCTTTGCAGCGTTATTTGTTCTTCCGTCCACCGGTTTTTTATGTTCCAAAGGTTTTTCGAAACGTTGATTCTGCTATCTCATCGCGCGGGCTGTTTCATTTGGCCGGGCATTTTCGTCTTACTTTTCTCGCTGATTGTTTTTACCGCAGCGTCACCAACTCTTGCCACATCCACGATGCTGCCCGATGAAGATGCGCCCGAACGCGTATGGGGTATCAATTTCAAAGGGAATGACACGTATTCCGGGATGGTCTTAAGGAACATCATTGCCCTGGAATCACCCTCTTTCTTTCGCAAATTCCGGTTCTGGAACCGGTCCGGGTTTGACTTTGATGCGACCGAGCTTCGGCGCGACGAGATCCGTATCAAGCGTTACTACCAACGCCGCGGATTTCCGCATGTGACGGTGCGCTCTGAGGTCAGGGAGGGCCGGCGGGATTGGGTCCGGCGCATTGACTTTCACATTGTGGAAGGGGAGCCGACCATGATCCGGTCCGTCCGTTACGAACTGGATGCCGATGAAAAGATCGTTGCGTGGCTGGAGGAGCAGCGCGATTTTGACAGGGCGAAACGCCGGCAGCTGCTGCAGGAGGGCAGGCGGTACCAGCTCATCCAGCACAGTGATGTGGAAGGGCTGTTTTTGTCCACACTGCGCAACCTTGGGTTCGCTTTTGCGGATACCTATGTTACGGCGAGTGTTGATACGGCGGGACACGTTGCCGATGTGCTGATTACCCTTGTGCCCGGTCCGAGGAGTTATTTTGGCGAGATTCGGGTGGATGGTCAGCAGACGGTTCCGGAGTCCATCGTGCTGAGGCACTCCGATCTGAAGCCCGGCGACTCGTTCAGTTCCCGCAAGATGCGGACGGCTCAGCAGCAGATCTTCGGGCACCCGTTGTTTCGTTTTGTAACGGTCAATATGCCGCCCCAGGAGCCCGATTCACTGGTCGACATCAACATACGGGTACGCGAGCATGCGCTTCGGAGCGTGCGGGTGCAGGCCGGGGTTGGACGGGAAGAAATTGTACGCTTGAATGTCTCATGGACACACCGCAACCCGCTGGGCAATGCCCATACCTTTTCCGTGTCTACGCGCACCTCATTTCGTGAGCAGCGGGCCAATCTGGATTATCACATACCCTATGTGTTCAATCCAAAGAGCCGCATCAATATTTCGCCGTTTGGACAGCGCCTTGATGAACCGGGTTATGTCATTCTGCGCGGCGGTATAAACAACAGTTTTATCTACCAGATCAGCCGGGAGGCCGCCGGTACCGTATCCTACGAGTTTACACGTAACAGGGAGATCATTGAAAGCTCGGATTTCAGATTGCCGGAAGAAAGACAGCGCTACAATATTTCAGCACTGACGTTTTCCGGATTTTACAACAGGCTGGAAGTGGAGCAGTACCAGGGATGGGCCCTTCGTCCGTACGCCGAGTTTTCCGGGTTGCTTGGCACGGGAACGCTCCGCTATAACAGGTATTCGCTTGATGTCAGGCGTTATTTTGACCTCACAAGGAGCACCCAGCTTGCTATCCGCAACGAAGGAGGAGTGATCAGCCGGGTAGGCGACCACGATCTGCCATCCAATGTTCGTATGTATGCCGGGGGTACCAGTTCGGTGCGCGGATGGCAGCGGCGGCAGCTTGGCCCCAAACGCACAACATTTGACAGTGAGGGGGAGTTTGCCGGATATGTACCCGTTGGCGGCAAGGCCATGTACCATTTCAACCTGGAACTCAGGCAGGAGCTGCACATGCTGATCCGGCATTTTGGAATGGCCGTGTTTCTGGATGGCGGCGCTGTCTGGGAACGCATCAGCGGTATCAACGCGGAAGACATGCAGTTTGGCGTCGGCGGCGGGTTTCGGTACCAGTCGCCGATCGGGCCCGTCAGGATCGACCTGGCGTATAAAGTCAACCCGACGGACGAAGACCTCCGGATTTTTGAAGGCGAAGATTTCGGCAACTGGTTCTCCCGCTGGGGGATCCATTTCAGTATCGGTCAGGCATTTTGATGTATGAAAAACGAGTAACGGTCATATGATTGTGACAGAAAGACCATCCATGACAGGATCGGATAACCATGATGGAATCGGAAGAACAAAATAAAAAAAGACGCCGCTGGCCGTGGATCACCCTGGTGGTGATACTGGTGCTGCTTACCGGCTTGCGGCTGGCGCTGCGGTCCGACCTGCTGCTGGACTTCATCCGTGCCGAAGCAGAGACGCGTGTGTCGGAGATGATCCACGGTGAACTGCGCATCGAGCGGATGAGCGGCGACCTGTGGTCCCACCTGACGGTCGAAGGCGTTCGGATTTATGCCGAGGATGATCCGGATCCAGCCCCATCTCCATCCCCATCCCCAACCCCAACACCGTCATCGTCCCCCATACTCTCGCTCGATACCCTTCACGTTTCGTGGTCGGTGATCGACCTCATTTTCCGGCGTCCCCTCGAAATCCGGCAACTGCACGCGCTTGGTTTACGGGCCGAACTCATACAGTACGAAGACGGAAACTGGAATGTGATGGATCTGCTCCCGGAGGACTTTTTCGATGATGAGGAACCGGACGAGGAACCCACCGGCCTGGAATTTGTGCTGCCGGACGTGCGTTTCACCGCGCAGGAAGTCCTGGTGGATGCGCGCGCCGTGCTGCCCGGTGAACCGCTGGCGATCCGGGATATCGAAACGCGCCTTCGCCTGGGAAGCAACGATGCCGGTTTCTTCGCCGACCTGAAACAGCTGGACCTTTCCCTGCATGAATCACGCCTCGATGCACCCGTGCAGCTCAGCTCAGAGGCATCGTGGGACGGCCGTCGCATCACGCTCGACAAACTGCTCATCGCTACGGCCTATTCCCTTTTCGAAGCTTCCGGCAGCTACGACGAGGTCACCACAGCCGCCAGGTTCCAGGCTCTGCTTGATCCCCTCGCCTGGCGCGAAGTGGAGGCCTACGCTGAGGAGTACCCCATCCGCCAGAATCTGGACGTGGAGCTTCGCGTTGGCGGCTCACGGCAGGATTTGCAAGCCGGTCTCACCGTGGATGCGCCCGGACTCGAGCAATTCACGATCGACTCGCAATGGTCCGTTATGCAGGAGCCGGTGCTCCGTTCGCTGACCATGAACGCCGGACGTATCGACGCCGCCACGCTCACCGGCGCCGATACTCTGCACGCATCCATCGCCGGCTTCGAATTTTCGCTCGACGGCACAATTCCGCTGATGGAATGGGACCGCGTCCGGGCCACCGGAAAATTCACGCTGCAGGACGCCCGGTTTGACATCTATTCGGTGGATGCGTTTGAGATGGCACTGGACGCATCCCGCGGAAACCTGCGGGCAGATCTGAACGTGCGCAAGGGCGAGGAGTCGGTTTCGGCATCGCTGGAGGCGGAGAACTGGTGGGAAGAAACCCTCACCTGGGCTTTCCGCTGGCACACCTCGGAGATGAATCCCGCCTACTGGGCCGCACTGGAGGAACCCGAAGTCCGCATCACCATGGAAGGAAACGTGTCCGGCACGGGTTATTTCCCCGGCGAAACCCCCTGGACGGCTGGGGTCACACTGGAACGCCTGGCCATGTCGGGCTATCCCGATGTGACGGCCGAACTGAAAGCCGAGCTGACGGATGAACGGCTGCACATTGAAAGTCCGGTCCGGATCGATGGCGCCGGACTGGATCTGACCGCAAACGTGCTGTGGGCTGCGGAGGAACCGGCGTACGAGGCCTCAATTGATTTCCACAATCTGGATGCGAGCCGTTTCCCGGGGCTCGAACAGCTCGTCACCGATATCAACGGCCGTGTAGCGCTCAGCGGCGAAGGCATTGACCCCGAGACCATGGCGCTGGACGCATCCTTCCTCATGTCGCGATCCTACGTCAACCAGCAGTCCTTCGATGAACTGAAGCTCGATCTGCAGCTGCGTGACGGAATCGCCCGTGTTGAAGATGCCAGGCTGCTCAGCGATCCGGCAGAGGCCTCGCTTTCGCTGCGACAGAACATCATGGACCTCTACGACCTTGAGAACTGGCTCGATTTCGAGCTGGAGCTGCTGGACCTGCAGGGTTTTGCCGATCTGGCCGGTGCCGAGATCCTGAACGTCCCCGGACGTTTTACAGGAACGATCATGGCCGACACGGATGGCCAGCTGGTCCTCCAATCGGACCTGAAGCTGCACAGCATCCGCTATGACTCCATTCGCGTGGAAGAGGTATCGGGATCGGCCTCTGCCATCCTCGCTGCAGAACCCCGTTTCCGGGCCGACCTGGATATCCACAACCCGGCTTTCGGTCAACATGGCATCCGCGACATAACCTTCACCACCCAAGGCATGCTGGCAACGGCAGAGATTACCGGAACCTACACCTTTGAAATACTGGTGGATGAGGACAGCGGTATCCGCCAGGTCGCTGATTATGATATTGCTGACACCATCCGTGTGCACACACACGAACTGACGCTGTCCGATCCGGCAGGAAGCTACCAGCTTCGCCGTCCATTTGACGTGCTGTTGGCGGAGGATGTTGTGCGGGTGGATACGCT
>SL_3KL_010_SEDDRAFT_10002395_pt1 | contig 17157 bp, 14 predicted proteins | sample SodLakKL_010_SED_2_FD_10381 | JGI IMG/M metagenome (IMG submission 10381) | reverse complement strand
TGTCTGTTATTCGATATTTCTTCAAAAATACGGTTAATTTTCTCCTGCATCACACGGTTGGTATACTTTTTTTCAATTGTCGATTTTGCATTCTCTCCTAACTTTTTTCTTAAATCAGGATTTGTGATAAGTTTTTCAATACAATCTTTTAATTCATCATTTGCGTATTCATTTGCCAGCAATCCATTTTTGCCGTGCTGGATCACATCGGGTATGCCGGCATGAATGGTAGAGACTACGGCTTTACCGGCACACATCGCCTCCAAATTGGTTACAGGAGTTCCTTCCATATCTCCCTTTTCGTCTGTACGGCTGTTTAACACAAAGATATCGGCTTCACTAAACAACTTTTTTACCTCTCCCTGCGACACTCTGCCATAAAAAGTGATTCTGCCTGAATGCGGAGATCGAGAAGCCAATTTCTTGCTTTTGTCAAGCTCCCGGCCATCTCCGGCAATGTGCAATTCTATGTTTTTGTATGTCCCGGCCAACTCATCAAACACATGAATCAGGTCCGGCACCCCTTTTGTGGGTACCACCCGGCCGGAATGTAAAATTTTGACCGTACCATTTTGGCTTTGCTTCGACTCTATCCTGAAATCCTCGGCATTAATGCCATAGGGTATCACATGAACTTTGTCTTTCCATGGCTCCAGCTTGAGATTTTCAAACATATGTTTGCTGGAAATGGTAATTGCCGTCGCATATTCGAATAATTCCGGAAGTTTTTCGGCATATCGTTTATCTTTTAACATGCCCGAAGCGTCATGCCCGTGAAAACTTGCAACGAGAGGTATGCTGAAAGCCCGGGCATAACCCAATATTTTTATCGCATTATCGCCGAAATGAGCATGAATTGCTACAAGGTCCTCATCTGTCAAAAGCTTTTTTAGCTTTAAAAACGAAGCCCTGTCTAAATTCAGCCGGGCCTGGTGCTTTTTGCGGATCCATTTGCCATAAGCCCGCTGGAATACAGATTCCGGTTTCGTAATAACATGCTGCTTAAACATATTCACATCAAAACCATGCGGATTCTTAAACTCGCCTGATAATAAGTGAACATCATAGTTTTTTGCAAGACCACTTGCTTGCTGGTATATAAATGTTTCACTTATCAAAAAAAATGCATGATTATATACCAATACTTTTTTATTATTTTTCATGGGCTATAATTACTTATTTATTGAATATATTTAATATAATCTTTATTTCTGCCTCTATGATAATTTACTCTTAGGAAATAAAAGCTTCTTTTTAACCTCAAAATAAATTTAACGAGTAATCTTTTCCAGTACTTGTAATTATACAATAGTGCATATGGCCAGCGGTCTAAATGGCTATGTGGCAGTTTACCGCTTTTGATAATATGATTCAGCACCGTTCTGAATGGTCTTCTTTCAAAGAGATAAACAACATGATTACCGTTGTCTGTGATGATAAATGGATAAGCTCCCCATCGTTCAACCTCTGATGGGTCAGGACGTTTCCACAACATGGACAGTAAATCTATGAGTATAACCTGTTGCCATTTTGAAGCCTGTTGGTCACTGTTTATGTCCAGCATTACATCCGTTAATTTTAAAATTCCATTTTCGAGATCTTTTACTCCCCATTCTTCCAAATGTGAATTTTGGTGGTCATTCAATACCGGTTTTACAGAATTATTCATAACTCTGTAATCAAGTGTCCGCCCATGTGGTGCTGAACAAAATACCTCCATCAGAAATGGCAGATTTTTTACGTTAAGTGTAACGTGGTTTCGTCTCAGGTTCCATAAATAGCCATATTTTTCCCCATTCTGAATGGATGAATAAGCAGATTCATAAATTCCGAAATAATATCCTGAAGGTGGCTTTTGATGATAAATTTTCAAAATTTTAGCCAGCATATTCTGTGTAGTCAAATTCCACCCGGAATCAACAATGGCAACTTCTTCATTACCCGGATTTAGAAATCCTTCATATTTCAGATATTCCACCAGTCGTTCTTTTCTGCTGACTGATTCTTTCAGAATTTTTTTGTGTATAGCTGAATGAAAAAATATTCGATTCAGATTTTCAACTCCCAGTTCTGAAACATTCTTTGAAAGATCAAGGTCCTTCAGTTCCGCACGTTCAATCGTTTCGCTACCCACAGCTAATCTGTTTAAAAGATCATACACAGTATCATCTGTATACAATTTTCTCAGATAATCTATGAACTCATTTCTGTCAAGTTCATGAATTCCAGCCAGAATCAACACTTCACGACTGATATATAAATACCGGATATCCGTATCGAGGTTTTTCTCATTTATGATTTTTTTTGCAATTTCATGGAGCACATATCCATCCCTTGCGATGAAGTAAAGCCGCTTATCTGCTGCTTTTTCAAGTACCCAGGATATAAAATTATACAAAAATGGTCCAGCAACTGATGCGGCAACATTAAAGATTTGATCATCACTGCTTTCCGGTTGACTCATTCTTGCATATCGTGATGCTGCTGCCATATTCGAAAAATATATCTTTTCCTGATGGTTAAGCCTGTACTTTCTTTTTAATGCTGATAAGTAGTTTTCATATCTGTTAAAGGGTAATACTGTCAGAGTTGTAAACTTGCAATCAAGTTCCCGGAAAACTGAAGCATCTATCCCGGAAAGATCACCATGGTAATGAAGTAAATGCTCATCCAATTCCAGTTCTTCCAATACAGTTCTGAAGATTGTCCCGTTGTTTATTCTTGTTATCATATCACCGCTAACAAAAATTTTATCTGCATCTTCAAAAATTTTCAATTCAGTCAATAACTTCTTAACCATCCCCTCACTGAAATGAGAATCAATGATAAAAACGATCGCATAACCCAAATTTCTTTTCTTTTCAAGCAGACGAATATTTTCTTCAACAGGCAGTAAATTCATTAATACAGCTTCAAATTCAGCTTGAATCAGTTCATCTATTAATGTCTCTGAAATTTCAAACTTTTCAGTCAATTTTTTATAGATATCGTATATGGATAACCCATGCACTACGCCTGACAAATCTTTTTCAGCCAGAATTCTCCCGTTTGCAAAAATTTCAGGTTCAATACCCGTAAGTTTTTTGAATTTTTGACCGGTTATAAGGTGTATATGTTCAGGTTTTGCAACCTTTCTTGTAAATAATATATCAAATAACCCAATAGCACTTGTTTTCAACATTGTGACTCCCCCCTACCATTAACCTGTTTTTTCGTAAAGCCCTAAATACTGTTAAAAGAATACTATTCTTTTATAGAATTTAAAATTTATTTTGTCTAATAAAATCCTGGTTAATTTCTAATTAATTTTTTTTTTACTATTGATTTTAGTCTTGACGTAATATTTTTTTTATAAAAAAACAACGATTTTTTAAGTTTAAGGGTTGCTTTCAGAATAGTGTGCCTCGTCGGATTTTGCGCATAAATATTCGCCTGTGGCCAGTGGTCTTTCTTGGTATTCGGAAGTTTTCCGGTTCGGATAGCTCGTATCATGAGACTTGAAAATGGCCTTCTCTCAAAAAGTCGAACAATATCCTCACCATTATCAGATATATCATAAGGATAGTTACCCCACAGTTCGACTTCATCTTTTGTAGGCTGCATCCAAAATAATTTTAACAACTCTACTAATATTTCCTGATCAAACGGTCCGCCATCCATTCGCCCATTAAATTCCAACATATAGTCAACGAACGTCAAAATAGCGCTCTCAATGTCACCGGCTCCCCATTTTACCAGGTGCTCAGACTCATAATTATTTATTACAGGGTCTACAGACTGGCCATTTACCCTGTAATCTACTGTTTGTCCATGCGAAGCAGAACAAAACACCTCAAAAACATGGATGATCCTGGGGATATCGACAGATTCAATGTTTTTGCGCCGGTCCCATAAATAACCATATTTTCTGCCACTCTGCAGTGATGAATCAGCACTCTCATTGATACCGATATAGAACCCCTCGGGGGCAGAAGCTCCATGTTTCAATAATAAATCAGACAGATAATTCTGAATCGTTAATGCCCATCCGACATCAACAACAATTTTGTTGTCCGCCTCCAACATCCCCTCGTATTTCAAATAATCGAGCAATCTGTCTCTTCTTTTTTCCGAATTACTTTTCACCTCATTATAAACATGTTTATTTGTTAAAACTGTGCGTAAAATCTCTTTATCAATATTCAGTACCTGGGTGTTCATCACTTCTTCATCCAGCTTAAGCTCATCGAACACTTCTGCACTCACCAACATATTTTTCAATGCCTGTTTCAGGGTTTCCATTGAATAAATAGCGTATATGTGTTCAATATATTCATCCGGTTCCAGATCCTTGATCCTTGCCAACAGTAATGATTCCCTGCTTATGTACAGATATTTTATATCTGTGTTGTACTGCTTTTTCTGTATTATTTTCTCAGCAATTTTATACATGATATACCCGTCTCTGGCTAAAAAATAGACCGTTTTCCCTTCGGCATTTTTTAGTACATTGGATACAAATTTGTATAATATTGGAGCGGCAACAGAAGATGCCACTTCGTAAATTTCTTTTTTCTCTTTCACTCTCTCTAACCTGGAATAACGGGATGCTCCGGCCATCATTGAAAATTTGATCGCCTCTTCTGTTTTTAGCCTGAAGTTGTCACTGACCATCGAGAGATATGTTTCATACCTGTTTAAATTTGCTTCCGTCAGGTATGTACTCGAAATCCCGATCTGCCTGGCTCCTTTGATTTCTGTACTATAACTGTTTCCAAAATGGTGTAGCTGGGATTTATCCAATCCCATTCGTTTCATTATTACCTCAAATAATTTTCCGCCATGTTTTGTTACACCATAATCACATGAAACAAAAATTTCCTCACCATCTCTGTAAATATTATTCTTTTTAAGAATTTTCCTGACTAAATCCTCCCCCAAATACATATCGGAAACATAAATAACCTTATCCCCATTATTTCTCAGGTTGTTAAGTAACTCAATATTTTTTTTAACCGGAATAATTTGTTCAAATTCAACCTCGAGTTCAATAGAAGCCATTTGATGTGCAAGTTCTTTCGAGATTTGAAAATTCAAAGCTAACTCTTCATAAATATCATAGAGATCTCCTTTATGATTGCCTTTATCTACCATACTCCTTTCTGCCAGTTTCCTGGCCTTCGCAAATACATATGGATCAATGTCGGCGTTTAACGAACTTTGAATTCGTTGACCTGCAAGCAAAAAAACATGATGGGGCATTCCCACTTTCCTCGTTACCAAGGTATCAAATACATCGAAAGAATAAACTTTTTCCATTTTACTTCGTTATGATTGACCCCATAAACATGTGAATCGTTGTTTACACTTCTTGCTTTAGAATAGCAATATCGTACAAGTAGTTAAATTTAAATCTTTTAATATAGCATAATAATTTTATCATGAAATGAAGAAGAGCAACATACTGTAAATAAATGCCGCCACCGATGGCGAAGATAATTTTACTGTAACGCCGATACTTTATATAAACACATAAACATATATCGAATTGAGAAGATTGCATACATAATCATTAAAAACATGATGTATAGGTATTATGATCAATATATTAAACTACACATTCTATACTTTGGTGAGATACCCGGGCTAACGGCTTTGTTGAGTTAAATTTTTTTGAAGCACTGACTTTAATTTACTCATCCCATGGTATGGATGTAATACATATCCGGTCATAGGAACAATCTCATTACAATGTTTAAAAGGTGGTAAAAATTTATAGCCGAACAAGCTGTAAATCTTCCAAAAACTTTTAATCCTTTTCAATTTTGACTCTTCTTCACTGGCAAAAATATACATATTTTTTGCAGACTGACGCATTCCAATGTTTTGAATCTCTTTCACTTTGCCCGGTGCAAGTTTAAATGCAAGATCCAACAAGGTAAGGGCATCTCTGCTCCACATTTCAATATCTGTAGTGCTTGTTACCGAACCTGAATGGGATCTCAGACCCGCTTTCACATCCGGAACATCCACTCTGCCTGCTTCACGGGTGCATTTCCAATTCGCAGCTACGTCATCGTAACGATTATATTTTTCCTCAAACCCGCCAATTTCTTTCAGTGTGCTGGTACCAAACAGCGTGCAACACAAAAAAATATTCATCTTATATTCATACCAGCTTAAAATAAATTCTTCCAGGGATAAACCTTCAGTTTCATTTCTGTTTTCCTGGATCGTATGGTTATTTTCATCAATCATTCTTGAACCGCTCATAATGATACCAAGGCCGGTTCTATACTTTGCTTTTTCCATACAGATCTCTATAAAGTCAGGGTCAATACTGTCATCATCATGAAACATATGAAAGTATTCACCATTCGCCTGATTCAGTAAAAAATTGGAGTTTCCCCGTTGTCCCAAATTTGTCTTTTGTTTGAAATAAGTAATACGCTGATCACGATACGATTTAACGAGCTCTTCTGTGTGATCTGTTGAACAGTTATCAGACACTAAAATTTCAATATTCTCATATGTCTGGTTTATGGCGCATTCGAGTGTATGTTTCAGATAACTATCTGCTCTGTTATACGTTGGAATTGCAATTGTAACAAGCGGATTCCTCATAATTACCTCACGTAAATTGCTAAGGTTTACTGATTAAACTCAACAAAAAAAATTTAGAAGGCCATAACTCTATTCTTTAGAGAACCATTAACCCTTCCAATTTTACCTGCAATATTCCAAATAATCTGATATCGACGCTTTACGTCATTTTTCATACTTACATGTCAGCACTATTATAAAATGGAATAATTACACTTACTTCAATTTGCGGTTTCATTTTATTACCATTCCCATTGAGATTTCAACCTTTCGTTGATACTCATATAATATTCATTGAAATTTTAAATCCTCTTTAAATGATTTTTTAATTCAGACAGCATGAGTTATTCCAATTCTTATACTTTTATGAAAATTTTATCCGTTGTTTATTCCATAATTGATCCGAAATCCTTCCATCTGGCAACTTCACATCATCAAATGTGATGGGCTGATCCCTCTGAATATCTCTTTCCAAAACACAGTTTTCCGACAGGCCCATCGGAAGCAGGTTTTGCTTTCTTGCAATGTCACTGTTTTCCAGTGTTCCGTAACTCGTAAAACCGCCGATACCATCCAGCGTCTCACCGGCTTTTAAATCTTTTTTTGCGAGCGTGATTACATCGCATATTGGCGGCCCGGCCGGTGCGATCGCTGCATCTTCAAATAAAACCACACGGGCTGCCGTCAATGGTACTTCCAGGTGCGGCAAGTGATAGGGTACATAAAAAACATAAAACGGGCCATCTCCCATCTTCAGGTAACGGGCATACCCCTGCTGTATGGGGTTGTCATTATAGGCGATGATAAACACTCCGGGGCCCGGTTCCGCTCCCAGGATATAATCCACCATACCGCCGTCCATCATCTCTTCTTCAGAAAACAGGCCGAGAGCCTCTTTTACATGACCGCATTGCGGGCCGTACATCCCCCGGGTTTTACAACCGAAACCGGTAGCATTCGCCACAACGGCCATCTCCATCGAGATTTTGGTTCCGTCTGCAAACGACGTAACCATGCGCGGTTTTTGTTTGTGTTTCCGTGCAAATTCTTTTTGAGTATCAGGTGTGCGATACGGATCCTGTAACCCTTTGATATTTCCTGCCAATACCGGCTGATACCCGATTGTATCCACAAACCGGTATAGATTCATGAGTACTCCCGGCTGATCTCCATCTGCATTGGTTATAATCACTCCTTTTTCGTCTGCCATTGTCTTCAGCAGCGGGCCAACAGTCGCATCCAGTTCGGCATTCATCAATACTACATGCTTGTTGTGATTGATCGCCTCAATCGTAACTTCAGCACCAAAATCAATTTCACCTGTCGCTTCAATAATAACATCGATCTCCTCTGACCGGCACAACAACATGGGGTTGTCGGTAATGACATATCCACCGGAATGAATGGTGTCGTCAAGCCCCCCCTGATCTGTTACATTTTTATAATCAGTGATTCCTGCCTGTTCAAAACCCTGCTCGGCCCTTTTGATGGTCCGGTTATAAAGAGCTGCTACTTTCATTCCGGGTACAGACCGTTCTATCGTCAGCACCGTTCCCCTGCCCATAAATCCGGCTCCGATGATTCCAACCCTGACCGGTTTTCCCGCTTTTTCCCGTTCTTTTAATGCCGTGTCGACGATAATCATAATGAGCAGTGTTTACGTATGTAGTTAAAATTCAAAATCCGGCCAGTTTCTATCTTTGTCTGACAGGATGATCTCTCCGGCCTCCCGCCAGGGAATATCCAGTGCGGGATCATCATAACGGATCCCCCGCTCAAATTCAGGGGCATAGAATGCGCTAACCATGTAAAAAATCTCCGTATCATCCACCAGTGTTTGATAACCGTGCGCACAGCCGGCCGGTATATAAACCTGATTTTGTTCATTTTCAGTTAATTCAATGGCTATGGAGTTCCCGCAGGTAGGTGATTCCGGCCTGATATCCACAGCCACATCCAATAAAGCTCCTTTGGTACACCTAATCAGCTTGGCCTCGGCATGAGGTTCAAGCTGATAATGTAAACCCCTGATGGTAAATTTTTTCTTACTGAACCCGATATTCGCCTGAGCTACATTCATGGGAATTCCCTGTTCCTTCAGTTCATTACTGCAAAAAGCACGGCCAAAAAAACCCCTGTCGTCTCCAAATTTATCAACCTCTATCCTGAAAGCATCTTTGATATTTGTTTCAAAAAATTTCATCTACGACAAACCGATTCCTTCATACCGTTGAAATTGTTCTTTGGCCAACATCCTGCGTCCGTCCAGAAACAGCGGAGCAGGTTCCCTTCCATTGATCATAGCGGGCAGTGCATCGAACTCTTGCCAGCTTGTCAGCAGAATGATGACATCAGTATCTTTAATCGTTTCGGCCAGGTTTCCAAAATAGGTTATCCGCTCATTCCCAAACAGTTTTTCAGCTTCCTTCTGTGCAACCGGGTCGTAGGCCTTCACCTCCGCACCTGAATCCATCAAATGATTAACGACGGGAATAGCCGGTGATTCCCGCATATCATCTGTGCCCGGTTTGAATGCCAGCCCGAGCACAGCAACGCGTACACCTTCCAGAACTTCAAAATGCTTTTCAAGTATGGAAAGAACCCGTTCTGGCTGCTTTTCATTGGTCTGTATGACAGCATCCAGTAGATTCATAGCATTGCCGGTACTTTTACCGTGTGCAATCAGTGCCTTCACATCCTTCGGAAAACAGCTGCCACCGAAACCGCAGCCGGCTGCCAGGTACGATAGAAATCCGGGAGCGATGCGTTCACCGTCGGGTTGAATCGGACTGAAACGTTTGTCCTTGTGAACGCCCTGCATCACTTCCACAACGTCCACATCACCGATGGCAGCACACAGATTTCCGATCTCATTTGAAAAGGAGATCAGCGTTGCAAGCAGTGAATTGGCCGTGTACTTGATCATTTCGGCGGTCTTGTTATTGGTTTTGACAATATCCACCCCGTCAAATACCGAATAGACCCGGTTCATTACATCCCGTGTGCGATCATCGATGCCGCCAATGACGATTCTGTCGGGTGCCATAAAATCGCTGACCGCTTCTCCCTCTCTCAGGAATTCGGGGTTCATCCCGACGCCAAAATGCTTGCCTGCCTTTTTACCCGATTCCTTTTCGAGCAGAGGACGAACAACTTCGTCAGTTGTACCGGGAACCACCGTACTCTTTACCACAACCACATGGTACCCGTCCTTTGACTTCAATGCCCGGCCGAGATCCTTCGAAACCTGGCGGATATAGGCCAGGTCGATCAAATCCCCGTCGAACGGAGTGCCGACGGCGATGATTGACAAATCCGACTCATCAACCGCTTTTTGCAGATCGGTCGATGCACTGAACTTTTTATGGATATTCCTGTTTAGCAACTCATTCAGCCCTTTTTCGTGGATGGGAGATTCAGCTTTATTGATTTTATCCACTTTGTCCTTGTCAATATCCACACAGGTAACATGGTGGCCCTTTTCAGCCAGGCATACACCTGACACCAGGCCAACGTAACCGGTACCGATAATTGAAATGTTCATTAGGCTTCCACTGCTTTTTGATTTTCCATATACCAGATAAAATTTCGTATCAATCCTTCTTCCAGCCCGATGGACGGATTGTATCCAATTTCAGTTCGGGCTTTCGTGATGACCGGGCAGCGCCTGTTCGGATTATCAACCAGGTACTGCTGATCCTCACTTTCTTTGTGGATGACCTTCCCCTGATACCCATGATACGTCCCGGCAATATCGACAATTTTATTCGCCAGCTCTTTCATGGAAATTTCAGGCTCCGACACTCCGATGTTATACGGCTCTCCCGGCTGTCCATTCATTAGTATCTTAAAATAACCTGTGATGGCATCCGAGATATAGCAAAATGTTCGCGTTGGACTGCCATCGGAGTGCATGACAATATCCCTACCCTCAAGCACATCCCTGATAAAATCGGAGATGACCCGCCGGTCGGTAATCTTGAGTCCCGGCCCATAGTTGTTAAACGGCCGTGCTATGCTAACCGGCAAATCGAATTCTTCGGCAAACGTAACACACAATGTTTCACCAAATCGTTTTGATTCATCATAGCAGGCTCTCGGCCCGGTACAGGAAACATTCCCACGATATGTTTCCGGAGTCGGGATATTTGCAGCATCAGGGTCACCATATATTTCACTTGTGGAATAAAACAGGAAACCCTCGACCGGTTCTTCCGAATCTTTCCGGGACTTTGCATACTCAAGCAGGTAACGGAGTCCGTTTACATTGGCATCCATAGTTTCCAGCGGGTACTTCCGATAATAAATCGGAGATGCAATCGACGCTGCATGAATGATGTAGTGAAAAGGGATCTCTGTATCTGGCAGCGGATTGGTTATATCATGCTTCACCAGGTCAAGATGAGGATCATGTTTGATCTCCTTCAGCCATCCGGGTACGCCTCTCATAAAGTTATCATATATAACGACATGAATCTTTTGATCGCCTTCTGATGAGCGATTCCGGTGCAAAAGGGCCTTTACCAGGTAATACCCCAGGAATCCGGCACCCCCTGTGATGAGAATATTCTTTCCTGCAAGTTGTTTAAATTCTTCCTTCAGGTTATTTACTATATATTCGAGATCCTGCTGCACCACATCTGCAGCACGTATGTTTTCAGTTATTTTCATATTCATAAGTCTACCAGACTTTCCATGGGGGATTATCAGAGGTCCAAAGGTCCTCAATCACATTTTTGTCGCGCAGTGTATCCATCGGCTGCCAGAATCCATGATGTTTGAATGCAGCCAGTTTACCGTCGTTGGCCAGTGATTCGAGAGGGGCTTTTTCCCATACCGTTTGATCTCCTTCGATGTAGTTAAATACCTCGGGCTCGAGTACAAAAAAACCGCCGTTCACCCATGCACCATCACCCTGGGGTTTCTCTTTGAATGAGTTGATTTTCGCATCGTTGAATCCAAGCCGGAATGTTCCGAAACGTCCGGGCGGCTGAACCGCCGTAAGTGTTGCTGAAGCATTCTGATCCTTGTGAAACTGAATCAGTTTTTCGATATCCACATTGCTGACGCCGTCGCCATAGGTCATACAAAACGTTTCATCTCCGATATGTTCCCGAACCCTTTTAATACGTCCGCCCGTCATGGTGTTGAGGCCGGTATCCACAAGAGTCACACGCCAGGGCTCCACAGCGTTCTGATGAACCTTCATATTGTTATTTTTCAGATCGAACGTTACATCAGACTGATGCAGGAAATAGTTTAAAAAAAACTCTTTGATCATATTGCCTTTATAACCGCAGCAGATAATAAAATCGTGCAGTCCAAAATGTGAATAAATTTTCATGATATGCCAGAGAATTGGCTTCTCCCCGATTTCAACCATCGGTTTTGGCCGGACTGCGGTTTCTTCACTAATCCTGGTTCCATAGCCGCCTGCTAAAATTACTACTTTCATAATTTCAATACCCCTGTATTAGATCTCTATTCGAATCAGTATTTTTATCTTAAATTTCAATCTGATTTATTTAAAATAAACAAAGAAATGCGGGAAAGAGAGAGTTAGATTTATTTAATTTATGCTTCAAGAGTTCTTCAAATTAGAGTATATAACAGCATTTTTGACTGTTTTCTTTTTTATTCAAACTGGATTTTAGAGGTTTATATTTAGAAATAATAAAAACCAGGTTATCACATGGAATACTCACGTATGTATACAGGCCTTGTACCTGCTGCCGGATTTGCCAAAAGACTCGATCCTATCCCTTGTAGTAAGGAAATTTTTCCGATTGGTTTTGAATATGATTCTAATCACCAGCCGGTTAAAACCAAAGTGGTCTCCAGTACACTATTCAACCAGTTCAGGAGGGAAGGTTGCAGTGAAACCTATGTCATTATCCGAAAGGGAAAATGGGATATCCCCAATTACTATGGGGCCTCAACCGAAACAGGATTGAATTTAGCCTTCATTGTGACCCGCCCAACATCAAGTACTGTCCACACAATAGATAAAGCGTATCCATTCATCAGGAATAAACATATTATGTTTGGGTTCCCCGATATCCATATCCAATCAAAACATCCATACCGGCCACTGATAGAAAAACAGAAAGCAACTGACTCAGATGTTGTTCTCGGATTGTTTAAATCCGGGAACCCCCGAAAGACCGATATGGTTGAAACGGACTCCATGGACATGGTAAAAAATATCGTAATAAAACCGAAGAAAACGGATCTTATACATACATGGCTGATTGCCGTCTGGAGTCCGGCATTCACTGAATATCTGCATCAATATCTACAAAAACATGACCTTCAGGATAAGATAACTGACCCGGTATCCGGCCTTCACCGGGAACTTTATCTTGGCGATATATTCTTAAAAGCATCAATCGACGGTTTAACGTTAATGACGGTCACAGACCATTCAGGCACATATACAGATATCGGCACTCTGGGTGATTTGCAGAAATCCATTAAAAAAAATTTATAAATATCTAATTCAGACTACCAGGATATTTAGAGTATTTTTCAGAAAGATAATTTCACGCTACGTTTTATTTTTTGCATTCAGGGATACATCTTTTTAAATGAAAACATACGTTGAGGGGTTGTCAGCTTCAGACAGGCTGGCGTGGTTAAGTATTATCATTACACTTGGTGTGATCGGAATATATCTGATTCTGCAGGGCCCCTATATACATGTAGACACTCCATCTTATAAACAGATGGATCCAAGGAGATCCGCCGGGTATCCCCTGTTTCTTCATTTCTTCAGAATCTTTGGAGATGGCTATCTGTATATTGTTATTACTGTCCAGGTATTGTTAAGCATTAGTGCCGTCGTTGCATTTCTTTTATTTATCGGCAGATTATTTCAATTGCATCCATTTTCCTTCCTGTTTGTCCTGCCGATCATTGTTTATGCAGCATTAAATAATCCTTTTCCGCGGGAAATCATGACAGAAGCATTGGCCTTCCCGATTTTTCTTTTTGTGGTGATCTTTTTTTTCAAGGGAATTCTGAATTCCAGTTATCAAAACATGTCAATAGCAATGCTATTGAGTATATTGCTGGTATTGGTAAGGTCTCAATTCTTATACTTTTTTCCTGTTTTTTTTCTTGGCATGCTTCATATATATCTGACAGACAGGAATCTTCTTAATTTGGCCAGGTATGCAGCACTATTCAGCCAGTTTCAACAGGATTTTACATGAAACCACTACGCCTCTATTGCAGGAACATTTTCATGAACTGGACGGAATTGAATCGTGGGAAGCCATTGAAAGCAAGCTTGAACGAATGATGTTACCACTTATCAAATCTAATATTGAAGATTTTTTCCGGATTAATTTTTTGTACAGTATTCTCACACGGGGATGAGACTTTTTCGTAAGGAACTTGCATTGACGTTTTGGAACCTTTTTCCTGATGGATTTTCTTTTACATCCACGATAACGATGGCCTGTAAGACGAATAACATCAGCATTGCCTATCACCCAATTAATTATCATAAACGAGTTGGTAAATCATCCATTCATCCGATCAAGGATACCGTTCGCTTTTTTAACCTCGTCTTGCGTTTGGCGCTTTACTTTAATCCCAAAAAGTTTTTCCTGCCTCTTAGCCTGATCGTTTTTTTATTAGCCATTGCCAGGGGAACCAGGGATTATCTGGTAGAGGGATCCCTGGGTGGTTTGACGCTGGTGCTCTTTTTTATCTGCTTTCAAATCTTTTTTTTCGGGCTTCTTGCTGAAATCATCAATAAAACCCGGAAATTTATTGTCAATTCCCAGACGAATTCATTTTGAATATAAAGTCATTTAAGAAGTTTATTCAATTCGGGTTATGGGGTATTCCGGGATTTATTCTGAGTATTATACTGAATGGCTTATTCGTTGAATTTTTTTCCATGAACGTCTATATATCTTTCTTTTATGTTCTTCTGATCATCACAGTGTTGAACTTTTTCATCGTAGACGGAATTGTATTCAAATCGAACAACAAAAAACTGAAAACGAAAAACAGATTTTTACTTTTCGTTACGGTGACCCTCTCTTCAAGGGCTTTGGAATGGACATCGTACTCAGTAGTTATATATTTATTTGGCTTTCACTATATCCTGGTACAAATCGGGGTTAGTGCAACATTTGTATTAGCCAAATTCCTGATATTAAGAAAAGTAATGAAATAGCTCTCTTAATAAAGAAAATCAAAAAAGGCATCAGGTTTCGAGAGCCATTTCCCTGAATTCATTACTGTTCTCAATCAATTCGGAATACGTACCATGATCGATGATCTTTCCCTGATCCATCAGGTAAAGCTGATCGCAGTTCATCACGGTTGTCAGGCGATGTGCGATCATCACGATGGTTCTCTCTCCTTTAAGATTCTCAATCGCCTTGATGATATGCTGTTCGGTGATATTATCCAGTGCAGAAGTAGCTTCATCCATGATCAAAACCTGTGGCTTGTGATATAATGCACGTGCAATACCCACTCTCTGTTGCTGCCCTCCCGACAACCGGCTTCCATGCTCCCCTACAACAGTATCCATCCCATCCGGCAACTCCTTAACAAGCTTATCCAATTGAGCCAATTCAATGGCTTCAATTACTTTTTTTTCATTTATTTGATCTTCCGGTATGCCAAATGCAATATTTTGCCGCAGAGTATCATCAGCCAGGTAGATAGACTGAGGAATATACCCTATGTTACGCTGCCAGGCTGAAAGATGATTCTGAATATCCTTACCGTCAACAAGGATTTTACCTTCCGTCGGTACTAACAGTCCTAACAGCAGATCTACCATTGTTGTTTTACCCGCTCCTGATTCACCGACAAGAGCAATAGCCTTTCCTTTCTGAATTGTGAAATTAATATCCCTGACTGCTAATTCTTCACTACCAGGGTATTTATATGTTAAGTCAGAAATCTCGATTACTTTTGTAAGCTGAAGGGGCTCTTTAATTGACCGATCTGTTTTAAATTCAATATTTGATTGATCCAGTTCTTTTAAATCGTCATAAAGAGGATCCAGGGATACAAGGTTATATCTTAAATTAGCATACATCGAACTCAGGCTTTGAATCGATGGCATAAGGCGAACCGTGGCCATAGCAAACAGTGTTAGAATAGGCAGGATTGTACTCATTGGCCTGCCCTGCCAAACCATAAAAGCTGAAATAGCCAACATTCCGATGACCGCCAGAACCTCCACAACCGGTTTCGGAATCTGCTGGATAATTTTAATAAATGCCATCAACTGCGAGCTTTTATAGGATTCAATTTTATATTTTTCTATAAAAGCTTTCTCCCTGTTCAATACACGTGCTTCTTTTAAACCACCAAGGCCCTCGTAAACCGCTTTGATCATCAAATTTCGACGTTCAAGTTCTTCTTGTCCGTACATTTTCATTTTCTTTTGAGTCATAAGAATAAATGTACCGGCACCCAGGGTTGATATTCCAAAGATAAATAACGTAATCAACGGCTCAATAACTACCAGGAAAATCAAAATGGCCAAAGCCATTACTCCATTTTTTGCCATCCTGAGGAGGTTGGAAAGAATAATATTGCTCAAAACATTGACTTCATTCGTTGCATTACGAAGCAATTCCGAAGTATTACGCTGAAGGTGAAATGTATACGGAGCCTGCATATAAGATCTCATTAGTTTAAGACTAATAAGAAACCTTCTGTTGTAAAGAAATCTCGCTTCGAGGTAGAAAAAAGCAATCAGGTAAATATTTTTAATGATAAAAATCGCAACGAGAGCGACAGAACCCCAAATCAATAGGTCCCTTGCTTCCTGAATTTCAAGAAATTCAAAGAATGGAAATAAAAATTCAACCTCCAATACACGGTCAGGAGCAGCTACAATTGCAACAAATGCAGGAATCATACCAATACCTGCAACCTCAATAACAGCAGCAATCAGCATTAAAACAAAGAGGAAGACTATTTTTAAAATATCTCCTTTCGGCAGGATAAAAAGTAATTTTCTAAAAATATCAGTCAAAACTTTCCCTTAACGTTTTTATTTGATTTTGATCAAGATATATATAGTAGCATAAAATCTTGATTTGAATGCTTTAATTTTTCTCTCAGAGTTTCAGGCTTAAAGTAAATACAGCACCCTGTGCTACTCCCAGTGCATTCCATTTCATATCCTGTATCCACGGTTCTCCCCTGCCCATAAGCCCGTCATAGATCAGCTCTTTGGCAGCACCGATAGATAGCGAGATAACGATCGCCTTCCAGTGCGATTCGGTAACCATATAGCTGGTCAAATATAGAACGGTGCTTACAGTAAAATGGATTTTATGCGCCATGATTATATCATTACTTGATAATACTAACACGGTTGGTGTCAATGTGGCCATCTGTGCCGCTTCCTTTAACTGGGCCGATGAGGGTTTGGTTGTAATGAATAGCAGAAGAGAACATATAATAATAATTTTCATTATCGGATATTTGTAGTTAATAAGCTGAAAGTTCAAAGCTGAAAGCTGAAAGCTCATAGTTCATAGTTCATAGTTCATAGTTCATAGTTCATAGTTCATAGTTCATAGTTCA
>SL_3KL_010_SEDDRAFT_10002394_pt1 | contig 17162 bp, 14 predicted proteins | sample SodLakKL_010_SED_2_FD_10381 | JGI IMG/M metagenome (IMG submission 10381) | reverse complement strand
TATTTTGTCGATGTTTCGCGCCAGCGAACGTCGGTCAATGGCATGGATGCTCGATAGGAGATGTCCTTTGTGTTCCTGGAGCAGTGTCAGTTGTGCTTCCAAATATCTTCGAACGGCATCTTGTCTGTCCTCAAAGATATTCCGCTCGGCGAGGACGTCAAGCGCCGCGATTCCCGGCGACGCAGTCGCCGGGAACAAGTGATTATCCAGTTTCTGAATATCTCCAGAATGTGGGAACCATCTTCATTTTTCTCGGGTGCAAGGATCTTGTTCCATATGCAGCTGCCACCATGCCGATCTGCCACATTCTCTTGATCCATCTATACATTGTCCATAAAGTTTCCACAAATTTTTTTCGGCCAACTCCGAAATGGTAACAAATCTTAGACCACCAAGCCCTGTTTTTTAGTTGTGCTGCAGGGCCCCATCACCGCCATCACTTCTCCCCCATGGGGGAGCAGTGGCCTCAAAGCGCTTTTTCTATCAACTGGCTGTGAATTTCATCTGGGGTCGCCCAAGACAATGCCTGGTGCGGCCTTACCATGTTGTATCGCATGACAAACTGCTTTATCCCTTTTTCCAGCTCATTGGGAGTTGCGTAAGATTTCAGATAAATGTCTTCATACTTGATGGTTCGCCAAAATCTTTCGATCATTGCGTTGTCAAGCCAACGCCCCCGCCCGTCCATGCTCATTTTGATACCAGCCTGCCGCACGCATTCCCGCCATTTCTCAGAGGTGAAATGGAAGCCCTGGTCGGTGTTGTTTATCTCGGGTGGGCCGTATTGATGGTGGGCGTTTTTGAGAAATGAACACCATGAAGTGGACTTCATTTAGATGGGCATCAGGCTGGGCTGCCTGCGCGCGCAAAATCAATCCGTGCGCGCAATGTGCGGGCAAGAGAAAAAAGGACTCAACGGCAATCCCGCTAAGTCCTTGATTTTNNTGGCGCGCCCGCAGGGATTCGAACCCCGGGCCTACGGATTAGAAGTCCGTTGCTCTATCCAGCTGAGCTACGGGCGCTCATGGCGGTTCAGAATGAACCTCTCTGATTTTCACCGCTTAAATAGACGCTTTGGGGGTTCCATGTCAACACCCTTGTCGGGGAGTGTGTGCAAATCTGCTTTTTCTTTGCGTTCCCGTGGGAAAATAGGTAGAAAACTCATTGTATTTTCAAGATTTATGATTTCCGGTCAAAAGAAGACAAGGTAAACTTATCCGCTCATTGAGGTTTGAAAAGGATTTTGATATGGACCGATTCACATTGTGGTTGAGCCTGGTGGGAGGCATTTCCATTCTGCTCTATGGTTTGAAGAATCTCTATGAAAGGGGCGATTGGGTTCTTGTCATTCTCGGGGGCCTCATCATCGGCTTTACGGTCACGAGCATGGCCAAGAAGAAAAAACAATAGGCAGCGGCGGTTCGGGACGATGGGGCCCAGGTGCCGCCATGGGAAGGTCCGCCCTCTCAAAAGATCCGGGGTATCCGGGAAATGGAAGAGATATCGGGAGCCTTCCCCGTTAGCCCTTGACGTCCTGAAGCAAATCATCTAATTTTCGTCCACTTGAGTGGAAGCGGATTTTCATCACTGTTTTTTGCCTTGTGGAAGGGGACTTTGCGCAAATGGAAGATCTCAATGTTGTGATGCGGGAGCGGCTTCAGAAAGCGGAAGAACTCGAAAAGATCCATGTTCCCCTTTATCCCAACGGCCACCCCGTTCCACATCACATCAAGGACCTGCTGGAAGTCGCCGGCGAAAAAAGTGGCAAGGAGCTCGAGAGCCTGGGAAGGGAATACACCATAGCCGGAAGAATCCTGGCCGTGCGCTCCTTCGGGAAGTCCATTTTCATGCATGTCCTGGACGCTCAAGAGAGAATCCAGGTCTATTTCCAGCAGAATCACCTGGGCCAGGACAGCTTTTCCATTGTCAAAAAGCTCGATATCGGCGACCTCATTCGAGTGACGGGCACCCTTTTCAGGACGCGCACGGAAGAGCTGACCCTCTCTGTGAAGGAGTTCGTTCTTCTGAGCAAAAACCTGCGGCCTCTTCCTGAAAAGTATCACGGCCTCAAGGACGTGGAGACCCGGTATCGGCAGAGATATGTGGATTTGATTGTCAATGAGGCCGTGCGGGACACGTTCCGCAAGCGGGCGAAAATAGTGGAAACCATTCGCCGGTTTCTATCGGACAAAGGCTTTCTCGAAGTGGAAACCCCCATGATGCAGCCCATACCGGGAGGAGCGACCGCCAAGCCCTTCAAGACCCATCACAAGGCTCTGGACATGGAGCTCTTTTTGAGGATCGCTCCGGAGCTTTATCTCAAGCGGCTTCTGGTGGGAGGGTTTGAACGGGTTTTCGAGCTCAATCGAAACTTCAGAAATGAAGGCATTTCCACGCAGCACAATCCCGAATTCACCATGCTGGAGTTCTACCAGGCTTACGCCACCTACGAAGATCTCATGACCCTCACGGAGGAGTTGTTCGTGGAAATCGCCCGGGCCGTCAATGAAGGCCGCCTCGAGGTGGAATACCAGGGAATGACCATCGACCTCACTCCTCCCTGGAAGCGCTACTCCCTCATGGACGCCCTCACTCAGCTGGGGGACATTCCCCGTGAATCCCTGGAAAATTTTGAAAAGACCATTGAAGTGGCGCGGCGCATGGGAATTCAAACGGAAAAGTTTGAAGGGCACGGCAAACTGCTCACCAAAATATTCGATGTGGCTGTGGAGCCAGAACTGATACAGCCGACTTTCATCACCCACTACCCCGTGGAAGTGTCACCCCTTTCCCGCAGGAATGAAATGGATCCCGGACTCACGGACCGATTCGAACTCTTCATCGCCGGCCGCGAAATGGCCAACGCCTTCTCCGAGCTCAATGACCCAAGGGACCAGCGGCAACGCTTTCAGTCCCAGCTGGAAGCGAAAGATGCGGGGGATGAGGAGGCCCATGAAATGGACGATGACTACTTGCGAGCCCTGGAGTACGGCATGCCTCCTGCAGCGGGGGAAGGGATCGGCATTGACCGGGTGGTGATGCTTTTTACCGATTCCCTTTCCATTCGAGACGTGATTCTTTTTCCACATTTGAGGCCGGAAAAGAGAAGTTGAAACTCTATGAATTTTGAGTTTTTTGTCAGTCTTCGGTACCTTCTCGCCAAGCGGAGACAGACTTTTATATCGCTGATCACCTTCATTTCCGTCCTGGGTGTGGCCGTCGGAGTGACGGCGCTCATTGTTGTTCTGGCGGTCATGAATGGGTTTCACGAAGATCTGCGTGCACGCATCCTCGGCATCACTTCCCACGTGGTCGTGGGGGATTTTGCAGGCCCCATATCCAACTACGGGCACGTCATGGAGCAGGTCCAGGAGGAAAGGGGGGTGGTGGCCTCCACGCCCTTCATCTACACCCAGGTCATGATCAGCTCGGGAAAAGGGGTGTCGGGGGCCGTCCTTCGAGGCATTGAACCTCAATCCGCCCATAAGGTCATCAACATACAGGAAAACATAGTTCGGGGAAGCCTGGCCGACCTGAAACCCCAGGACCTGGGGGAGGACGGGGAAATCGTTCATCCCGGAATTCTCATCGGGGTGGAACTGGCCAACAACCTGGGGGTTCGGCATGGAGACTGGATCACCGTCATTTCTCCGTCGGGCAGGCTGACTCCCGTTGGACAGGCTCCCAAGAGCAAGCTCTTTCAGATTGTCGGCATCATCCATTCGGGAATGTACGAATACGACAATACCCTGGCTTACATCCATCTGCAGGCAGCCCAGCAGTTCCTCGCCCTGGGAGACAGGGTCACGGGAATTGAAGTGAAAGTTCGGGACATTTACCGGGCGGACCAGGTTGCCGAGGCACTTCGCACCAGACTGGGCGAGTCCTTCTGGGTTCGAGACTGGATGCAGATGAATCAGACCCTTTTTTCCGCACTGAAACTGGAAAAAGTGGTCATGTTCATCATATTGACACTGATCATTCTCGTGGCGGCTTTCAACATCGTGAGTTCTCTCATCATGCTGGTCATGGAAAAAACCAAGGACATTGCCATCCTGAAAGCCATGGGGGCCACGACAGCCAACATTCGGAAAATCTTTGTGATCGAAGGGCTTCTCATAGGAGTTTCGGGAACAACCCTCGGACTCATAGGGGGATACGGGCTCTGTGAGCTCCTCAAAAGATACCAGTTTGTGGAACTGCCCCGGGACGTGTACTACCTTTCCACACTTCCCGTGAAGATGCAGTTCAGCGACGTGGCCCTCATCGGGTTCTCGGCCATTGTCATCAGCCTGCTGGCAACCCTTTATCCATCGCGGCAGGCCGCCAAGCTGGAGCCTTCGGAAGCGTTGCGCTATGAGTAGTGAGCACTCGCCCATCGCCGTGCAGACCCTTGGCCTCAGCAAGAGCTTCGGCAGCGGCCCCCAGTCCATCGAGCTTTTCCGAGGGCTTGACCTGGTCATTCGAAAAGGGGAGCGGATTGCAGTGGTTGGAGCTTCCGGGGCAGGGAAGTCCACCTTTTTGCACATCATTGGAACCCTCGAAAAACCCACCAGCGGCAAAGTTCTCTATGGGGGAAAAGACATTTTCCTTTCTGAAGAGAGGGATCTGGCCCGGTTTCGAAACCGCCACATCGGCTTTGTTTTTCAGTTTCATTACCTTTTGCCCGAGTTCAATGCCCTGGAAAATGTCATGATGCCAGGTCTGATCGCGGGAGAGTCCAAGAGGGATAATCTTGACAAATCTCTGCAGCTTCTTGAAAGGTTGGGACTGGCGGATCGGTTGAAGCACCGGGTGGGCGAGCTTTCCGGAGGAGAACAGCAGCGGGTGGCCGTGGCCAGAGCCCTGGTGCTGCGGCCAAGCCTCTTTCTCGCCGACGAGCCAAGCGGAAATCTGGACACGCGGACGGGGCGCACGTTGCATGACATGCTGGTTTCCATCAATGAAGAATTTGGTGTGACCATGATCATTGTGACCCATAATTCGGAGCTGGCATCCATGATGCGAAGAACTCTGACGCTGGCTGACGGACAACTGAAAGAAACATGACTTCCCATTACGGAGGGGGTGGATTGATGCGTGCACTATGGGTTTGCGTTTGCCTTGTGTTGGGCATGAGCGGCGTGGCATGGGCGGAAGAAGCTTCCCCCAGGGTTGCCGTGCTGCCCTTTGAAGTGCGCAGCCAGCAGGACACGGCCGCGACTCAAAGGTTGATCATGGAGCTTTTGAACGGTCAACTCACACAGGAAGGTGCGAGAGTTGTGGACACGGACGCCGTTCTTCGAGCCACGGGGCCTGTCGCTGAAGAAGGCCGCGCCCGTTCGGTGGCTCGTGCTTTGAACGCTGACTACGCCGTCATGGGGAGCTTCACCGAGATCGGAAACCTCCTCAGCCTGGATGCCAGGCTTGTGGATGCAACCGGTGAGGAACGGACCCAAATTCTCTTTGTGGAGGAGCGGGGGATGGAAAATCTCGCCTCCGCCACCAATCAGCTGGTGCAAATGATGGCTGTGCACGTTTTGGCCAAGGCGCTCATCGCCGAAGTGCAGGTGCGGGGAAGCGAGAGAATCGAACCGGACGCCATCAGGCTGAACATCAGGAGCAGGGAAGGGGANCTCCTCAGGCCGGANCAGGTGGCTGAAGACATTCGATCCATTTATGCCATGCACTACTTTGAAAGCGTTGAAGCCAGCGTGGAAGATTCGCCTGCGGGAAAAATTCTGATTTTTGATGTGGTTGAAAACCCCACCATCCTGGAAGTGCGGGTTGAGGGGAACAAGAATATCAAGGAAAGCGACATTCTCGCCGCCATTTCCACGAGACAGTATGCCATTTTGCAGAGAAATGTCATTGCCGAGGATGTTCAAAGAATCATCAGGCTCTATCATCAGAAGGGATACTTCAACGCTGAAGTGACCACAAGCATCGACTTTCCCCGGGATCCAAGAAGGGCCGTGGTCACTTTCGACATCGAAGAGGACAGAAAGGTCTATATTCGAAGCATTTCCTTCATAGGCAATGAAAATTTCTCAGACCGAAGGCTTCGCGGCATCATGCAGACCAAGCAGAGAAGCTTCGTGTCCTGGTTCACTGACAGGGGGGTTTTGCAGAGGGATGTGCTCGAGACCGATGTGGACCGGTTGTCCGTTTTTTATCAGGACCAGGGGTTCATGGATGCCAGAGTGGGCACCCCTGTGGTTGAAACGGAAGATGATGGATTTCACATCGTGATTCCCATTGAGGAAGGGAGTCGTTACAGGGTTGCGAGCGTTCGGGTGAGGGGGGATCTTCTCGAGAACATGGAGAAGATCACCAGAGATTTGAAGGCTCAGGAAGGGGAGTACTTCAGGCGTGAAGCCATTCGCGATGATATCAGGATGCTTTCCACCCTCTACATGGATGAGGGTTTCGCCAACGTTGACGTCGCCCCTGAGGTCAGGCGCAATCCTGAAGACCGGACGGCGGAAATCGTCTACAATATTATCAAGAACGAAAAAGTGAGGATTGGCAGGATTTACATTTCCGGCAACACCAAAACCAGGGACAGGGTCATTCGCCGGGAAATGCAGTTCGCCGAAGGGGATTATTACAGTGCCACCAAGCTGGAGAGAAGCCTCCTGAACCTCAGGAAGCTCGATTACTTCGAAGACGTGGAGATCATTCCCGCCGATACGGATCAAAGGGATGTGGTGAACCTCCATGTGCGCGTCAGGGAAAAGCTCACGGGAGCCATCAGCATCGGGGGCGGCTTCTCTTCCGATGACGGTCTTTTCGCCTCGGGTGAAGTGACTCAGAGAAACCTCATGGGAAGAGGGCAGACGGTGGGTCTGAGGGCCTATTTTGGCCAGGAAGCTCAACGTTATGTCTTCAGCTTCACGGAGCCGTGGCTCTTTGACCGCAGGATCATCGCAGGCATCGACCTGTACAACTGGCTCAGGGAATACAACGACTTCACCAAAGATGCCCTTGGAGTTCGCCTCAGAACCGGTTTTCCTTTCGGCAATTACAGCCGTTTCAACACGTATTACATCTATGAAGACGCCAGAGTCACCGACGTGGACGAAAACGCATCGGCTTTCATCAGGGATCAGGAGGGGCGGCAGGTTAAGAGCAGCGTCACATTTGGACTGGAAAGGGACACCACGGACCATCCCTTTGTGCCCACAAGGGGCAGCTTGAACTGGATCACAACGGAGTATTCCACGCCTTTCCTCGGCAGTGACAGTGACTACTTGAAGCTGGAATTGCAAAGCGGTTGGTTTTTCCCCATTTTCTGGAAGCTGACCGGTTTTATGCGTGGCAAGTTCGGATATATCGAGGAGTTGGATGGAGCCAGGCCTGCACCCATATATGAGCGGTTTTTTCTTGGAGGCATCAACTCCCTGAGGGGTTTCAGGTGGGGGGATGTGGGGCCCATGGATGAGCAGGGTGAAATCATCGGCGGCCTCACCTATGGGCTGGTCAACGTGGAAGTGCTTTTCCCGCTCATGGAGGATGTGGGGATTCGCGGGCTTGTCTTTTTCGATGCGGGAAATTCATTCCTCAGCATGAGTGATTTCGACGTTTCTGAGTTCAGGACCAGTGCGGGAGCGGGTGTGAGGTGGAATTCACCTCTCGGCCCATTGCGTTTGGAATGGGGTTACAATCTGGATCCCAAACCGGGAGAAGACAGTTATCAATGGCAGTTTTCTGCGGGAGCTTTTTTCTAAGGAGCACATAGTATGGGAAAGTATTTTTTGAGGATGGTTCTTTTTCTGACGGCTTTTTCCCTGACGCTGGGCGGAGTGGCATTGGCTGCCCCCAAGGTCGGCTACTTTGAAATGTCAATGGTTATGCAGAATTCCAAGACAGCACAGAGGTCCAGCCAGGAGTTCAAACGGCAGAGTGACGCCTTAAGGGCCGAGGTGGACAAAAAGGCAAAGGAATTCACTGCGGCGCGAGAAGACTTTGAAAGAAGACATGCGCTCATGGATGACAGGGCCAAGGGCCAGAGGATCGAAGAACTTCGAAGGATGCAGGCGGAGACAGAAAGGCTTCTCATGGAATCTAACGCCAAGCTCAACAGGCTTTCGGGAGAACTCACTTCTCCCATAGTGGATAAAATCTTTGAGGTGGTGCGCAGGATCGGCCGCGACGGCAAATATGATTTCATATTTGAGCGGGAGAAGGCGGGCATCGTTTTCGTCAATGAAAAGGAAGACCTCACGGACAGGATCATCAGAGAACTGGATAGAATGTAGATGTTTGCATAGGGTTGAAATGGGTGGTGAAAGCCGAAGGTTTTCACCACCCATTCTCTTTTTCAGCACTCAGCAGGCCAGGGCTCATGCAAATCCTCCGGAAGTCGCCTCCTGCGGATAACAAGAGGCCGGGCCGTGACTTCCATTCTCCATGAAAGACATTGATATCCTGTGGAAAATAAAAGCTATTCACTGAATGAACTGGCAGCTCACACGGGCGCAGCGGTTGTGGGCGACGGGGAGACAAGGGTCTGGGGCATCAGTTCTCTTGAAGATGCGGTGAAGGGGCAACTGAGCTTTGTGGCCCATGGAAGGCACCTGGCCGCCGCCCGCAAGAGCAAAGCTTCCTGTCTTCTCGTTTCTTCCCATATCTCCAAGGATTTGCAGGGGCCGCAACTGGTCTGTGATCAGGTTTATCTCGCCGTGGCGCGATTGAGCCGTTTTTTCAAGGAACCACCCCGTCTGGCACCGGGTATTCACCCCTCTGCCCTGGTGGATGAAAGCGCCCAACTGCAGGAAGGGGTCCGTTTGGGGGCTCTCGCTCAGGTGGGCCCTCACAGCCGCATAGGCAAAAACAGCCGCATTTATGGGGGAACCTATGTGGGCGAGCATGTCCACGTGGGGGAAGATTGCCTCATTTATCCCAATGTGACCCTCATGGATCACTGTTTCATCGGAGACCGGGTGATCATTTACAGCGGAGCCGTCATTGGAGCCGATGGGTTTGGTTTCGCTCAGGATGATGCCGGGCGCCACATTCGAATCGAGCAGTTTGGCACCGTCCACATCGACGATGACGCGGAAATCGGTGCCAACACCACCGTGGACCGTGCTGCATTTGGAAGGACCTGGGTGCAGCGCGGGGCCAAGATAGACAATTTGGTCATGGTGGCTCACAATGTCACCGTTGGAGAAGACTCCATTCTCGTGGGCCAGGTTGGAATCAGCGGGAGCACCACCATCGGCCGCCATGTGGTGATGGCTGGCCAGGTGGGCGTGGCAGGACATCTCACCATTGGGGACAGGGTTCGCATTGGAGCCAGATCCGGTGTCGCTCATTCCATCAAGCCGGGCCTGGATGTGCTGGGCCTGCCCGCACAGCCCCAAAAAGAATGGTTTGAAACCATGAAGCACATCCGGCGATTGCCAAGGCTGCGCGATGAATTCAAAGAATTGAAGGCCAGGATTGAGGAGCTCGAAAAATCTTTGGACAGGGAGCAGCGATGACCGTAGATATCTTGGAAGTCATGAGAAAGTTGCCCCACAGGTATCCCTTCCTGCTTGTGGACCGGGTGCTGGAACTGGAGGAGGAAACGCTGGTCGCTCTCAAAAATGTGACCATCAATGAGCCATTTTTTCAGGGCCACTTTCCCCAACAGCCCATCATGCCCGGGGTTCTCATCATGGAGGCCCTCGCTCAGGCGGGTGGCATTCTCGCCTACGCCAAACTTCCCGAACTCGTCGGCCGCCCCGTGTACTTCATGGGAATGGACAAAGTGCGTTTTCGAAAACCTGTGCGGCCTGGCGACCAGCTGATCCTGAAGCTGAAGATCCTCAGGCAGCGGGGGGCCGTTTTCAGAATGCAGGGTGAAGCTTTTGTGGACGAGCAGATGGTGGCCGAAGGGGAACTGATGGCCACCATCGATACGGGTAAAAACAAGTAGGCACAGACAAAAGAGATTCCGTCATGGAGATACACCCCACTGCGATCATTTCACCTCACGCCAGGCTGGCCGAGGGCGTGGTGATCCATGCTTACAGCGTGATCGGACCTCACGTCAGCATTGGCCAGGGGACGGTGGTCGGTCCCCATGCGGTCATAGACGGCTGGACAACCCTTGGGGCCCGTAACCAGATCCATCCTTTTGTTTCCATAGGCCAGCCGCCGCAGGACACCTCCTACCAGGGAGAAGAAACATATGTCGTGATTGGCGACGACAACATCTTCAAAGAGGGAGTGACCGTTCATCGGGGAACTCCCAGGGGAAAAACGGTCACCACCATAGGAAACCATAACTTCTTCATGGCCTATGCCCACGTGGCCCATGACTGCATTGTGGACAGTCACGTGGTGATGGCCAATGCGGCGACCCTCGGAGGCCACGTTCATGTGGGTGATCATGTGAGCATAGGGGGGCTGACCGCGGTTCATCAGTTTGTGCGATTGGGAGTCTACGCTTTCATAGGAGGCATGTCGGCCATTCGAAAGGATGTGCCCCCCTTCATGCTGGCTTCGGGCAATCCTGTGAGACTCTACGGGCCCAACGTGGTGGGGCTCCGTCGTGCCAGGATTTCACGTGAAGCCATCCATGGGTTGAAAAAGAGTTACCGGATTCTTTTTCGGACCCCCATGCTTCTTGAGGAGGCCGTTGCGAGGCTGCGCCAGGAGGTGGAGCCAGGAGCCGAAGTGGAGACCCTTGTCCAGTTCATGCAGAATCCCTCCAGGCGAGGGGTGATGAGGTTGGGGCATGATTCATCAGGAGACTGAAGAGCAGAAGTTGCCGTATACTCGAGTGGGTCTCATCGCGGGGAGTGGTCAGTTTCCTCTCCTTTTTGCCCATGCGGCGCGCCAGGCGGGTGTTGAGGTGGTTGCCGTGGGATTCGAAGGGGAAACGGATCCCATATTGGCCAAGTACGTGGACGAGTTTCACTTCCTGAAGCTGGGGCAGCTCAACCGGCTCATCAAGGCTTTCAAGAAGGGAAATATTTCTCATGCGGCCATGGCGGGTGCCATCAACAAGACACGGCTGTATGCGCGCATTCGGCCCGACTGGCGTGCTGTGAAGCTTCTCAATAAACTGCGGAACAAAAAGGATGATTTCCTTTTGCGTGCCCTGGCGGAGGAGCTGGAATCGGAAGGCATTCGCATCGAGCCATCCACCCTGTTCCTTCCATCTCTTCTGGCTCCCGAGGGGATTTTGACGCGCCGAAAACCCAACAATCGCGAGGAGACTGACATTCAGTTCGGTTGGGAGCTGGCCAAGGCGGTGGGGCACCTGGACATCGGCCAGTGCCTGGTGGTCAAGGATCGAGCGGTGCTGGCAGTGGAGGGCATAGATGGCACGGACGCGACCATACTGAGAGGAGGCAGGCTCTGTGGCGGCGGGGGTGTGGTGGTCAAGGTGAGCAAGCCCATTCAGGACCTGCGCTTTGACGTGCCTGCCGTAGGATACGACACCATCGAGACCATGAAAAGGGTTGGGGCCCGCGTTCTTGCTGTGGAGGCTGAAAAGACCCTTGTCTTTGACCTGGACAAGATGATCGATGCGGCCGATGCCGCTTCCATGACCTTCGTGGTTTTGAAGGACAAAAATGAAAAAGCTTTGAAGGAGCGGCAGCCCGTTGTCCCCTCCATTCTGCCCCAGGTGCGTCCCTGTGCCGATTCCCTCCTGACCCAGGCGCGAAGTGCACCCGCGTTCATTCGCCGCCCCAAACCCGAGGCTCTTCGCGTGGGTGTGGTGGGTGTGGGATACCTGGGGCGGTTTCATGCTCAAAAGTATGCCAGACTTCCCGAAGCGCACCTCCAGGGTGTGGTCGACATCAACGAAAAACAGGCCCAGTCGGTGGCTGGGGAGCTCAAGACCGATTACGCCATGGATTATCGGGAGCTTTTTGGTCGAGTGGACGCGGTGAGCATCGTGACGCCAACCATACACCACTTTTCCATTGCCCGGGAATTTCTGTCCCGCGGCATTCACGTCCTCCTTGAAAAGCCCATGACACAATCCGCTGAAGAAGGTGCCGAGCTGGTGGATTTGGCCGGAAAGAATGGCTGCGTCCTTCAGGTGGGTCACCTGGAGCGTTTCAATTCGGCATTCAAGGCCATGTCCAAACGCCTCAAAAACCCCATGTTTCTTGAAGCTCATCGGCTGGCCCTTTTCAATGAGCGGGGATTGGAGGTGGACGTGATCCTGGACCTCATGATCCATGACATCGACATTGCCCTGCACATTGTGAATGCCCCTCTCGCCAACATCCATGCCGCAGGCGTGGCCGTGCTCACCCCCCTTCCCGATATCGCCACCGTTCGTCTGGAATTTGCCAACGCCGCCGTGGCCAATCTCACGGCCAGCCGCATTTCCCTCAAAAACATGAGAAGACTGAGAGTGTTCCAGGAAGACTGCTACCTCTCGGCGGACTACGCGGACAAAAGGGCCTATGCCGTCCATAAGGAAGCCGAACCCGATGAGCAGGGCTATCCACAGCTGTCCATCGAAGAATTCTACATCGACCAGAGGGATGCCCTCGAAGATGAAATCAGCTCCTTTCTCCACTCGGTCCGCACGGGGGAAAAGCCCGTGGTGGACGGTGCTCAGGGACTCCACGCCCTGACTGTTGCCCTGGACATTTCTCAAAGGATCAGCATACAGATGCGTGAAAAACGCGAACAGTCGATGCAGTGGGCAGCAAAATCTTCCTGAGCGCCGGGGAGGCTTCGGGGGATCTTCACGGGGCGGCCCTGGTGAAAGCCATCCTTGAAAGGAGCCCCCACTCTCGAATAACCTGTCTCGGAGGAGACCTTTTGAGGTCTGCGGGAGCGCGGGTTCTCGTGGATAACAGGGAGGTTTCGGTCGTCGGGCTTTCGGAAGTGCTGCGCCACGCATCCAAAATCTATGAAGCCTGGAGAAACCTGACTTCCTTTCTCGTGCGTGAGAAGCCCGACCTGATCATTCTCATCGATTTTCCCGATTTCAATTTTCTCCTGGGGCGATTCGCCCGCCGCCATGGCATCAAGGTCTTTTATTACATCAGTCCTCAGGTGTGGGCCTGGCGCAGGGGGCGGGTGCGTGCACTGAAGAGTTTTGTGGACACCATGGCGGTCATCCTTCCCTTCGAGGAGGAGTTTTACCGCGAGAGGGGCATGAAGGTCCATTACGTGGGTCATCCTCTTCTCGATGTGCTTCAAAAGGTACCATCCAGGGATGAGGCCCAGAGAAAGTATAGACCCCATGATCGATCAGGCCCCGTGGTGGGACTCCTTCCCGGAAGCCGCAGTGGAGAGATCCGCTCGCTTCTGCCCCTCCTGCTGGGGACAGGGCGGCGCATCCTGGCCAGGTTCCCTCAAGCATCTTTTCTCCTGCCCCTGGCTCGAACCATCGACCCGGCCCTTGTTTTGGAGGAAGGGGCGTCATTCTTCCATGCCCCTGAAGTCCTGGCGAGTCATGGTGATGAAGATTCTGCATCGCTGAAATCTCATTTACAGGTGATGGAAGGCCCGCACTCCATGGAATCTGTCAAAGGGGTAGAAACAGGGGGCCACGGGGAGCAGCTCTTTCCAGGGGGCAGCCTGCCTCTGAAAATCGTGAGAGGCGATTCCTACGGGGTCATGCAGGCGTGCGATCTCCTCCTGTGCGCTTCGGGCACGGTGACCCTTGAGGCGGCAATCCTCAACGTGCCCATGATCATTGTCTACAAGGTTTCACCCCTGTCGGCCTTTCTGGCCAGGCATCTCATTCACGTTTCTCATGCGGGGCTTCCCAACATCATAGCAGGGCGGACCATTGTGCCCGAATTCCTGCAAGACAATGCACGAGAGGATTGCCTGGCGGAAGAGGCGATTTTTTTTCTTGAACATCCTCACATTCTGGAGCTTCAACGAAACCAGCTGGCTCAAATCAGAGGTATGCTGGGGGCCCCGGGAGTCGCCGGGCGTGTGTCTGAACTGGTCCTGCACACTCTGGCCCTTTCATGAAAATCCTGGGGGCTGTGAGGTCGACGAAGAGAGGATGCTGTCTCCGTGGGCAAGTGGTGGTTCAAGCCGGCAAAGTTTCTCTATTCTTTTGGGCTGTCCCTCATGTGGCCCCCACTGTGCTTGTATTATGTGGTCAAATCAGTGCAGAGGGGGAAATACAGAGGGAGTTATCCATTTCGCATGGGACTTCGGGAACCTTCCTTTCCCCAAGGGGGGCACCGGGTCTGGATCCATGCTTTATCCGTGGGGGAAACCCTCTCCGTGGTGCCTTTCGTGAAAGCCCTGCACCGATGCCTGCCCCAGCCATCCATTTTCTTTTCATCTTCTACGGAAACGGGGCATGAGATGGCCCTCAAGCACCTGGGGCCCTGGGTGAACAAATTCTTTTTCATGCCTCATGACTTTTCATGGCTTGTGAAGCGGTACGTGTCCCTGGTTCACCCCCGGGTGTTTGTTCTTGTGGAGACGGATCTGTGGCCCAACCTTCCCCTGGCCCTCCAAAAACAGGGCACCTGCACCGTGCTTCTCAATGGGCGCCTGTCCCATCATTCCTTCCAATCGCTGGAGCGTTGGAAGAGCTTCTGGAAGCCCATTTATGGGTCTTTTCAATGGATTTTCGCCCAGTCGGAAATGGACCGTGCTCGATTTGAATCACTGGGGGGCCGTAAAGGGCGCGTGCAGGCAAGAGGAAACCTGAAATTCGACGCCGCTTTCGAGAAAATTTCCTCCGCTGAGATTTCACGGTTGCGCACTGAAGCGGGAATCGATCCCCATCGCCCCGTATGGATCGCGGGCAGCACCCATGGGGGAGAAGAGGGGATTCTGCTGGATACGCACGCAAGACTCACAAGAACATTTCCCGATCTTCTTCTCATCCTGGCTCCCCGGCAGATTCACCGGTCACCCCAGCTGGCCCGCATGGCCCAGGAACAGGGCTTCCGTGTGGCCCTGCGCTCCAAGGGGGACGATGCTCGGGGGAAGCATGTCTTTATCCTGGACACACTGGGTGAGCTGAGGAAGTTTTACGCGCTGGCCCAAGGGGCCTTTATTGGCGGAAGTCTCGTGCCCTTTGGAGGTCACAATCCACTGGAAGCGACCGCCCAGCTCATTCCCGCCTTCTGGGGACCTCACCTGTTCAACTTCAGAGAGATCGAAGAGGAACTGCTGCAGGCGGAATGCGGTTTTGTGGCTGCCTCGGGAAAAGAGNTGGAGGGGCACCTGAAGGTCTTTTTCAAGGGGCAGGAAAATCAGAAAGAGTTTGCGNAGAAGGCGGTCTCCTTTTGGAGCAGGCATGGAGGGGCAAGCGAGGAGATTGCACGGTTTATCTACGAGGAATGTTTTTTGAGCGAACCTTCCCGGTGGGCCTGAAGGGACGCGTCGTGGGAGGAGGGGCGAAGGAGACCTTCATCAAGGGAAAAGTCCCTTGATGTTGCGGTGCAACTCCTGGGTTTTTTCCATGCGCATGCGGTCCCGGTCACGTCCAAGGGCATCCAGTTCCTTTTGCAGGGGAATGAGATCGGGCTCGTCATGACGTCTGCCCGAAGCATGGGCGTCGATCATGGCGCGGTAAATGGCGATCATGCGGGTGATGAGAGGAACGGAGTACTCCCGGCCCTGAACTTTCAGCGTGTGCAGTCCAAGATCCATGACATCCCAAAACTCCTCACCGTTGAGGACGAAGGCCACGTTGGGGCGCTCCTTTATCATGTGGTTGATGGACTGAATTTCCTTTGCCTGGCAGCCTCTCCGGCTCAAAATCTTTTTTCTTTGCTCGTCGGTGAGAAGGCAAAGTCTGAAACAGCTGCCGCTTCGGTCAGGCGACCCTTCGTATTCTACGATTTCGTTGCCTTCCTCATCATGGTAGACGCGCCTGATGTAAGAATCCGTGATGAGTTCATGAAAGACACAATTGCCGACTCCACCCACGCAGCGGTTGCCGTGGATGAGCACCTCCGCACCCATCCCCACCTTGTCCGCAGCTTCCTTGAAGCCCTTGAGCTTGTGAAAGGTGTCGATTTCCGTGCTGGCGACGATCTGTGTTGCCCCATATTCCTTGAACTGAACCATCTGTTCGAGGGTTTGAATGTTGCAGCCCACGCTGGCATGCAGGGTCAGGTCGGGGAAGTTTCGCCTGACCAGCTGCATGACGGCAGGGGTTTTGACAATGATGCCTTCCGCCCCCCATTGGGCATATTTGGCGATCTTGCCCAGGAGGGTCATATGTTTTTCCGGAGGAATTTCTGCATTGATGGCAATTCGAATCTTGCCCTGGAAAGGCCTGGCAAGAGAGATGGCTTCGCGTATCTGGGAATCTTCCAGTTCCCAGACACACTTTCTTCGGCTGAAGCCTTTCGATCCAACATAGACCGCATCGGCACCATGGGCAAAGACCCCTTCCACCATTTTGAGGCTGCCCCCCGGTGCCAGTAGCTCGTTCATGGTGATCCTCCTCGAGCGTGCACAATCGCCCCTCGCACAAGAACTGATTCTCAATGGGAGTTCAATGGAATCTTCATATATAGAATAATTTCTGAGGCAGGACAACAAAACTTGTTGAAGAGGAAGGATTGGAATGCTGCTGATTTAAGAGATTGTGTTTTTTCTGGTCAGCTTCCGGGCCAGACCTACCGGGCCAGGCATTGACGAATGGTGGGCCAGGGAAAGCGTTTGCCGGGGCAGTCGGTTCTGGCTCCTTCCACGTCTCTGTGGCCCATGACCCTGCTCGATGGGATCTTGTAATAGTCTGTCAGGAGTTTGAGCAAATAGGAAAGGGAATCCAGCTGTGCCTGAGTGGGAAGGTGCTCATTGAAATTCCCCACAAGGGCTATTCCGATGCCTCTTTCGTTCATGCCCCCCGCCTTGCAGTGAGCTCCCTGAAGCTGTTTGATCCATCGGGGGGAAACCTCGATTTGCCCATCCAGTTTTCCCAGGGTGCCATTGCCGATGACAAAATGATAACCCAGCCCGTTCCAGAAGCCGCGGTCATGGTGGTAGTTGTTGATGAGAAGGGCTTTTCCCATGTCCGATGCCGTGTGGTGAATGATGATGTATCGCCACCTTTCATTGGGATAAAGTGAAATCACGTGTCGCAGAGGGCGTGCATTGGGAATGAGCAGCTTCTGGCCAATGTGAATGGTTTCTCCCGGTTTCAGATTGTTGGCCAGATAGATGGACTCCTCAGGAACATCGTACATTCTTGAGAGGCGCCAGATGGTTTCAAGGGGAGCCAC
>SL_3KL_010_SEDDRAFT_10002393_pt1 | contig 17164 bp, 12 predicted proteins | sample SodLakKL_010_SED_2_FD_10381 | JGI IMG/M metagenome (IMG submission 10381) | reverse complement strand
AGCCAAAAGCTTCGTTCCATCGTTCCATCGTTCTTCCGTCATCCGTCAACATACAAAATGCTGATGTTTTTTTACAGGAGAAATATCCAAAACATGTTGGGATAAAACCATGCCGGTCCGGTTATAAGGGGCAATCCACTTTCAGTTCCCTGCAAAGGTTCAGGATCTGCTCTTTCACTTTTTCCTGCAGGGAGACCCCGGTCCTTGTATTCCTTTCTTCTGCTTCCCTTTCGGGGTCGCCGGGAATTAAAACCCGTTCAGCGCCGTTTGCAGGCTGTGCTTCACGCATTGTTTTAATCCACCGGTCCATTCCTGACAAGAAGTGATCGGCAGGCAGGAAAGCATCTATGCGCATGGCACCAAAGAAATGGCCTGTGCCTTTGCCGAACAGATCCTTTTTCACCGGTAACCAGGCGACAGAGGGAGGTACAAAGGGGCCAAAGGCAGCACCCGAAAGCAGGGCGGAAAAAATATCTATGATGGCAGCCATGCAATAGCCTTTGTGACTACCGAATTTCCTGGTACTTCCCAGGGGCAGGATGGAACCGCCACGGGTGAGGATGCCGGGATCCGTGCTTGGCTTGCCATCTGGCGCCTGAACAAAACCCTCTTCGATGGGTAGTCCTTTTTTGTGCAACAGGTCCACTTTTCCCCGTGCAATGGCTGCTGTAGCAAAGTCTGCCACCAACGGAGGCTCTTTGCCCGCCGGGATGGCAACAGCCAACGGGTTGGTGCCCATCATCCCTACAGCAGCAAACGTAGGGGCTACCAGTGGGTTTGCATTACACATACAAACACCTATCATATTGTGCGGCAATGCCTGCATTGCATAATGGCCGGCAATACCAAAATGATTGCTGTGCCTTACGGCAACCCATCCGGTACCACAATCCCCGGCTTTTGCAATGGCGTGCCGGATGGCCTTGTCCGCGACAACAGGCCCCAGGCCATTGTCGCCATCCAGGGTAACCGTAGAGGCAGTTTGATGGACGATTTCAGGCATAGCCCCTGTATTGATACGCCCGCTGCGCAACATGCGAATATAATCGGTCAACCGCAACAATCCATGAGAAGGGATGTCGCGCATCTCGGCAGCAACAAGAGCACGCGCCGTGACAGCCGCATCATCATGCGACACACCACACCGGCCAAGCAAATCAACCACCAGCTTTGTCAACATCGTAGCATTGTACATTTTTTTCAGGTTTTGTTTCGACAGCCCTGGTCCTGTCCTTACTATACAGGTCAAGCCCTGTGGGCAAAACATATGGCAAGCCATTTCACCGGGCGGCATTATTACTGATTGCAGCATATAAGGTTTCAGCAAAGTGGTTCACCCCATCTCCGGCAAAACGTTCACAACCTACTGAAACGCCCTGTCCAGGTGATGTGTACGGCGGGTCAGCTTCAGATCCTGCAGTACACTTGACTTGACACGAATGGTAAAATTATAACTCTGACGGAACCCCATCGGTATCCAGTTAAAGGTCATTTCCCAGCAGTGCAGGTCACGGTATATGTCAACAGAGGTATATGTTAGTTTGTGGTTGTCAAAGTCATAACCCGTACGGAAACCCACACGCCATTTAGGCGTCAGGTGAACATCACCGGTAACAGACAGGTTCTGGACATAATTGCGGTCCATGCGCTCATCCATATGCTGGTACCGTGCATTGTAATTGAATGAATAAGAAAAGGTCAGGTTCCAGGGTACACTGTAATCAACGCCATTGGCTGGCTGTACAACCGACAGTTCCTCCCCGGGCATGCCTGTCCCATTGAGCGGGAGCCCCTCCTGGGCCCTTCCATGGGGCGCACCTTCAGGCGACAAGCCCTCCCTGTCATTTCCGTTGCGCCGGCCAGACCCGTTACGCGAACTCAACGAATAGTTCAGGTTGAGTGCCCAGCTGGTATTGTTCAGTTTCAAAAACCTTTTTTCAGTGTTCCACAGGAACTGGTCGATACGCTGCCCATCGCTACCTGTAGCATATGGCGTCCATGTGCTGGAATAGCTAATGTCAAAGTTGCCCAACAGCCTGGTGCGGGCACTGATACGGATATCAGAAAAGTTCAGGGAGTCCCTGGCAATATCATAACCCCCGGATATCCTGAAGTTATCAATCAGTGCAATTTTTCGGTCTTCAGCATCAGGATCCCTCCTGTTGCGAAGTTTCATCTCCAGGTTGTTGGTCACTGAAAAACTCAAATTCCCTGAGCGGCCGGATGGGGGCCCGCCATAAATGCTGTTTTCAAAGATTGAATACTGCACCGTCTTGTCTGAGCGGGGATCAAAATAATCCTGATAGTAACCCCAGAAAGGGTCGGCGAAGTCGGGACGCATGGAAAAGCTCACACTGGGGGTTGCAACGTGTCTGAGTGCCGACACAGGACCGGATTGAAACTGCATCATCCCATATAGCCTGGTGCTGATGCCTGTCGAAAAATTGAACTCACGGGCTGCCTTAAAGCCCGGTACCGTATCCGTCACCACACCGCCGTACAATGTATCCGTTGGCGTGATGGTCATGACACCATCATCCCATTCCTTCCTGATGGTGCTGAAATACCAACGCTCACTGTAACTCACACCGGAACTGAAATTAAAGTGATTAAGGATGCGCGTGGAATAGCTTACCGGAATATCATGACGAACCCCGTTCCTGAACTCTGAAAGCGCGTCCTGCGTGAACAGAAGGGAGTCGGCAATGCTCAGCTGGTTGCGGGCAGACATGTTGTAACTCATGTTAATGTCTTCATACCATCTCATTTGCCCTGTTCTGGGCCCAGACCTCCGAAAAGGGTAAAACCTGTTGACGCTGAAGGTTAGTTCCGGCAGGCCCAGATCCACCATCTGGGTGTTGGTGTTCTGGCTGTGTCGCAGGTTGGCCGAAAAGTTGTACATCCCTGCCCAGCTTCTCGAATAGGACACGTTGGAGGAGAATGTATTGGTAAGATAGTCGGCATCCGATACGGGATTGAAGCGGCTCGCCTGGCTGCTGCCGGCATTGACGCTGGCGCGGAACGACCTTGTAGGATGTGCCTGTGGTGCCTGGTTGTGACTCCACTGTATGCGGAAGTCCCTGCTGCGCTCATAGCCGGGAAGGTTGCGCTCACCCAAAATATTCACCGCATATGAGAGATTTACACTGCCACTGTAGCGGTAACGCACTGAATAGTTGGACCCGGCCCTCAACGCCCAGCTGCCCCTGGAATAAATATCCCCCCGTATTGACAAATCAAGGTATTCATTGATACCCCAATAAAAGCCGCCGTTTTCAAGGTAAAAACCACGGTTCCTGCTTTCTCCGTATGATGGGATCAGCACTCCGGATGCCTGGCCCCTCTTGTTGGGGAAAAAACCAAACGGAATAAACAAAGGGGTGGGAACGTCTCTCAGGACAAGGTAGGCAAAGCTGGATACGATCTTGTCGTCGGGAATGATCTTGGCCCGACGGAATGCGATATGAAAGTGCGGGTCAGCATTGCTGCATGTGGTGTACTTCCCTTCAGAAACATGCACTTCCCTTGTAGGTTGGAGTTTTACAACATCACCATGGACAAAGCCATCGGCTTCCTCCGTAACCACCCCAATGGTCCTTCCACGCCTGGTCTCAAAATTATACCTCAACTCCTCCGACTGAAAACTCTGCATTCCTTCACTGAAAACCGGTTTCCCCATTATCACGCCGGCAGTGTCAGGCAACCCTTTGGCATATAATTCATTAACGTTGAAGTCTATCTCAATATATGCGGCGTTCAGGTGCATGTCCTCATAGGTGAGGTCGGCATTCCCATATATATAGACACGTTGATTGCGTATGTCATGATAGATCGTGTCCTCTGCCATATACTCCACCTTGTCATCCAGAATGAGGCCCGTGCCCTCTATCCTTTCCGGTGCCTCTGGCATTGTGTCCACAACCAGTGTGTCCTGAAATTCAATCGTCTGCCCATTGTCTGTCAAAGGAAAAGGTTCTGGAGAATCCGGGGGTTGGGCACCCGACACGACAGCACAAAAACAGAAAACACCGGTCATTGCAAATGCCTTTACGATGAAGTTTCTGATCAAAGTAAATGGAAGTTTGTGCACGAAGTGATTAAATATTATTTTTGTAGAAAACATTCCGGTATTCCAACAGTGACATATCGGTCCAACATTGACAAAACTAACTAAAAATAGCGTATCTTAAGTGAAACGTTTTCTTGTATTTTTTGGTATAATCCTGTTGATCGTCAGCATGTCATCGTTGATGGCAGCCGCTACCGGCGGTGCTGTAAGAACGGTGGTTATTGATCCCGGGCATGGTGGACGCGACAGTGGCGCCATTGGCAGGCGCTCGATGGAAAAAGACATCGCCTTGGCCATCTCGCTGAAGCTGGGCGAATATATCCGTGAAAACCTTCCCGGTGTAGAAGTTGTCTTTACGAGGGAAACAGATGTGTTCGTCCCCCTGCATGAGCGGGCACAGATCGCCAATGACAACAATGCCGATCTCTTTATCTCGATCCACTGCAACAGTACGGGCTCCTCAAGGGCACTAGGCACGGAAACATTTGTCATGGGTCTTCACCGAAGCCAGGCCAACCTGGAGGTGGCCAGGAGGGAAAACAAGTCCATCCTCTATGAGGATGACTATCTGGAAACCTATGACGGGTTTGACCCCAACTCGCCCGAGGCCAGCATCATCTTCGCCCTATACCAGAACGCCTACCTCGATCAGAGCCTTAACATGGCTTCTCTTATACAACAGCAGTTCAGGGATAGGGCAAGGCGCATTGACAGGGGGGTTAAACAAGCCGGCTTTCTGGTGCTGTACCAGATCGCCATGCCCGGCGTCCTGGTGGAGACGGGTTTCCTGAGCAACCCGAACGAGGAACGGTACCTGATGTCGGAATCAGGCCAGGCATACATTGCTTCGGCCATTTACCGGGCTTTCCGTGATTACAAGGAAGAAGAGGATGAACTGCTCGCCAGCCGCAATGAATATCCCTATGGCCAGGGCACAACCAACACAATCCGCCACGAGGAAACCCCGGCCATTCATACAAACGAAAAAGCCACTCAAAAAGATGCAGGTCGTCCGGGCGATGCAGGCAGTATTGTTTTCCGGGTACAGTTTGCATCCACCTCAGAAAAAAGGCCGTATGATGACCCTGCATTCCGGGGACTTGAAAATGTTTCCTGCTATTTTCATGAAGGGCTGTACAAATATACCGTGGGGAATGAGCCTACCCTGGAAAGGGCCGCAGCAATTCAACAAAAGGTCCATGGTGCGGGGTTCCGGGATGCTTTCGTGGTCGCCTTTTTGAATGAAGAAAGGATCAGTGCAACAGAAGCCATTGAGTTGCTCAAAAAAACCGGCGCAGAATAAACCATGACGCTGTTCCAATCATTACATGATCATTTTATGCGCCACCTTACTGTTTCCGTTTTCCTGATCTGCATTGGTGGGCTAAACGCTGGTGCAGCCAGCCAACCAGCCTCACCGACTCCTTTGCATGAAGCTTATGACAGCTTTCGTTCTGATGAGACCCTGCGAAATGCCAGCTGGGCGATCTATGTCAAAGATATCACCGCAGGTCAACCCATCCTGGCACACAATATCCACCAGCTGTTGGTCCCCGCATCCACCCAGAAGGTGATCACCACGGCCACCGTCCTGATGATGCTGGGTCCTGATTACCGGTACGAGACACACCTTGAACACGATGGCATTGTTGACAGCCACGGGGTCCTGCGCGGCAATCTTTACATCAGGGGCAGTGGCGATCCTACCCTTGGCTCATCAGGGATGAGTGACACACTGGCGCTTGACAATGTTTATTCCCGGTGGCTGGAGGCGATGCATGGTGCCGGAATCACAAGGGTAGGCGGCCATATTGTTGCAGACGCGCGCATTTTTGACGATGAGATGGTGCCCCGGCACTGGATATGGGAGGATATTGGCAACTATTTTGGTGCCGGTGCGAGCGGGCTGACGGTCATGGAGAATGAATACACCGTTTATTTTGATGCCGGTGGTGCGCTTGGCAGACCTGCCACGGTGGTGGCCACAGAACCCCTGATTCCCGGGATCTCTTTCGTGAATGAAGTTACCACGGACCTTGCAGGTTCCGGCGACCAGGTGTACATCTTTGGTGCGCCCTATGTAATGGAGAGACGTCTCACCGGCACCGTGCCTTTGGGTGCGAGATCGTTCCCCGTCAGGGGCTCCATGCCCGATCCGCCAGGGTTTCTGGCAGAGAGCTTCAGGATCTTCCTCACAAACCGGGGCATTGAAACGGACGGGCAGGGCAGCACATACCGGACCGTCGCCTCTGATGGCATCATCCCATCAGAGGACAGAAAAACAATCAGCATCTGGCAATCCCCCCCCCTGGCCGACATCATTTACAGGACAAACATCACCAGTGTAAACACCTACGCAGAGAACCTTCTGAAGATCATCGGACAGCATGCTGCCGGAGAAGGAACACGTGAAGCAGGACTGAATGCTGTAAAAGCGTTCTGGGATGCTAACGGTGCCAATCCTCCCATTGGCCTGATGGTTGATGGCAGTGGATTGTCGCCCGTCAACCGTCTTACCGCCGGACAACTCATGACGGTCATGGCCGCTGCCGCACAACACCCAACATCCCACACATTCATGAACAGCCTGCCGCTGGCAGGATACAGTGGTTCCCTTTCCAACCGCCTGAAGGGCACCACCTCAGAAGGGCTGCTTCGGGCCAAAAGCGGCTTCCTCACCAACGTACTTGCCTACACAGGCTATACAACAATGCAGAACGGAAACCAGGCCGCATTCGTCATCATCGTTAACAATTACGATGGATCACCTGTATCGATGAGAAACAAAATGATCAACCTGATGGATGCCATCACGCAGCACACGGGTGCGTTTTGAAGGTGGTGACCGGTTGAAGACAAATCCGCATTTGAGGCATCAGAAGCGGTGATCTTTCTTTTTGGCGCCTTTTTCTTTGTATGCCAGCCAAAGAAAAAGTACAAAAAATAGTTCATGTATATTGCAACAAATAAACGAAAAAAGGATTCCGGGTTCCAAATAATATTATAATTTAGCAGGACATCATCATCTTTGTCCAATCATAAATCATAAAACCAGCCATTATGCAAAACATAGACTGGGGAAAGCTTCCCTTTGGGTATTTCCAGACCGATTACAATGTAAGGTGTTATTATCGAAACGGCCGGTGGGGCGAAGCAGAGATCTCTTCTTCCCCGCATATCAGCATCCACATGGCTGCCACATGCCTGCACTATGGCCAGGAGGCTTTTGAGGGCATGAAAGCATACCGCGGGAGGGATGACCGGATCCGCTTGTTTCGCTGGGAGGAGAATGCAAAACGGATGCAACGTTCGGCCGACGGAATCCTGATGGCCAAAGTGCCGGAGCAGCTCTTCCACGACATGGTTCAGAAAGCCGTAAAGTTGAATGCGCAGTATGTTCCGCCTTTCGGGCACGGTGCGGCGTTATATATCCGCCCGTTGCTTATTGGCACTGGTGTTCAGGTCGGGGTTAACCCTGCAAAAGAATACCTCTTCATGGTATTTGTCGGTCCTGTGGGGCCTTATTTCAAGGAGGGCTTCAATCCTGTTACCATGCAGATCATTCGCGACTACGACCGTGCCGCTCCTTTGGGCACCGGCCATATCAAAGTGGGGGGCAACTACGCCGGCAGTCTCCGCGCCTCCGAGAGGGCAAAAGCGGAAGGCTATGCTTCTGTGATCTTCCTGGAAGCCAAAGAGAAGAAGTATATTGACGAGGCCGGGCCGGCCAACTTTTATGGTATCAGGGACAACACCTATATCACACCAAAATCCGACTCCATCCTGCCATCCATCACCAATATGAGCCTGATGCAGATCGCTGAGGACATGGGCATGAAGGTGGAGCGACGCGAAGTGCCGGTGGAAGAACTGTCAACCTTCGAGGAAGCCGGTGCCTGTGGCACGGCAGCCATCATATCGCCAATCGGCAAGATCGTTGAGAGAGAGAGCGGCAAAACATACACCTTTGGTGATCCATCCAAGGCAGGCCCCTGGTCAACAAAGCTTTACCAGAAGCTGCAAGGCATTCAGTATGGTGAAGAAGATGACCCGCACGGCTGGGTAAGCTTTGTTGAATAAGCCGCACGCATCCAGGGTAGGGTCGTTCTTTACCTGGCATCACAGCGGATGCAGAACCATCAACCCTTTCCGGCCTTACCCTTTTTCCTTATTGCGTAAAGCCCAATAAAGGTGAAGAGCCCGTTGAGGATGAGGATCTCGAAGCCGAAGCGGTATCCGTTAAGCAGCCATTCAGAGTTGATGCTCAGCAGGTAACTAAGTAGTGGTGACATCAGGGCCACCAAGGGCACAAAACGGTCTTTTACCTGCCATTTCGTATACAAACCCACGAAGTACAACCCGAGCAAGGGGCCATAGGTGTATCCTGCAATGGTGAAGAGCTTGCTGATCAGGGCTTCGTCAGCGACCGCCCCATAACCGATGATGATGATCATCATCAGGATGGAAAAGGCTACATGCACCCGGTAACGCACCCGCTTCATCTTCTCCTCTGTCATGTCCGGCTGCCTCTTCAGGCCAAGAAAATCAATGCAAAACACAGTGGTCAGGGCAGTCAGTGTGCCATCAGCACTGGAGTATGCTGCCGACACCAAGCCGAAAAAGAAGGTAAGGCCCGCAACCACACCAAGGTATTGAAGTGCAATGGTGGGAAAAAGCTCGTCTGATGTTTGATCAGGGCCAAGGACGAGCCCCTCCCTGCTGGCATATATCCATAAAACAGAGCCCAAAAAGAGAAACAGAAGGTTGATGGGGATCAGTATGGCGCCAAAACTCAGCACATTTTTCTGTGCATCACGCAGGTTGCGGCAGCTGAGATTCTTCTGCATCATGTCCTGGTCCAGGCCCGTCATTACGATGGTAATGAACATGCCGGCAAAGAACTGCTTCAAAAAGAAACGGGGATCGTTGATATCGAAAACGAAAAGCCTGGTATACCCCCTGCTGCCCGCTTCCGACACCAGGGCCCCAAAACCCATATCCAAACTATTGGAAATAAGAAAGATACTTATAATTACCGCCCCCACCATAAAAGTGGTCTGCAAAGTATCGGTCCATACAATGGTTTTAATGCCACCCTGCAAGGTGTACAACAGGATAAGCGTCATGAACAGTGAAACCGTCACACCCAGCGGAATGCCCCAGCCATCAAAGACAAAACGTTGTAAGACGATCACAACCAAGAACATACGAAATGCGCTGCCAATCAGGCGGCTTATAATGAAATAAAAAGAGCCGGTTTTATAGGCATAGAACCCAAAACGTTTTTCCAGGTAGGTGTAGATGGACGTGAGGTTCATTTTATAATACAATGGGAGCAGGATGCCGGCTATAACAGCATATCCCACCAGGTAACCCAGCACCAGGACCATGTAAGAGAACTGCTCACTGTGTACCAGTCCGGGTACCGACATAAAGGTGACCCCTGAAAGTGATGCGCCGATCATGCCATACGCCACCACATACCATGGCGAATTACGGTTACCCAGAAAATAGGTCTCGCTGTTCACCTTCCGACGCACCGTTAACCGGGAGATCAAAAAAATCAAAGACGTGTAGATGATGAAAGAAAACAGGATCAGGAGAGGCGTCATACGCGTCCATTTAATTAGAATGATGCGGCAAAAATAGCCAAAGATTTTATCTTTACACCGGGCATTTATTATTAACTTTGGCCGTTGCTGTTGGCGGGAGGCTGATGGCCTTTGGTTGTTGGCCTTTTGGCCATTGACAGATGGCGGTTGCAGAAGCGCTGTACTTATGTCCCTGCACGAAACCGAAATGCAAACTGCAAAAAACAAAACTTGGAAAACTTTTCATCAAAATTATTGCAATCGGCCGTTGAAGAATTTGCCCGGTTGCCGGGTATCGGTAAGAAGACGGCTTTAAGGCTGGTGCTGCATTTGTTAAAGCAGGACGGGGAAATCATGAACCGTTTCTCTGAAGCACTGTTAAAGCTGCACAGGGAAGTGGTTTACTGCAGGGAGTGCTACAATATTTCTGACAGTCCGGTATGCGAGATCTGCAGTTCACCGCGCCGGGACAATACCATGATTTGTGTGACGGAAGATATCCGTGATGTGATTGCCATTGAAAATACGGGGCAGTACCACGGCCTCTATCATGTGCTGGGAGGGATCATCTCCCCCATTGACGGTATCGGGCCGGCCGACCTTAACATTGAAGCCCTGGAAAAGCGATTGCAGAGCAACCAGGAGGTCAGGGAGGTGATCCTTGCATTGAGTACGACCATGGAAGGCGACACCACCAATTTTTACCTGTATAAAAAAATAAAGCCTTTTAACCGGAAAGTAACTGTCATTGCAAGGGGTATTGCCATCGGTGATGAGTTGGAGTATGCCGATGAAGTTACCCTTGGCCGGAGTATCATTCACCGCACCGAATATGACCAGAAAACCATCAGATGAATTCGTGTGGTGAACTGTCACCGGCAACCCGGAACGCAAGATGCCGGGCAAAATCATCGGATGCCGATGGCCCGGTATTTGAGAAACAGTGAAAACTATACAACAAGCCATGCAGCTGTCCATCGTTATTGTAAATTACAATGTCAAGTATTTCCTGGAACAGTGCCTGCTTTCGGTGTTCAAGTCGGGTCAGGGGCTTGAGATGGAAGTCTTTGTGGTAGATAACCAGTCGGTGGATGGATCTGTGGAGATGGTAAGAAAGAAGTTTCCCCGGGTCAAGCTGATCGTCAACAAGGAAAACCAGGGGTTCAGCAAGGCGAACAACCAGGCTATCAGGCAGGCCAGGGGCCGGTATATACTGTTGCTCAATCCTGACACTGTGGTGGAGGATGACACCCTTCCCGGCGTGGTGGATTTCATGGACAAGCATCCAAAAGCCGGTGCTTTGGGCGTGAAGATGCTTGACGGACAGGGTCGATTCCTTCCTGAATCCAAACGCGGGCTGCCAACACCAGGCGTGGCATTCTGCAAGATATTCGGCCTTTCGGCCCTGTTCCCAAAATCAAGGATTTTTGGGAGATACCACCTTGGCTATCTCGATAACGATACAACCCACGAGGTAGACGTGTTGTCAGGCGCATTTATGCTCCTCAGGAAAGAGGCCCTGGAAAAAACCGGCCTGCTTGATGAGTCGTTCTTCATGTACGGCGAAGACATTGATCTTTCACACCGAATAACAAAAGCAGGATATAAGAACTATTATTACCCAGGTACCCGGATCATCCATTACAAGGGTGAAAGTACCAAGAAAAGCAGTGTCAACTACGTACTGGTATTTTACAATGCCATGATCATCTTTGCCCGAAAACATTTTTCACAGAACAATGCCAGGGTATTCTCCATGTTGATCAACCTGGCCGTTTACTTCCGGGCCATGATCGCCATCCTTTCCCGTTTTTCCCGGCGCATCTTCTGGCCGGTGATCGATGCCGCACTGATCTTCGGCGGCTTTTATTATCTGAAAAATTATTGGGGACACCAGGTTTTTGCCGTGGAGTCTGCTTATTACCCACCCGAATTTATGCGTTTCTTCGTGCCGGCATATATCTTCATCTGGCTTTCGGCAGTGTACATCAGCGGAGGCTATGACCGCCCTGTCAGGCTCTTTCGTATTGTTAGGGGCATCGGTCTGGGGACCATTGCAATACTCGTTATATATGCACTGTTGCCGGTACATTTGAGGTTTTCCAGAGCCCTCATTTTGCTGGGCAGCGTCTGGTCTTTGTTTTCAATGACGCTTACCAGGACAACCGGCACGCTGATAAAGCATAAAACGCTTCATATTAGCACTCTTGTCAACAAAAGGGTGCTGATCGCGGGAGACGGACAGGAGGCAGCACGTATTTTGAAGATGCTCCGGCAGGGCGGCAACACTTCCTTCATCGGGCTGGTGTCACTGAAAGAAAAAAAACCTGATTCTGAAGGCTACCTGGGAACCATAAGGCAAATCAATGAGCTCATCGACATTTACCGCATCAACGAGGTGATTTTTTGTGCCGGCGACATGCCTTCCCAAACCATCATCGACCACATGTCGAAATTACAGTCCAAGCAGGTACTCTTCAAGATCGCCCCGCCCGAAAGTCTTTACATCATTGGCAGCAATAGCATCGACACCTTTGATGACCTGTTCACCATCAACGTAAATGCCATCAATTTGCCAGCCAACAAACGCAACAAAAGGTTGTTTGATCTGGCAGTGTCCCTTTTTCTGACCGTCACAATCCCTTTCCAGCTATTGATACAGAAAAACAGGTGGGGTTTTATAAAAAACCTCATAAAGGTGTTGTCCGGAAGGATCTCATGGGTCGGCTACCATCAGACCTCCAATGTAGGCAAACTGCCACCCCTGAAACAGGGCGTGCTGAGCCCCGGGGATGTGATCGCGGGAAAAACCCCGCACGACAACACATTAGAGAATCTGAATAACCTGTATGCCAAAGATTACAAGTTGGAGAACGACCTTCAAATATGGATGAAGGGTTACCGAAACCTAGGGAGGAACCCGGATCCATCCCGTTATGCCTCATAGCATGATGTGTGGTCAAACCTTTTATGGTATTTTTTGTTTGCAAATATAGTGGACCTGATTATCTTTTTTAAAAACAAGTTATATGGCGACCTTTGAACTGAAGATGCCCAAACTGGGTGAGAGTATAACGGAAGCGACCATTACCAAATGGTTGAAAAATGTTGGCGACCCTATTGACCTGGACGACCCCATCCTTGAGCTGGCCACCGATAAAGTGGACTCTGAAATACCCAGTCCCGTAGAAGGGGTGCTGAAGGAGCAATTGTTTAATGAGGGGGATACTGTTGAAGTGGATACTGTTATTGCCCTCATTGAGATGGAAGATGAGGATGATGCGGGGGGGGATGAAAAGGGAGTTTCTGCGGTGGCACCAGAACAGCCTGATGAACCAGTCAGGGAAAAAGCGGGTGAAGGTGCACCAGGGGCAAGCCGTGAGGGCACTCCGGAAGAATCGGCACCGGCTGCCAGGAAAGGTGACAGCAACCGTTTTTATTCTCCGTTGGTCAGGAGTATTGCCAGGGAAGAGAACATCCCCATAGAGGAGCTTGAGGGCATTCCCGGGACGGGGAGCAATAACAGGCTTACCAAACAAGACCTGCTTTCTTACCTTAAAAAGCGGGAAGGTGCAGCCACGGCACAGCTTGCATCAGCGCAAAAGCCACCGGCCGGAGCAGTCGCAGCGACACACAAGCCAGCCGCCCCGGCAATACCGGTGAACGAGAAAGATGAGGTCGTAGAGATGGACCGCATGCGCAAGCTCATCGCCGACCATATGGTGATGTCAGAAGACACATCTGTTCACATCACCTTATTCAGGGAGGTGGACATGGAGAAGGTGGTCCGCTGGCGCAAAAAGAACAAGGCGATCCTCCAGGAAAGAGAGGGGGAGAAACTGACCTTCACGCCCATCTTTATTGAGGCCGTTGCCAAAGCCTTGCGAGATTATCCCATGGTAAATGTATCGCTCGACGGCCATAAGATCATCAAACGGAAAAATATCAATGTCGGCATGGCAGCGGCCCTGCCCGACGGCAACCTCATCGTGCCCGTCATCAAAAATGCAGATCATAAAAACCTGCTTGGCATTGTCAAAGAGGTGAATGACCTTGCCGGAAGGGCCCGGCAAAACAAGCTAAAGCCCGAGGAGATCCAGGGTGGCACGTTCACCCTCACCAACTTTGGTACCTTCGGCGCAACCATGGGCACACCCATCATCAACCAGCCGCAGTCAGGGATCCTGGGTGTGGGCCTGATACAGAAAAAACCTGTTGTGTTGGAAACCCCTGAAGGGGATACCATCGGGATCCGCCACAGAATGGACCTGTCGCTTTCCTGCGACCACAGAATAGTGGATGGCGCCCTGGGTGGCATGTTTTTGCAGCGGGTAGCCGAATACCTGGAAAATTTTGATGTGGACCAAACCATTTAACCGTCAGGTCAACGTGGATTTGTTGTAATTTCGTGCTGACAGTGTTTGCCAGGAAAGATTGGCAGCAGGTGATGCCTTTGGCCGCCGGTTTCCTGCAGTATACTTAAGGAGAAGACCTTTTATCTGCTGATGCAGAAACTTTTTTTTTACCAAAGCAACCCACACCCTATGCAGTTAAACCTTACCCGCCCCATCGCCTTCTTTGACCTGGAGACCACCGGCACCAATGTGGTCAGAGACCGTATCGTAGAGATCAGTATTTATAAGATCTTGCCCGGTGGACATGCCGAATCGCTGACAAAGCTTATCAACCCGACGATCCCCATCCCCGGCGAGGTAAGTGCAATCCACGGCATTAAGGATGAAGACGTGGCAGATGCGCCCACCTTTGCCCAGCTCGCCCCCACACTGGAAGGGTTTTTTAAAAATTGTGACCTTGCAGGCTATAATTCAAACAAGTTTGATGTACCGATGCTCATCGAAGAGTTCCTGCGCTGCGGAATACAGTTTGACGTAAAGAAACGCAGGCTGGTGGACGTACAGAACATCTTTCACAAAATGGAACCCCGTACACTGAGGGCAGCCTATAAATTTTACTGTGGCAAAGATCTCATAGACGCCCATGAGGCCGAGGCCGACACCAGGGCAACCTATGAGATATTGCTTGCACAGATCAAACGATACGAAGGGGTTGAATACGAGGATCGTGATGGCAGGGTCACCCAACCCGTCAGGAACGATATAGAGGCCTTGTATGAGTTCTCCTACAACCACTCGAACGCCGATCTTGTTGGCCATATTGGATACAACAAGGAAGGCAAGGAAATCTTCAAATTCGGTAAATACAAGGGAAGGCTAGTGGAGGAAATCTTCAAAAAAGAGCCCCAGTATTTTGATTGGATGATGAAAGCCGACTTCCCCCTCTCCACCAAGAATGTTATACAGTCCATCATCCTCAGGGGCTTCGACAAGGGGAACAAGATCATTAAAGACCTCTGAAACGCCATGAAGATCATATGCATCGGCAGGAATTACCGGAAACATGTCGAGGAGATGAATCAGCAGTTTCCCGAACAACCCCTCTTTTTCATGAAACCCGAAACTGCCCTGATCAGGGCAAACCTGCCATTTTATTATCCCGGGTTTTCGGGTGAGATACATTATGAGGCGGAGCTGGTGTTAAAGATCTGTAAGCTGGGGAAAAACATACAGCGGCGTTTCGCCCATACTTATTATGATGCAGTTGCTGTCGGGCTGGACTTCACGGCCCGCGATCTGCAGCAAAGGTGTATCAGCAAAGGGCACCCGTGGGAGGTGGCCAAAGCATTCGACGGCTCAGCGGCTGTGGGCCCCTTTGTTCCCATCAGCAGTCTGAAGAACCCTGATGACATTCGTTTTTCCCTCAAGAAGAATGGACAGATGGTTCAGCTCGGCAGCTCCGCCGAGATGATCCATGGTTTTGATGCGCTGATAGAACATGTTTCAAAGTATGTCACCCTGAAGATCGGTGATTACCTCTTTACCGGAACACCTGCCGGCGTTGGACCGGTTAAGGTTGGTGACTGGCTGGCGCTTTTATTGGAAGACAAGGAAATGATGTCGGTCGCCATAAAATAATCTGTGTTTGGCCCCGCACATTGATTCCTGGCCTGCACAGCACAAATTCTCCAGTTTTCATGTGTGGGGAAGCGGCAGATAACAGACATAAAAATCACTATACGGATCATGTCACAGTCTTTAAAGGTCTTTTTGCGTTCAGGGAGAGATGATGCCGTCAGGCGTTTTCACCCCTGGGTTTTCAGCGGGGCCATCAAAAAGATGGAGGGTCCTGCCTGGGACGGCTGCCATGCTGAGGTCTTCTCGAACAAAAACGAGTATCTGGGCTGCGGCATCTACCAGGATGCCACCATTGCGGTCCGCCTCCTTGCTTTTGCCCCTGAACGTCCCACAGCTTTTGGCCCTGCATTCTGGCGAGAGAAGCTGATGGAAGCCTTGCTGCTACGCCAACTTGCAGGCCTGACCGACAACCCCATGACAAATGTTTACAGGCTGGTACACGGTGAAGGCGACCACCTGCCGGGCCTCATCATCGACCACTACAACGGTCACCTCGTTATTCAGATCCATGCCACCGGTCTGTACCGCTTTATTGACGACATAGCAGAATCGCTAAGGACCATCTATGGTGATCGTCTTCAAAGCATTTATGACAAGAGCCGGGATACGCTGCCTGCCACCTTCTGGCAGGACAAGCTGCCAAAAGGGTTTCTCACCGGGGAAGCTGGTGCAGTGGAGGTCATCGAAAACGGCCTTCGTTTTATTGTTGACATTGAGAAAGGCCAGAAAACAGGGTTTTTTATAGATCAGCGTGAAAACAGGCAACTGCTGTCGCGCTATTGCAAGGGGAAAAAGATCCTGAACACCTTTTCCTACAGCGGGGGATTCTCGGTCTATGCCCTGAACGCGGGAGCTGCCGCGGTTCACTCCGTTGACAGCTCTGTCAGGGCCATGGACCTGTGCAAGCGAAATGTAGCCCTCAATGGCGGGGAAGAAAAGCATACTGCCCTCATTGAGGACGCAATGGACCACCTGAAGAGCGTGGATCACACCTATGACGTGCTGGTGCTTGACCCGCCGGCCTATGCCAAGCACCAGCACGTGAAGCACAAGGCCGTTCAGGGATATAAACGGCTCAACCTGGAAGCCCTGAAGTGCATTGCCCCCGGCGGTGTGCTCTTTACTTTCAGCTGTTCACAGGTGGTGGACATGCGACTCTTTCACTCCACCGTGACAGCCGCCGCCATCCTCGCCGGCCGCAAAGTGAGGGTGTTGCACCAACTGGCACAGCCCGCCGACCACCCGGTGAATATATTTCATCCGGAAGGGCAGTACCTCAAAGGATTGGTGCTGGTGGTGGATTAACAGTCAGACCAAATCTTAACCTCAACCTCAACCTCAACCTCAACCTCAACCTTAACCTCAACCTCAACCTCAACCTCAACCTCAACCTCAACCTCAACCTCAACCTCAACCTCAACCTTAACCTCAACCTCAACCTCAACCTTAACCTCAACCTCAACCTCAACCTCAACCTTAACCTCAACCTCAACCTCAACCTCAACCTCAAC
>SL_3KL_010_SEDDRAFT_10002392_pt1 | contig 17165 bp, 11 predicted proteins | sample SodLakKL_010_SED_2_FD_10381 | JGI IMG/M metagenome (IMG submission 10381) | reverse complement strand
GGGAAGGTTACCACCAGGTCAAAAAAAAGTCCGCACGTCATACGGCATTCATTTGCAACCCACATGCTGAATCACGGTGCCGACCTGAACGCCATCAAGGAATTGCTCGGGCATTCAAATCTTTCTGCCACCCAGGTGTATACACACAATACCATCGAAAAGATCAAACAAGTTTATAAACAAGCCCACCCAAAGGCGTAAACAAAGGAGGAATAACAATCATGGAAGTAACGATCAGTTCAATTCATTTCAAAGCAGACGTAAAGTTGGAGGATTTTATCAGGGAGAAAACCGCCAAGCTGGCCAATCTGTTTGACGGTGTAATCGGATGTGATGTGACTTTAAAACTGGATGCAGCCACCAACAATGAAAATAAGATTGCTGAAATCCGCGTGGTGATTCCCGGGAATGATCTGTTCGCAAAAAAGCAGGCCAAAACGTTCGAAGAAGCTGTCGACAACTCGGTCGACGCATTGAAACGTCAGGTAAAGAAATACAAGCAAAAATTACGTGGCCTATAATACTATTGAGACAAAAAAAACTGCATATTTTTTGGTAGGTAATAAATCTTTTGTACATTTGCAGACCTTTTTGCAGGGCTCTTTTTTTGTTAAAGCACTGATGCCGATGTAGCTCAGTTGGTCAGAGCAGCTGATTTGTAATCAGCTGGCCGGGGGTTCGAATCCCTCCATCGGCTCTGAAAAAGATTTTGAGAATCCTTGGGGGGGTTCCAGAGCGGTCAAATGGGGCAGACTGTAAATCTGTTGGCTTTCGCCTTCGGAGGTTCGAATCCTTCCCCCCCCACATTGTTAAGCGGAAATAGCTCATCTGGTAGAGCGACAGCCTTCCAAGCTGTAGGTGGCGGGTTCGAGTCCCGTTTTCCGCTCAAATGTTTGTCCCTGCCGATGTAGCTCAGGGGTAGAGCGTTTCCTTGGTAAGGAAGAGGCCACGGGTTCAATTCCCGTCATCGGCTCTACGTAAAATTGAACATCATTTGTTGAATCCTTTTAATTAAACTTAAACACCAGTAGACATGGCAAAAGAAAAATTTCAACGTACAAAACCGCATGTGAACGTTGGTACCATTGGACATATTGACCATGGAAAAACCACGCTCACCGCTGCGATTACACAAGTATTGGCAGAAAAAGGCTTGTCGGAGATCAGATCATTTGATTCGATTGACAATGCGCCGGAGGAAAAAGAAAGAGGTATTACGATCAATACTGCGCACGTAGAATATCAAACAGATGCAAGGCACTATGCACACGTTGACTGTCCCGGTCATGCCGACTATGTGAAGAACATGGTAACAGGTGCCGCCCAGATGGACGGTGCAATCCTGGTGGTTGCCGCGACAGACGGCCCCATGCCCCAGACACGCGAGCATATTCTGTTGGCCCGCCAGGTTGGTGTTCCGCAGCTCGTGGTCTTTATGAACAAGGTGGACCTTGTGGACGATGAAGAACTTCTGGAGCTGGTGGAAATGGAGATCCGTGAACTGCTTTCCTTTTATAAGTTTGATGGCGACAATATCCCCGTAGTACAGGGATCAGCCCTCGGCGGACTTAACAACGAGCCAAAGTGGGTTGAAAAAATTGTTGAACTGATGGACGCAGTCGATAACTTTATTCCACTGCCACAGCGCGATATTGATAAAGATTTCCTGATGCCTGTTGAAGACGTGTTCTCTATTACAGGACGTGGAACGGTTGCAACAGGTCGTATCGAAACCGGTGTGATCAACAGTGGCGATTCGGTTGACATCATTGGTATGGGTGCTGAAAAACTCAAATCAGTGGTAACCGGTGTGGAAATGTTCCGCAAGATCCTTGACCGCGGCGAAGCGGGTGACAACGTTGGTTTGTTGCTCCGGGGCATTGACAAAGATGCCATTACGCGCGGGATGGTTGTTTGCAAGCCGGGTTCTGTGAAACCACACAGGAAGTTCAAGGCCGAGGTGTATGTTTTGAAGAAAGAAGAAGGTGGCCGCCATACGCCATTTGGCAACAAATACCGTCCGCAGTTCTTCTTCCGCACCACTGATGTTACCGGTGAGATCATGCTTCCTGAAGGACATGAAATGGTCATGCCCGGTGATAACCTGACCATTAACGTGGAACTGATCGCCGATGTGGCCATGGACAAAGGCCTTCGTTTTGCGATCCGTGAAGGTGGCCGCACAGTAGGTGCCGGACAGGTAACCGAGATTGTTGACTAAGACCGTTAAAGCTTCGGATGGCCGGAACGCTTCCACCATCCGGGGTCTTTTACACGGGTGTAGCTCAATTGGTAGAGTAGCGGTCTCCAAAACCGTTGGTTGAGGGTTCGATTCCTTCCACCCGTGCAAAATATTAGAATAATCCCGAATTATGAAGAAAATCAGAGCCTATTTCAGAGAATCTTATGATGAGTTGATCAATAAGGTTTCCTGGCCCTCTTGGAGTGATCTGCAGAACAGCGCAGTTGTTGTATCCATTGCTTCCCTGATAATCGCATTGATCGTTTATCTGATGGATATTTCATTCAGCTCCGTTCTTGAACAGTTTTACCGTCTCTTTTTGTAAACATTCCGTTTTTGCCCCGGCGGGGGACATTCTGATATTTTATGGTTTTCAGCAATGGGCAAAAACAAATCGCGGAATTCTGACATTGTAAATTGGTATGAGCGAACAAGTAAAAAAATGGTACGTAGTCCGGGCAGTCAGCGGAGGTGAGAAAAAAGTCAAGCAATACCTTGAAAATGAAATCGCCAGGCTGGGTCTGGAGGATTATGTGTCGCAAGTACTGATCCCGACGGAAAAGGTCTATCAGGTTCGCAAGGGAAAGAAAATTAGTGCCGAGCGCAATTATTTTCCCGGATATGTGCTGATAGAAGTTGCTTTGGTGGGGGAGATTCCGCATATTATCAGGAATGTGCCTGGTGTATTGGGTTTTTTGGGCTCTGGTGGCGACCCGGTACCCTTGCGGCCGGCAGAAGTCAATCGCATTTTAGGCAAGGTTGATGAACTGTCGGGCAAAGAGGAAGAACTGAACGTTCCTTATATTGTTGGGGAAACCGTGAAAGTTACAGACGGGCCGTTCAACAGTTTCTCAGGTGTGATCGAAGAAATCAACGAGGAGAAGAAGAAGTTAAAAGTGATGGTCAAGATTTTCGGACGAAAAACACCTTTGGAGTTGAGTTTCATGCAGGTTGAAAAAGAGTAGCCACCTGGTGACGCGATGTTACGGTCGCATGCCCGGCTATTTTTTCAGGCTTGCTGAAAATGTCAATCCCCTTATTTGAAAAAAAAATCAAAAAATGGCAAAAGAAGTAAGTGGAATCATTAAGCTGCAAATCAGAGGAGGTGCTGCAAACCCCTCTCCGCCCGTAGGCCCTGCTTTGGGTGCCAAGGGTGTGAATATTATGGAGTTTTGCAAGCAGTTCAATGCGCGTACACAAGACAAGGCCGGGAAGGTGATTCCCGTGATCATTACGGTATTCAGGGACAAGTCCTTTAATTTTATCATCAAGACCCCGCCTGTGGCCGTTCAGTTGCGCGAAGCAGCAAAGATAAAGTCAGGTTCAGCAGAACCCAACAGAACAAAAGTAGCAACCATTACCTGGGACAAGGTGCGGGCGATCGCTGAAGAGAAGATGCCAGACCTCAACTGTTTTACTGTGGAATCGGCCATGAACATGGTTGCCGGTACCGCACGCAGTATGGGTATTCGTATCAAAGGGGAGCGCCCCGTGTAATGCCGGCGGAACAACGCAGGTATGGGCTATGAATTAATTAAAGCTTAACGCAATCTAAACATGGCGAAAATATCTAAAAATCAAAAAGAAGCTTTGGAAAAGTTCGACAGGAGCGCAGTGTATTCCTTATCTGACGCAGCAGAAATCGTGAAGAAGATCAGCTTTGCAAAGTTTGATGCATCCGTTGACCTGGACATCAGGCTGGGTGTAGACCCCCGGAAAGCCAATCAAATGGTTCGGGGGGTGGTTACCCTGCCGCACGGAACAGGAAAAACAGTGCGCGTACTGGTACTTTGTGGTCCTGAAAAGGAAGACGAAGCAAAAGAGGCCGGAGCAGATTACGTTGGACTGGATGAATACGTAGATAAGATCAAAGGTGGCTGGACGGATGTGGATGTAGTGATCACCACGCCCAATGTGATGCCCAAAGTTGGTGCCCTCGGACGTGTCCTCGGCCCGCGTGGGCTCATGCCCAATCCAAAAGCCGGAACTGTTACCATGGATATTGGCAAAGCCGTATCTGATGTAAAAGGGGGCAAGATCGATTTTAAGGTGGATAAATTTGGCATTGTTCATGCGGGGATCGGAAAGGTCTCTTTTGAAAAAGAAAAAATCGTGGAAAATGCCAAAGAGCTCATCCAGACAATCATGCGGTTGAAACCTGCTGCCGCCAAGGGCACTTATATGCGAAGCATTTATATGTCGAGCACCATGAGCCCGGGCATACAGGTAGATACCAAAACGGCTGCATTATAAACAAAAAAGGTGGTTCACCTGTAAATATGAACACATGAAAAACAGAGAAGAAAAATATCAGATCATTGAGTCGCTGACGGAGAAACTCAAAAACAGCGATATCATTTATCTGGCCGATACTTCTGATTTGAACGTGGAGACCATCAATAACCTTCGCAGGTTATGCTTCAGGCGGAATGTTACCATGGAGGTGGTAAAAAACACCCTGTTGAAAAAAGCCATGGAGCAGAGCGAGAAGAACCTTGAGCCTTTGTATGAGGTTCTGGTGGGGTCCACCTCTATCATGATTTCTGAGACAGGAAATGTCCCCGCAAGGCTGATCAAGGATTTTCGCAAGAAAAGCGACAAACCCAGGCTTAAAGGGGCTTACATTGAAGAGGCGTTTTTTATCGGTGATGATCAGCTGGATATGCTTACAAAGATCAAGTCGAGAGAAGAATTGATCGGAGATCTGATCGGATTATTGCAATCGCCCGCTAAACATGTGATTTCAGCGCTCCAGTCGGGAGGCAATACCATTGGCGGTGTGATCAAAACGCTTTCTGAACGAGAAGAAGGCTGATAAAACAAAAAATCAACAAAGTAAAACCCAATTAAAACAATAAGAAAATGGCAGATTTGAAAGCTTTTGCAGAACAATTGGTTAATCTTACGGTTAAAGAGGTTAATGAATTGGCAACTATTTTGAAAGATGAATATGGAATTGAACCGGCCGCGGCTGCTCCGGTAGCTGTTGCAGCCGCAGGTGGTGAAGCAGCAGGCGAGGCCGCCGAAGAAAAAACGCAATTTGATGTTATTCTGAACGCAGCAGGTCCGTCAAAACTTGCTGTGGTAAAACTTGTTAAAGAACTCACCAGCCTCGGTCTGAAAGAATCGAAAGAGTTGGTTGATGGCGCACCCAAAGCCATTAAGGAAGGAGTTTCGAAGGACGAGGCTGAGTCACTCAAAAAACAACTTGACGAAGCCGGAGCAGAGGTTGAGATTAAGTAAACCCGCAATTAAAATAAGATCAGACTTTTGCCGAATGACGCATTCGCTGTAAAGGTCTGATCTTTATTGCTGGTTATCCTGTTCTTCAATTTTTAGCTTTTTTAACTTCAAACCTATATACCTTGGCAGCAAAACAAAAATCCGCAGAAAGGGTAAATTTCGGAACCGTTACCGCTCATTTTGATTATCCTGATTTTCTCGAGATTCAGATAAAGTCCTTCCAGGACTTTTTCCAGCTTGAGACCACCCCTGAAAACAGGAAAAATGAGGGGCTTTTCAAGGTGTTCAGCGAAAATTTCCCCATATCAGATGCCAGAAACAATTTTGTGCTGGAGTTTCTGGACTATTTTATTGATCCGCCCAAGTATTCTATTCGCGAATGTATAGACAGGGGGCTCACTTACAGTGTGCCGCTCAAAGCGAAATTAAAACTGTATTGTACGGATCCCGAGCACGAAGATTTTGAAACCATTATTCAGGATGTTTACCTGGGTACCATCCCATACATGACACCACGTGGAACGTTCCTGATCAATGGGGCAGAGCGTGTGGTGGTGTCGCAACTGCACCGTTCGCCCGGTGTGTTTTTCGGAACCAGTGTCCATGCAAACGGCACACAACTTTACAGTGCCCGGATCATTCCTTTTAAGGGCTCCTGGATAGAATTTGCCACCGACATCAACAGCGTGATGTATGCTTACATCGACCGCAAAAAGAAACTGCCGGTGACTACCTTGTTGCGTGCCATTGGTTTTGAAACGGACAAGGATATCCTGGAGATATTCAACCTGGCCGATGAGATCAAGGTCACCAAAACCGGGTTGAAGAAATATATTGGGCGAAAGCTGGCGGCCAGGGTACTTAGATCATGGGTGGAGGATTTTGTGGATGAAGATACAGGGGAAGTGGTGTCGATTGAGCGGACGGAAGTCATCATTGACCGCGAAACAATTCTGGAGAAAGAACACATTGACCAGATCATCGATGCCGGGGTTAAAACCATCATTCTGCACAGGGAGGGCTTGAATGTAAACGATTATATTTTGGTTTACAACACCTTGCAGAAAGACACGACGAACTCTGAAAAAGAAGCGGTTGAATTTATTTACCGTCTGTTGCGCAATGCTGATCCGCCGGATGATGAAACAGCGCGCAGCATGATTGAAAAACTCTTCTTTTCTGACAAGCGCTATGACCTTGGTGATGTGGGCCGTTACCGCATCAACAGAAAGCTGAATCTCAACACACCCATGGACGTGAAGGTCCTCACCAAGGAAGACATCATTTGCATCGTGAAGTACCTCATCGAGCTGGTGAATGCCAAGGCAGATGTGGATGACATCGACCATTTGAGCAATCGCCGTGTGCGTACGGTGGGTGAACAATTGTATACCCAGTTTGGCGTGGGGTTGGCCCGTATGGCCAGAACCATCCGTGAACGAATGAATGTTCGTGACAATGAGGTGTTTGCACCTACCGACCTGATCAATGCCAAGACCCTGTCTTCGGTCATAAACTCCTTCTTTGGCACCAACCAATTGTCACAGTTCATGGATCAGACAAACCCGCTGGCGGAGATCACACACAAGCGGCGCATGTCGGCACTTGGTCCGGGAGGCCTCTCGCGGGAGCGTGCAGGGTTTGAGGTCAGGGACGTCCATTTTACCCATTATGGGCGTTTGTGCACGATTGAAACCCCTGAAGGACCCAATATCGGGCTGATCTCTTCGCTATGCGTATATGCCAAAGTGAACGAACTCGGATTTATTGAAACACCTTATTTCGAGGTTGAAAAGGGAAGTGTACGGTTTGACAAACCGGCCGTGTACCTGTCGGCCGAAGAAGAGGAGACCGAGATAATCAGCCAGGCCAATGTGGCTCTGAAAGGGGACGGGAACTTCGTAGACGAGCGGCTCAAGGTCAGGTATCAGGCCGATTACCCGATTGTTGATCCTTCGCAGATCAAGCTCATGGATGTGGCGCCAAACCAGATTGCCTCCATTGCCGCTTCACTGATCCCGTTTCTGGAACATGACGATGCCAACCGTGCACTCATGGGAAGCAACATGATGCGCCAGGCCGTACCATTGATTAACCCCGAAATACCGATTGTTGGCACAGGACTTGAAAAAAGGGTGGCCAACGACTCAAGGGTGTTGTTGCATGCCGAAGGTTCAGGGGTGGTTGAATATGTAGATGCCGACGCTATCGTAATCAGGTATTCACGAAGCGAAGACGAACGCCTGGTCAGTTTTGAGGATGATCTGAAAACCTATACACTGACCAAGTTCAGCAAAACAAATCAAAATACCTGTCTGAGCCTTAAACCCATAGTCAAAAAAGGCCAGCATGTGAAAAAAGGCCAGTTGCTTTGTGAGGGGTATGCTACCAAGAACGGGGAACTGGCATTGGGCCGCAACCTGAAAGTGGCTTTCATGCCATGGAAAGGCTACAATTTTGAGGATGCCATCGTGGTATCCGAAAAGATCGTCCGCGACGATATTTTCACATCCATCCACATAGAGGAGTTTTCGCTTGATGTCCGTGACACCAAACGCGGTGCCGAAGAACTTACCAGCGATATCCCGAATGTGAGTGCAGATGCCATCAAGGACCTTGATGAAAACGGCCTCATCCGGATTGGTGCCGAGGTCAATGAGGGAGACATACTGATCGGTAAGATCACCCCAAAGGGCGAAACGGATCCCACACCGGAAGAAAAACTACTGCGAGCCATTTTCGGTGACAAAGCAGGTGATGTAAAGGATGCCTCCCTGAAGGCCCCGCCGGCCACAAAGGGGGTTATTGTTGACAAAAAACTGTTTTCCAGGATCATTAAAGACAGAAAGGCCAAGACTAAGGAAAAAGCTTTTGTTGATAAGCTGGATGCGGAATTCAAGCAAAAGGCGGGTGAATTGCGTTCCAAACTGGTGGATAAACTGATCGTACTGGTATCCGGTAAAACATCGCAGGGTGTTTCCAACAGCCTTAAAGAGTCTGTGGTACCAAAGGGGACCAAGTTTACCCAGAAGATTTTGCATAATCTCGATTACGCCACGGTCAATCCGAACAACTGGACTACCGACAAGAAGAAAAACCAGCTCATCAAAGAGTTGTTGCACAATTATTCCATACAGTACAAAGACCTGCTGGGCAACTACAACCGTCGCAAATTCACCGCAACCGTTGGGGATGAGTTGCCGACAGGGATTGTCCAACTGGCCAAGGTATATCTGGCCAAAAAACGCAAACTCAAGGTGGGCGACAAGATGGCTGGTCGCCATGGCAACAAGGGGATTGTTGCCAAAATCGTTCGCCAGGAGGACATGCCTTTCCTGGAAGATGGCACGCCGGTTGATATTGTGCTCAACCCGTTGGGGGTGCCTTCGCGTATGAACCTCGGGCAGATTTATGAGACCGTGCTTGGATGGGCCGGTCAGAAGCTCGGAATGACATTTGCGAGCCCGATCTTTGACGGTGCGCATATCGATCAGATCAATGAATACATGAGAACTGCCGGTCTTCCTGAAAACGGCAAGGTCTACCTGTATGATGGCGGCACCGGTAAACGTTTTGACCAGCCTGCCACCGTGGGGGTGATCTACATGCTGAAACTGGGACATATGGTGGATGACAAGATGCATGCCCGTTCAATCGGACCTTATTCACTGATCACCCAGCAACCCCTGGGCGGCAAGGCCCAATTTGGTGGCCAGCGGTTTGGTGAGATGGAGGTTTGGGCGCTGGAAGCTTTTGGCGCAGCCAATGTATTGCAGGAAATCCTCACCGTGAAATCGGATGATGTAATAGGTCGTGCAAAAACATATGAGGCACTGGTAAAAGGAGACAATATGCCCATTGCCGGTGTTCCCGAATCATTCAATGTGCTGGTACATGAGCTCAGGGGTCTGGGCCTTAACATCAGCTTTGATTAACCGGCCGTTGTACGGTGAAATGCAATTAAAGAACAAACGTCCTTAACAAACATTTTATATGGCTTTCAGAAAAGAATCCAACGTAAAAAGTAATTTCTCCAGTATTACTATCAGCCTGGCCTCTCCAGAGTCCGTGCTGGAGCGGTCACACGGGGAGGTGTTGAAGCCAGAAACCATTAATTACCGGACATACAAGCCCGAAAGAGACGGGCTGTTCTGCGAAAGGATTTTCGGCCCGGTAAAGGACTGGGAATGTCATTGTGGCAAATACAAACGGATACGGTATAAGGGTATTGTATGTGACCGCTGTGGCGTGGAGGTTACAGAGAAAAAAGTGCGAAGGGAGCGGATGGGCCATATCAAACTGGTGGTGCCGGTGGCACATATCTGGTTTTTCCGTACCCTTCCCAACAAGATTGGTTATTTATTGGGCCTGCCATCAAAGAAACTGGACCAGATCATCTATTATGAACGCTATGTGGTGATTAATCCCGGCGTCAAATCAGATGAGTTGAGCTACATGGATTTCCTTACAGAAGAAGAATACTTCAATGTACTGGAATCTATTCCCATTGATAACCAGATGCTTGACGACGAAGACCCGAACAAATTCGTGGCCAGGATGGGTGCAGAAGCCCTGAAGGAATTGTTGTCCAAGCTTGACCTTGATAAACTCTCCTATGATTTGCGCCACAAGGCAAATACAGAAACTTCGCAACAGCGTAAGGCCGATGCCCTGAAACGCCTGCAGGTGGTGGAAGCATTCCGCGATGCACAGCGCACCATTGAAAACCGGCCCGACTGGATGATTGTGGATGTAGTTCCGGTCATTCCTCCCGAATTGCGTCCGCTGGTACCGCTGGATGGTGGGCGTTTTGCCACCAGCGACCTGAACGATTTGTATCGCCGTGTGATCATTCGCAACAACCGGCTCAAACGGCTGATAGAGATCAAGGCACCCGATGTCATTTTACGCAATGAAAAACGCATGTTGCAGGAAGCTGTGGATTCATTGTTTGATAATTCCCGCAAAACCAATGCGGTAAAAACGGAATCCAACAGGCCATTGAAGTCCTTGTCTGATAGTTTAAAAGGCAAACAGGGCCGTTTCCGCCAGAACCTGCTGGGTAAGCGTGTAGACTATTCTGCCCGTTCGGTCATTGTGGTTGGTCCTGAACTGGGCCTGCACGAATGCGGTATCCCAAAAGAAATGGCATCGGAGATATTCAAGCCCTTCATTATACGGAAGATGCTTGAGCGTGGCATTGTTAAAACGGTCAAGTCGGCCAAAAAAATTGTGGACAGGAAAGACCCGGTTGTTTGGGACATCCTGGAGAATGTGTTGAAAGGTCATCCTGTGTTGCTTAACCGTGCACCTACGCTGCACCGTCTTGGCATCCAGGCATTTCAACCAAAGTTGATTGAAGGCAAGGCCATTCAGTTGCACCCCCTGGTGTGTACGGCCTTTAATGCCGACTTCGATGGCGACCAGATGGCCGTGCACCTGCCACTTGGTAATGCCGCCATCCTGGAGGCACAGCTTCTGATGCTGGCATCGCACAATATTCTCAATCCCGCCAACGGGGCCCCCATTGCCGTGCCATCGCAGGACATGGTCCTGGGGTTGTATTACATGACCAAAGCCCGCAAGAATACCCCGGAATATCCGGTAAAAGGGGAGGGGCTCACTTTTTACGGGCCTGAAGAAGTGATCATTGCGCACAATGAAGGCGCAGCCGACCTGCATGCCATCATCAAGGCACGTGTTCCGGTAAAGGAAAAGGGAGAACTGGTCACCAGGCTGCTTGAAACAACCGTTGGCCGGGTGCTGTTTAACCGCGTGATCCCTGAAGGCTACGGGTTTATTAACCAGCTGCTTACCAAAAAGGCCCTTCGTGATATCATTGGTGGCATCATGAAGGAAACCGGGATATCACGTACATCTCAGTTCCTGGATGACATCAAAGACCTTGGGTTTGATCTGGCCTTTCGTGGCGGCCTATCGTTTAATCTGGGTGACATCATTGTACCTGAGGAAAAACAGATCCTTATCAATCAGGCAGACGAACAGGTGGAGGAAGTCCGCGGCAACTACAGCATGGGCTTTATTACCAATAATGAGCGGTACAATCAGATCATTGATATCTGGACGCATACCAATGCCAGGCTTACCAAGGTGCTGATTGACAAAACCACTGCAGATAATCAGGGATTCAACCCGGTTTATATGATGCTTGATTCCGGGGCCAGGGGCTCCAAGGAACAAATCCGTCAGTTATCAGGCATGCGTGGACTGATGGCAAAACCACAAAAATCCGGGGCCAAGGGTGGTGAGATCATTGAAAACCCGATCCTTTCAAACTTTAAGGAGGGATTGTCGGTGTTGGAGTATTTTATTTCCACACACGGTGCTCGTAAAGGTCTGGCTGATACCGCGCTGAAAACAGCCGATGCCGGATATCTGACCCGGCGCCTGGTAGATGTGGCTCAGGATGTGATCGTTACGGAAACTGATTGTGGCACCCTCAGAGGGCTTACCGCCACAGCGCTCAAGAATAATGAAGAAACCGTAGAGAGCCTGTATGACCGTATCCTTGGCAGGAATACCCTGCACGACATCTATCATCCCACTTCGGGAGACATCATAGTGAAGGCAGGGGAAGAGTTGACAGAGGAAATATCTTCGGTGATTGAGGAATCACCCATCGAAGCGGTGGAAATCAGGTCGGTGCTCACATGTGAGTCTAAAGTTGGGATTTGTTCAAAATGTTACGGGCGCAACCTGGCTTCAGGACGCATGGTACAGAAAGGTGAATCGGTGGGGGTTATTGCCGCGCAATCGATCGGGGAACCCGGTACGCAGCTTACCCTGCGTACTTTCCATGTGGGCGGTACCGCCTCAAATATTGCCACCGCATCGAAGATCAATGCAAAATACGGTGGTGTGCTGGAGATCGATGAACTCCGTTCAGTGCCATTCAGCAGTGATGACGGAACCCAATACCATGTGGTTATTGGCCGTTCAGCAGAGATGCGTATCATTGACAAAAACACCCAGATGGTGCTTACAAGCCAGAATATCCCTTATGGTGCCAACCTGTATTTCAAACATGGAGATGAGTTACAAAGCGGGGATTTGATCTGCGAATGGGATCCTTACAATGCGGTCATTATATCCGACCAGCCGGGTAAGGTGGTATTCAAAAACATGAAAGAGGGTACCACATACCGGACAGATTCTGATGAACAGACCGGTTATTACGAAAAAGTGATTATCGATTCAAAAGACAAAACCCGAAACCCCTCCATCAGCATTGTCGGAAAAGACGGCAAGACAGAACGTGTCTATGACATGCCGGTGGGGGCCCATGTGGTGGTCACGGAAGACAGGCAGGTGAAGCCGGGGACTATTATTGCGAAGATCCCGCGCGCTGTTGGAAAATCCGGTGACATTACCGGTGGTCTCCCGCGCATCACTGAGCTGTTCGAAGCACGCAACCCTTCTGATCCTGCCGTGGTATCTGAAATTGACGGAGTTGTTTCTTTTGGCAAGAAAATCAAGCGGGGCAACCGGGAAGTAATCATCACCTCAAAAACAGGAGATGAAAAACATTACCTGGTACCATTGACCAAGCAGATCCTTGCGCAGGAAAATGACTTTGTCAAAGCAGGCACACCATTGTCGGACGGGCCGATTACACCGGCTGACATTCTTGCCATCAAAGGACCCACTGCCGTGCAGGAATATATTGTCAACGAGGTGCAGGAGGTTTACCGGCTGCAGGGTGTGAAGATCAACGACAAACACTTTGAGATCATTGTAAGACAGATGATGCGGAAGGTGATCATCGAAGATCCGGGCGATACCCGTTTCCTTGAGAATGAAGTGGTCAACAAGATTGAATTCATGGAAGAAAATGATGGCCTCTTCGGAAAGAAGGTGGTTGAAGATCCCGGTGACTCGGCCCTGAAACCTGGCCAGATCATTACTGCCCGGAAGCTCAGGGATGAGAACTCCCTGCTCAAGCGCAAGGACAAACAACTGGTGGTTGCCCGCGATGCCAATGGAGCCACTGCACGACAGCAGCTGCAGGGCATTACCAAGGCTTCGTTGCAGACACAGAGTTTTATTTCTGCGGCTTCATTCCAGGAAACCACCAAAGTGCTTACCGATGCGGCGGTCAATGCCAAAACCGATCGGCTCAAAGGCCTGAAGGAAAATGTAATTGTCGGGCACCTGATCCCGGCCGGAACCGGTTTGCGTGATTACGACAACATTATTGTGGGTTCCCAGGAGGAATACGATCTACTGATGGCTTCGAAAAGCAAAGTGGGGGCTGAAGCTGAAACCGAACCCGAAACGGAAGCTGAAACCGAATTATCCAAAAAATAGACAAATCATGGCTGAACAAAAAAAACCTGAAAAACAGATCAACATAGAGTTGGGCGAAGAGGTGGCAGAAGGGGTTTATTCGAACCTGGCCATCATCACCCATTCCAATACGGAATTTGTTGTGGACTTTGTGCGCCTGATGCCAGGCGTGCCCAAGGCAAAAGTTAAGTCACGTATAGTGCTTACCCCCCAACATGCCAAACGGCTCATGAAGGCTTTGGCTGACAATATTGCCAAGTATGAGTCGATGCATGGCCCCATCAAGGAAATTGAAGGGCCCGGTTTGCCCATGAACCTCGGTGGACCGACCGCACAAGCCTGACCACTTTTTGCAGGGCTGAGTCCTTTTAGGGGCTGTGTGTACAACGCAGCCCCTGCCTTTTTTTATTTCGCTCTATGTTGTGCTGATCCCCCTGGTCCTCTTGGATCAGGCTTTATGGCAAGCCGGGCCATTTTTTGTACGAGCATGGATGCCTGTGAGAATTCACAGGTGATTTCCCCCTTCAGCAGATAGATCCCGTTGCCACGGAAAGGGTATGCCCGGCACACATCCGGAAAATGTACCGTGTCGAAAAACCGGCCCTTGCAGTCAATAAAGCAGCCAAAAAACATCACCTCGTTTTTGATGGTACGCACATATTTGGTGGCAACCAGCCGGCCCAGCATCCGCACCGTGCGACCTGTATGTGCCCGCATATTGTGTGCAAATATTTCACCGCGGAATGAGGTTTGCAACAGGTCGAAGGGGTCCATGGATACTACAAAGCCAAGCAATTCCATCTCATCATAGGCATCCAGCAAAGGAGCTGTTTCCGGCTCGGGCAGGGTAAAAGACCGTGTGGTGATGGTAAAGAGCCGCGGGTTGTTGTTTTTTTCTTTCCCTGCCAGCAGGTGGGCCTGCCAAAGCAGTTTTGATTTTGAGATGTCTGTGAACCGGAATGCCATGGCCCTGATGAGAATAATGAGCTGTTCAAGTCCGGGGCCGGTCCGGCGGATAAAATCATCCAGCCCGGAATAAGGCCCGTTTTCTTGACGTTCAAAGCATATTTTTTCCGCTGTTTTGTGTTCAAGGTGCCGGATATGTATAAAACCGATATATATGGTTTTTCCGCAGATCCGGTTGAGGTAACGGCTGTGGTTGATGCATGGCAGTTCGATGCGGGCGCCATGGCGTTGTGCTTCATGAAAGTATATCTCGCTCCGGTAAAAGCCGCCAAAGTTATTGATCACGGCTGTCATAAACTCCAGGGGGTAGTGTGCTTTCAGGTAAAGGCTCTGGAAACTCTCTGCAGCGAAGGAAGCGGAGTGGGCTTTGGAAAATGAATAGCCTGCGAAGGATTCGATTTGCCGCCATACTTCCGCGGCAAGGCTGTCGGGGTGACCTTTGGCCCGGCAACCTTCAAAGAAACGTCCGGTCAGGCGCTGCATTTCTTTTGTTGACCGGTATTTGCCACTCATGGCACGCCTGAGTACATCTGCGTCGGCCAGGTCCAGTCCGGCAAAATGATGGCATACCTTGATTACGTCTTCCTGGTATACCATCACCCCGTGGGTTTCCTTTAGCTGGGCTTCCATCACCGGGTGCAGGTATGTTGTTTTTTCCGGTTGATGGGTGCGGCGGATGTATTCCTGCATCATCCCGGAACGGGATACCCCCGGCCGGATAATGGAACTGGCCGCGACCAGTCCCAGGTAATCGTTGCATCCCAGTTTTTTAATCAGTCCGCGCATGGCCGGACTCTCCACATAAAAACAACCGGTTGTTTCGCCCTTGCGCAGCAAAGCTTTTGTCTGGCGGTCTTCTTTGATGTGTGCCATCCGGTGAATGTCTGTGTCTTTGCCCTGGTTTTCTCGCACCAGCCGGATACATTCGTTGATGTGGCCAATGCCCCGCTGGCTGAGGATATCGATTTTCTCAAACCCAAGCTCTTCAGCAACGTACATGTCCCACTGTACGACAGGCATGCCCTTGGGTGGCATGTCCAGGGCCGAATAGTAACAAATCGGTTTTTCGGACACCAGTACCCCGCCGGCGTGAATGCTTCGCAGGTTGGGGTACCCGGTCAGTTGCTGTGCAACATCAAGGACCTGTGTGGTGACACGATCGGTTATGCACCTTGCCGTGTGCCCTCCCTCTGTCAGCGCATCAATTTCCGCCTTGGTCAATCCGTATACCTTTCCCAGTTCCCGGAGGGCCGAACGGCGGTGAAAGGTGGAGATGGTTCCCAACAGGGCAGTATGGGCCTGGCCGTAACGTTTGAATATGTAATCGAGTACCTGGTCGCGCTCCTGCCAGGAATAATCGATGTCAAAATCAGGTGGGGTCGATCGTTTTGGATTGATAAAACGTTCGAAGTACAGGTCGAGTTCAATGGGGTCCACGTCGGTGATATGCAGGCAGTATGCCACAATGCTGTTGGCCCCGCTGCCACGCCCCACATGGTGAAACCCGCGCGACATGGAATAACGGATGATGTCCCAGGTGATCAGAAAATATGCGGAAAACCCCAGTTTATGAATGATCTCCAGTTCATTCTGAACACGGCTCAGGGCCTCCCTGTTTTGTTTGCCATAGCGGCGGATTAGCCCGTCTGTGGACAGTTTTTCGAGCAAGGACTTGTCGTCGGCCGGATGGCCGGTGAAGGTTTTTTTGTTTTTGAATGTATGGAAATCGAATCCAATGTCGCATTGTTCAAGGAGCATGGCAGTGTTTCGGATAATGTGCGGGAACCCCTTATAGGCTTGTTTTAAGTTTTTGGGTCGGATCATCACCTGGTCGGGTGGTGCCGTGTTGTGGCTTGCCGGCCGGCTGAGCAAGCTGTTGTGATCAATGGCGCGCAGGTGGCGGTGCAGTTGATGGCCTGCATCGTCGCCGAACGATACCGGGTGCAGCATGACCATTTTGCCTGGATCGTGCCGTGGCGATCTGTTGCGCAGGTGGTGCAGTTCCGATGGCCGGATCCCGGTATATTCGTGGGGTCCCGGATTCAGCGGCCTGTTGCCGTGAAAGGGGTAGATCGCAACACTGTGTGCACATACAGGGAAACGCGGGGGCAAGGGTTTTTTTTCGATGTTGTGTTTGCTCCGGAAGGCATTGATATGCCGGAAGCCTTCGTTGTTGTGTGCCAGGGCAATATACAGCAGGCGGCCATTTTGCCGGAACTCCATGCCGGCTACCGGCTTGATCCCCTGTTGCCGGCATCGTTGTACAAATTCAGGCATGGCTGTGCAATTGTTGATGTCGGTCAGAGCCATTTGCCTTACACCGCAGCGCACGGCGGCCTCTACCAGTTGTTTCGGCGACAATGTGCCGTAGCGCAGGCTGTAGTATGTGTGGCAGTTGAGGTACATG